>Ga0180016_100048_pt1 | contig 58516 bp, 61 predicted proteins | sample KR46_M_MetaG_FD_129673 | JGI IMG/M metagenome (GOLD analysis project Ga0180016, IMG submission 129673) | Groundwater microbial communities from the Olkiluoto Island deep subsurface site, Finland - KR46_M_MetaG | ecosystem: Environmental > Aquatic > Deep subsurface > Groundwater | place: Finland... | reverse complement strand
TTAGCCAGTTGGAGTATTTCAAAAAAAATATGGCCCCCATGCGCGAGGTCGAGCCGCCTGAACGCCAGAGCAGCCGGGACTTGAACTGGGGGATCAGCGCCCCGTTCCACGACGGGATGAAGCAACTCCTCAAGGAGAGAGGGATCAAGTAAAAGCCGGCGGAACTTTTGAGCCTCAACGGGGTATAACGCTCTCTGCGGTCCAGCAGCCTTGTAATCCAAGGGAATAAATTTTAACGCCGCCCGAGGCCTATACGGTCCCGGGCGGCGCTTTGTGCGCCATAATCCGGAGTGAAACAACTTTCGAAGAGCCCCCGCCCAAGCCGGCGGGGGTGCGACGCCAACCCTGACGCCCCCCCGGGCCGGAGGAGAAGACGCCGTGGGCAAGCGCATCATGCTGTTCGTTCTGGTGAATTTCGCGGTTCTGCTGACCCTGCTAATCATAACCCGCCTGCTGGGGGTGGACCGTTTCTTGGCCCAGTCGGGCATCAACTACGGCGCCCTGCTTGTTTTCGCCCTGGTCATCGGCTTTGGGGGCTCGCTGATCTCCCTGGCCATGAGCCGCAACATCGCGCGCTGGTCCATGAAGGTGGAGCTCATAGACCCCCGCGCCGCCGGTGGCCAGGAGCGCTGGCTGGTGGAGACGGTGCATCACCTGGCCCGCTCGGCCGGCCTGGAGAAGATGCCCCAGGTGGGTATCTACCCCAGCCCGGAGGTCAACGCCTTCGCCACCGGCCCCACCCGCTCCAGTTCCCTGGTGGCGGTATCGGCCGGGCTGCTTGAGCGCCTGGACCAGCAGGCCGTAACCGGGGTGTTGGCCCACGAGGTTAGCCATGTGGCCAACGGCGACATGGTGACCATGACCCTGCTGCAGGGGGTGGTCAACACCTTCGTGGTGTTCCTTTCCCGGGCGGCGGCTTTTGCCGCGGCCCAGGTCAGCCGGAGCGACGAGGAGGAGGGCGGCGGCTTCTCCTACATGACCTACATCCTGGTGAGCATCGTCATGGAGATCTTCCTGGCCGTGCTGGGCACCTTGGTGGTGATGGCCTTTTCGCGCCACCGCGAGTTCGCCGCCGACGCCGGGGGCGCGGCTCTGGGCGGGCGCGGGGCCATGATCCACGCCCTGGAGAGCCTGGGGGCAACCAAGGAGCTGGTAGAGACCTCGGACAAGGCAGTGGCCACCCTTAAGATCGCGGGGGGCCATTCGCTCATGCGCCTGTTCGCCTCCCACCCACCTTTGGAAGACCGCATCGCACGTCTGCACGGCCGGGCCTAGCGGTCCGGAAACAACAGGTTTGAATAGGGGAGCCGGACCCGGGCGGGTCCGGCTCTGGCCACCGTGGGGTCGCATTTTCGTCAAGGCCCGGACCTTTCCCGGCGGCGCTACTCGCCGGAATTCAAAACCGCGGCGTTTTCAGCAGGCACAAGGGCTGGTGGGCGCTAAGCCGGCAGGGCAGGGGGGCGTGGGGTAGCCGATTGACCGGGGTCGGTGAGGTGGATTATTATATAAAAATACTGGAGATTGCGACTATCACCGGGGTCTGAGCGAGAAATTGCTTTGATCGGTAGGCAATGAAGCCCTTGGAGCCCATCCGGTGAAAGAGCGAATGGCACCGGGAGCGTTAAAAAGCCCAAAAAGAGGAGAGACGCGGCGGCTGCCGCATAATCTGAACTTAACTGCTCTCGCCCAACCATTCCTCCTTTTTCCCAACAATACGATCGAAGAGACGAATTTTATACCCTACGACTGCGGCACTATTTAGGTTAAAATTTAGATAGTTGGCTAAGCGATATCCCTCTAAATCAAGTGAAGTTATGGGGAGCTTCCAAAAAACGGTTGACGTGGTGGTCGCGGGATCCGGACCAGGCGGAGCAACTATTGCCCGGGGTTTGGCGCTTGCCGGTAAAAAGGTCCTCGTGCTGGAAAAGGGTCGCTGGCACAAATGGTTAGGCAACCACCTTGCCGCCTTGGGATACGTCGATCGGGCTGGCATGAGGCGCACCGTGGAAGGACTCAACTTGGTTCGCGGCCAGACTGCCGGAGGATCAACTATATTGTATTGCGGCGCGGCCACCGAACCGCCTGATTGGTTCAAAACCGATTACGGCATCAAACTGGGCGATTATTTACAGGAGACTATCGAACAGTTGAATCTCGTTCCACTGCCCGACGAGGTAGCGGGAACAGCAAGCCTGCGCCTGCTTGCGGCCGGTGACGAGTTAGGGCATGGGTTTCAAAAGTTCCGCAAATTCATAGATCCTCTTAAATGCCGGTCGCGTTGCGGCGGCACCTGTATGCTGGGCTGTCAATACCAGGCCAAGTGGAGCGCCCGTAACTATCTGACTGACATGATTGAGGCCGGCGGAGAGTTGATCACCCGGGCGGAGGTTGATCGGGTAACGGTCCAGGATGGGGTGGCCACTGGCGTGACAGCAAAAACCGCTAGGGGAGATTTAGAGGTCAAGGCGGAAACAGTGATAATCTCTGCCGGTGGTCTTGGCACCCCATTTATTTTGCAAAAGTCCGGCATAGTAGAAGCTGGCCAAGGAATGTGCATCGACCCCCTGGTGTTTATTACCGGGGTGTCAAAGCATCCCGGCACCTGTCTGGGTCCCCCTATGAGCGTGGGTACCTACCAATACATGGATGAAGGGTTCATCCTCAGCGATATTATCGACCCATGGGGTCTTTGGCCTATCATGGTCATTCAGGAGAACCCCGCAATGCTACTCAACTTCCTGTCCTACCGTCGCCAATTAGGTCTAATGGTCAAAGTAACCGATGAACGCAAAGGCAGCATAAGTGTAAAAGGCCCCATATCCAAGCCCCTCACGGATCAAGATCGTGCCCGGCTTGATCGCGGTGTGAAAATTTGCAAAGAAATCCTAATAAAGGCCGGATGCCGCCCTAACTCAATCATGGTGGGTAAAGTACGCGGAGCTCATCCCATGAGTACCGCGCCAATCGGTCTGGTGGTGGATCAAAACCTACAGACCCGCATCCCAAACCTGTACGTGTCAGACGCCTCCGTAATCCCCAGGTCGCTAGGCCGTCCGGTGGTGCTAACCTTGATATGCTTGGCCAAGCGTCTCACCTCTCACCTATTGCGCAATCATTAAGCTGCGCGAGAAGCAAGACCCGTTGCGATAATCATCGCGATCAGGGGGTATGGGTTGCGGGGGTTAAGGCGGCGCTGTCAGATCGGCCTGTTACAGGAGCGCGGAGCAAATTCACTTTTAGGTAGGCGGATGGTGAACAGCGCGCCGCCGGACTCTACGTTACTAGCGCTTATGCTCCCACCGTGGCTTTCCACGATGGTTTTGACGCCAGCCAGGCCCAGGCCATAGCCGTTGTCTCCCTTTTGGCCCTCACCCCGGTAGAACGGGCGGAATAACTTGTCGATTTCCGTTTCAGGGATGCCTGGGCCCTGGTCCTGTACCGTGATTATGACTTCCCCGTCGATAAGCGAGGCCATTAGCCGGATCGTCGTCTCTCGGGGAGAGAAGCGAATGGCGTTGTCTAGCAAATTGCTTATAGCCCGATAGAAGTGGGTGGTATCCAGGTATATATCAAGGGAGCCCGAGGGTGCTTCGGTTTCTAGTGCGATTCCTGACTCTTTGCAAAACTCGCTGAATCCTTCGGCCACTTCTTTGAAAAATGTGGCAATATCATACCGCTTAAGGTCCAGGGATAGTTTGTGCTCGCCGCGCCGGGAAGAGATCAAAAAGTTCTGAATTAATGCCTCCAACCGCTGACTTTGTCGATAGATTACTTTCGCGTACTCGGCCGTCTTGTCCTTGGACAACCTTTCAAGCCTGGTTAGTATCAGGTTGGAAAATCCCTTGATACTTATCAGCGGGTTTTTCATGTCATGCGCCAGCAGCGACAGAGCCATTTCCTGCTCTTTTGCCATCTCCTCTATGGTGATCAAGTCTTTCTGGAGCATGGCGTCCTTTTCCTTAATCTCCTTGAAGTACAGGTCCATGGGCCTGGTGAATCCGGTGAAGACGATGGCCTTGTAAATCAGATAGAAAGAGGCGATCTTGAAGAGGTGGCCCAACATGTTGATGAAGCCGTACAAGGATACATATTGGGTGAAGGTGAGCTCGGCCAGTATGGTCAGTACCACCGACCAAACCATCAGTCTGCGGACGTGGGGATCCAAATTCCTGCGGTATCGGTAGATCAAGATCAGGGCGAAGATCAGCATCAGGCAAATGGCATACTCGCTGAAGATTTTGAATGTGGTAAGCCCGACATCGGTTTGGTAGGAATCGGGGAAAAATTTCCAGGGGAAGATGCCGGCCAGAATGGTCGTAGTCAGGGCTGCGAAGAATACCAGCGTCCAGTAGCCTTTAAGGTGTCTTTTAATGAAGAGAAAGGCAGTAAGGAGAGAAAAGCTTTCCATGTAGCGTGCGGCCACCCATAACTGCGTTGGCAGGTTGGGGCCTTCAGCCGAGAAAACCCTCATGCCTGTATAGGCCAAAAAGTGCAGAAAGTCTAGGAGTCCGATGAAAAGATAGGCAACGCCAAGGTAGAGTAAATAACCGTTTTCAAGGTGGGGTCTAGTGTTCCAGGTCTGAATGAAAATTGCGAAGGCGATCACGGTGGAGTAGCCTTCTACCATGCTGTGGAACAGAAGGTAGTTGACCCGGCTGAGATAGTACAGGCCGCACAATGAGATAAGCGCGAAGCCGACATAGGCGGTAATTTTAAGGTACCTATTCATTCTTTGCCTATGTGAGAGTGTGTTATGCAGTAGCGAACCACCACGGTTTTCCTGGGGCTCATTTGTTTGAGTCAGGCCATCATGGCCGGGGCCTACTGTGATTGATAGTATGACATCTAGGGCTCCACGGGTGGAATATTTCCTATGGGTTCACTAGCGGTTGCCGGTTATTAAATCAATCCGCTCATGCCAAGGTGGCTAATCCCAATTCATCAAGGTTCCACCAAGGCCGGCCTTCTAGTCACTTCTGTCTTGTGAAGACTGATCGCCGTCTCGGTCATGACGCTGTCGTAGGAGTCGCCCACGCGGCCCACCGACGGCTCGACGCCCGCCTCGGCCAGGTGGTGATCCGCCACCTGGTGACCACCCTTAAGATCGCCGGAGGCCATTCGCTCATGCGCCTGTTCGCCTCCCTCCCGCCTTTGGAAGACCGCATCGCCCGTCTGCACGGCCGGGCCTAGCGGTCCGAAACAACGGGTTTAAGTAGGGAGCCGGACCCGGTCGGGTCTGGCTCTGGCCACTGTGGGGTCGCATTTCCGCCAAGGCCTGTAGCTTTCCCGGCGGCGCTGCTCACTGGAATTCAAGGCCGCGGCGTTTTCAGCAGGCACAAGGGCTGGTGGGAGCCAAGTCGGCAGGGCAGGGGGCTGCGGGAGGCAGCTGATTGACCGGGGTCAGTGAGGTGGATTACTATATAAAAATACTGGAGATTGCGATTCTCGTCGGGGTTTCAGTGAGAAATTGCTTTGTCTGGTAGGCAATGAAGCCTTTGGCTGCGGCCCAACCGCGTGGCAGAGCGCACCGAGGGCAGAAGAAGGCACGAAACGAGGTCAAGAGCGGTGGCTGCCGCATAATTAGGGATTAGACAAGCATAACCAAATCACATCAGCCGGAGAACCGACAAATCCGGCTGTGGGGAGACCAGAATGCAACCGATAGGTCCTTTAATGCATGAACACCGCTTGATTGAGCGCATGGTAGCCCTGATTCAAAAACAAGCCAAGCACCTTCAGGGGGGCGCTGAGCCGGACTCGAAGTTCATCGCGGACGCGGTGGAGTTTTTTCGTGTCTATGCCGACCGCTGCCACCACGGCAAGGAAGAAGACCTGCTTTTCGTGGAGCTGCGTAACAAAGAGCTCCCTCCCGAGCTATCGGCCATAACTGACGAGTTGATTCAGGAGCACAAACTTGGTCGTGGCATGGTGAAAAGCCTCTACGAAGCCAACCGCGCCTACATCGCCTCAGGAACAGGCACCCAAGAGATTGTTCAGTTATTGGAAAAGCTTGCCCGCTTTTACCCTGAGCACATTGAAAAGGAGGACAAGCGCTTTTTCTTCCCGATTATGGAGTACTTCAACCGGGAGGAGATGGACCGCATGCTTGCAGACTTTTACGAGTTCGACCGCAAGCTTGTCCATCACTTCTTCCAGGACAAGGTCGAAGGTTACGAAGCGGGGAAATAGCAGCGCCTGAGGTGACCATGCAAGGCAAGGCCCCACGCCTCAAGAGAATTTATGACCCAGCCGAGTCTGTTGACGGCAAGCGCTATTTGGTAGATCGGCTTTGGCCTCGCGGAGTGAGCAAACAACAGGCATCCCTGGATGGCTGGCTCAAGGAACTAGCCCCGAGCGATGAGCTGCGCCAATGGTTCGGACACAACCCCGCCCGCTGGAAGGAATTTAAAAGACGATACCGCCTGGAGCTGAAGGCCAAGACCAAGAAGGCCAAGCTGCTGGAGTTGGCTCAGGAGATCGATTTGGACGTGGTCACGTTGCTGTATGCGGCCAAGGACAGAGAGCGCAACAACGCCGTGGTACTCCGAGAGGAGTTGTCCCGCAACTATTGATGCAGGGAGCCAGCTCTTACTTCGGCCGCCCTTTCGCATGGCCGCGGCTTGCCACCCCCGAACATCAGCTTAAATTTCCGGCTGAAACTTCTACGCTTACTTACATTTAAAATTAGACCGACATGCATGTGTGGCCTTCGAGGTCTTCATCAAATTGCAGGCGATTTCTTTTCATTTACTTATAAAATGATAACCTTTATTAGCTAGCCATGAAAAGCTAAACTTGGCAAATCAATACTATTCTAATATATTTTGTAACTTCAAGTAGTTAGCTGCTGTAAAGTGACGTAAAAAAATTATAAAGTATAACATTATGTGTTTAAGAAATAATTAAAAACACTTGACAATATGATAAAAAAGAATAAGTTGTTTAATGTGTTTAGGAATGTATGGCAATTATCTTCAACACACTTACCTGCTTCATATCAACACTGAGGAAAGCAAAATTATGATTGATTTTGACCGATAAGCTCCGGAGGGGGGTAGCATGGCCTATAACAAATCAAATAAATTAATTTTTGTACTTTCCCTTCTTGCTGGACTGTGCTCGTTTGCAGGTGGGTTCTATCTTTTTCTTTGGGCAGGTTCCAACTTTCTATATGGCTATACTCTAGAAGCAATATTCTTTGCGCTTCTTCTATTTGTGTTGTCGTTAGTCTTTTTTATCTGTGCTTATAACCTACACCATTCATCTCTAAAAAAATATTGACGATAAGGGGTGCGCAAATCATTTAAAATTTGTACGAAAACCTAGGGCCTACTGGTTTTAGTAGCGTGGGCGAAACCATGAAGCAAAAGCGGACCTGTGAAGAACTATTACAAAGAGTACAAGAGCTGGAGCTGTCCGAACTAGAAAATAATAAACAAGTAGCTTGCCTTACCGCGCAAATTGATCATCTTAAAAAAACGTTAGATTTTATTCCTTCTGTTATCTATACAAAGGATGATAAGGGGCTTTACACTTATATAAATAAAAAGTTCGAAGAATTATCAGGATTGAAGCAAGAAAATGTGCTTGGTAAAACGGATTTTGAACTGTTTCCAAAACCAGTCGCAGAAAAGTCAGCCAAAAATGACAGGATTGTAATTGAAGCTGGCCACCAGCTAGAAGCAGAAGAAATTGGTCCTGTGCGCGGGGAAATTCATGATTTCTCCTCTTCAAAATATCCCCTGAAAAACAATAATGGTGATATTTATGGAATAGTTGGAATATCAACAGACATCACCGAGCAGAAGAAAGTAGAAAATGAAGTAATCCTTTTGAGAAACGTTGTTGAACAAAGTGTCGATGGGCTAGCTGTGGTTGATATGGATGGAAACCTAAAGTATCTTAATTCTGCTTTCGCCCAGCTACATGGTTATGATCGTGAAGAGTTAATCGGACAAAATTTGTCTGTTTTTCACAGCGATGATCAAATGCAGGCGGTGGAAGCTGCTAACCACCAAATCAAAACTAATGGGATGTTTTACGGTGAGATCTGTCATCTCAGGAAAGACGGCACGTCTTTTCCTGGTTTGATGAACAACAGCCTGATAAAAAATTCTGAAGGGAAGCAAGTTGGAATAGTTGGAACCCTACGGGACATAACCGAGAGAAAGACAATTGAAGATCAGCTAAGCGAAAGTAAAGCGCGTTTTAAAGCTATAGTTGAAAATGCTCCAATTGGAATTATTCTAACGGATTTTAATGGAAAAATTAGATTGGCAAATCAAAAAATGTTTGAAATGCTAGGTTATGACCATAAACTTGATTCTCATGAAGACCTCAGCGTTGACAAAGTTACTCACAAAAGTGACATGCATACAATTGAATGGTTTAAAAAGTTAAAGTCAAAAGAAATTGATAATTATTTAGTTGAAAAACGTTATGTCCGTAAGGATGGTACCATTATGTGGGGCCATGCTAATGTAAAAACTATTTATTCAAAAAACAATGAACCGAAATATATTTTAATTATCATAGAAGACATTACCAGCCTTAAACGTTTTAAGGATGGCCTTAGATCGGCGAACGGTATGCTCGAAAAGAGAGTGAAAGAGCGTACCGCCGAATTAGAAAAATTAAACCTTGCCCTGCAAGTACTGCTAGACCACCGGGAAGAGGAAAAGCGGAGCTTAGAAGAGAGCGTAGCGTCAACGGCTGCTGTGCGGATTACACCTTTTATTGATCGTCTTAAAAAAAGTGAGCTTGACAAGGGTCAAAAGGCGCTTTTAGCAATGGTAGAAAAGGCGCTTGAAGAGCTGGTATCTCCATACATAAAGAAGCTATCGGCGAAGTTGTCTGGTTTGACCCCTAGGGAAAAGGAGGTGGCTTTATTAATAAGGGACGGCCTGACCAATTCAGCAGTGGCAGACGCTTTAGCGATCTCTGAGCATGCAGTTGCTTTTCACAGGCAAAACATTAGACTCAAGCTCGGGTTAAAGAAGTCAAAAGTTAATTTAATTAGCTATTTACAAGATATGGCGGAAAGCTAGCGTTATTTTTCCCTAGAAAACCAGAAACCATATCAATAGGTATTACCTACTTATAAACTAGCCTAGCCCTGTCTTATAAAAAAATATGTTCTGGTTTAAGTTCATCATCGTGGAACGTTTTTGGGATGTTACTGGTAATTTTTTATAACTAGTCAAAAATATGGGTGTGGCTCTCCCTGTAATATTCTTTGCTTTTGGGGCAGGAGCATGGGGATATCGCAGGGAGGGCCATTTTGATTAAATACAAAAAAGTTAAAAAGGCGGCTGATTTTAAATTTTTGCTAATTCTGATCAACCTGTTGGCCATTTTAACTTCTGCCACTTTCTTTTATATGATAATTGGTTGTGGTGGATCCAAGTGGTGTACCGAAACAAATGATTATTCAATTCTTGAAACTTGTAAAGAACATTGTCGCAAAGAAGCTGGAGGTCTGGCCATTTCTTCTGAATTGAATTTTCAAGATTGCATGCAATCATTGGGATACTATCCATGTGATAATAAATTGAAATAGCCGGATTTTATATCACTTGGGTGGATGCTTTCAGGGGGTAGTAATATCGTGGGTCACCGTTCTTTTAGCTTTCGCGGCCGTTGCCCTAATTGTAAAACAACGGAATTGGACCGATCTCATAGAAGAAACGGATGGGAATATTTATTGTCAGCTATAGGTATATATCCTTATCGTTGTAGAAACTGCTTAAAACGATTTTTTATACTTTGATGTAAATTTGGCTTGGCTCGAGTAATAAAATAATTCAAATGGTGGGATAGCTACAATTTAATCGAGAAACTTCAAGGAAGCATGGACATAAGTTGATAATTTCAATCGGGCAAACTTCACCCAATGGTGAAAACGTAAACTCAGGGCATATTAAAATGCCTTCGACCGAATTGAAGTATCAATGTCGCCAAAGGCCAGGGCTGAAGTTTAACAACCTTGAGGGATGCCAGGCCAGGCGTACTAGGGCAGAGGAATATCCTAAACGTATTGATCTCTTAGGATGTAAGGAGTGCCCAGGACCATTACCGCTAAAAGAGACGGGAGATAAGAAGGTGTCTAGCAACGAAAATGATGACAGCAGAACCAAAATATCTTCTGAAGAAACTGAAACGTGCAAGTGCGGTCGCGGCCCCGTGGTTATAAGGAAAAATGGAGTCTCCGCTGGCAGATGTAGACAATGCATGTCTGACACAGCCAAATCATGGCCTAGGGGAAAGCAGAAAAAGACGATGCCGAATCAATCCAAAGAGCTTGATGCATATTCGTTAGTTACGTTGCTAAAGGAAAGAAAAGAAGAGGCCGAGAATATAATTAACACTCTGATTGAAAATGGTGCAGTTAATGGGGACAAGGATATTTCGCAAGCAATTGTATCTTTTGTTAAGCTGACGGCGACAATAGATGTTCTACTTAAAGCAGAACTATCGGTCAATGTTGAAAAAAAGACTGACTTATGTTAGTTATATTCCGGATGGGATGTCCTATGGCTTAAACCCGTAAGGATTTTAAATAATGCCCATGCCAATCAATATAGATCTGAGCGACCAGCGCTTGGACGAAAAGCAGATACGCCAGGCGGCCCAGGAATGGCGTCAGTGTTTCGACGCGTTGGAAGAACTGGTGGTGGTCATCGACCGGAACTACCGGGTGCAACGCTGCAACAAGGCCATGAGCAAATACCTGGGCCTGGACTTCAGCCAGATCGTGGGCCAGCCCTGCCACCGCCTGCTGCATGGCTCGGAGTCTCCCCTTGACGTTTGCCTGCAACAACGGATGTTCCAGCAGGGCAAGGCCATAACCGATGACTACCAGAACCCCGCCACCGGCCAGCTTTTCTCGGTGACCGTTTCGCCTATCACCGATGCCGGAGGCTCCATCATGGGCACTGTGCATCTGTTCAAGGATATAAGCGAGCACCGCCGCCGGGAGCAGGAGCGGGTGAAAATGGCCCTGGAGCTAACCAAAAGCCTAGAGTCCACCACCATGGCCCTGACCAACATGGTGGACAGCCGCGACCCCTACACTTCGGGCCACAGTCAGCGAGTGGCCGAACTAGCCGTGCGGGTTGGGGCTCAGATGGGCCTAAGCGAAGACGACCTCTCCGGCCTTAAGTACTGCGGTCTGCTACACGACATCGGCAAGGGGGCCATCTCTCTGGATATCCTCAACAAGCCCGGCAAGCTCACCGAGCACGAGGAGGGCATCATCCAAGAGCACCCAGCCACGGCCTATCGCATCCTGAAGACTATCTCCTTCCCATGGCCGGTGGCCCAGGTGGTCTACCAGCACCACGAGCGCTTGGACGGCTCGGGCTACCCCCAGGGACTAAAGGGAGACGATATCCACCCCTGGTCTCGCTTGCTGGCCGTCTGCGATGTGTTTGAGGCCATGACCAGCCACAGGCCATACCGCCCGGCCCACGGCACGGAGAAGGCCTTCCAGACGCTCCGGGAGGGGGCTGGCAGCAAGTTCGACGCGGCCATAGTGGAAGCGGCCCTGACCTGCCTGAACGTGGATGACCGCCGTGTGACCGCGGTGGACGACGACGCCAAGATACTGGAGCTGTACAGCAACTTCCTCAGGCGGGACAAGTACGAGATCCTCCGCTACAGCGACCCCTCTGAAGCAATACAGGCTTTCGCCCAGAGCCCCACCCCCATCCTGATCACGGACCTGCAGATGCCGGGCAAGAGCGGCCTAGAGGTAATATGGGAGGCCAAGCGGGTGAGCCCGCACACCGAGGCGATTTTGGTCACCGGCGACGGAAACAAGGAAGTTGTAATCAAGGCCATGAGGATGGGTGCTTCGGACTTCCTGGATAAACCGGTGCAGATGGCCGAACTGCAAAAGGCGGTGCAGCGGGCCCACGAGCGCTTCACAAAAACAATCTGATCCAATCTTGATCGACTTTAAGCGCCAGGTGGTATGCGGGAAGGGCAGGGTTGGTGTGAGATTTCCTAAAGAGCGTGAGCGCAAAATTATCACGCGCGTACGAAACACGATAAGGGTTATAATTATTAAGGAGAACAGGCCAAATTGAAATCGGCCTGCTACCTCCTCGCCCCCGGGTAGGCCCCCCCGCCACCCGGGGGCATCTTATTGAAAATGGAAGCCCCACGCTACGCGGCCATGGTAGGCGCATAGATGTGGGGCTTTTTTGTTTTAAAGCAGGCGATTACGTTACTGGCACTAGGCGCCAAGCCTTGGATTTGCCTCTGGGCTTTTCCAAGGTAAACTGAACACCCGGTTGAAATTCCGTTTTTTCCGCAAAGTCGCTGAGAGTAAGGCGACCCTTGGGAGTTACCTGGTAAATGACAGCCTTGGCCATTTTTTTGCCAGCAGGCGCAGCTTGTTTAATTTTTCCTGATTCCACCATGGACATCTTCAGTTGCTGTGCGAATTCCACTGAAGTCATAGATTTGCTTTTATGAGCCAATGTTTCCCTAATTTCCTGTTCAGACACGCCATCGTCGACCATCTTTAGAAGTTTTTTGCGGTCTTCCTCGTTCCATTTTGATTTCTTAGCCAAAGCTTAATCTCCTTCTGAGGGGGGCTAGGGTCAGATACGGACCAGAATATTTAACATTAATCTTGCCAAATCTCAAAGAAGGTTTTCAACTCATATTTATTTATTTTATTGGTAGCCTTAAAAATACATTGAAATTTAATAGGTTATAAGTAATTAAATAAATTTAAGTTGGGTGTATTGTAAATAATAATTTGATTTACCTTCCTAGCAGCCAGGCCTTGTCCAATATTCTCCTGATTTTCTTGTAATTTTGATACAATACCACCGTCAACACAGCAATGGAGTGATGCTATGCCTAAGAAAATGGCCACCTTTTTGGTCCTGCTGGCCATGGGGGCTGGGTTTGTCGGTGGTACTTTTGGCAGTCAGCTTGTTCAAGCCAAAGTAAAAATTACCAAAGTTCTCAAAGCCCAGGAGTTCCACCTCACTGACCCACAGGGCGTCACTAGAGCGAGCATCGACCTTACTAGCGGCGGAGATCTTTATGTTGCCCTCTACGACAACAAGGGCAAGGCAACTGAATCTATGGTGGTCACGCCCAAGCTGATAAGGGCATCCAGGAAAACGGCGGCGACGGTGCAGAAGTTAGAGCGAATGTTTTCGGGGCTTTTACCAGGTAAATAAGGAACTTTTTTGGGCTACCGTTCAGTTTAAGTTTGTTCGGCCATGCCCGCGGTCTGTGGGGGTTGACATTTGCGTCGATTAGCCTGTAATTTGAAATCACCCTATTCGATCGTTTCCTCGCCCAAGCCCGGAGTCCCCCGGTTTGGGCGATTGTCTGTCCATACAACCTCGCTGGCTCTCCCTGCGCGATGCTGCCGCTTATGCCTCCCTGGGACAAAAGCGGCTTAAGGTTCTGGCGCGTGAGGGCACCATCGTAGGTGCACCGGACCCTGACGATGGGCGCGGTGGGTGGATATTTGATCGCCTGTCCCTGGATGCGTACCGAGAATCCCAACTCGGTGTTGACGTGATCGCCGCCGCTGTGGCCAAGCCACCCGCAGTCAACCGTGGGTGGGATGATCTAGGTCGCGTTCCAAAATGTCCGCCTCCATCTAGTTTGGACATCAGATTGAGGTGTGGACCTCTAGGCGCGGGTAGCCTGTCCACAAGACCCTTGGCTATATAGGTATGGTAGTTTCGCCTAGCCTCGCATAATCGCTGGAGCGAATAACCCATGATGCGGCAGGCACGGCTGAAGATTTTTATCTCGGCCGCCAGCTCTGGCAAGTTCAACTTCCTCCGGACACTTCTTCTAAGCCGGCTGGAGGTGGCATGGCCACCAACCTTTGAAGCCTAAACTTTCAGATTATTTCCGTTACAGAATAGTCTTCACCGTTCATTACCCGAGGCAGGGAAGGTCTCATAATCATCTGCGATGCTTCCCATATGCTTCCCAGAAAATTAAAAGGGGTTAGGCTGTGTAGCCTAACCCCTTGATATTTTTGGCTCCCCGGGACGGATTCGAACCGCCGGCCCGGTGGTTAACAGCCACCTGCTCTGCCAGCTGAGCTACCGGGGAAAACGTTGAGCGATTTTTACCATAGGGCCCCCAAGTCGTCAACAATTTAGCAGGCTAAGAGCCCAGCAGGGCCAATAAATACTTGCCAAGGCCCGCTGCGGCGGCTATACAGGTAACCGCAGATTATGTTTCTAGGTTTCGGCCATCCCGGTCTGCGCCGGGGTGGCCGTTTTTTTATTTTAGGCGGGAGTGGGCGCAACGATGCTTACCAAGGTGATTGTTCTGACGGTCTATTTCGTGGCAGTGCTGGCGTTGGGCTTTTTGGCCAAGAGCCGCCTGAAGGACGGGCCCACGGATTATTTCTTGGCGGGCCGGGCCCTGGGGCCCTTCGTGCTGGTGGGGACCATGGCCGCCACCAACTTCAGCGCCTTCACCGTGTTCGGGGCCTCGGGGGCGGGCTATCGCGAGGGACTGAGCTTTTTCCCCATCATGGCCTTCGGCACCGGCTTCATGGCCCTGACCTTTTGGCTGGTGGGCAAGAAGGTGTGGCAATGGGGCCGCACACACGAGTTGGTGACCCCGGCGGAGCTGGTGGAGCAGGTGTACGGCAGCCGCCCCCTGGCCGGGCTCTTCGCCCTGGTAATGGTGGTGTACACCGTGCCTTACCTGGCTTTGCAGCCCCTGGCCGGGGCCAAGGTCCTGGGCCAGCTCTTCGGCCTGCCCGCCTGGGCCGGGGCCTCGTTGGTCACGGTCATCATCCTGGCCTACACCCTGCGCGGCGGGCTCAAGGCCGTGGCCTGGACCGACGTGTTCCAGGGAATCCTCATGTTCGTGCTCATGGCCGCGGCCCTGGGTCTGGTGGTGTCGCACTACGGCGGCTGGAGCGAGGCCTTTGACCGGGTGCGCCAGGCCGAGCCCGCCCTGTTCAGCCGCCCCGGACCCCACGGGGTGTACAGCCCGGCGGTATGGTTCAGCTTCATGACCCTGTGGTTCTTCTGCGACCCCATGTTTCCCCAGCTATTCCAGCGCTTTTACTCCGCCCGCAGCCAAAGCTCCCTGGGGCGCACCATGGCCTTGTACCCTCTGATCTGCACGGCGGTGTTCGCCCTGCCCGTGGCCCTGGGGGTGTTGGGGCATTTGTCCTTCCCCGGCCTCGGCGGGCGGGAGTCGGACGCCATCGTGCCTTTGATGATGACCCACCTGGCGGGCGACTTCATGGGTACCCTGGTGCTGGCCGCCGGGCTGGCCGCCCTGATGTCCACCATGGACTCCCAGTTGCTCACCTTGAGCTCAATTTTCAGCCGGGACCTGTTCCCCTACCTCTGGGGGCGCAAGGCCCAGAGCGGCCTGGTGGGGCGCATCTTCGTGGTGTTCTTGGCCGTGGCCGGGCTGGCCGTGGCCCTGATCTCCGACACCACCATCCTGCAACTGGGCCTAACCGCCTTCACCGGCCTGGCCGCCTTGTTTCCCACCGTTTTCCTGGGCCTGTACCTGGAGCGCCCCAAGGCGGCGGCGGCCATGACCTCCATCGTGGCCGGGGAGGCGCTGGTGGTGGCCTATCACTTCAAGTTGTTGCCCGCCTATGGGTTTTTGCCTGCCGTGCCGGTTATGGCGGTGTCCTGTGCCGCCTATCTGGTGGTGCAGGCCCTGTCCGGCGGCCTGAGCCTGCCTCGATTCAGCAAGCGGGGATGGCTGGCCCTGGTCTTGTTCGGGGGTATCTTTCTGGCGGCCCAGGATTACTGGGCCTGGGGCAGGGTGGGCGGCACCCTGGCGGGGTGGCCGCTCTGGGCCTGGTATTTCGTGGGCCTCAGCGCCTTGCAGACCCTGTTCAGCGTGTGGTGGCTACGTACGTCAAAAAAATGACGCCGCATTTTTCTTCCCTAAACGGCGCGGTGTGATAATTTGGGCCGAAAAGGGAGGGGACCATGCGCGCACTGATAATCAACGGCAGCGCCCGGGGGGCCAAGGGAGTCACCGCCAAGATGGGCCGGGCCCTGGCCGAAGGATTGGTCCGTGGCGGGGCCTCGGTGGACACCTTGTTCGTGGCGGACATGAACATAGCCCCCTGCACCGCCTGCCTGAGCTGCATGCACCTTAACCCCGGCCATTGCGCCCAGCGCGACGACATGGACGTGGTGTTGCCCCTGCTGAAGCGGGCCGACCTGCTGGTTTGGGCCGCCCCGGTGTACACCGACACCATGAGCGCCCAACTCAAGGCGGTGATGGACCGCACCATATGCTCCAGGCAGCCGTTTCTCTACGCTGACGCCGCAGGCCTAACCCGCCACCCCATGACCTGGGCCATGCCTCAGAAGGTGATGCTCATATCCACTTGCTCCTTCCCCGAGCCGGTGACCTTCGAGCCCCTGGTGGCCACCATACGCGCCCAGGCCATAAACCTGGGCGGCCGCTGCATCGCCGAGCTGTGCGTGCCCGGCTCCCTGGCCATCCAGATGGAGCCCTCGGTGCTGGAGACGCATTTGGCCCTCATCGCCCAGGCTGGCATGGAAGTCGCCCAGGAAGGTAGGGTGCGCCCCGTAACCTTGGAGGCCATCAAGCGGCCTCCCTTTAGCGTGGATCGTTACCGGGAACTGGCTGGGCGATACGAGGAATGGTGCCGCAAAAAGCAGGCGAAGATGGCGGAAAAGCGCCTTAATGAAAGTTAGAAATAGTATTAGAAAAACTTATTAAATATTTATAATATAAGTTTTATAACAAGATAAATCTAATAGGATTGAGCCCATCGCTTGGCCGCGGTTCCGGCCTTGGCCAACAGCTCGTGGGCCTCGGCTTGGTCACCGGCCAGCAGGGCCTTGGTGACGGCCACCTTGAGGCTCAGGGCTTGGGGTTGGCCCAGGGCCAAGCAAGCCACGGCGAATGATATGTCCCCGCCGAAGTCGTGCAGCCGCTCCAGGCCGTCCGGCAGATCCCGGCTCAATTCAATGGCCCGCTCTTCCAGGGCCTCGATGGCCCCGTCCTCCGGGGCGGGTCCGCCCACCGGTTTCACCAGCAGGCAATAGGGCGGGGCCGGGGCCAGCACCTCGGGTGGTAATTGCACTCCCAAACCCTGCCAGGCCTGGGCCACGGTCTCCTGGCCCTGGGCGGCCTGGGCGGCGCGCTTTTCATAGGCCTGGGGCTTCCACAGGCCGTAGGTGCGGCAGCCCATGAAGCGGTCTTGGTAGATGGCGCAGGAATCGGGGCGGGCCCAGGGGCAGGGGCGGCGCTGGGCCGCGTTCACCAGGAAGTGCTCCACCAGGCGCCTGGCCTGGGCGGCGCGTTCCTTGTAGGGGATATTGGGCAGGCGGTGCAGCCAAGCGGCCAGTTCCACGGTGAAAAACGGGGGGAGCAGGGCGCAGCAAGCGCCCCGCCGGGCGCAGGTGGTTTCGGGAAGCTCTTGATATAGCTGCTCTAAAATAACGAAGAGGCCTCTGGAAGAGGCCTCTTGCAGGCCGCTCCTCAAATCCGGGCGTCCCGAATGGCTCATGACCAAACCTCAGGCGCCGCCTCGGAAAAGGGGCGGTGGATAAAATCAGGCGCTAGCCTAGGCTGTCGGCCTTTTGCTGAACCTGAGAGTAGGAAGCCAGCAGGGTGTCCAGATCCGCCTGGCGCACCATGACTTGGCCGCATTGGTCGCAAATGATGGTGTGGTCGTCCAGACCGCCGATGCGCTGCTCTCTTGCTTCGCAATTGCTGCAAACATATTCGTATGCGGGCATTGTCTTTCTCCTGCCGCCTATTTTTATCTGGCGACGGTTGATGGTTGCCCGCTTCTAAAAGCAAATTGCGTGCCATGATAGATTAAACCCTATTCAAGCGCTTGGTGAACGGCCGATAGCAACGATTATTGAGGCAAAGTATGTTTTTGGCGGCCATTAAGTAACCTAAACGAGACAAAATTCACAAATGGTACAAGGCGGGGTTTTGATGGTGCATTATCCCCCGCCATGGGGAAAAAGTACCCACACCCCAATATCCTAGGGGTAACGTGGATTTAGGGGTGGATTGCCCGCGCCGGGCCACACCTTCCGGCGGAAAAAGAGTTCACAGACCAAGGTCCAGATTACGCGCCCCCAGGGCGGCCAGGGTGGGGTCGTGGGTGAGGTCGTGGGCCACCGGGGTTATGGTCACATAGCCCTCCAACAGGGCGGGGTAGTCGGTGTAGCCGTCGCCGTCGGTGCTCATCACCTCGCCGGCCTGCCAGTAGTACACATGGCCCCGGGGGTCGCGCCGCTCCAGGAAGGTTTCGCGCATGGAGGCGGTGGACTGGCGGGTGAAGCGCACTCCCTTGATCTCCTCGGGGGGCAGGGCGGGCACATTGAGGTTGAGTGACACCCCCGGCGGCACCCCCAGCCCGGGCCAGGCCGCCACCAGGCGGGCGGTGATGTCGGCCGCCTGGCTGAAGTCGGCCGGGTGGTGGGTGTCCAGGGACACGCTGATGGCCCCCAGGCCAAGGATGGCCCCTTCGGTGGCCGCGCTGACCGTGCCCGAGTACAGCAGGTTCACCCCTACGTTGGCCCCCTGGTTGATGCCCGAGATCACCATCTGCACCGGCTGGGGCAGCAGGGTGCGCACCGCCAGCTTCACGCAGTCGGCCGGGGTGCCGGTCACCGCCCAACCCTGCATGCCGCTTTCGGTGGTCAGCGGGTGCACCCTGATGGGGTAGGCCAGGGTTATGGCGTGGCCCACCGCCGATTGCTCGGTCTCCGGTGCCACCACCCACACCTCGTGCTCAAGGGCCAGAGCCTGGTGCAGGGCCTTTATGCCCGGGGCGTAGGCCCCGTCGTCATTGGTGAGAAGTAAGCGCATAATAATGAAGTCTACCTCCCGGACTTCCGGCGGGTCAAATTACACCGCGTTGACAAGGCGGCGCCCTCTTCTTATGGTTTTAAACGACTGCCCGAACAACTTGCAGGACGGGGGGAAATCATGTGCGCGTTAGGGGAAATAAGCATAGCCTCGGTGGAACCCGGCCAGGAAGCCCTGGCCGCCGAACTGGTCACCAAGGTGTTCAATCAGTTCGTTGCTCCCAAGTTTCAGCCCGAGGGCAGGGAGGAATTCCTGCGCTACGCCACGACTCAGGCCCTGGCCCAGCGTCTGGCCGATGGCAACCTGATGCTGGCTGCCTGGGCAGGGGAGCGCATGCTGGCTTTCATCGAGTTGCGCGAACCGGCACACATCGCCATGTTCTTCACCACCGAAGACCAGCAGCGTCAAGGTATGGGCCGAAGCCTTTTGGGGCAAGCCCTGGCTCTATGGCGTGAGCGCGGAGCCGGGTTCGCCGAGGTTACGGTCAATGCCTCACCCAATGCGGTGGAGGCCTACCAGCGCCTGGGTTTTCAGCCTACCGGCGGCATGGAAACCCGCAACGGCATTAGTTTTGTGCCCATGGCCCTGGCGATCAAACCGGAAAGCGGCCATACTTAAACACACTTGGTGACCGGCGGGTCTCCCCTGGCCCGTGGCCAAGCCTAGGCAATTTGGATCAATAAATATGCGTCAGCTACAAAAGATCATCAAATTAACGCCATGGCTGCTCTGGTTGGCCCTGGTGGTGGTCTGCGCACAGGCCCAGGCCCAGCCCATGGGCCGGGTCACCCCGGTGGTCACCGTGGTGCGCTCCGCCGGACCGGCGGTGGTCAACATCTCCAGCACCGCCAAGGTGCGCCTGCGCGCCTTCAGCAGCGGCGACGACATGCTGGACCGCTTTTTCCAGGAGTTTTTTCAGCCTCTTGAGAGGGAGCAGACCAACCTGGGCTCCGGGTTGATCATCGACGGCAAGAAGGGGCTGATCGTCACCAACAGCCACGTGGTGGACGGCGGCAGCGACATTCAGGTGCAGTTGGCCGACCGCCGGGTCTTCAAGGCCAAACTCTTGGGGGCCGACCCCACCTCCGACTTGGCGGTGCTCAAGATAACCCCCAGGGGCAGCCCCTTGCCCCAGGCCAAGCTGGGCGACTCGCGCTCGCTTATGATCGGCGAGAGCCTCATCGCCATCGGCAACCCCTTTGGCCTGCAACACACCGTAACCACCGGAGTGGTCAGCGCCCTGAACCGCCGGGTGCCCACCGGGCCGGGAGAGTGGATGGGCGGACTGATCCAGACCGATGCCAGCATCAACCCCGGCAACTCCGGGGGGCCGCTTTTGAACCTGGACGGCGAGGTAATGGGCATCAACACCGCCATATTCCAGCGGGCCCAGGGCATCGGCTTCGCCATTCCGGTGAACCGGGTGCGCCGGGTGGTGGACGACCTTCTGGCCCACGGAAAAGTGACCCCGGTCTGGCTGGGGCTGGAGTTGCAGGACATAACCCCCCCGCCTGGCCGGGCACTTCGGCCTGGAAGCCCCCTCCGGGGTGGTGGTGGTGCGGGTGGAGGAAAACAGCCCCGCCGCCCAAGCCGGTCTGAATCGGGGCATGGTGGTGCTGGCCCTGGACGAGGAGCCCCTGGAGGACACGGCGGACTACCAGTCCCGCCTGGGCTCGCTGGCTCAGGACCAGAAGGTGAAGATGTGGCTCCTGGAAAAAGGCAAGCGCAGCACCCTGGTGGTCGTTGCCCGGCGCTATCCCATGGAGCGGGCCAAGGAACTGGTCTGGCAGCGCCTGGGGCTGGAGCTGGGGCCCATGGACGCCCTGGCCGCCCAGCGCAACCGGGTGCCCGAGGGCCAAGCCTTGATGGTCACCAAGGTGCGCTCCAGCTCCAAGGCCCAGCGGGCCGGTCTGCAACCCGGCGACCTGGTGCGCCGCATGGGCCGGGACCCGGTGGCCGATTTGGACGAGTTCTATCTGGACATGGTGCGCAGCCGCCATCAGCCCAAGGTGGCCATCCTCTTCCAGCGGGGCCGGGCCCAGCAAGTGATTACCTTCGGCCGCTAGCCCTGGGGCGGCTTTCAACAGCAAGGAGCTGTGAGCATGGATTTAGGACCGTTGCCCGAACAACTAAAGCCGGTGGTGGCCTTTCACGGCCATCTTTGCCCCGGTCTATTGATCGGCTATCGGGCGGCCCAGGCGGCCTCCCAGGCCCTGGACCTGGGCAAGAGCGAGGATGAGGAACTGGTGACCATCGCCGAAAACAACTCTTGCAGCGTGGACGCCTTCCAGCAGATGCTCTCCACCACCTTCGGCAAGGGCAACCTCATCTGGCGGGACTTCGGCAAGCAGGCCTTCACCGTGATCGACCGCCAGAAGAATCGGGCGGTGCGGGTGAGCTTCATCGGCGACCGGCTCAAGCACAAGGGACCCGACGGCAACGTGGACCGCCAGGCCTTTGCCAAGGAGCTTTTGAGCGCGCCCCAGGAGAGCCTGTTCAAGGTGGAGGAGGTGGCCGTGGAGCCGCCCCCCGAGGCGGTGATCGAGAAGTCCATCACCTGCGCCCGCTGCGGCGAGCCCACCCAGGCCAGCCGCACCGTGGAACTGGACGGCAAACTCATGTGCCGCCCCTGCGCGGCCGAGGTGAGCGCATGAAAGCCCTGGCGCGTTTGCTCTTCGAGGCGGGCATGCTCAAGAAGATGCGCCGCACCGGCTACCCCTTCCTGGGCAGCGGCGGAGAATCCATAGCCGACCATTGCTTCCGGGCCGCCCTGCTGGGCTATCTGCTGGCCCTGGAGTTGGAGGACGTGGACGAGACCAGGGTGGCCTTGCTCCTGCTGCACCACGACCTGGCCGAGGCCCGCACCGGGGACCTGAACTACATGAACAAGCGCTACTGCACCGCGGACGAGGAAAAGGCCCTGGATCACGCCACCCGGGACCTGCCCGAGGCCACCGCCGCGCGCATCAAGGAGTTCGCCGCGGAGTTCAACGAGGGCCGCACCCCGGAGGCCCAGTTGGCCAGGGACGCGGACCAGCTCGACCTGCTCATAGAGCTCAAGGAGCAGCAGGACCTGGGCAACAGCTACGCCAAGCACTGGATTCACTATGCCCTCAAGCGCCTGAACACCGAGGCGGGCCGGGAGCTGGCCCAGGCGGTGCTCACCACCGACTGGACCGACTGGTGGTTTGAAAAGCGCGACGACTTGTGGGTGCACAACCATAAAAACGGAGAATAAGCCGCCCTTTTTTATTGCAGTCTTCCTGGGATAGAATGTTCATCCGCCCCGTTGCTTTTTGTCGCCTTGATTCGAGAGCAGGACAGGAGACTACATGGCCGCCTTTGAAAAACTGCTTAGCTCTGTGAAGGTGGGCAGCCACACGCTGCCCAACCGAGTGATCATGCCCTCCATGGGCAGCAACCTGGCCGACGGCCAGGGCAATGTGACCCCCGCCATGTTGGCTTATTATCGCGCCCGGGCCGCCGGGCGTCCCGGTATGTTGGTGGTGGAAGCGGCCTGTGTGCACCACTCGGGCAAGGTCATCGACCGCAACTTCATGGCCCATGACGATTCGCTCATTGAGGGGATGCGCGAGCTGGCCAGGTTGGTCAAGGAGCAGGGCAGCCTGCCCATTTTGCAGCTCATTCACGGCGGGCGCAACGCCCATCCGCGCCTGGTGGGCGAGGCCATGGCCCCCAGCGCCCTGCGCGGCCCCACGGCCCACTCCACCCCCCGGGCCATGACCGTCATTGAGATCGAGGCCATGGTCCAGGCCTTTGCCAGGGCCGCCTGGCGGGCCATGGAGGCCGGGTTCGAGGGCGTGGAGATCCACGGAGCCCACGAATATCTGGTGCACGAGTTCCTCACCCCCTACGCCAACAAGCGCCAGGACGCCTATGGCGGCGACCTGGAGCGGCGGGCCCGTTTCGCGGTGGAGGTGGTCCAGGCGGTGCGCCGGGCGGCGGGCCCCGAGGCCATAATCTCCTTCCGGCTCTCGGGCGACGACCACGTGGCCGGAGGCATGGGCCCCAGGGAGGCGGCGGCCACGGCCAAGCTGTTGGTGCCCGCCGGGGTGGACATCATTTCCGTGACCGGCGGGGTGTACGAGACCCCCTCCATGGTGGTGCCGCCCACCCCCATGCCTCCGGGCACCCACCTGGAGGCGGCCCGTCAGGTGAAGGCCGCGGTGGATGTGCCCGTGGCCGGGGTGGGACGCATCCGCAACGCCGCCGAGGCCGAGGAGGCCTTGAAGGGCCTGGACATGGTGGCCGTTGGGAGGGCCTTTTTGGCCGATCCCGGCTGGCTCAATCAGGCCGCCGCCGGAAAGACCAATAACGTACGACCCTGCATAGGCTGCAACCAGGGCTGCATCGACAAGGTGCTTTACGGCGCGCCCATAAGCTGCGTTTCCAACCCCTGGGTGGGCCTGGAACTTCAGGCCCAGCAGATACAACCGGCCGCCAAGCCGGTCAACGCCGTGGTGGTGGGCGGCGGCCTGGCGGGCATGGAGGCGGCCTGCACCCTGGGCCGTTTGGGGCACAATGTGGTGTTGTTCGAGGCCACCGGCGAGTTGGGTGGCCAGTTGCGCCTGGCCTGCCTGCCGCCGGGCAAGGACGAGTTCCGGGGACTCATCGACTACTACCGCCACGCCCTGTCCGAACTTCCCAACGTGGAGATACGCCTGGGCACCAAGGCCACGGTGGGCGCGGTGTGCAAGATCAACCCCAAGGCGGTGGTGGTGGCCGCGGGCAGCGAGCCCATCCTGCCCGACCTGCCCGGCGCGGGCGACGCGCCTCTGGTCAACGCCCGCCAGGTGCTGGCCGGCGAGGTGCCGGTGGGCCACAAGGTGGCGGTGATGGGCGGCGGCAACCTGGGCAGCGAGGTGGCCCACTATCTGGCCACCCGGGGCCATGACGTGTGCATCATCGAACTGGGCCTGGGCATCGGCAACGACCTGGGGCCGGCCCGGCGCTATCACCTGCGCCGCGAGCTGGGCAAGTACAAGGTGCGCCGCTACATCCGGGCCAAGGTGCGCCGCTTGTTCAAAAACAAGGTGAGCTTCTTGCACACCCGGCCCGATGGCAGCCGCCAGCTCACCTACGTGGAGCCGGTGGACACCTTTGTCTCGGCCATGGGTGCCAAGCCCAACGAGAAGATATTCCTGGCCTTGGAGCCCAAGGTGAGCGCCATCTTCCTGGTGGGCGATGCCATGAGCCCGGCGGGCATGGGACAGGCCACCAGCGAGGGGGTGCGGGCCGCCCTGGAGATCCACCGTCTGGCTGAGGAAGGCGCCCTGGACGTCGCCCCGGCGGGCGCTGCCTGCTGAATGGCGCAAGGCTCTACCCTGGCCCTGCATTTGGGGGCCCTAGGCGACTTCGTTCTCTCCTGGCCCGCCCTGGAGCGGCTGGCCGCCTTGGGTCCGTTGCACCTGTGGGGCAGGGGAGAGTGGGGCCGCTTAGTCCTGCCTTCCGAGCGGGTGCATGAGCGCGAGGCGGCCCGCTTCGCCTCGCTCTTCGCCTCGGAGCTGGAGCCCTCCCTGCATGCCTGGCTGGGCGGCTTCGGCCAGGCGGTGGTATTCGCCGCCAAGCCTGATGAGTTCCTGCTACGCAACCTTGCCGCCTCTATCCCTCAGGTGCACGCGGTTACCACCCGGCCGCCCCGGGGCCGCTTTCAACTGGTGGGGCGCTGGCAGGTGGAGCAACTGGAGCGGCTGGGCTTGGCCCAGGCGTCCCGTCCCCTGATTCCCCTGGTCCAGCCCCCGGCAGAGCCAACCGGGGCCTTCTTGGCTCCGGGCAGCGGGGGCAAGGCCAAACGCCTTACTCCGGACATGACCGCATACCTGGCCCGGCGTTTGGCGGCGGAGCACGCCTCGATCACCCTGGTGCTGGGCCCGGCAGAGGATGCCGCCTACCGCGACGAGTTGGTTCAGGCCCTCAGTGGCGTGCCCCACCGCATACTGGCCGATGCGCCCATCGCCGAGCTGGCCCGCAACCTGCTGGGCGCTTCCCTGTATGTGGGCGCGGACTCCGGGGCGACTCACCTGGCCGCCGCCCTGGGAGCCCCCACCTTGGCCGTGTTTCAGGCCAGCGACCCGCGCTTGTGGTCGCCCCTGGGGCCGCGGGCACGGGTGCTGGGGGTCACGGAGGCCCGCTACGCCGATCTATCTTCGCCCGAGCCCGGCCCTGTGCTAAATTTGTAATTATGCGATTGGCGGTTCTCAGCGATATTCACGGCAACCTGGAGGCCTACACGGCGGTTCTGGCCGACGTGGACCAGGCCGGGGCGGATAACATCGCCCTGTTGGGGGACATAGTGGGCTACGGCCCGGACCCCGAGGCCTGCGTGGAGCTGACCAGGGAGCTGGGCCTGCCCAGCGTCATGGGCAACCACGAGCTGGGCATGAGCAAGCGAGCCGAGCTGGCCTGGTTCAACCCCACCGCCCGCCGCTCCCTGGAGCAGAACATGGGCCTGCTCAGCCAGGAGTCCCTGGACTGGCTGGCGGCCCTGCCGGTCTACTTGGTCATAGGCCCCTGCCGTTTGGTGCACGGCGCGCCGCCGGATTCGCCGCGCACCTATTACTTCGAGCTGGAGCGGGAAGAGATAATCAGGCGCATGGGCTTGATCGACGAGCCCCTGTGCCTGGTGGGCCACAGCCACGAGCTGGCCATGGCCCATCTGCCCGCCACGGGCGGCCTGGAGAGCCTGACCCTGTGCCAGGGAATGTACGAGTTGAAATCCGGCGACAGCTACCTGATCAACGTGGGCGCGGTGGGCCAGCCCAGGGACGGGGACAACCGGGCCAAGTACGTCATCGTGGACCACGAGGCGGGATCTTTGGAAGTGCGCTACGTGAGATACGACATACAGACCACGGTAGACAAGATACGCCGCCTGGGCCTGCCCGATTTCAACGCGAACCGCTTGTTGTAGGTCTGACATGAAATACATCGACGGACACCAGGTGCTGGGCCTGCTGGGCCGGGGAGGCACCTCCCGGGTGTATAAGGTGCGCCGGGAATATGGCCCGGTGCGGGCCCTTAAGCTGTTCGATCCCCGCTCCGAGTTGGAGGCCTTGCAGGGCCGCGAGGAGTTGCTGGCCCGCTTCTTGGACGAGGCCCACCGCCTGGCCGGGCTAAAGCATCCCAACCTGGTGCGGGTGCTGGCCGTGCATGAAGACGATCCCGCCTACTACCTAATGGAGCACTTCTGCCTGAACCTGGCCGAATTGGCGGGCGAGGGACCGCGCCTGGAAGACCTCAGCCGGGCCCTGGGCCTGGACCAGGTCATCGCCTACGGCCAGGAGAGCCTGGCCGCCCTGGAGGCCCTGCACCTGGCCGGGCTGGTGCACGGCGATATCAAGCCATCCAATCTCATGCTGGGCGACGAGGGCTGGGTGCGCCTGGGGGACTTGGGCCTGAGTCACCGCCGGGGCGAGAGCCTGGCCGGACCGGCCAACCTGGTGCTGGGCTCGCCCGCCTACGCCGCGCCCGAGCAGGAGAGCGACCCCCTGAGCGCGGGACCCAGAGCCGACCTCTACTCCATGGGGGTCAGCCTGTTCCGCCTGCTCACCGGCGCGCTTCCCCAGGAGGGAGGCCCAGCGGCCTCTTCCCTGGCCCCTCTGACCGACGCGGCCTGGGACGATTTTTTCAGCAGGGCCATGGCCTCTGATCCACAAGGGCGTTTTGCCTCGGCCAAGGAAATGGCCCAGGCCCTGGAGGGCTTGTCCGTCCAATGGGAGCGGAGGCGCGAGGCGGTGTGCGCCGCCTGGCCTGAGCTTGCCGCAAGCCAGGCCCATACGGTAAGCAACTCCGTCAGGCGCAGCGAACCGATTCGGGTCAGCTTGACCGAGGCTCGCCGGGCGCTGGGCCTGGACGAACTCATGCGGCCCCAGGCCTGGCCCCCTCGGCGCTTGCGCGAAGACGAGCCCGGCGTGGCCCGCGACCTGGACACCGGCCTGCTCTGGCAGCGCGGCTGCTCACCCCAGCCCCTGACCTGGGACCAGGCACCGGCCTACGTGCGGGCCCTTAACCTGCGCCGCCTGGGCGGCAGGGGGGACTGGCGTCTGCCCACGGCCCCGGAGCTGATCTCCCTTCTGGAGCCGCCCCAGGGGCCGGACGGCTTTTGCGGACCGGCCTTGCTGGACTCCTTGGCCCAGCGCCTGTGGTCGGCCGATTGGGCCACCCCCCTGACCGCCTGGTACGTGAGCTTGGACGGCGGCTACGTGGGCCGGGCCGACCGGGATTGCTTCTTCATGGTGCGGGCCGTGGCTGGTTGATTCCCTGCGTCCTGGATTTGGGCGGCCCCAGGCCTCATACTTTTAGGCATAGGCCGAAACGCACATAGAGAGGCAGTATGAAAACCACCCGCCTGATCATAGCCCTGGCCCTGCTATTGGGCCTGTCCCTTCCGGCCATGGCCGCCGCGCCCCAGTGGAGCTTCGATCCGCCTCACTGCCAGGTGATCTTCACCATCAAGCACGTCTTCGCCCCGGTGATGGGCCAGTTCCATAAATTCGACGGCAAGATCAATTTCAGCCCTGACGACCTCGCGGGCAGCAAGGTGGACATGACCATCCAGGTGGCCAGCATCGACACCGGCGTGGCCGCCAGGGACAACCACCTGAAGAGCGCGGACTTCTTCGACGCGGCCAAGTACCCGGTGATCCGCTTCGTGAGCGACAGCTTCACCAAGCGCGGCGACAGCGAATACGTGGTCAAGGGGCGCCTGACCATGAAGGACGTCACTCGGCCGGTGGAGATAGTCTTTACCTACCTGGGCACCAAGCCCAACCCCATGAACAAGGACCAGATGCTCACGGGCTTAAAGGGCGGCTTTGCCCTCGAGCGCCTGGACTACCACGTGGGCAGCGGCAAGTACTATCAAATGGGCGTGGTGGGCAACAAGGTGGATATGTACATCCACTTGGAGCTGGTGAGGGACAAATGAGCGGGGTGGACCCCAGGGGAGCGGCCGGGCTGGTCTTGGAGATGACCTGGCAAAGCCCCGAGGCGGCCCACCGGGAGCTTATGTACGCCCCGGCCGACCTGTGGGGCGACATGCTGCCGCCGCGCCTGCTGGACGCGCTCAAGGGCTTGGAGGACGGCCGGAGCGTGGAGTTGGAGCTGAGCACCGCCGAGTCGGTGCCGGACCGCTCCACGGACCTGGTGCGCACCGTGCCCCTGGATCAGTTTGCGGGCGGGGAGTCCTACCCCCGCTTGGGGCGCTTTTATCCCCGTTACCTGCTCACCGGGGTGCCGGGGGTGTCTCCCCACAGCAACGAGCCCTTCCGCTGCCTGGCCGCCGAGCTCCACGGCCTGTCCGCCGATCTCAACCATCCCCTGGCGGGCCGCAAACTCAAGCTCAAGGTGACCGTGGAGCAGGCCGAGCTGCCGCCGGAAAAGACCACCGGCCAGGGGGTGGACTGGATGGCCCGCCTCTGCGCGGGCCCTGGCATGCAGGCCAGGGCCGGGGGCAAGCCCACCGACTTTTTGGGCGGCGACGCCCTGCTGCGCGACGACGAGGTGCCGGACGCGGTTTTCTACGACCATCCCCGCTTGGTGGGGCATCTGGACTCCCAGGCCAGCGCCAACGTGGCCGTGCTCTACGGCGGGCTGATACCGCCCGGCTCGCGGGTGTTGGACCTGATGAGCAGCTTTCAGAGCCATCTGCCGCCCCGGCTGGAATTGGCCGAGGTGGTGGGCCTGGGCCTGAACCGGGCGGAGATGGAGGCCAACCCCCAGGTGGGCAAGGCCCTGGTGCACGACCTCAATCAGGAGCCGGTGCTGCCATTTGAGGACGAGTCCTTTGACGCGGTGATATGCACGGTGAGCGTGGAATACCTCACCCAGCCACGGGAGGTTTTCCTGGAGGCGGCCCGAGTTCTCCGGCCCGGCGGGGTCTTTGCCGTGGCCTTTTCCAACCGATTCTTCCCGCCCAAGGCGGTGCACCTGTGGAAGGAGCTGCACGACTTCGAGAAGCTGGGCCTGGTGTTGGACTACTTCATGGAGAGCGGGGCCTTCAAAGACCTGGGCAGCCTGAGCCAGAGGGGCTGGCCCCGGCCCGAGGACGACCGCCACTACGGCGAGTATCCCAACTCGGACCCAATCTACGCCGTCTGGGGAAGCCGCGCCTGAGCCGGGCGCGGCTATTGACCGGGTTTCATCCTGATAGTAACCTGATAACAAATAGTTGTTAACCATTACCCCGGCAGGACCCTGGGTGGGTGGCCCGAAGGCGGAAGCCTCGCCGGGGAGAGGGACGGTTTGGCTTGGAAAAGCATCATAAATTTTCGATCTGGTACGTGCTGCTGGGCATCTGGTTCGTGCTGATTCTCAACAACGTAATCTCCAGCCAGATCGGTCCCAAGCAGGTTCCCTACAGTAAATTTCTGGAACAGGTCCGCGCCGACAAGGTCAAGGAAATAGCCATCGGCAAGGACCGCATCACCGGCAAGATGCTCGACGACAAGGGCAGTGAAATCAATTTCACCACGGTGCGGGTATCGCCCGAGTTGGCCAAGGAGCTTCAGGGGCACGAGGTGGAGTTCCGAGGCGAGATCGAGTCCACGTTCTTGCGTTCCCTGTTTTCCTGGATGGTGCCCATCTTCCTGTTCATGGGGGTGTGGTACTTCATGATGAAGCGCATGGGCCCTGGCCAGGGCGTCATGAATTTTGCGGGCAACAAGGCCAAGATCTTCGCCGAGGAGGACATACCCACCCGCTTTGATGACGTGGCCGGGGTGGACGAAGCCAAGGAGGAGTTGGAGGAGATCGTCCAATTCCTGCGCACCCCGGAAAAGTTCAGCCGCCTGGGCGGGCGCATGCCCAAGGGCGTGCTTCTGGTGGGCCCTCCGGGCACCGGCAAGACCCTGCTGTCCAGGGCCGTGGCCGGAGAGGCCGGGGTGGCCTTCTTCTCCATCAGCGGTTCGGAGTTCGTGGAACTGTTCGTGGGCATGGGCGCGGCCCGGGTGCGCGACCTGTTCAAGCAGGCTCGGGAAAAGGCTCCCTGTATCGTGTTCATCGACGAGCTTGACGCCCTGGGCAAGGCTAGGGGCATGAGCTCCATGGGCGGCCACGACGAGCGCGAGCAGACCTTGCAGCAGCTTTTGGTGGAGATGGACGGCTTCGACCCCAGGGTGGGGGTCATCATCATGGCCGCCACCAACCGTCCGGAAATTTTGGACGCGGCCCTGCTCCGGGCCGGGCGCTTCGACCGCCAGGTGTTGGTGGACAAGCCCGACCTCAACGGCCGCCTGGCCATCCTGGAGGTGCACGCCAAGCGCATCGTATTGAACAAGGACGTGAACCTCAGGGCCTTGGCCCAGCGTACGCCGGGACTCTCCGGGGCCGACTTGGAGAACATCCTCAACGAGGGGGCCCTGTTGGCCGCGCGGGCCAACCGCGACGATGTGACCATGGCCGACCTGGACGAGGCGGTGGACCGCATCGTGGGCGGCCTGGAGAAAAAGAACCGGGTGATCAACACGGAGGAGAAAAAGAGGGTGGCCTACCACGAGACCGGCCACGCCCTGGTGGCCGCCTTCACCCCCAAGGCCGACAAGGTGCACAAGATATCCATCATCCCTCGGGGCATCGCCGCCCTGGGCTACACCGAGCAGCGCCCCACCGAGGACCGCTATTTGATGAGCACCAGCGAGTTGGAAGGCAAGGTGGAGGTGATGCTGGGAGGCCGGGTGGCCGAGCAGATCATTTTCGGCGAGGGCTCCACCGGCGCGGCCAACGATTTGCAGCGGGCCACCGACCTGGTGCGGGCCATGCTCACCCAGTACGGCATGGGCACCACCCTGGGACCGGTGACCTACAGCCGCCGCAACCAGCCGGTGTTCATACCCCAGGATTCGGCCTTCGCTCCGGCCTCGGCGGAATATTCCGAAGCCACCGCCGCCGCCCTGGACGATGAGATCAGGCGCTTCATGGAGAATCACGAGCAGCGGGTGGAGGAGCTGCTCACCAAGCACCGCGACCTTCTGGAGAACATCGCCCAGCGCCTGTTGAGCGTGGAGGTGATCGAGGGCAAGGAGTTCGAGGCGCTTATCAAGGCCGAGGCCAAGGGCGATTTGCCCGCGCCCCCGCCGCCGCCCGAGGCCGAAACCGCACAGGAGACGGCTCCCGAGCAAGAGGCGTAACCGCAACTTTAATGACCTACTTGGAGTGATCAGCCGCCATGCAAGCCATCAAAGCCCTGGATGCCCAGGACGTTAAAATCAACCAGTTCCCCTATCGTGGCAAGATGTACGAGGTCAAGGGCATCAGCGTGCGCTGGCTGTCCAAGTGCGGCGACGACGGCCACGGCTCGCCGGAGTACGGCCTTCGGCTGTTCACCGCCCAGCCCGGCGGCGAGATCCCCATCCACAATCACTTCTATCACCAGACCATGTACATCCTGGAAGGCACCTTCGAGTGCTACAGCTACGACGCCCAGAGCGACGAACTGACCGACACCCAGGTGTGCGGGCCGGGAACCAGCGTGTACCTGGCCTCCATGGAGCCCCACGGCATGAAGAACGTGAGCGGCAGCGAGGTGGGGCGCTTCTTGTGCTGCATCGCCAACGTTTACGAGGGCGAGGATATACTCTAGGCGTCCAGCACCGCGCGCACGCTGCGCAGCAACTCGGCCTTGGGGGTGGGCTTGCTCAAAAAGGCGGCCGCCCCGGCCCGCAGGGCGCTCTTGCGGTGGTCGCCGGAGGTGTAGCCGCTGAGTACGATCACATTCAACTCGGGGCTCAGCCCCCGCAGGGCGCTAAGGCACTTCTGGCCGCCCATGCCGGGCATGCCCAGATCCAGCAACACCAAGTCGATGCGCTGGGCGTGTTCGGAGAAAATCTCCAGAGCCGCCTCGCCGCTACTTGCGGTTAAAACCTGATAGCCCGCCTCGCTCAGGGTGCGCCGCCCCATCTCGCTCAGCACCGCCTCGTCGTCCACCAGAAGAATGGTCTCGTCCCCGCCGGGCAGTGGCCTGTTGTCGCCGGAGCCCATCTCGGGTGACTCGGATAGGCCCTGGTAGGCGGGCAGGTACACCTGGATGGTGGCGCCTTTGCCTTCTTGGCTCTCGCAGATTATGTGGCCCTGGTAGCTCCTGATGATGCCGTGCACCACCGACAGGCCCAGGCCGGTGCCCGAGCCCACCTCCTTGGTGGTGAAAAAGGGCTCCAAGATGCGGTGCAAAGTGACCTGGTTCATGCCGTGGCCGGTGTCGCTCACCTTCAGGAGCACGTACTGGCCATGCATGGTCTCGCCGCAGGTGGGGCAGGGCGCTTCCGAAACGGTGACGTTGGCTGTGCTGATATCCAACCTGCCGCCGTCGGGCATGGCGTGGGCCGCGTTGCTAACCAAGTTGACAAGCATCTGGTTGATGTGGCTGGCCGAGGCCTCGACCATCTTCAGTTCCGGGTCCAGATGGGTGGCAAATTCCACCGTGCGGGGAAGCAGTCTCTGGAGCATCCTTTGCCCGGCCAGGATTTCGTTGTTGATCTCCAGGGGTCTGACCTGGGGCACGTCCTTGCGGCTAAAGGTAAGCAACTGTCGGATCAACTCCTGGGCCCGCAGGCTGGCCGCCACGACTTGGTCCAGGTTTTCCTGCACGCTGGGCTGGCCCTTGGCGTCTTCATGGGCCAGCTCGGCATAGCCCATGATGGCCGCCAACAGGTTGTTGAATTCGTGGGCGATGCCTCCGGCCAGGGTGCCCACCGCCTCCATCTTTTGGGAGTGGCGCAGCTGAGCCTCCAGCCGGGTCTTGTCTTCCTCGGCCTGCTTGCGTTCGGTGATGTCGGTGATGGTGCCGTAGACCGAGCCCTGGTGTTCGCCCAGGCCCTCCAGCATCTGGCCGCGAATCAAAAACCAGCGCACGTTTCCCTCGCGGTGCAACAGTGGCATTTCAAATGAGGCTCGGGCCACGCTGCCTTGGCTGAGGGCCCGCCAGTTGCGTCGCGCCTGCTGACGCTGGGCCTCCGGGCACAGCGCCAGCAACTGGGTCAAGCTGGAAAGTTTGGAGCCGTTGGGCGAGCCCAGCATCTTGAAGATGTTCCTGTCCATGTGCAGGTTGTGTCCGGCGGTGTCCATCTCCCACACCCCCACCGAGCCTGATTCCGTGGCCCAGCGGTAGCGCCGGTCCGACTCCAGCAGAGAGTCCCTTTGGCTGGTGGTTTGCCGGAGAAACTCCAGGCGCTTCTTGTCCATGTAGAACAGGCTTATGGTCAGGATGAGATACACCACGGTGTAGCGCATGCCGAAGCTGGAAAAATAGACGATGTCGAAGTTACCCATGTGCACGCTGACCAGCATTGATACGCCCTGATACACCAGAGAGAGGGCCAGGCCCCAGTTGGAGCCGAAGGCCAGGATGCACACCAGGGGCATGGCCAGGGACCATAGGATGGTGCCGCTGCTTATGTCATAGCTCAGGAAATAGGTGCACAGGGTCCAGAGCAGGCCCACGAAAACGATCATGGCCGCCCTGAACAAATGGTCGATGGTTCGCACGGAGCTGGAATTGACGATCAAAACGGCGGAAAAAATTATGGTGCACAGAAAAAGAATATTTATGGTGCCGGCGAAAATCCATCCGGCGCTGAGGTTGGTGGCAATGAAATAGGTGAGGGTGGGGACCAATACCATGGTCAGGGCCCGCACCACGTGCACCTTGAAGTTAAGCTCCGTGGATTTGTCCGAAGCCTCCATGGCGGAGGTCTGGGGGGAGCGATAACGGAATATGGCGTAGAAGTTGAACATGGCGACAACGGCGAAAGAACTGCTGGTGGGATCGGGGACGTGCAGGTTGATCAGATGAGTTTGGTAGTAGAACACCAACAGGGTGGGCAGGGAAAAGCTCAGAAGGATGAACAGCAGTTCCTTCTTCTCCCGTCCTTTTTTACGGAAAAACGAGATGAACATGCTCAGCACGCATGCCGTGGACACCAGGTAAGGATAGACCAGATACAGCACCCAGAAGCCGATCCTGTAGTCGGGCCGAAGCACATCGCTGCCCTGGGCGCTTTCAAAGGGCCCGAAGATGAGGTGGTGATAGGGGTTGGTCCAGGTCAGGATCGCGGTTATGGCCGGTAGGACGAAAATCCAGGGCAGCACTTTGCGGTTGAGCAGAGAGGCCCACCCGGAATAGCTCAACGACAGCATGACCAAGGCCCCGGGTATGGCGGCCACGCCGGTCAATTCAACCCCGGACCACCAGAGCGTTGCTCCCACGGTGCCAACCCTCAGGGCCATTCCGTAGCCCAGCGCCCATAGGAAGAGGGAAAGCGTCATGACCAGTATGCTTTTTACCTGCCAACTATCGCGGTAACGCCAAAACTGGATGGCGGCGGTAAAGCACAAGGAGGCGCTCACCAGAGAAACTATCCACGCGTTGTCGACCCAGGTCTGCATATCGATCTGGTTCCCATGCCGAGAGAGGGGGAGTGGCCGCACTAAAAGCACCCGGTTCGGTTATTTGGGCGCAGGCTAGAGGATAACTTAATTAAATTTGGCTGGTCAAATAGGCTATTACGATAGGTATCGCCGATGACCACTGGCGGCCCCGCGGGGAGGGCGAAGGTTTGGGCCAACCCGTCCCCGGTCGAGTCTCGCTTTACAACTCCAGCACCTTGAGCAGGTTGGTGGTGCCGGGGGTGCCCACCGGCACGCCACCGGTGAGGATGATGTGCTCGCCCGGTTGGGCCAGGCCGTTGTCCAGTATCCACCGCGCGGCCCGCTGGGCCATTTCCTCGATGTCCTCGAAGGGTTCCACCAGGGCCGGCACCACGCCCCAGGACAGGGCCAGTTGGCGGCAGGTGGAAGGGTCGGGGGTGAGACCCACGAAGGTGGCTTCCGGGCGGTAGCGGCTGATGAGCCGGGCGGTGCTGCCGCTGGTGGTGGAGGCCACGATGGCCGCGGGCTTAAGGTCCCGCGAGAGCCAGCAGGCGGCCCGGCTGAGCGCGGCGGCCACCGCCGGGAGCAAGGGGCTCAACTCCTCCTTGAGCAGGGTCTCGCTGTTCACACTGCCTTCCACGGCCCGGCACAGGCGGTCCATCATGCTCACCGACTCCACGGGGTAGGAGCCCATGGCGGTCTCGTCGGAGAGCATCACCGCGTCGGTGCCGTCCAGGATGGCGTTGGCCACGTCGGCGGCCTCGGCCCGGGTGGGGCGGGGGTTGTCCATCATGGAGCGCAACATCTGGGTGGCGGTGACCACCACCTTGCCCGCCCGGCGGGCCTCGGCGATTATGCGCTTCTGGATCAGGGGCACCTGCTCCAGGGGCATCTCCACCCCCAGGTCGCCGCGCGCCACCATGACCCCGTCCACCGCGGCCAGTATCTGGTGCAGCCGGTCCACGGCCTGCGGCTTTTCAATCTTGGCCACCAGCAGGGGCGGGTTTTCGCTGTGGTTGAGGCGTTCACGCACCGGGGCCAGGTCTTTTTCGTGCCGCACGAAGGACAGGGCCACCAGGTCCACCCCGGCGGCCAGGCCCATCTCCAGGTCGCGCTGGTCCTTGGCGGTGAAGGAACTGATGCCCAACTCGCTGGTGGGCAGGTTCACCCCCTTGCGGGAGCTTACCTCGCCGCCCACCTTGACCATGGCGGTGACCTTGCCGCCGGAGGCGGCCAGCACCTTGAGCTCCACCAAGCCGTCTGCCAAGAGTATGCTCTGACCTGCGGCCACGTCCTTCACCAGGCCGGCGTAATCCACGGGCAGCACGCCCGGCGCGGCGGTGGCGCCGGGGGTCAACTCCACCTCCTGGCCCGCCTCCAGCCACATAAGTTCGGGCAGGTTGCCCAGACGAATTTTTGGCCCGGCCAAATCCTGCAGGATGGCCACGGTGCGGCCCTGCTCGGCCGCCAGGCGGCGAACCAGGTCCATAGTCTTTTGGTGGCTGGCGTGGTCGCCGTGGGAAAAGTTCAAGCGGGCCACGTCCAAACCGGCGGCGATGATTTTGCCCAGCACCTGGGGGTCGGCGCTGGCCGGGCCGATGGTGGCCACTATCTTGGTTTTTCGAGGCTGGCTCATATCGCTCCACCTTTGTTTGCCATAGTGCGCTCCATACCGGTAAGCTTAAGGCAAAACCAACGCCCCGGACAGGTCAAAAAGGGATTGTCATGGAAAGTAAACGCGTCAGTGACAGCAGCGTGGTCATGGCCGTGGTCATGCAACCGGCGGATGCCAACCCCGCCGGCAATGTACACGGTGGCGTGATCATGAAAAACATCGACTCCGCCGCCGGGGTGGTGGCCCTGCGCCACGCGGCGGGAAATGCGGTGATCGCCAGCATCGACCGCCTGGATTTCCACAACCCGGTATACGTGAGCGAGTTGTTGTTCCTGAAGGCGGGCCTGAACCTGGTGGGCAAAAGCTCCATGGAGATAGGGGTGCGGGTGGAGGCGGAAAACCCCCGCAAGGGCCAGGTGCGCCATGTGGCCAGCGCCTACCTCACCTTCGTGGCCCTGGACGAGCAAAAGCAGCCAGCCCCGGTGCCGGGCCTGATCCTGGAGACCCCGGACGAACAGCGGCGCAACGCCGAGGCCATGAGCCGGCGCAACGTGCGCCTGGCCGAAAAGGCGCGGGAAAAGCAGAGCAGGGCCAAGGGCAGGGCGTTAAGCTCCTGATGTTCTACGCGCCCAGCTTTTGGCACCGCCCCTTTGCCAAATCGCTGGAAGAGGCTCCGGACGCCCCGGAGGGCGGCCAGGCCGACCAGGCGGTGGTGGTGTTCTACCACGCCGAGGCCGAGGACCTGGGCCGCGAGGCCAAGGTGCTCAGCAAGATGCTCAAGAACATAAAGTGGCTGGCGGGCAAGTTCGACACCAAACGGGTGGTGCTCCACTCCTTCGGCCATCTCTCAACCAGCAAGGCCCCGCCCGAGCTGGCTCAGGATCTGGCAGCCCGCGCCGCCCAGCGCCTGGGCGACACCGGCTATGAGGTGAGCGCCACGCCCTTCGGCTATCTCAACGAATGGAAGATGCACGTGGCCGGGGAGTCCCTGGCCAAGGTGTTCAAGGATATTTGAAAGGAGCCCCGTGAGCCAAGTCCCTCAAGCTCATCTACAAGAGGCATTCCTCCAGGCCAGTTTGTCCCAGGCCCGCCTGGAGATGTTCGCCCAGCAGGCCCGCAGCCGGCAGCGCCCCCGGGAAGCCGAGCTTTACGACGCCTTGGCCGCGTCGCTCAAGGTGCACGTCCGGCGCTTTCTCATGCTCATGCGGGGCAAGTTGGGCGACATCGCGGCCAACCTGGGCGAGACCAGGGACGAGATGCTTCCGGGCCTGCTCCAGGGCTACGCCGAGCTGGTGGCCCAGGCCGACCAGGCCGGGCGGCGGGTGGACGGCACCGCCCTGGACCAGTCGGCCCAGGTGGCCCAGCGACAGGGTGAACTGGCCCAGGCCCTGACCGAAGGCGGCCAAGAGGCCGGGCCTTATCTGGTCTGCTCCATATGCGGCTGGCTGGCCACGGGGAGCGCGCCGGAGCGCTGCCCGGTGTGCGGCGCGGTGCACGAGAAGTTTCAGCCGATAGCCTAGACGGCTCCCTCCCCGTGGCGGCGGCGCGCTTGTCCGCCACCCTGGAATTTGCTCCGAGTGGTATAGTAAAATTACAATTAGAATCTCTTGGGAGGTGCAGTCATGTCCACCACCCTTGATGTCATCATTCTGGATGACGATCAGCAGGTCGCTGAACTTCTTGAAAATATTTTGAAGCGATTTTACGTTGAGGGATCGATATATTCCTTCAGGGATATCAATGAGGCCAAAACCTTCTGTTTTAACCGTGAAGGCTCCCTGGCCATTTTCATTTTGGACTTTTATCTGGGTGAATTTACCGCATTTGACTTTCTAAGCAGCATCCGGGTTCACTATCCCATGGCGCCCCACGATACGGTGATCATCACCGGGAGGGCTGACGATAAAATTGTCGACATATGCGTGGCCGGTGAGATTCACTGCCTCTTGGAAAAACCCATAGAAAATTTTGCCCTTCGATTCGCCATCCAGTCTATCGTAAGCAAATACCACGGGTTTGCCAAGAAGCTCTGGGAGGACACTGCGTTTGCCAGGGACGTAAAACGTATCAGCGGCATCTAGGGCTTCAAAGATTCGGTGGCGGCGGCGCGTTTGGCCGCCGCTTTTTCATTGAACCGCCCCGCGTCGATGATGTAGCGGCCGTGGGTGCCCTCGGAGATCAGCTCCACCCCGTCGTGCCCCCGCATGGCGAACTCCAGGCGGCGCCCCTCCATCTTGACAAGTTCCCCGCTGATGCGCACGGTCAGCCCCGGCGGCGTAGCCGCCAGGTGGCTAAGGCGCACCTCCACGCCCACGCTCTGCTCGCGGGGCCAGTCCAGGTGCGGGTTTAGGGCCTGGATGCAGGCCCATTCGAACAAACCCACCATGTAGCCGGTGGCCAGCACCTGGGGCATCTGCTGAAACTCCGGCGACTCGGGCAACAGGCAGGGCACGGTACGCTCCGGGGGCACCGTGTAGTCGAAAGTGAACTTGAGGCCCGGCTTGAGGCTGGGGAGCATGTTTGCCTCCTTGGTTTTTTCTTTCACTATGAAGGTGGACAGGAAATAAGTGAAATTAATAAAATTGAATAAATATATAAGGAAATATTATGGAATGGCAGCAGCTAAACGCTTTCCGCCATCTGGCACGCACCGGCAGCTTCAGCAGGACGGCCCAGCTCACCCTGCGCACCCAGCCAGCGGTTAGCCAACAGATCAAGGCCCTGGAGGCTGACCTGGGTTGCCTGCTGGTGGAGCGCTCGGGCCGGAGAGGGGTGCGCCTCACCAGGGCTGGGGAGCGTCTGCTGGCCTTTTGCGAGCTGGCCAACCGGGAAGAGCAGGCCCTCAGGGAGGAACTGGCCGAGTTGGGCGAGGGGCCCCGCCAACGCCTGCGCCTGGCCGCGCCCCTGACCACCCTGGTGCAGCTTTTGCCGCCGCTGCTGGCCGCCTATGGCCGGGAGCATCCCGGCGTGGAGCTGACCCTGTGGGACCGGCCCCAGGGCCAGGTGGTGCAATTGGTGCGCTCCGGCGAGGCGGATCTGGGCCTGGCCCTGGCATCCCAGGCCCCCCGGGGGCTCAAGGCCCAGGCCTGGAAAACGGTGCGCCCTGTGCTGTTGGTTCCCCAGGGCCATCCCCTTTGCAGGCGTCGCCGTCCCCTGGAGCTGGCCGAGATCAGCCGGTACCGCCTGGTGCTGCCGCCGCCTTCGCCGGACTTTTCCCACCGCGCCGCTCTGGACGAGATGTTTCATAGCCGGGGGTTGCCCTGCCGGGTGATCATGGAGTCGGCCAATGCCGAGGTGAGCGCCGCCCTGGTGGAGCAGGGCCTGGGCCTGGCCTTTGCGTCCATCGCCGGGGAGCCGCCGGGGCTGCGCAAATGGAACCTCAAGGCCCTGTCCCTGGAGCATCTGCTGCCCAGCGATCGCATCGTAATCCTGAGCCGCAAGGGCAGGTCGCTTCCCGCCCACCAGCAGGCCCTGGTGGATTTGCTTTTATCCCAAGTTTAGTTGGTGGTGGGCGCGGGCAGGCTCAGGCGGCACACGGCCCCGCCCTCGGGGTTGGGCTCCAAGCTGAGGCCGCCCAAATTGCGCCGGGCGGCCAGGGAGACGATGGGCAGGCCCAGGCCGGTGCCCATGGGCTTGCTGGAGTGGAAGGGGCTCAGGATATCGTCCATATCCATGGCCTCCGGGGTCTTGCCGTTGTTGCTGATGGCCAGGCACACCAGGTGCGGGTCCTTGTCCGGCCCCGAGGCCGCCTCCACCAAGGGGCGCTCCGGGTCCGCCGCCTCGGCCGCGTTTTCCAGGACGTAGCGCAGCATGGCCTCCAGGTCCTGGGGATCGCAGAGCACCTGGTCGAATCCGGAGGGCAGCTCCGGCCGCCAAGCCACTTCCTGCATCAAGCCCCGTTGCAGCACCCAGCGGTGGGCCAGGTCCAGGTAGTCGGCCAGGGCGCAGAGCTGGGGGGCTGGGTCTTCCTGGAACATGCCGGTGTACATGGCGATGTCGCCCATCATGCGCTCCAGGCGCTGATTCTCCTTGAGCACCATCTCATAGGCCTGATAGGCCGGGCTGGCCGGGTCGGTCTTTTTTTGCAGGCGGCGGATATTGCCGCCGATGATGGTGATGGGGTTGCGTACCTGGTGGGCGATGCCCTCGATCATTTGGCGGTCGCAGCGTGAGGTCGTGGTGATGAAGGAGTCGGTGGCCACCAGCACGCAGAAGTCCAGCATGCGGTCAATCACCTCGGCCACGCTCTCCTGCTGGTCGGTAGGTATTTTCTTGTCCACGATGCGGTGACAGAACTGGCGGGCCATGGCGTAGCCCAGGTTTACGAAGCGCTGGTCCAGGCTGAGGTTGACGTGGCGCACCCCGCTGTTCCAAAGGTAGGTAAGAAAGTGGTGCGAAAACTCCTCGCTGAACAGGGCGTGGAACCACTGGCCCAGCACTTTTTCCAGGCGGGGCAGATTTTCCCCTTGCTCCGGGATGTGCTTGGTGCGGTCGATGGCCAGAAAATAGCGGCAGAACTCGCGGCCGAACTCATGGCTCTGGTCCATGAAATGTTGCCGCCAGGGAGCCAGTCGTTCCTGGGCCTGGTGATCCAACTCCAGTTGCTTCAGGAAAAAGTTCAGCCGCTCAAAGGGGATGGGTTCGTGGTTCATCGCCGCCGCTTTCTGAGTGTGGGGTTGGCTGTCGATTCTTATTCCTAAGAATAAGGGGCCGCCGCCCCGGGGGCAAGCCGAAGCGCCGAATGATTTGGTCTCGCCCGGCGGCATGGCTTACAATTTTATATTATAGGCAAAACACCTTCTGCGATGGAGTAAGCAATACCATGGAAGACAAAAGGAATTTGCACCTGAAGGTTCAGGAGCTTTGCGACTGCTTCGCCACCACCGACTATCTTGAGGAGATGTCCAAGCTGGCCCAGGACCAGGACAAGGACGAGGCGGCCCTGAAGTGGTTGGCCCTCACCGTGCTGCACGCGGTCAACGCTGGGGCCAAGAAGATCACCCTGTTCCAGGCTCCGGGCGGCGAGATAACCGTGAAGGCCAAATACCGGGCCAGCACCCTGCCTTCACCGGGCGCTGAGATCGGCCCCAAGGTGCTGGAGGCGGTGCGGGCCATGACCCATGCCGAGGGCGACAAGATCAAGGCCCTGCTGGCTCTGGGGGTGCGCAACGACAACCTGGAGGTCAAGGTGAAGAGCGAAAAGGAAGACGGCGGCCAACTTCTCACCCTCAAGTTCTCGGAGTAGGGCCTTGCTCCGCGGTTTGAGGCTGCTGCCTCTGTTGGCCCTGCTGCTGGTGGCCGGGTCGGTCTGGGCTGCCGGGCCGGGGCAGACCCTGGTGCTCAAGCAGGAACAGGTGTTCCAGGTTACCCTGGCCGCCAACCACACCACCGGCTACAAGTGGATGCTGGCCAAGGTGCCCGACCCCAAGGTGGTCAAGCTGGTCACCAACAACTACGTGCCCGACAGTGCCGAGGGGCCGGACGGCAAGCTGCGCATGGGGGTGGGCGGCCATGAGGTGTGGACCTTCCAGGCCATGGGGCCGGGCAGGGCCATGATCGTGCTCAACTATGTGCGGCCCTGGGAAAAGGACAAGAAACCGGCCAAGAGCCGAAGCCTGGAGGTTGAGGTCAGATGAGCTTCATGAGCCGGCACCGCATGCCCGCCTTCAGCGCGGGCGGGCGGCCCACCATCGGCCCGGAGCAGTGGCGGCTGGCCGTGGACGGCATGGTGGCGCAGAAGCGCGAGTTCGGCCTGGAGGAGGTCAAGGCCATGCCCCAGAGCGAGGTGGACGCCCGCCTCACCTCGGTGTCGGGCTTCAGCCTGCGGGCCCGCTGGCAAGGGGTGTTGTGGCGCGATTTCCTGGCCGGGCTGGAACCGGAGCCGGGGGCCAGCCACGCCACCTTCACCAGCCAGGGCGGGGGCTACACCACCACGGTGAGCCTGAAGGACCTCGACCACCCCCGGGTGATGCTGGTGCTGGGGGTCGAGGACGAGCCCCTGGAGACGGACTTCGGCGGCCCCTTGCGCATGCTGGTGCCGCACCTCTGGGGATACAAGAGCGCCAAGTGGCTGGCGGGAGTCACCTTTGGCGACAAGATGCTGGGCGGCTTCTGGGAGGACCGGGGTTACACCAGGGAAGGCATCATAGAGCCGGGGGTGACTCTGGACCTCAACTCCGGCCAGCGCCGGGCCATTCGGGGGGGAGAGGTCACCGAGTTCTGAGCCGGGCCCGTAGCTTAGGCAAAACAAAGGCGGCCCGCCGCAATGGCGGGTTACCTTTTATGCGATGAAGTCGACTAGCCCCGAGGAGAGTAGCGGTTGGGCTCGGCGAATACGTCTATGACCAGCGAGGGCGCCAGCACCGTGGCCCCGTGGGCGGTCCCGGCGGGGATGTCGTAGCACTCGCCGCTACGGTATACCCTGGTCTCCTCGCCGATGGTCAACTCCAACTCGCCGTACACCACGATGCCCCACTGGGCCCCGTGGCTGTGCAGAGGCACCGATGCCCCGGCGGGCAGGTCGAAGAAAACCGCCTGTCCCTTGGGCCCGGCCAAGAGATAGCCGGTGACATCCTTCAGGCCCAGGGCCGCCTGGGGCAGGTCCTTGATGAAACCCGGAAAAGATGTTTCCTTGCTCATGCCAACCCCCTGGACGCTTCTCGTTTTTGTTCCTTGTAGTGGAAGTGCACTAGGCACTGCTCCCGGAATTTGCAGTAGATGTCAGGGTCGGAGCAGTGGGCGTCGTTTTCCAGACATTCCATGCAATAGCCGTGACCATACTTCTGGCACATGGCCACCGACGGGCGGTCGGGGTGATTTCGGCAGGTTTCACCGGCCATTGCTTACCTCGCTGGCGAATAGGTTTATAGAATAAATTTTTAGCATGGGGCAGGTGAATCGGCAAGACCGGCGGCCTTGACCTGTCCCCCGGCCTCTAGGATAATGCGGCCAGCGTCGGATATTTACACCGCCTCCCAGGGCGGGGCGGGAGGATAGCTAGTTGAAACGCATATTGGTCACCGGCGGAGCCGGTTTCATCGGTTCGCATTTGGTGGACGCGCTGCTGGAGCAGGGCCATGAGGTGCTCTGCATGGACAACTTTTTCACCGGCGACAAGAGCAACGTGGCCCAGCACCTGGGCAACCCGCTCTTCGAGGTGGTGCGCCACGACGTGGTGGAGCCCATCCTGCTGGAAGTAGACCAGATCTACAACCTGGCCTGCCCCGCCTCGCCTGTGCACTACCAGTTCAACCCGGTCAAGACGGTCAAGACCAACGTACTGGGCACGCTCAACATGCTGGGCATGGCCAAGCGGGTGGGCGCGCGCATCCTGCAGGCCTCCACCAGCGAGGTCTACGGCGACCCCAAGGTGCATCCCCAGACCGAAGACTATTGGGGCCATGTGAACCCCATCGGCATTCGCTCCTGCTACGACGAGGGCAAGCGCCTGGCCGAGACCCTGATGATGGACTACCACCGCAGCAACGGGGTGGACGTGCGCATCGTGCGCATCTTCAACACCTACGGCCCGCGCATGGCGGTCAACGACGGCCGGGTGGTGAGCAACTTTGCGGTGCAGGCCATCAAGGGCGATCCCATCACCATCTACGGCGACGGCACCCAGACCCGCTCCTTCTGCTACGTGGACGACCTGGTCGCCGGACTGATGGCCATGATGGAGGCCGAGGACTTCATTGGGCCGGTGAACCTGGGCAACCCCTCGGAGTTCACCATGCTGGAGCTGGCCGAAAAGGTCATCAAACTCAGCGGCTCCAAGAGCCCCCTGGATTTCAAGCCCCTGCCGCCGGACGACCCCACCCAGCGCCAGCCCAACATATCCCTGGCCAAGGAAAAATTGGGCTGGAGCCCCACCGTGGAGCTGGAGCAGGGCCTGGCGCCCACTCTCGAGTATTTCCGCTCGATCCTGGCCCAGGGGTAGGGCCCATGGGCCGTCATTATCCCGAACTCCCGGTGGTGGGAGTGGGCGGCATCGTGCTGGCCGGAGACCAGGTGCTGTTGGTCAAGCGGGGGGCCGAGCCCTCCAAGGGCATCTGGTCAATCCCCGGCGGCGCGGTGGAGGTGGGCGAGAGCCTGGCCCAGGCCTGCGCCCGGGAGGTGCTGGAGGAAACCGCCCTTCAAGTCAGCGTTGGGCCTATGGTGGAGGTGATCGAGCGCATTCTGCGCGATCCCACCGGCCGGGTGGAGTATCATTACGTTCTCATTGACTTTTTGTGCTTTTGTCAACCCTTGGAGCCCCGGGCGGGGGACGATGCGGCCGCGGCGGTGTGGGCTGGCTTGGACACGCTGGACGGCTACACCCTGACCCACGACACCAAGCGGGTGATCCTCAAGGCGGCGCGCCTGGCCCAAGCCACGGAATCAAGCTCTGATTTTGGCGGGGATGTTTGTTGACAGCGCCCGCGTTTAGCTGCTATTTTGCGTCTGTCCCAGGCGGACTTGTTTTTTGGCCGGCCTTTGTGCCGGAAAGGACAAGACCACCCGGCGATGCAAGGTGTGGTTGTACCTAACCATATAAGTAGCGGCCACCGCCGGGCGCCCATGGCCGGTGGATGTGCCGGAAGTCTGTTTGAGGCAATTGAGAGTAGCGAGAGGCAAGGATCTTATGTCATCGCACCAGCAAGGAAAGAAACAACGGTCGCGTGCGGACTGGATCCTTCTCTTCGTGGGATTGGTGATAGGTTCGGCCTTCGGGTTCTGGGCCACCCCCACCATCCTTTACGCGGAGAAGGCGCAGCCGTTGCAGTTCAATCACAAGCTGCATTTGGAGCAGGTCAGTGACAGCTGCAAGTCCTGTCACACCCTGCGGGAAGACGGCTCCTTCTCGGGCATTCCCAGCGTACAGTCATGCAAGGAGTGTCACGAGGCAGGTTCGCCCATGGGTGATGGAGCCAACGAGGCGGCATTCCTGGAGTACGTCAAGAAAAACCAGCCCATCCCCTGGCTGGTCTACTCCCGCCAGCCGGATTGCGTTTTCTTCTCTCATGCGGCCCACACGGCCAACGCCGGTTTCGAGTGCGCCAAGTGCCACGGAGATCACGGCCAGACCACCAAGCTGCGGCCCTATGAGTACAACCGCCTCACGGGCTACAGCCGGGATATCTGGGGCAAGGGGCCCATCGGCCTGTCCGGTCCCCCCCACCGCATGAAAATGGACGACTGCGCCAAGTGCCACAGCGAAAACGGCGTTAACCGCGCCTGCTTCGTTTGCCACAAATAGGCGTCGGCTGGATGCTAAGGAGACACCCTTATGCAATGGGATAGACGAGCATTTATCAAGCTGGCCGTGGGTGGAGTACTGGGCGTGCACGCGAGCCCGCTCATGTGGAAACTCATGGATGACTCCACCATCTGGACCCAGAACTGGTCTTGGGTCCCGGTGCCCGAGGACGGTGCGGTGGCCTTCGCCAACGTGGTCAACCCCCAGACCGGCACCGGCGCCAAGGCGCGCCTGGTGCAGGGCAGGGTGGATGGCACCCGGGCCATCCGGGTGGAGGGCAATCCCGAGCACCCCCTCAGCAAGGGCGGCGTGGTTCCCCAGGACGCCTCGGCCCTGCAACTTCTGTATAACACCGACATTCGGGTGACCGCCCCGCTGCTGCGCGACCGGGCCACCGGCCGCTACAGCAAGCTGAGCTGGCCCGAGGCCCTGGACATCCTGGCCGGCAATCTGGCCGAGGTGAGCAAGCAGGGCAAGCCCGAGGCGATCATGGCCCTGGGCCACGATCCCGAGAGCGCCACCGGCCAGCTCCTGCTGAGCCTCATGGCCGCCCTGGGTTCGCCCAACCTGGCCTTCACCCCCAACGCCGGGGAGACCCTGGCTCTGGCGGGCCTGGCCATGATGGGCCAGACCGACCTGGGCTTCGATCTGGCCAACTCCGACTACGTGATCTCCTTCGGCACCCCGCTTTTGGAGAACTTCGGCGCGCCGGTGGCCACCCGCAAGGCTTTCGCCTCTTGGCGGGGTTTCCCCAAGAACTCGGGCTTCCTGGCCCAGATCGAGTCGCGCGCCAGCGTCACCGCCAGCCAGGCGGACATGTGGCTGGCCTGCCGTCCGGGCACCGAAGGCGCCCTGGCCCTGGCCATGTGCACCATCATGATCCAGGAAGGACTCTACGACCAGGCGGCGGTGAACGCCTCCTTCGGCTTCAAGGACGAGGGCGACTTCAAGGGCTTCAAGTCCTTCCTGCTCAAGAACTACCGCCGCGAGCAGGTGGCTCAGATGGCCGGGGTTCCCTTGGAGAAGCTGGTCAAGCTGACCCTGGGCTTCGCCAAGGCCAAGAAGGCCGTGGCCGTCTGCGGGCCCGGCAACTCCAGCGACCCGGGCCGCATGTACGACTTCATGGCCGTTTTGGCCCTGAACGCCCTCAAGGGCAACATCGGCAAGCCCGGCGGCGTGTTGGTGCAGGATCCCCTGCCGCTCAAATCCATCGGCTCCACCAGCCTCAGGGGCAACGTGCGCCCCTTGGTGGACCCGGCCCAGGGGCTGGATTCCAACAACCCCGACGCCTTGGCCAAGGCGGCCGTGGCGGGCAAGCCCTACGGCATCAAGACCTTGCTCCTGGTGGGCGGCAACTTCGTTTTCAACGGCCCCCAGGCCGGTGTGATGGAAGAGCTGGCCCGCAAGACGCCCTTCGTGGTGGCCATGACCCCCTACCTGGACGAGTCGGCCTCGGTGGCCGACCTGGTCCTGCCCACCACCCATTGGCTGGAGGGCTGGGGCGACAGCACCTCTCCCTACGGCAGCCCGGTGGCTTGCTACGGCCTGCACCGCCCGCTGATCAAGGCGGTGCCCCAGGCCAAGGACGCGGGCGAGGTTCTCCTGCAGGTGGCTTCGCGCCTGGGCGGCAAGATCGCCGCGGCCCTGCCTTACAAAAACATGGAAGAGGTCCTGACGGCCCGCACCCAGGCCATGGGCGACTTCGAGCAACTGGCCGAGCAGAGCTTCTGGGTCCAGGCAAAACCGGCCTACGGCCCGGTGAAGTTCCAGACTCCCACCGGGCGTTTCGAGTTCTTCAGCATGGGCCTGTTCAAGCTGCTCTCCGGCCGGGCGGGCAATCCCCAGAACCTGGAGCGCTTGGTGGCCATGATGGGCGTCAGCGGTGGCCTGGAAGCGGCCTTCCTGCCCCACTGGGAGGCCCCGGCGGCGGCCGACGACCTGGGCACGGGAATGCCCCTGCTGCTCACGGCGGTGCCTTCGCTTAGGACCACCTGGGGCGGCGACGCCATCACCCCCTACATGGTCAAGGTGCTTCCCGACACCATGCTGGCCGACATGGACAAGCTGGTGGTGGAGATGAACCCCCAGACCGCCCACGAGCTGCATTTGTACGACGGCGATCTGATCCGCATCGACTCCGTGGCCGGCAGCCTGACCGCCAAGCTCAGCCTGTTCGCGGGTGCCGCGCCCGGCGTGGTATACGCGCCGGTGGGACTGGGGCACGGCGCCTTCGGATTCCAGGTGGAGGGCAAAGGCATGAACTTCAACCGAGCAGCCAAGGTGACCACCGATCCGATGAGCGGGCTGCCCGTCTGGGAGCTGACCGCGGTTAGCGTCGAGAAGGTGCAGGGTTAGTAGTTATGTGGCGAAAAGACGTAAAGAGATTCGGAATGGTCATAGACCTGGACAAGTGCACCGGCTGCGGGGCTTGTTCGGTGGCCTGCATGAGCGAAAACAATATAGGGGTCTTGCACAACGAGACCGACAAGATCCGCTCCATCACCTGGATGCGGGTATATCAGATCGACAACGGCAAGGCCTTCCCCGACACCGAGGTGGCCTTCATCCCCCGCCCCTGCATGCACTGCCAGGGCGGCAAGTCGGGCACTCCCGGACAGGCCTTCTTCCAGGAAGGCCCCATGGATGAGGCGGCCCACCCTCCCTGCGTGAGCGTGTGCCCGGCCACGGCCACCGACTATGACGAGGATACCGGCATAGTCAGCCAGATTCCCACCCGGTGCATCGGCTGCCGGTACTGTGTCGCGGCCTGTCCTTACCACGCGAGATACTTCAACTGGTACGACGTGCCCTGGCCCAAGGGCAGCCCCCGGGCCCTTAGCCCCTTTGTGAGCCCGCGCATGCGCGGCGTGGTGGAAAAGTGCACCTTCTGCTTCCAGCGTTACCAGGCGGCCCGCAACAAGGCCATGGTTTCTGGCGGCGAAGTCGGCGAGATGGATTACCAGACCGCCTGCACCGAGGCCTGCCCCTCCGGGGCCATCACCTTTGGGCAATTGCAGAACCCCGAGCACAAGGTGCATAAGCTGATCTCCAGCGACTACACCTTCCGCCTGCTGGAGCGGCTGCACACCAACCCCAAGGTGTATTACATGTCCAAGCGGGAGTGGGTGCGCAAAATGGCAGACAACTATGTAACCCGCCACAATAAGTTTGCCCAGGCCGCCGCTCAGAGCGGTCACTAGCAATAGGCGAGGTCAACGATGAGAAGATGGTTAGACGATCTACCCAAATACGCGGATGACTCGAGCTGGTGGCCCAAAGGGACCAAGCGTTGCCGGCCCGAGGTATTCCTGATCTGGTTGGGCCTTCCCCTGACCCTTCTGGCCTATTTCAGCGTCGGCGCGGTGCTGTGCCTGGCCCTGGGCCTGAACCAGACCAATATGAACGACTACTTCGCCTTCGGCGTGTGGATTGTGGTGGACCTGGCGGTCATCGCCCTGGGGGCGGGCGCCTTCTTCACCAGCTTCCTCAACTACATAGTAGGCAAGACCGAGCTTAAGCCCATCGTCAACGCGGCGGTCTTGATCGGCTTTATCTGCTATGTGGGCGCCATCTTGATGCTGGGCATCGACATCGGCCAGCCCATCCGGGGATGGTTCGGCTTCTGGCACGCCAACGTGCACTCCATGCTCACCGAGGTCATGTTCTGCATCACCACCTACGCCATCGTGCTCACCATCGAGCTGCTGCCTTCGGTGCTGGACAACAAGCGCATCAGCCGGGTGCCCGAGTTCGGGACCTTCAGCCACAACCTGCACACCATCATGATCGTGTTCGCGGCTGCCGGCACCTTCCTGAGCTTCTTCCACCAGGGCTCCCTGGGCGGCATGTTCGGCGTGCTCTACGCCCGGCCCTTCGCGGCTCGCGGCGGCTTGGGCATCTGGCCCTGGACCTTCTTCCTGTTCATCATGAGCGCCATCGCGGTGGGCCCCAGCTTCACCACCATGGTGGTGATGATCACCGAGAAGATATCCGGCCGCAAGCTGACCAAGCACAGCGTTAAGATGCTCATGGGCAAGATCAGCGGTTGGCTGCTGGTGGTGTATATGGTCTTCAAGTCGGCCGACACTCTGTGGTGGGCCTACATCAAGCTGCCCGCCGCCGGTCTGACCCTGGACAGCATGTACCAAGCGCCCTACGGCTTCTGGCTGTTGTGGGTGGAGATTGGCCTGTGCGGCTGGCTGCCCGCCCTGATGCTGGTCCAGGAGAAGATCCGCGCCAGCTACGGCTGGATGTTCGTGGCCATGCTCCTGGCCTGCATCGGCATCACCCTGAACCGCTTCGTGTTCACCATCCAGTCCCTGGCTCTGCCGGTGCTGCCCTTTGAGAAGTTCTACTCCTACCTGCCTTCCTGGCAGGAGTGGGGCATCGCCAGCCTGGTGCTGGGCTTCGGCCTGCTGGTGTTCATGCTGGCCTATCGTTATCTCCCCATCTTCCCGCAAGAGCCGGAACTTAACGACTAAGGAGGCCTGGATATGTTCCCCTTTGCTTACGAATGGATCTGGGACATCGGCCATATCATATTTTTCGGACTGTTCTACGGGATTCTCTCGGTGATCTTCGGCACCTTGACCCTGACCATCCTGAAGACTATGCTTGACCTTTGGGCCGGCCACATTCACGAGCCGGAGCACTAGCGCCAAGGCGCCCGGAGCACTTAAGCGAACCTACGACGGGGCCCATACGGGCCCCGTCTTATATTGCGAGCCATGAGTACACAAAAGCTACCCAGCCCCCCGCCGAACCTGCAAGCGGTGGTGTTCGACCTGGACGGGGTCATCTTTGATTCCCTGCCCGCCAACATCGCCTTTTACAACCACATCCTGGAGCATCTGGGCCGCGAGCCGGTGGCCGAGCGCTATGCCGAGATCATCCACCGCGAGGCCATGCAAGGCTCCCTGGAAGCTCTGGTGGGCAAGGGGGAGGAGTTCGAGCGAGCCATGGCCTACTGGCGCACCATGGACTCCGCGCCATTTTTCAAGCTGCTCAGGCTCTTTCCCGGCGCGCGCGAGACCATTGCCGCCCTGCGCGGGCGCTGGCGCACCGCCGTGGCCACCAACCGCACCGCCACCGCCCACTCCAGCCTGGCCCATTTCGACCTGCTGAGGCTCTTCGACCTGGTGGCCAATCCGGACAGCGCCGGGCAGGCCAAGCCCCACCCGGCTATGATGCACCAGGTGCTGGGCCATTTCGGCCTGGAGCCCGACCAGGTGGTCTATGTGGGCGACAGCACCACCGACGAGGGACTGTGCCAGGCCACCGGGGTGCGCCTGGTGGCTTTCGGCAACCCGGAGTTGAACGCCTGGGCCCACCTGGACGACCTCAGGGACTTGCCCGGCCTGCTGGGTTTGCCATAAGGCTTGTCACGCCTGGGGACAGGGGATATGCTTTCCGACTAGTGTTCTCACGCTGAACTTCAGGGAGCAGTTAGTGTTCATACGCCGCCGCCCGGAAAAAAAGAAAAAGTCGGTAATCCGCGAATACCTGGAAGCCCTGATCTGGGCGGTGGTCCTGGCCCTGATCATCCGCACCTGGGGGGTGCAGGCCTTCAAGATTCCCTCCGGCTCCATGATCCCCACCCTGCTCATAGGCGACCATCTGCTGGTCAGCAAGTCATCCTACGGCATCAAGCTGCCCTTCAGCGACCTAGTGATCATCCCCATCGGTGATCCCCACCGGGGCGACATCGTGGTGTTCCGCTTCCCCGAGGACAAGGACAAGGACTTCATCAAACGCATCATCGGGCTGCCCGGCGACACGGTGGAGGTCAAGGACAAGGCGGTCTACATCAACGGCAAGAAGCTGGGGGACCGCTGGGGAACCTATACCGACAACGTGGTGCTGCCCCAGGGCGTGCAGCCCAGGGACAACTTCGGCCCGGTCAAGGTGCCCGAGGACCAGTACTTCGTGATGGGCGACAATCGCGACCAGTCCTATGACTCGCGCTTCTGGTTCGGCGGGCGCGGCGGCTTCGTGCCCCGCAATGACATTTTGGGCCGCGCCTTTATCATCTACTGGTCGTGGACGGATCATGGCTTTGGGGTGCGCTGGGATAGGATAGGGAAAATCTTGCACTAGCAAAGCGGCTTCGCCAGGCAGCGGGATACTGCGTTGCCGGCGTCGCTCCAGCCTCGACGTAGCTTTGCTACGCCTCCGGCTGTCACTCGCCGGACGCCTTGTCTGCCGCAGCTTGGCTGTGCAGTGGGGGGAGGCGGGGGGCTATCCGCTGCACCTAAGAAAATAGCTTCGGCACTAAGCTTTCTTTACGGGTTCGCCAATCATGGCAGGCCCGTTTTTTGTGGGTTGAAAAAAGGGGGGGCTGAAGTCGTAGAGCGATTGCCTGGCCGAATTCGATTCGGCGCGGGCAAAACCTGATTACTTTTTACCTGCCTTGCTCTTTTCTTTCGGCACTATCGAAACGCCCCACGCTGACCGGTTTTGCGGCGTGCTCACCCCGCGCCACCGCCTCGACGACCTCACCCTCGGCTAAATCAGCCAGAGGCACAAAGGCCAGGGGTGCCGCAGCGCCTGGGCGTAGCGTTCCGAACTTGCCCGCCTGGCCCAGGGCCTTGGCCCCACCCTGGGTGGCCATGGTGAGCACCGCCTCCGGGGCCAGGTCCGGCTTGGCGGCCACGAGGGCGGCCATCTCGGCCCACAGGCTCAGGTCCGGTGTGGAGGCCAGGGAGTCGGTGCCCAGGGCCAGGTTCACCCCCGCGGCCAACAGCTCCTCCACAGGGGCCATGGCGCCGGTGAGGCCCAGGTTGGAGCGGGGGCACACGCACAGGCTGGCCCCAGCGGCGGCCACCTGGGCCACCTCGCCGGAGGTGAGCTGGATTCCGTGCACCAGCAGGGTGTTTTGGTCCAGAGCCTGGGCGGCCATAAGCTGGCCCAGGGGGGTGTCGGCGGCCAGGCGCAGGTCTTCGCGCCTGAGGCCGCGCAGGATCAGGAATTCCTCCAGGCGCTTGCCCTCGTCACCAACCCCGGCCACGAACTGCACCTCTGCCCGGGACTCGGCCAGATGGATGGCAAAGGGCAGAGCCCCGGCCTTGGCCTTGAGCGCGGCCAGACGGTAGGTGGGGATGGAGTAGGGGGCGTGGGCGGCCACAGCGGCAGCCATGAGCACCGCGCCTTGCCAAACGGCCTGGGCCGGGGGCGGCTCGGCCTTGGCCGCTCCCAGGGCCTCGTAAAAGCTCACCGCGCTCACCCCGGCTTGCGTCAAGACTGGGGCGGCCTTGCCGGTGTTGGTCACGTCGCCCACCAGGGCGGTGCCGTCCTGGGCCAGGTAATCCACCGCCGCTGCCGTGGACTCGGGGCCGTTTTGTCTGAGCTGGGCCGGGCGCAGGCTGACCATGCTCTCCAGCCAGCCCACGAAATCGCCTTGGGGGGGCATCATGCCGGCCAGGCCGGACAGCTCCAGATGGGTGTGGGCGTTGACCAGGCCGGGCAGCAGCAGGCCCTTGCCCAGGTCGGTGACAGCAACTCCCCGGGGCGGGTGGTGGGCCACTTCGGTGATCCAGCCGTTCTCAAGCAGCACCGCCGCGCCTGAGCGCAGGTCGCCGGGTCCGCACCAGACCCAGCGAGCGGTGTATGCCGTGGCCGGGGAAGTCATGAAGGCTTTATAGCACGACTAGACTGGGTTGTAGAACACGTCGCGTTGGCGGGCCTGGAACCCGATGTCATTGGCCAGGCGCACCAACTCCTCCCGGGGCAGGCGGAAGCTGATCCCGGCGGCGGCCACCACGTTCTCCTCGATCATGGTGGAGCCCAGGTCGTCGGCCCCGAAGACCAGCGCGGTCTGGGCGATGCCCGCGCCCTGGGTGACCCAGGAGGCTTGCACGTGGGGGAAGTTGTCCAGGAACAGGCGGCTCACCGCCAGCATGCGCAGGTAGTCCACCGCCGTGGCCGGGGGGATGTCGCTCAGCGCCGTGTTGGCGGGCTGGAAGGTCCAGGGGATGAAGGCGGTGAAGCGACCCCGGCCCTGGGCCAGGCTGTGGTCCTGCAAATCGCGCAGGCGGCGCAGGTGCTCCACCCGATCATCCACCGTGTCCAGGCTGCCGAACATCATGGTGGCCGTGGTCATAAGGCCTTGGTTGTGGGCTTCGGCCATGACCGCCAGCCACTGGTCGGCGTCGCATTTGCCGGGCGCGATACGGCTGCGCACCCGGTCCACCAGTATCTCCGCCCCGCCGCCGGGGATGGAGCCCAGCCCCGCCTCGCGCAGGCGCTCCAGGGCTTCGGGGATGCTCAGGCCATCCACTTGGGCCATGTGGACCACCTCGGGCGGGCTGAGGCCGTGGATGTGGATGGGGTGGTGCTGTTTGATGAAGCGGAAGCTGTCGCAGGTGGCTTCCACACCGATATCCGGATGCAGGCCCCCCTGGATGAGGATGTGGGTGCCGCCCAGGGCCAGGGTCTCGTCGATCTTGCGGCCCAGTTCCTCGCGGCTGAGCACGTAGCCTTCGGCATGGCCTGGCGGCCGGAAAAAGGCGCAAAAGCGGCAGCCGGACAAACACTCGTTGGTGGTGTTGATGTTGCGATCCACCGCGAAGGTCACCACCTGCTCGGGGTTCAGGCGCATCCGGGCGGCGTGGGCCAGGCGGCCCAGCTCCAGCAGCTCGGCCTGTTCGAGTAGGGTCACCGCCTGCTCGGGACTGAGGCGCTCGCCCGCCTGGGCCGCTGCCAGAGCCTGGGCCAGAGGGCTGCGTTGTGCCTGGGCCAAGGCCATCAGTCCTGCTCCAGGCTCCGGTAAAAGCTGTCGCGCCTGACCGGGGTGAAGCCCGCCGAAATGATGAGGTGCCGTAACTCCTCCTCGGTCATACCCTTGGCCGTGGTGGCCCCGGCGGTGTGGGTGATGCGCTCCTCCACGATGGTGCCGTCCAGGTCGTCGGCCCCGAAATTGAGGGCCACCTGAGCCAGCTTGGGGCCCAGCATCACCCAGTAGGCCTTGATGTGGGGGAAGTTGTCCAAAAGCAGGCGGCTGGCCGCCACCACCCTGAGGTCGTCCAGGCCGGTGGTGCGGGCCATCTCGCCCAGGCCGGTGTTTTCGGGATGGAAGGCCAGGGGGATGAAGGCGCTGAAGCCGCCGCTCAGGTCCTGTTGCTCGCGCAGGGCCAAAAGGTGCTCCACCCGCTCGGCCGGGGTCTCGATGTGCCCATAGAGCATGGTGGCGTTGGTGGGCAGTCCCAGGGCGTGGGCCTGGCCGCTGATGGCCAGCCAGCGCTCCCCGGTGGTCTTGGAGGGGCACAACTCGGCGCGCACCCGGGGCGAGAAAACCTCGGCCCCTCCGCCGGGCATGGCTTTCAGGCCGGCGGCCATGAGCCGCTGGAGCACCTCGGTGGTGTATATGCCTTCCTTGCGGGCGAAGTGCTCGATCTCCACTGGGGTGAAGGCCTTGAGGGTGGCTCGGGGCCGGGCTACGGCCAGGGCGGCCAGCAGCTCGCAATAGTAGTCCAGGCTCAGCTGGGGGTGACAGGAGCCCACCACGTGCAGCTCGGCCAGGTCCATCTCCGGATGCTCGGCGGCCACCGAGGCGGCCTCTTGGGGCGAGAGCAGATAGGCCCCCTCTCCATCGGGCTCCCTCCAAAAGGCGCAGAAGGTGCAGCGGTTGCCGCAGACGTTGGAGTAGTTGATCTGGCGGTTGAGCACGTAATAGGTATACGGGCCGTTTTTGGCCAAGCGGGCGGCGTGGGCCAGGGCCCCCAGGCCCAACAGGTCCTTGCTGGTCATCAAGGCCATGCCGTCCTCGGCTTCCAGGCGCTCGCCCTGGGCCAGCTTGGCGGCCACCGGCCTCAGGGCCGGGTCGCCGACCAGGCGCGGGTCTATGTCCAAGGGCGGGAGGCCCAGGGGATTGGCGTTTTCCGAACCGGCCAACGCGGCGTTCACAGTGGGAGGCATATTGCTGGTCCCCGTGCGGTGTAGGCCAATGACCAGGTGGTCACTGGCGGTGCAAAAATAATACGGCCAAGCCGTTGATCAGTGGTGACCATGTGGTCACCCGAGAGCGCGTAAAAATCCCGGCGCGTTCCGGGATGATGCTTAATTTTAATACCAAGGGCGGCTCCTGACAAGAGCCGGGAGCCGCCCAAGTATTAAAGCATTTTCCTGATGTAGTTGAGCCTTCCGCCCGCCGCGAGGATCTCCCGTTCCCGCGCGCTGGCCTGGATTACCAGTGCCAGGGGTTGGCCTTCCAGCCGGGCCTCGTAATCTTCCGCCCCTTCCAGCAGGGCGCTCTTGAGGCCGGGGAACTCGATGACCTGACCTTCGTCCAGCCGGTCGTAATCGGCAGGGCTTGCCAGCACCAGGGGGATCACCCCGAAGTTGATCAGGTTGGCTCGGTGGATGCGCGCGAAGCCCTTGACGATCTTGACCCGCACCCCCAGGTAGCGCGGGGCCAGGGCGGCGTGTTCCCGGCTGGATCCCTGGCCGTAGTTTTCCCCGCCCACCACCACCGCCGAGCCCACCGCCTGGGTGCGCTCGGCGAATTTCTCGTCCACCGCCGCGAACACGAAGCGGCTGATGGCCGGCACGTTGGAGCGCAGGGGCAGAATTTGGCTGCCCGCGGGCATGATGTGGTCGGTGGTGATGTTGTCGCCAACCTTGAGGGTCACGGTGCAGCTAAGGCTTTCGGGCAACTCCTCCAACTCGGGGAAGGGCGCGATGTTGGGGCCGCGCAGCACCTGGATGCCCGAGCCGTCCGCCGGGGGCGCGGCCATGGCGTTGGGCCGCACCGGAGGCGCGGGGGGCACCACCGGGGCCGGGCCCAGCTCCCGTGGGTCGGCGATGTGCCCGGCCAGGGCGGTGGCCGCCGCCACCTGGGGGCCGCAGAGGTACACCTGATCGTCTTTGGTGCCCGAGCGGCCAGGGAAGTTGCGGGGGAAGGTGCGCACGCTGGCCACGCCGGTGGCCGGGGCCTGGCTCATGCCGATGCAGCCCAGGCAACCCGCCTGGTGCAGCCGCACGCCCTCATCCAGCAGCTCGCCCAGGGCGCCGTTGGCCGCGATCTGGGCCAAGGCCTGGCGCGAGCCGGGGTTCACCGCCAGGCTGACCCCGGGGGCGGGCTGCTTGCCCTTCATGGCAGCGGCCAGAATCATCAGGTCCCAGTAGCTGCCCCCGCCGCAGGAACCAATGATTACCTGCTCCACCGGAACGCCGGTGAGCTCCGCCGCCGGGCGTACCGCGTCGGGGCTGGAGGGGCAGGCCACCAGAGGCTCCAGGGAGCTGAGGTCGATCTCCTCCAACTGGTCGTAGTCGCAGCCGGGGTCGGCGGCCAGGAGCTGCCAGGCCTCCTCGCGGCCCTGGTCGGCCAGGAATTGCCTGGTCTGCCCGTCGCTGGGGAAGATGCTGCCCGTGGCACCCAACTCGGCTCCCATGTTGGTGATGGCCGTGCGCTGGTAAACGTTGAGGCCTTCCACGCCGGGCCCGAAATATTCCAGCACCAGACCCACCCCGCCCTTGACCGTGAGGCGGCGCAGGAGCTCCAGGATCACGTCCTTGGCCCCCACCCAGGGGGAGAGGCTGCCGGTCAGATGCACCCCCAGCACGCGAGGGCAGGGCAGGGAGAAGGGCACTCCGGCCATGGCCGCGGCCACGTCCAGGCCGCCCGCCCCCATGGCCAGCATGCCCAGGCCGCCGCCGTGGGGGGTGTGGGAGTCCGAGCCCAAAAGGGTGGCTCCGGGGCGTCCGAAGCACAGGGCGTGCAGCTGGTGGCAGATGCCGTTGCCCGGCGGGGAGAACCACAGGCCGTAGCGAGCGGCGAAGCTGCGCAAAAAGCGATGGTCGTCGGGGTTCTTGAAATCGGTTTGCAGAATGTTGTGGTCCACGTAGGAAACGCTGACCTCGGTGCGCACCCGGTCAAGGCCCAGGGCCTCGAACTCCAGGGCGGCCAGGGTGCCGGTGGCGTCCTGGGTCAGAGTCTGATCGATTTTAAGTGAAATTTCCTTGCCGGGCTCGAAGGAACCTTCGCTGAGATGCCCTTCGATGATCTTCCGGGTTAGGGATTTTGCCATTAATTGCTCCAAAATTGTAGGTCAGGCCCAAACCAAGTCATTTTAAGGGTATGAGGGCCGCATGGCAACCCGGCGCGGGCGCAAAAAAAGGCCCGCGCATTTGGCGCGGGCCTTGGCGGGCGGGGGGGTGATCCGTCCGCCTCTACACGATGAGGGAAACAGGGAGTTCTAAGCTGCCTTGACCTTCAATTCCTTGGCGAACCCGGCGCCAATTTCGCACTTGCGGCAAGCTACCAGGTTCATTTTGAACACAAAGATGTGGAAGGGTTCGGCTCCTATGTTCGACCAGCGGGGCTCGTTGGCGGTCATATAACGTTTGGCGCAAGATTCGCGGGTAAGCTTCAAACCGCCGGGCTGGCTGGGGCACTGGATCATCGCGTTGGGATTTTGGGCCAACCAGTCTTCGGTGTTGATGTTGGGGATGAATTGCTGCTTACGGGTCCTCTTGAAACGCCTCATGTAAGTCCCCCTTGCCGGTGCATAGTTTTTGATACTGCCTCTCACTAAAGCAAAAAAGGTGCCATAACCATTTCCCAGGTTTTAAGGCGAAATGTTCTTGGCCTATAACATGCTGATTAAAAATAAAAAAAGTTGGTATGCAACTCAAATTTGTGGTCTGGCGATATCAATTACTACCTTATCGGGAAAGGGGTAATGATATGTCCAAATGCGGACATATGACTAAAATCGAACAGATGCCGTTAAGCTTCAAGTTAGACACTAAATACCGGTTGTCCAGATCGGTGAATTAGACCCCTGTCGAATTCCGGACAAAGTTGGCCGAGCGGGTCATCCTAACCCCTCGAAAAGCCTAACCCCTGCCATGGTCCTTTTTTTGCATATATTCAGAGGCAAGTTTCATCAATCACGGACTGCCTTAGCTAACCCTGCGAGGTAACGCCATGCTGCAAATAATGGTCGTTGAAAACGACCCCAGCCTGGCCCGCCTGTATCGCGAAGAACTGGAAGACGCCGGTTTTAGGGTGGTGGTGCGTTCGGATTTGAGAAATGCCTTGCGCACCCTCCAGGGGGCTCCGGCCCACGTCCTGGTTACAAACCTGGATCTGGTGGGCGGACGCTTGGAGCACTGGATGGACCACCTGCGCCAGGTGCACGAAGGCGGGGTAGTCCTGTTGGGCCGCCGTTGCCGCCGCCCGCCACCCATCGATGGCCTATCGGTCCTGGACAAGTCTTCCGATTTAAGCGATCTGGTGGAGCGCCTGCGGGACATGGCCAACACCGCTTGGTGGCAACACGCAGGCGGCAACTGCTGATTCCCGCCTTTCCCTTCCCGCCGACTCTCGCCGGCATGTGCTATCCTATTGCCTAACTGAAAACTCATCCGAATGTTGAACCTCGGGCGGGAGCGCGCCATGCCTTCATCCACCCCTAAGCCTTTGGACATTTCTCAAC
>Ga0180016_100047_pt1 | contig 59247 bp, 66 predicted proteins | sample KR46_M_MetaG_FD_129673 | JGI IMG/M metagenome (GOLD analysis project Ga0180016, IMG submission 129673) | Groundwater microbial communities from the Olkiluoto Island deep subsurface site, Finland - KR46_M_MetaG | ecosystem: Environmental > Aquatic > Deep subsurface > Groundwater | place: Finland... | reverse complement strand
GTCGTCATCTGGCAGAAGCCCCCGACGGCATGGGCTTCAAGTCCTGGCGCATCGTGAGAACCGAACAGAAGTCGACGCTGATCTTCCATCAGACTGAGCCCGTCCGCTTCAACGTGTTCCGTTCGCTTAGTCTTCGGCAATTCGGGGTGATCGGGTTTGCGATACACCTTCCGGGTTTGCATTGGCCTCGACGCATCCAGGCCGCCGAAGCCTCGATCCATAGCGTAGGCTTGCGGCCGGTCGGCGCGCTCGCTCCACCCTGCAATGACGGTTTCAAAGAAGCCAAGGCCTTTCGGCATGCCGGGAATCTTCAGCGCCTCCGCTGACGCCTTTTTCACGATCGCACCGAAGTGATCCTTCAATTCATCAAAAGATGAGACACGCGAATCGCAGATAGCTCCCATCAACATATAGTTCACGTAAATGTAGCCCGTGGACGCGATGACCGCATTGAGGTGAGGCAGGGTAAGAGGCTTGGAGCAAACTCCTAAAATCTTGCCGCCGGCATCAAGGTCGTACATTGCGCCATCGGTGAAGACATGGGCGGCTTCATCCGTAAGGAATACGTTGATCGCACTCATGCTGCACCGCCTTTCGCTTCGGCGGCCTGACTCTCTCGCCAAGCCTTTTCGGCGCTGGCTTTCGCCTCGCGGATCGTTTCGGGTGTGTCGGTCATGGTCGTGTCCTTTCGATCAGTTCGCAGTTCCGGGCGCGGCGACCTTGGCTTCGCGCTCCAATAACTTCCGGCCTTCTGTCATCAGGTGAGCCAGCGCCTCAAGGTGCGCGGGACGGAATGACACCATGAACTCGCCGGGCTTCTCCCCGCTCGGTCCGGCGACAGTCCATGTTTCAAGCGTCATACCTTGGTCGCCGTCTTCGGCCTCCTGGAAGGTAAGCACCAGAAATTCGCCGGGCACGTTGCCATCGATCACGCCGACAACATGCGGCAAATCGACAATTTTCTGGCGCGCGGCTTGTATCAGCGCTTGGTCGAGTTCGTCTAAATCTCGGGTCATGTCATTTCCTTTCAGGTTTTGGGTGTTTTTCGACCGGGAGAAATTTTCAGGCCGTTTCTTTCAATGCGTCGAGTTCCTTGCGAAGCCGGCAGGATTCGCGGATGGCAACGTCGCGAAGGTCGACCAAGCGGCGGTTGATCTCTTCGACGCGGGCGATGATGTGATTGAGGCCATCGGCGTCGGCGGTTGCGAGCGCCTGGTCCATGAACTTCAATTCCGAATGGATGGCTTCCGCTTCGGCTTGGTTCTTTAGCGCTCGTTCAAGCTCGTCGCCGCCGTCAAGAAGCTCGAGGGCTTGCGTCACCGTCAAAAGCGACACGCTGTCGTTTTTGCCTGCGATCGTCTCCCAATTCTTCGCGACCTTCATGTATCTCTGAGCGGTGCGCATGCCGCCTCGAAAGTTGGCCTTAATCCACCCAGCCCATTTACCGTGCGGAACAAGGGTCTTTGCCTCCAGGAGCGCATTGCCGGCGACACGGGCGGTATCGGCCGCAATGCGAAGTGCGGCCACCGCTGCGTCATGGTGAGTGTTGGCGACTTCAGCCAGCATAGGGAGACGATTGCTTTTCGTCATGCTGCACCTCCGTTGTTCCGATCAAAGTATGTGATCCGAACCAGCTCAGCCTGGACGGCTTGGAAGAATGCCCGGATCTCTGTATCGATTTCGTGCTGGGTAGCGCCGACACGCTCAAGTTGCTTCTGCAGACCTGATCGGATTTGTCGCCAATACAGGTCAGCGTCATCACCGTTCTTGGTGGAAAGCAACTTCGCGACGTGTCGGATTTTGCCTACCCGGTTGATCATCGGGAAGAGCAGGACTTGACGACGTGGCGCAGGCGGGGTCCACCCGAACAGAGGAAGGTCGTCAGTCGTCATCAACGCTCCTCCCCTATGGTAGATATATATGTGTACCCGTGGTGATACTGTGAAAGGCGGAAACCGGGCCTGACAGTATCATGGGTGTTACTGTGAGGCATATTTCACCCCCTTTTCGCTCTCGAGGTGTCCTCGTGGTGATACTGTGTGTCCTTCTGGTGATACTGTTGTTTTTTCGTGAGAGCCCCAACGTGTGAACTCTTTTGTCGGCAATTCACCCGTCACATCGCAAGGGTACTCGGTCAAACGCCACTCAGCAGTGACCCTGTCCTTACGGTTGAAGCCGCTCGCCTTGGCCTTTGAGATGAACCCTTTCTGCTGAAGGTTTTCGAGACTCCGAAGCGCGGTCATCTTGCTGCAGCCAAGCTCTTCGGCGAGTTCGCGACAACCAAGTCCGATTCGGCCGTTGTTCACGCCGTCAAAGCGCCACTTGACCTCAAGATAAGCGCAACGGTCATTCGGCGTGAGATCCTTCCAGGCAGCAGAGCGCTTCACATATCCATCGAGCATGATGAATTTGCCTTTGCCTTTCCGCTTGAAATTCTTTTTCATGCCGGCACCTCAGCGAGCGCCTTCAAGATCGCGGCGCGGCCGGCGTCGTCCAACGGCACGAAGTATTTCCGCCAGAACGCAAGGGCGGCGCCGTCGTCGCCCTCCCAAATGTCGATACCCAGGTTGCCGCCTCTGAGGACGATTGCCCTTCGGGTGCCGCCGTGGGCTCGGTAAGCCAGCACCAGTGCAAGCGCTTCGTCCTTCGTCATTGGTTGGCCCTCTCGCTCGGCAGAGCTTCGACATATTCGATCTTCGCGGCCAGGACAGAAGCCCGGATCGCATCGTCGAAATCGAGCCCGAACTGATCGCGAAGCGTTGGAATGATCGGCCGGGTCATTCCGCCGCGGTTCTCAGCAAGCCATCGGGCAGCTTTTTCGATGGGGTCAGGGCAGGGCATTACGCTGCCCTTCCTGTGATCGAACCGGCATCGCGGGTGACATAGCGGCTAGCCAGGTACATGCAAAGCGACGGGCGAGGGTAGCGAACCGCCCGTTCGGATGCTCGCATGAACTCAGGCCCGGTGCCACGGTTGCGTTGCTTCTTGAGGCTGAGCGGATTGACGCCAATGATGGCTGCCGTTTCGGTCGGATCGAAGGAAATCGGCAACTCGTCATCTTCGGCGAGTCGCTGGTATAGCGCCGCACCGGACAGGCCGTTGCCAGTCCAATGCGCCATGCGCTGCGAAAAGAGTTTGGATGCGGGAAGGTCCATATCGTCACCTTTCTGTTTGTGAAGGTGACAGACACATTACGCACGATATTCATTCAAACAACAATATTCGATCCGGTTTAATCGCCGAATATGTCGGACTCGCTCTTGGGTCCAAGCTTTTCATTCAGAGAGAGACGGTCCTGTAGCCCCGCCTTGTAGGCCGTGTGTATCTGCGATCTCCTATAGTTAAACTTGGCCTCGATAGCTGCCAACGCTGACTCCAGCGGTTGACCCAAATCAACGACTAGATCCAGGATTGCGATCTGCATATCTTCATAGTCATCGCGTCTTCGCTTTCCTCTTCGACCGCCGGCTAGCTCGAGCTTTATTCCACTGGAATGAGTGCCCTCCAAGAGGTCCACAATAAGTTGCGCTAAGGGGTCACCCTCTAGCCGCATCGCCGCCGCCAGCAGCCATTTCACGTCCTTATTGCCCAGGTTAAGCTCATCATTGAGGATTCGAGCGTATTCCTTGCGACCTTGTTCAGGTGTCATTTGCGCAGCACCTCCACTGCCGCGGATGGCTTCTGCAGAACGTTCATCGCGTCCGCCGCGCGTTGGGCACCACGGCGCGCGAGACTTTCCGACTTCGACACATAGCGCGCCGTCATCGCCAGCGTCTTCCAGCCGAACGCTTCGCGTAACTCGTGCGCCTCGGCTCCACTGATAGCTGCCCATGTCGCCGCTGTATGGCGAAGGACGTGGGGCGTTATCGGATCAATCTTCGCAGCCGCGCAAACCTTGGTGAGGACTTCTCGCAAGCGCTTATAAGAAATGGGTTGCGTCCCGCGGCGGCCAGAGAATATGAAGCCGACCCGGTGCGGCTGGCCGTCAAGGATCGTCGCCGCGTCGGTCGACAGCGCCCGGACACTGACCCCGGTCTTCGTCTCAGGAAGGCGCGCAACCAAGCGCGGCAGATCGACCATATCCCAAGTCAGGGACAAGGCCTCAGAGACGCGCCAGCCGGTGACAGTAAGGAACCGGATGCAATCGCCGTGCGGCCCTTCCACAGCAGCCAGCGCCTTAACGAAGACAGGCAGTTCGGTTTCGTCCAGCCAACGCTCGCGCGCTGTTTCCTTGTTCTTGGTAATCCGGGAGCAGGGGTTGTCCTTCCGCATGTCCAGTTCAATCGCGCGGCTCATCATCTTCGACAGGACGGCGAGGGAGCGGTTTGCATCGATAGGATTGGCCCGCTTCTTTCGCATGAAGGCGCGCACCATCTCTGCCGTGATGTCCGCCACGCGCCGACCCTTGAACTCGGGAAGCAGGTTCCGGCGAATGCGACCAAGGTAATCCTTGCGCGTCGCTGCCGCCTTTTCGGGCAGGTGAGACTCTTCGAACTCGGCAACAAGATCCTCAAAAAGCGGTTGTGCCCTCTTGGCAGCGCGAGCGGCGCCAGGATCGTCACCAACCTTGAAAGCCTGCAACATGGCCTGAGCTTCGGCTCGCGCCTTCTCGGCAGGGAAGGTGGCATGGTCGCCGATCATGATTTTGCGTCGGCGCCGCTTCCCATCGGCCGACGGGATTTCGTGCGTCACGAAGAATACTTTCGACAGTGACCCGTCGGCGCGGCGGCGAACGCGGAGCGCGAAGCCGGTGAGCTTGCTGTCACGGATAATCAGTTCGTCTCGACCACGAAGGGCGATACGATTCTGCACGAAATCGTCGGATAGGACGGGCAAGGATTTTCGCTCCCTCGGTCAAACTGGGGTCGCCGTCAGGGTATCCAATTGACGTCACCCATAGTCTACTTATAGGAACGATGCGGAACCGTAAACCCTCGGTCATGCCTTGTTTTACAAGGGACAGAGATGGACAATGGCACCCGCTGGGATACCGCGCGGAACGAACTTAAAATCCCTCGGCCGCGAGGCTGTACGGGTTCGATTCCCGTCGTCCGCACCAATTTCTGCTGGGCCTTGCGGTCCGCCAGCCCAAGGCGCGGGTTTCGGATCGCGCTTTCTCCTCTCATCCGGCCGCCCGTCGTGCCTGCCGGAGATCGGGCTTGTCCGGGATTTTCAGATGCCATGGCGCGGCAATCAGTCCCGGTGGCAACCCTGGTGGAAATCGGCAAACGAACTGTGCTAGCCTTGTGGGATGATCCGAAAACCAGGGCAATTCCGAGCTGAGATGGCCAACCTGTAATGTCATCGCACCACAATCACTATCTGGTTGCGCTTTCGGTCATCGTCGCCATCCAGGCAAGCTATGTCGGCTTGAACCTCGCCCTGCGCATCCCGGGGGCCTTTGCGCTCAACCGCCGGCTGCTGATCGCCGCTTCGGCCATCACTCTGGCCGTCGGCATCTGGAGCATGCATTTCATCGGCATGCTGTCCATGTCGATGACGTCGGGGGTCGACTATCTGGTCCTGCCGACATTGCTGTCCTTCCTGCTCTGCGTGCTGGTGACGGGCATCGCCATCTATCTGGCCAGCCTGCGCGCCCGGCACCTGCTGGCCATCGCGGCGGGCGTCATGGGGATCGGCATCACCACCATGCATTATGTCGGCATGATCGCGCTGCATTCCAGCGCCCGGATCAGCTATGATCCGGTCTACGTCGCCATCAGTTTCGCAATTTCCGTCACGGCTTCGGGGCTGGCGCTTTGGCTGGCGTTCTCGGCGGATCGCCGGCCGCCGCTGTTTCTCTGCGCCACCTTCCTGGGCTGCGCGGTCTCGGGCATGCACTACACCGCGATGGCAGGGACGACTTTCGATTTCTCCTTTGCCGCATCCGTTGCCGCGACGTCGTTCATGTCGAGCGACACCCTGGCCTTGATCGTCAGTTTTGTCGCATTTGCGATTTCCGGTATCTTCATGCTGACGCTGGTGCCGAAACGGATGGCGGGAAGCCCGGGCCCGACCGGCCGGTCAGCCGGAGACGAGACCACCGACGACTTCAATGAGCCTGGGCGTGATGTCGGTGACGCGGCCAAACCTGCCGCCGGGGCGGTTTCGCTGCCGGACAGCGGTTCGGCCGATCTGCTGCCGATCGACAAGAATGGAAGCCGGTTTCACATCGCGCCAAACGAAGTCATCTCTGTGCATGCGAATGCCCACTACACCTATGTCTTCAACGGTCGCGACGATCTGTTCTGCCCGCTCTCGATCACCGAAATCTTCGAACGCCTGCCAAAGCCGGCATTCTACCGCACCCATCGCAGCTATATCGTCAATCTCGCGCATGTCGGCCGGGTGAAGAGATCCGGAGACGCCGCTGTCGCGGAACTCGATTCGCCGGTGCGCCGGACGGTGCCGATCAGCCGGGCCCGGGTGGCGGATCTGAAGCAGGAACTGGCAGCCCATCAGGCCCGCCGGCATCCGGGCGACGCCTGAAATTTACGTCAACATTATTGACGCAGTTCGTGCAGCCAGGGCGCATTTCGTGAATATATGTGGTGTTCGTGAGCCTGGGGTTGTTCCGGTCCGCCATATCGCATCCTCTTTCGCACATCGGTGAAGACTGATCGGAATGTCGGCCTTCGGGCGCATTCCATGATCTGGTCTTGATCAGCCAAGCTTTGGGAGGAGCTAGAATGATACCTGGCACATTCGACTATTATCGACCTCAGACCGTTGACGACGCTGTCGGCCTGCTCAGCAAGCTGGGCGAGGAGGCCAGCGTGCTTGCGGGCGGTCACAGCCTGATACCGCTGATGAAGACCCGGTTTGCGTCACCGCACCATCTGGTCGACCTTTCAGGCATCGGCGATCTCAAAGGCATTTCGGTCGAGGGCGACGACATTGTCATCGGCGCCATGACAACCCAGTTCGAGTTGATCGCCTCCGAAGAGCTTGAGCGTCACATTCCGATCATCGCCGAAACGTCGCGGCTCATCGCCGATCCGCAAATCCGCTACAAGGGAACCTTCGGCGGCAATGTCGCCAATGGCGATCCCGGCAATGACATGCCGGCCGTGATGATGTGCCTGGGTGCGAGCTACAGCGTCTCGGGTCCGGACGGAAACCGCGACATCGCTGCGCGCGACTTCTACCAGGGCGCCTATTTCACGGCGCTTGAGCATGGCGAGATCCTGACTGCGGTCCGCATCCCGATCCCGGCGCCGGGCCATGGTTCGGCCTATGAAAAGCTCAAGCGCAAGGTCGGCGATTACGCCACCGCGGCGGCCGCGGTCGTCATCACCATGGCGGGCGGGACATGCACCAGCGCCTCCATCGGCCTGACCAATGTGTCGGAAACCCCGCTCTGGGCTTCCGACGCCGCAGCGCTTCTGGTCGGCAGCAGCCTCGACAAGGCGTCGGTCGACGCCGCCGTGGCTGCCGCCGAGGCGATCACGAACCCGGCGTCGGACATGCGCGGGCCAGCGGAGTATCGCACCAAAATGGCAGGCATCATGGTGCGGCGCGCACTCGAGCGGGCCAAGTCCCGCGCCAAAGGTTGAGGGGGAAATCTGATGACGAAATCGCATATTGAACTGACGATCAACGGCAAGAAGGTCGAAGCCCTGGTTGAGCCGCGGACATTGCTGATCCACTTCCTGCGCGAGCAGCAGAACCTGACCGGAGCCCATATCGGCTGCGACACCGGCCATTGCGGCGCCTGCACCGTCGACATGGACGACATGTCGGTGAAGAGCTGCATGACGTTCGCGGTTCAGGCCAACGGCGCCAGCATCACCACCATCGAAGGCGTCGCCAATGCCGACGGCACGCTGAGCGCGCTGCAGGAGGGCTTCCGCATGATGCATGGCCTGCAATGCGGCTTCTGCACGCCTGGCATGATCCTGCGGGCGCACCGCCTGCTGCAGGAGAATCCGACGCCCACCGAAGACGAAATCCGCCATGGCATTTCTGGCAATCTCTGCCGCTGCACCGGCTACGTCAACATCGTCAAGTCGATCCAGTATGCCGCCGCGAAAATCAACGGCACCCCGTTTCAGGAGGCAGCAGAATGAACGACCAGACCAAGATTGATCAGGACCGCGCCGAACGCACCGAGAAGCTCCAGGGCATGGGTTGCAAGCGCAAGCGGGTCGAGGACATCCGATTCACGCAAGGTAAAGGCAGCTATGTCGACGACCTGAAGCTGCCGGGCATGCTGTTTGGCGATTTCGTCCGCTCTCCGCACGCCCACGCGCGCATCAAGAGCATCGACACCAGCCGCGCCAAGGCGCTGCCCGGCGTCATCGCCGTGCTGACCGCTGCCGACCTCAAGCCGCTGGGCCTGCATTACATGCCGACGCTCGCCGGCGACGTGCAGGCGGTGCTGGCCGAGGAAAAGGTGCTGTTCCAGAACCAGGAAGTGGCCTTCGTGATTGCCGAGGACCGCTATATCGCGTCCGACGCCACCGAGCTGGTCGACGTCGAGTATGAAGCCCTGCCGTGCATCGTCGATCCTTTCAAGTCGATGCTGCCCGACGCGCCGATACTGCGCGAGGACATCCAGGACAAGATGACGGGCGCGCACGGCCCGCGCAAACACCCCAACCATATTTTCGAATGGATGATCGGCGACAAGGAGGCCACCGACGCGGTCTTCGCCAATGCCGATGTGACCATCAAGGAAATGCTGGTCGATCACCGCACCCATCCTTCGCCGCTCGAAACCTGCCAGTCGGTGGCGTCCTTCGACAAGGTCAAGGGGGAACTGACACTGTGGGGCACGTTCCAGGCGCCGCATGTCATCCGCACCGTCGTGTCGCTGATTTCGGGACTTCCCGAACACAAGATCCATGTGATTGCGCCCGACATCGGCGGCGGCTTCGGCAACAAGGTCGGCGCCTATGCCGGCTATGTCTGCTCGGTGGTTGGCTCCATCGTGCTGGGCGTGCCGGTCAAATGGGTCGAGGACCGGATGGAGAACCTCTCGACCACGTCGTTTGCCCGCGACTATCACATGACGACCGAACTTGCCGCCACCAAGGAAGGCAAGATCCAGGCGATGCGCGTGCATGTGCTTGCCGATCATGGCGCTTTTGACGCCTGCGCCGATCCGTCCAAATGGCCGGCCGGTTTCATGAACATCTGCACCGGATCCTATGACATCCCGGTGGCGCATCTGGCCGTGGACGGGGTCTACACCAACAAGGCGTCGGGCGGCGTGGCCTATCGCTGCTCGTTCCGCGTCACCGAAGCCGTATTCGCCATCGAGCGGGCGGTGGAAGTGCTCGCCCAGAAGCTCGGCATGGACGCAGCTGAGCTGCGCATCAAGAACTTCATCAAGGCCGAGCAGTTCCCCTACCAGTCGGCACTTGGCTGGGAATATGACAGCGGCGACTATCACACCGCCATGAAGAAGGCGATGGACACCATCGGCTACAAGGAACTGCGCGAAGAACAGGCGAAGAAGCGCGAGGCTTTCAAGCGCGGCGAGACCCGCGAACTGATGGGGATCGGCATCTCGTTCTTCACCGAGATCGTCGGCGCAGGCCCCGCCAAGAATTGCGACATTCTCGGCATCGCCATGTTCGATTCGGCGGAAATCCGCATCCACCCCACCGGCTCGGTGATTGCCCGCATGGGCACCAAGAGCCAGGGGCAGGGCCACGAGACCACCTATGCCCAGATCATCGCCACCGAAATCGGCATTCCCGCCGACGACATCATGATCGAGGAGGGCAACACCGACACCGCGCCCTACGGTCTTGGCACCTACGGCTCGCGGTCGACGCCGGTAGCCGGTGCGGCAACGGCCGTGGCTGCCCGCAAGATCAAGGCAAAGGCGCAGATGATCGCCGCCCACATGCTGGAAGTGCACGAAGGCGACCTGGAATGGGATGTCGACCGGTTCCGGGTCAAGGGCCTGCCGGAAAAGTTCAAGACGATGAAGGAAATCGCCTGGGCTGCCTACAACAGCCCGCCGCCGAACATGGAGCCGGGACTGGAGGCGGTCAATTACTATGAACCGCCGAACATGACCTATCCGTTCGGCGCCTATTTCTGCGTCATGGACATTGACGTGGATACCGGTGTTGCCAAGACGCGTCGCTTCTACGCGCTTGATGATTGCGGCACCCGCATCAACCCGATGATCATCGAGGGCCAGGTTCACGGCGGTTTGACCGAGGCGTTTGCCTGCGCCATGGGCCAGGAGATCCGCTACGACGAGCAGGGCAATGTCATGGGGGCGTCCTTCATGGATTTCTTCCTGCCCACCGCCGTCGAGACGCCGAACTGGGAAACCGACCACACGGTCACCCCGTCGCCGCATCATCCGATCGGCGCCAAGGGTGTGGGCGAAAGCCCCCATGTCGGCGGCGTGCCTTGCTTCTCCAACGCTGTGAACGACGCCTATGCGTTCCTCGGGGCCGGACACATCCAGATGCCGCATGATGCATGGCGTCTGTGGAAGGTCGGCGAGAAACTGGGCCTGCACGCATCGGCGTGAGCAGGGGAAAACGCCAGTGAAAATCCCTCAGGAAAAGGTCGCCCTGCAATTGGCCGCGGTCGGGTATATTCCCGATCGCGACCTGGCGACCGCGTTGTGGCTGATGGAAAGCCTCAAGCGGCCGCTGCTCTTGGAAGGCGAAGCCGGCGTGGGCAAGACCGAAGTGGCGCGCGCCCTGGCGCTTGCCTACGACACCAAACTGATCCGCCTGCAATGCTACGAGGGGCTCGACCAGAGCGCCGCGCTCTATGAATGGAACTATCAGCGTCAGCTGCTGGCCATCAAGGCGCGCGAAGGAACCGATGCCTCCGCCGTGGAGGAGCATATCTTCAGCGAGGCCTATCTCCTGGAGCGGCCGCTGCTTGCGGCGATAAGGCAGAGCAAGCCCCCGGTACTCCTGATCGACGAGGTCGACCGGGCGGACGAGGAATTCGAGGCGTTCCTGCTCGAACTGCTGTCGGACTTCCAGGTCTCTATCCCCGAACTCGGGACGATCACGGCGACAACCATCCCCCGCGTCATCCTGACCTCCAACGGTACCCGCGAACTCAGTGACGCGCTGCGCCGGCGCTGCCTCTATCACTATGTCGACTATCCCGATGTCGACCGCGAGGCCCGGATCATCCTGTCGCGCCTGCCCGGAATCGATTCCGGCCTGGCGCTGCAGATCGCAACCATGGTCAGCCTGATCCGCAAGGAGGACTTGCGCAAATCGCCCGGCGTTGCCGAAACGCTCGATTGGGCGGCGACGCTGGCGGGGCTCGAGATCCGCCATCTCCGGGACGAGCCGGAATCGGTGCACGAGACGCTGATGTGCCTGATCAAGACCGCCGAGGACAAATCCCGCATGACCCGCGAAGTCTCGGACCGTCTGCTCGGCAAGGTGGCCTGAGATGAGCATGGCGCAGGCATCGGAAAACCCGCTGGGGGCAGGCGCCCGGACGAAGCTCAACGGCTTTTCCCGGATCCTGCGCGATAACGGATTTGTTGTCGGCCTGGCTGAAACCCGCGATGCCCTGACGATCATGAGCAGCGGCGATGCGATCCGCCCCTCGCGATTGCGGCCAAGCCTGAAAGCGCTGTTGTGCAGCCGGCAATCCGATTGGCAGAAATTCGACGAGATCTTCGATGCCTATTGGCTGAGCCGCGGCATGAAGTCGGCGACGCGCATCTCCGGCGCGCCGCAGAAATCCCCGTCCGGGCTGCAAACCTTATCGGCGGGCCAGCGCGGCTTTGGCGAAAGCGATCACGCCGACCATGTCGAGCGCGGGGAGGGAAGTGAAGTCTCCGAGACCGGCCGGTCCAAGCGCGAAGGGGCGTCAAAAACCGAGATCCTGTCGCGAACGGATTTCCGCCACCTGACCCAGCCCGAGGATCTGGCGGCCGCGCACGAACTTGCCGAACGGCTTGCCAAGAGCATGCGCGCGCGGCTGACGCGCAGGATGCATGCCCGTCGCTCCGGCCAGCGGCTGGACCTCAGGCGAACGATCCACAAGAGCATAGCCCATGGCGGCACGCCGCTGGAGCTGATCCGGCGCAAACGCAAGGACAAGCCGCTGCGGCTTGTCGTGCTGCTTGATGCATCGGGTTCGATGAACCTCTATTCGGCCGTTTTCCTGCGGTTCATGCATGGCGTGCTCGACAGCTTTCGCGAGGCCGAGGCCTTTGTGTTCCACACCCGCCTGATCCATATCTCGCCGGCGCTCAAAGAGCGCGATCCGCAACGCGCCATGGAGCGCATGTCGCTGCTGGCGCAGGGAACCGGCGGCGGTACGCGGATCGGCGAAAGCCTTGCCACGTTCAACCGCTGGCATGCCAAGCGCTGCATCCATTCGCGCACCTGCGTGATGATCGTCTCGGACGGCTATGACACCGGCCCGGCGGAAAATCTGGGCGTCGAGATGCAGGCCTTGCGCCGCCGCTGCCGCCGCATTGCCTGGCTCAATCCGATGATCGGCTGGCAGGGCTACGCGCCGGAAGCCGCCGGCATGAAGGCCGCACTTCCCTACATCGATCTGTTCGCCCCGGCGCACAATCTGGAAAGCCTCAAATCCCTTGAACCCTATCTGGCGAGGATATGATCATGCCGCAACCGGCCGATATTCTGGATCTGATGAATGACTACAAATCCAAGGGCGAGCCGTTCGCGCTGGCGACCGTCGTGCGCACGGTGTCGGTGACCGCGGCAAAGGCCGGCGCAAAGGCTGTGATCCTTTCAGACGGGAGCATCACCGAAGGATGGATCGGTGGCGGATGCGCCCGGGGCGCCGTGCTCAAGGCTGCACGGGAGGCGCTTGCCGACGGACAGTCGCGGCTTGTGAGCATCCAGCCCGACGATCAATTGTCGGAGCATCAGGTCAAGGCCGGCGAAGTGCGCGAAGGCGTCATCTACGCCAAGAACATGTGCCCCAGCCAAGGAACCATGGACGTGTTCGTGGAGCCGGTCCTGCCCAGACCCAACCTGTTGATCTGCGGCGCTTCGCCGGTGGCCGTTGCTCTGGCGGATCTTGCCCGGCGCATGGGATTTTTCGTCACCATCTGCGCGCCTTCAGCCGACCACGCCAGCTTTGGCGAAACCGACCGGCTGATCGACGGCTATGCGGTCCCGGCGGATGGAAGCGAGCGGGATTACGTGGTGATCGCCACCCAGGGCCGCGGCGACAGCGTTGCGCTCAAAGCCGCCGTGCAAGCGCCCTCCAAATATCTCGCCTTTGTCGGCTCCCGCAAGAAGGCTGCCGCGCTCAAGGCCGATCTGGTAGAGTCCGGCATCCCCCCGGCACAACTTGAAACCATCCATGCGCCGGCGGGTCTGGATCTCGGCGCCATCACACCGGACGAAATCGCGTTTTCGATTGTTGCGGAAATGATCGAGATCCGCCGCCGCGGCCAACGTACACTCTGACAAGGACATACCAAGATGGAAATGAATGGATCCCAGCGCATCGAGGCTTCCCGCGAGCGGGTCTACGCCGCGTTGAACGACGTAGACGTCCTGCGCCAGTGCATTCCCGGTTGCGAGTCGATCGAGAAAACCTCAGATACCGAGATGGACGCCAAGGTGACGTTGCGCGTCGGCCCGGTCAAGGCGAGCTTCACCGGCAAGGTGACGCTGTCGGATCTGGATCCGCCGAACGGGTACAGGATCAGTGGTGAAGGATCGGGCGGCATGGCGGGCTTTGCCAAGGGCGGCGCCAACGTCGTACTGGAGCCCGATGGCGATGCGACAGTGCTCAACTACACCGTTTCGGCCGAAATCGGTGGCAAGATCGCCCAGCTCGGAAGCAGGTTGATCGATGGAACGGCGAAGAAGCTGGCCGGCGATTTCTTTGCGAAGTTCAGCGAGATTGTCGGTCCGCAGCCTGTCGCGGAAGACACGCCAGGCGCGGAAGTCACGCCAGGCGAGGAAGCCGCGGTCAAGAAAGGCTGGGTCGGCCGCTTGCGCGATGCTTTTTGAAACCGGTTCGGTAATGTCGCCCAGCGGACACCGCACCAGATGACGCGGGCGCCGCCAGGGTGGCGAGGATGGATGGGATGTATGACACTGCGGCAATCGTTCTGGCGGCAGGTCTGTCGCGCCGCATGGGCGCGGTCAACAAACTGCTTATCGAAATCAACGGCATCCCGATGATTCGCGCGACGGTTTCAGCCTGTGCCGAGTTCTGCGATGCGCCGGTGACGGTTGTGACCGGCCATCAGGCTCACGAGATTAAGGAAGCTTTGGATGGGCTTGATGTGCGGTTCGTGCACAATCCGGACTTTGCTTCAGGGCAGGCGGGCTCCGTGGTCGCCGGGCTGATGGCAGCGCCGGAGGCGCGTGCAACGCTTGTAGTTCTGGGCGATCAACCGCTTCTGGATTGCGCTGCGCTGGAAAGGCTTCTGGAGGCGCACCGCGCTGGCGATCAAACCCGCATCACGATCCCGGTCAACGGTGCTGACCGCGGCAATCCGCTGGTCATCCCCCTGGCGCTGAAGCCGTCCCTGATGGCCGATAAAGCCAATCCCGGATGCCGGCGGTTTACACTGGATCATCCGGAAATGGTCAACCGTGTTGAGTTTACAGATCCGGCCTATTTCATCGACCTCGATACGCCGGACGATGTGAGGTCGCTGCAAAAGGCAGTGGCGCCGAAAGGCTGACGGCGATCCTCAAACGCTGATCTTGAAGCCTATGCGCAGGCCGCCCCAGTGGCGGCCGTCGACGAGGATCGGGGCGGAGAGGTCCTTCATCAGGGAATAATTGCCGCCGCCCATGTCGCGGCGATAGGTCTGCAGCAGGAAGGGTTTCCGGTTGCGCCCGGCGGAGAGCCCGGTTCGGTCATTGAAGATGCGGCGGTTGCGGCAATTGCCGGCGTTCCACACCGGATCGGAACTCTGCGGCTGCGAGAAGATGTGGTTGTGGGTCGGCAGATAGCCGTTGCGGTCGACGGCGGCGCAGAAGGTCACGCGCGGATCGAAGCTGAGCATGGCTTCCTGGATTGGCGGCAGCAGGCGGTCGGTGTGGCGGGTAAAGCGGGTCACGTGCTGCTGCGGATCGGTGCCCGGCAGAGGCTGATAGTTTTCGTCAAAAAGGTCCGCCATCGACAACGCGCCGGTTTGAATGGCGTGTTCGAACAGGGCGCCGACCTCGCCTGCCTTGGCGATGCATTGCCGGATCAGCGGCGTGTCTTCGGTCTCGATCCCGCTCTGGGCGACTTCGCCGATGACATTTTCCGAAAACGAGACCAGCCGGTCGATCTTGGCGCTGGCGGAGGTCAGCATTTTGGCGCTGTGGTGGACCTGGGTGTCGAGATCGGAGACCTTGGCGAGCACTGTCGAGCAGACCCTTGTGGTTTCCTCGACCGGAGCGCTGATGCGCTCGATCTCGGTGATCATGCCGGCGACGCTCTGGCTGAAGCCGGTGAATTTCTTCAGTTCCTCGTCGATCTCGGTCGAGCGCTGATAGGCGGCGGTGGCGACGGCTTCATTGTCGGCGTTCTGCTTCTGCAGCTTGTCGACAATGCCGCGCAGCGCCTGCAGCCGGGAGACCATGTCGCGCGAGACATTGCCGGTCTTGTCGGCGAGCTGCTTGACGGCGTCGGCGACGACGGCGAAGCCGCGGCCGGCTTCGCCCGCATGCGCCGCCATGATCCCGGCGTTGACGGCCAGCAACTGGGTCTGGGTGGCGATCCCCTGGATGGCCTCCGAGAAGGAGTGGATTTCCCGGATCTGGCCCGAGACCGAATTCAGCACGACGGTGATCTCGGTGGCGTTCTGCGCCATCGACTTGATGTCGGAGACCGCATTGACGAGGATGCCGTTGACGCTCTTGGTGGTGGTGTCGAGGCCTGCCTGGGTGGATTTGGCGGCGACGATCGCGCCGTTCGAGGCTTCGGCGACGGTCTCATTCGACCGGGCGATCATCGAGATGTCGCGGGTGAGCGCATGAAACTCCTCGGCCTGCCGTGACATGGAGCCCGAGACATCGCCGATCATGCCGCTGGTGTCGGCGATATTGACCGACAATTCGCCAATCTGCGAGCCGATCACGTTCATGGCCCGCTCGAGTCCAGCCTGGTCCTGCGTCGGTGCGGCGCGAGCATCCACTGGTCCGGCGTCCGGCAGATCATCCGACCTGTCGGGAAATGATACCTGCAAAGCGTGCATTCGATCTGATCCTCCGTATCTTCGAAGGAGAACAGGTTTTGGTTAACCGATGGATAATGTAGTTCATTATAATACTATAGTCGCGATCCTCACTCGCGCCAGAATGCGGGCATCAGCAACACCAGCACCGCAAGTATTTCCAGGCGGCCCAGCAGCATCAGAAAGACCATGATCAGCTTGGCCGGATCTCCGACCGTGCTGAAATTGCCTGCCGGCCCGATCACCGGCCCGATGCCGGGGCCGACATTGGCAAGCGCCGTGATCGAGCCGGAGACTGCGGTTTCCACATCGAGGCCGGTTGCGGCAAGGGCGATCGCGCCGAGCGCCCAGATGCCGAGATAGGCGCAGACGAACAGGAACACAGTGCGCTGCATTTCCGGCTCGACCGCGACCGTGCCGTAGCGGACCGGGCGGACGCTGTTGGGATAGATCAGCCGCATCAGGCCGGAGCGGATCGAACTCGCGATGATCACCAGCCGGTAGGCCTTGATGCCGCCGGATGTCGAGCCGGAACAGCCGCCCAGAAAGGTCGCCATGAAAAACAGCACGATGGCGAACGGTCCCCACAGCGTGTAGTCGGTGCTGGCATAGCCGGTCGTGGTGACGATTGAGACTATGTTGAAAGCGGCGTGGGTCAGCGCATAGCCGAAACTCTCGCCCTGGCCAAGCCGCAGGCTGAGCGCGATGACGATGGCGAGCACTCCGATCATGCCGGCATAGGCGAAGATCTGCGGATCACGCAGGGCGTCGAGCCGGCCGCGCACGGCAAACAGGATCAGCACCGAGAAGGGCATCCCTGCGATCGCCATGAAGATGGTCCCGGTCCAGATCAGCGCCGGCGACGACTGGAAGGCGCCGAAGGAGGCGTCGTGGGTGGAAAAGCCGCCGGTCGCAAGCGTGGTCATGGCATGGTTGACGGCGTCGAATTCGCTCATCCCCAGCACATTGTAGAGAATGGCGCAGATCACGGTCAGCCCGATATAGATGGCGAAGAAGGCGCGGACGAAGACGGCAAAGCGGGCGAAGGGCTTTTCCGAGGTGTCGGAGGATTCCATCTTGAACACGGTGAAGCCGCCGACCTTGAGGAACGGCAGCACGAGAAGCCCCATGGCGACAATGCCGATTCCGCCGAACCACTGCAGCATCGACCGCCACAGGAGCAGGCCGGGAGGAGCCGAATCGAGGCCGGAAATGACCGTCGACCCGGTGGTGGTGACGGCTGACACGGATTCAAATAGCGCGTCGGCAACATCGAGCCCGAGACCCGACAGGTAAAGCGGGACGGCGCCGGTGATCGACAGCGTGAGCCACAGGAGGTTGACCACCAGAAAGCCCAGGCGCCGCGAGAAGGGCGCATTGGCGCCCCGGTGCGCCGTGGCGGACGCAAGGCAGATCGCGCCGACCGAGAAGGCCGAGACCGTGAAAACCTGCCAGTCGGGATTGCCGTAATAGAAATCCACCGCCGCTGGCACAAGCATGGCAACAGAAAGATACAGTCCCGCCATGGAAGCGACGTACACTGCGGATCGGATTGTCTGGCCGTGCAAAGCCGCTATCCCCTGATACCCCGTGAAAACCGGTTCGGACTCGCAACCGGCGGGTTCCCGTGGCATAGACCGGCGATGAGCGAAAAACAATCACCTGATCAATTCCGGGCTTCCGCCGACGATGCGCTTGGCGAGATGCGGGCGCTGTTCGCAGCGACGCCCTTGCAGCTCAATGACCACTTGTCGACGCGCTATGGCGCACGCATCTGGCTCAAGCGGGAAGATCTGTCGCCGGTCAGGTCCTACAAGATCCGCGGCGCCTTCAATTTCATCCGCAAGGCGCTCAAAGACACGTCACAGAAAACGTTGTTCGTCTGCGCCTCGGCGGGCAATCATGCGCAGGGATTTGCCTATGTCTGCCGGCATTTCGGGCAGAAGGGTGTGGTGTTCATGCCGGTGACGACGCCGCAGCAGAAGATCGACAAGACCCGGATGTTTGGCGGCGAGTTCATCGAGATCCGGCTGACGGGGGATTATTTCGACGCCTGCTACCAGGCCGCACAGGAATTTGCAGTGGAAGAGGGAGCGCTGATGGCGCCGCCCTTCGATCATGACGACATCATTGAGGGGCAGGCGACGGTGGCGGCAGAAATCGTTGCGCAGTTGCCCGAGGGAGAGACGCCCGACCTGATCGTGCTGCCGGTGGGCGGCGGCGGTCTCTCGGCGGGCATGGCGCGTTATTTCGAGGGGCTGATCGACGATGACCGGTTCCTGCTGACGGAGCCCGCAGGCGCGCCGAGCCTCAAGCAGAGTCTCGCGGCGGGGCACAGGGTCAAGCTCGCCAAGATCGACAATTTTGTGGACGGCGCGGCCGTGGCGGAAATCGGCATGCGGAATTTCGAGATCCTCAAGCGGTTTCGTGCCGACCAGGTCCAGATCGTGCCGGAAAACGCCATCTGCCTGACCATGACGACGATCCTCAACACCGAAGGCATCGTACTGGAGCCCGCGGGCGCCCTGTCGCTCTCGGTGCTGGAGGCGCTGGGGCCGGAGAGGCTTGAGGGCAAAAGCGTGGTGGCGGTGGTCTCGGGCGGGAATTTCGATTTCGAGCGGCTTCCCGACGTCAAGGAGCGGGCAATGCGCTATGCGGGAACGAAGAAATACTTCGTTCTGCGGCTGGCCCAGCGTCCGGGGGCGCTCAAGGATTTCCTCAACCTGCTTGGCCCGGATGACGACATCGCCCGGTTCGAGTATCTGAAGAAATCAGCCCGCAATTTCGGCTCGATCCTGATCGGTATCGAAACCAAGGCGCCGGAAAATTTCAATCGCCTGACCGCGGCGTTCGATCAGGCGGGGCTGAGCTATCAGGATATCACCGACAACGAGATCATCTCGAACCTGATCATCTGACGACCGGGTCCCGACCGCAAATCAGAGCTGAAGCCCGGCGATCCATTCCGCCGTCTGCGCAGCCAGCCGCTCGGTGGTCGAAGGCGACAGCGCATCGCCGGCGATGACATGATTGTTCGGATCATCGCTGTCTGTGACCTCTATGGTCTGAACTGGTCCGCCCCAGTTCTCAGCTTTTTCTTTGGCGAGTTCGGGCCGGATGACCTGATCCTGCGGCGAGAAGATGAACAGCGACGGGACCGAAATTCTTGCCGCGTCAACTCCGTTGGCCAGTTGCACCAGCGACGCCATCGGCAGAAGCGCGAGGCTCGGATATTCTGGCGTCCAAAGAGTGGCGTGCAGGTCGTTGATGGGTTCGAACGAGCGGCGCTGGCCCGCTATGAGCGGCACCAGGTTCTCGGCCCAGGGCATGGTCAACAGGCCGGAGCCTGCAGCCTGAACGCCGTAATTTGGTGAAATCTGCACCAGTCCGACGACGTCGCGCATCAGGTCCGGCTGGGTGGCGGCCCAGGTCGCGAGCGATGCCCCGGTCGAGGTCGCCACGATGACGACGCGTTCTCCGAGCCGGCGGCCGATGGCAACAGCTTCGGCGAGATCGTTGACCCAGGCGTGGACCGAGCCGTCGAGCATGGCGTCGCCGCTGCGTCCGTGGCCGGCGAGGCGGGCATAATAGAGGTTTGCGCCAAGTTGGCTGGCGATGAGATCCGACAAGGGCCGGGTTTCGCCGGGGCCGGCCGAAAAGCCGTGGATATAGATGATGGCCAGGGGCGTACGGGCCTTGGAGGCCGGATAGGCCCAGACAATCCGCCGCTCGCTGCCGTCTCGCAGATCTTCAAAGCCGGCTTCCGACTGTGCGAGGTACTGGTCGAGATCATCGGGGAGGGTGGCTTCGGAAAAATCAACAGAGGTATCGACAGCAGGACGTGGCCCGAAGGCAAAGGCCAGGCCGCCGGCGATGATCAAAAACGCGATGAAATACAGCACCTTGCGTGTCCTCGATGTCCGCTTTGCCATGGCAATATCCTCCCGTCCCGGGTCGCTTCGCTCACCTCTCGATGACGTGGCGCGAACTTAGGTCAGGCAAGGCCAAGGCGCAATGGCTGTCAGGCGGCGCACAGAGCAGCAAGCGGAGGGCGCATGCGCGCTGGCGCGTCAGGCGGGCAGGCGCTCGTCCCTGAACATGCGGTAGTAGCTTTCGACCTTGGCGCGGTTGTTCGACGTCAGCACCAGCTCGGCACCAACGCGCGGACGCCTGATCCAGCGGACGGTGCCGATCAGAAGCCCCATCTCTTCGGTTTCAACCGTGATCTTGTCGCCACGCCCTACGGGGATGTCGACCGACAGATACAGGCAGATGCCATGCTGCGAGAGATCAAGCACCGCGCCATGAGTTTTCTGACCCATGCAGTCGATCTTGGCGCGAACCCTGGTTCTGTCGCGTTTGAGCGCGCGGCCGATATAGTTCTTCATGTCCGTTCGCCTCCCTGGCTGTCAGGACGGCAAGTGTGGCAACAGGTTGTAATCAAAACACTAATGACGGCCCGAAAAGTCGGACGCGGTTAAAGCCGGGTGAATCCGAGCGGCTCTCGGCTGCCGGGATGATGCGATGAAATCGGATGCAGCAGCGCAGAAACGCGTTGGTCATTCATGGACTTTGTCCTTGCCGATGACCTAAAACAGATCTACCGATCCGTCCCGCGCGGAACCCGCATGTGCGATCAGAGACCGGGCAGGTTCCGTCATTTCCGGCTTGACGGCAGCGGTCTGGAACCAGGTGACAGTGAAAGCAAGGAGCAGGTCATGGCAGGAATTTTGGACAGCATCCGCAATCTTTTTGGTGGCAATGGAGCTTCGCGTCAGCCGCAACCCGCCAATGAACCGGATAGCTACAAGGATTGCCTGATCTACGCCGAGCCGATGGCCGAAGGCGGTCAGTGGCGGGTTGCGGGGCGCATCGTCAAGGGCGAGGGCGAGAGCGCCAGGGAACACAAGTTCATCCGCGCCGACATCTTTTCAAGCAAGGACGAGGTGGAAGCGGCGACATTGCGCAAGGCGCGGCAGATCATCGACGAGCAGGGCCCGGCGCTGTTTCGATAGTCCGGGCGCGGATGCGACGCCTGTCGGTCCGCGAGTACATGCCTCACAAATTTACGGCGCGGGACCCTTTGGTTCCGCGCCGCATCTTCAGGTCGTTGAAACTGGGGTTTCCGGCTCAGTCGAAAGTGACTTCGTCGTCGCCGAGATAGACATTGCTGGCTTCGCAGATGTCGATGGTGTGAGGGTCATCCAGGACCTCGCTTGAATTGTCCTCAGCAAGCCATCCGGCCTGGAAAACCTGCTCGCAGGCGCAGGTGTCGGCGGTGAACTCGGCCTTGGCGGATTGGCCGGGCGCCATTTTGCGGCTGAGCCAATTGTCGCTCCAGGTGCCGCCATCGTCTTCGCTGGTGTAGAAGCCGGTCAGCGTGTTTTCATTGGTGTCGTTGTGAATGGTGAAAACGCATTCCGCCCCGGTCTGCGCCGCGGCTCCGGTTGCGCTGATGAATGCAGTGAAAAGCAGTGCGGCGCTCAGTTTGAGAAGTTTCATCGGGTTGCCTATCAAGGTTACATGTGGCCAATCATGCCGCGCGTTGCAGGCTTCGATCGGTCGAAGTGCGACAGCACGGTTGACGATTTCAGCGATCTGCATGGGCCGGTCAAGCGGTATTTTTTCACCCGGTCAAAGCCTTGAAGTTTTTCCGACAGGCGCCTGCTTTCCAGGCGGTTGTGGCACTCATCGACCGCGGCGCCTTCGGGCGGATTATCGAGCGGGAACTTTCAAGGCGGTTGCGAGTTTGCCTTGCACAATCCAAAAGGAGTGACTGATGACCGAGACCCAGCAGGAGCAGCCTGGCCACGAATCCGCGATGCAAGCCAAGCCCGACCATGAACCGCGCTATCGCGGATCGGGGCGACTTGAGGGCAAGGTGGCGCTGATCACCGGAGGCGATTCGGGCATTGGCCGGGCGACGGCGCAACTGTTTGCGCGCGAGGGTGCGCAGATCGCGCTTCTCTACAAGGACGAAATGGAGGATGCGCAGGAGACCGTGACGCTTATTCAGAAAGAGGGATCCAAAGCCATGGCCATTGCCGGCGACATCGGGGACCGGGAGTTCTGTTTTTCGACATTGCGCAAGGTGATGGAGTGTTTCGGCCAGATCGACATCGTCATTGCCAATGCAGCCGAGCAGCATCCGCAGGAAAGCCCGCAAGATATCTCTGAGGAGCAATTGCGCAAGACATTCGAGACAAATGTGTTTGGCCAGTTCTTCATCATCCAGGCGGCACTGCCGCATCTTTCCGCCGGATCCTCGATCATCTGCACCACATCGGTGACCGCCTATCGCGGCCAGGATCTGTTGATCGACTATTCCTCGACCAAGGGCGCCATCGTCGCCCTTGTCAGGGCGCTGGCGCACAAGCTTGCGCCTGAGGGCATCCGGGTCAACGGCGTTGCGCCGGGCCCGATCTGGACGCCGCTGATTCCGGCCACGTTTCCACCGGAGAAGGTGGAGAGTTTTGGCTCCGACACCCCGCTTGGCCGGCCGGGGCAGCCCAATGAAGTGGCGCCGTGCTTCCTGTTCCTGGCTTGCGAGGACTCGAGCTACATGTCGGGCCAGGTCTTGCACCCGAATGGCGGCGAACCGGTTTCGAGCTGAGTTTCGAACTACGGGCTGTCAGCCGCAGAAGGCTCGTGCGTAACCCGGTGAAATGCGGCTCCAAAACGGCGCGCATGCCTTGAAAACGTCCCAATGAAATTTGGAACAAGGATGACCTTTCGGCGTTGGTTGAGCAGGATCGGGGCAGTGGCGAAAACGCCTTGAGAAGCGCCGGTCTGCACGGGAAACCATGGCGGTATTCGCCACATCAAAGGAGAAACCCATGTCCACACTCACCAAGGAAAACACCGCTGTGATCGGCAGTGACAAGGTTGCCGGTACAGAGGTTTATGACCGCTCCGGCAAGCACATCGGATCCATCGAGAAAGTGATGATCGAGAAGGTTGGAGGCAAGGTCTCCTACGCGGTCCTGAGCTTCGGCGGCTTCTTCGGCATCGGCGACGACCACTATCCTTTGCCCTGGGAAAAGCTGCAGTATGACGAGAGCCTCGGCGGATACCGTGTCGATGTCACCAAGGAACAGGTCGAAGGCGCACCGAAATACAAGTCCGGGTCGGATTACGACTGGAAGCCATCAACCCAGGCGCAGTTGTACGGGCATTACGGCCAGCCGCCTTACTGGCGCTAATCAGCTGACAGATCGCTCCGGGCGCCCAGATCGGATGGTTGCGCCCAAGGCAGTCGACGATCGGCCGTCAACCTGGTTGGCGGCCGATATGTTGTGTCAGATCACGCCGTGACAGTTGCATCTTTGCGCTTGGCGATCTTGTGGGCGTCTTCGTCGCTGCCGGCTTTCCAGTAGCTCGATATGTAGAGGTTGCTTGGAGTGAGGTTGCGCTCCGAGCGAAAATAGTCGCGCAAGGCCCGCATGCTGGAAAATTCGCACGCGGCCCAGACGGACGGATTGCCTTCGGGCCAATCAAGACGACGGACCCGCTCGAGCAACAGCGCGCTCGACTGGCCCGGATGCGGATTGACCACCCAGTCAATGGTAAAATTCGTCGGTGTCTCGAGATCCTCTATATCGGATTGGGCGATGACCTCGATCACCGCCATGCCCCTGGCTGTCCTGGGCAGCATTTCGATGTTGCCCGAAATAGCCGGCAGCGCGGTCATGTCGCCAACCAGCAGGAACCAGTCCGCATCGGCGTGGACAAGTTTGCGCGGTCCCGGACCGCCCACCAGGACGCTGTCGCCCACCTGCGCGTTCAGCGCCCACGAGGTTGCTGGTCCGCAGGGCTCATGAAGCGCGAAATCCACGTCGATCTCACCCTCGCGATGATGGCGCACCGTATAGGTGCGGACCACATCCCGGCCGCTTTGCGCATCCTTGAGGCGCAACTTGATATAGGCGCTGATCTGGTCTGCGGGAAAGCCGGTGAGGCCCGGGCCGCCGAGGGTGATCCGGAGCATGTTCGGCGTCACCCGCGCCTTGCCGAGGACATCGAGATTGCGGGGTTCGGGGCGCGCTGTCATGGTCTCACTCCTGTTGTCAAGCGTGGGACCGCTCTATCAGATCATGTTTGAAATAACATGATAATTTTAGTCAACAATCAGTTCAATCCGACATTCGGCCGGTCGATGATCTCGCGGAGCGCGAAGCTCGAGTTGATCTTGACCACGTGGGGCAGGGCCGAGAGCCAGTCGCGGTGGATGCGCTCGTAATCCTCAAGGTCTCGCGCGGCGATGCGCAAGGTGTAGTCATACTCGCCGCTCATCAGGTAGCAGACCAGCACATTGGGGCAGAGTTTGACCGCCGCCTCGAATTCCGCCAGCGTCTTGGCGAACTGCCCGGACAGCGAGATATGGACGATCGCGATCATCCGATAGTCGAGCGCCTTGTGTGACAGGCGCGCGTGATAGCCCTTGATGACGCCCGACTTTTCCAGAATGTCGAGCCGCCGCGAACAGGCCGAGGCCGACAGGCCGACGCGCTCGGCGAGCGCGGCGTTGGAGATTCGTCCCTCACTCTGAAGCGTCTTCAGAATGGCGATATCGATGGTATCAAGGTCTCCCATTCGTGAATTCTCCGAATAAAAGTCAATTCGGCGCAAGAATATTCTGTTGCGGCCAGCCCGACAAGGCTGCTTTGCAAGGATTTTTCGCCGCCGGAATGGTAGGATAAGTCGCATTGAAACCCGATATGGCGCTCAAGACGCCAATCGCCGCCAGAGGAGACTTCAATGCGCGTAGGCTGCCCCAGTGAAATCAAGAACCATGAATACCGTGTCGGTCTCACCCCCGGCGCTGTCCGCGAATATGTGGCGCACGGCCATGAGGTGATCATCGAGACCAAGGCGGGCATGGGGATTGGCGCGGATGACGCGGCCTACCAGGCTGCCGGTGCGAAGATCGCGGGAACCGCCAGGGAAATCTTCGAGCGCGCCGACATGGTGGTCAAGGTCAAGGAACCGCAGCCGGCCGAGTGGGCGCAACTGCGCGACGGCCAGCTGCTCTACACCTATCTGCACCTGGCGCCGGATCCCGAGCAGACCAAGGGGCTGCTGGCTTCGGGCTGCACTGCGATTGCCTATGAGACTGTCACCGACGATCGCGGCGGCCTGCCGCTGCTCGCACCGATGTCGGAAGTGGCGGGACGGCTCGCCATCCAGGCGGGCGCCACCTCGCTGCAGAAGGCCAATGGCGGTCGCGGCATTCTTCTGGGCGGCGTGCCCGGCGTGCTGCCGGCCAAGGTCACCATCATCGGCGGCGGCGTGGTCGGCCTGCATTCGGCCAGGATGGCCGTGGGGCTCGGCGCCGACGTCACCATTCTCGACCGGTCGCTGCCGCGCCTGCGCCAGCTTGACGATCTCTTCAACGGCCGGGTGCATACCCGCTATTCGACCATCGAGGCTTTGGAAGAGGGAGTGTTCTCGGCCGACCTCGTGATCGGCGCCGTGCTTATCCCGGGCGCTGCCGCGCCCAGGCTCGTCACCCGCGAGATGCTCTCGGGCATGAAGACGGGCTCGGTGATCGTCGACGTCGCCATCGACCAGGGCGGCTGCTTCGAGACCTCGCACGCCACCACCCATGCCGACCCCACCTATGAGGTCGACGGCGTCATCCATTATTGCGTCGCCAACATGCCGGGGGCCGTGCCGATCACCTCGGCGCATGCGCTCAACAACGCCACGCTGCACTATGGGTTGATGCTGGCCGACCAGGGGCTCACCGCCATTGCCCAGGATCGCCATTTGCGCGCCGGCCTCAATGTCCACAAGGGCCGCATCACAAGCCGCCCGGTCGCCGACGCGCTGGGCTACGAGCTGGCCGACATCGACCAGGCGCTGAAGGCAGCCTGAGGCCTTCAGGCAGACCAAGCTCCGTGGGCTGTCCACACCAGCCCGGTCCCGTCCGCACTTGAACGTGCGGGCGGGATTTTTGCGCTGAATTGAAGCTCGGCTTTGGTGATGGCCACCAACTCGATATTGACGGGGCGCTGCCACACTCGGTCAATTGCGATACCGACTGTATCTGCCTCGCGTCTGTCTTCAATCAGAAATGTTCTACTGCGCCGTGCGTTTAATCAAACGCACAAAGGTCGCAGCAGAGCTTAAAGCTGCTGCATAATTTCCTCCTTAAATCGATTCCGATTTAAGGAATTATGCAGTAGGTGCGAGCGTCTGCCTCTCTGCAAGGGTGGCGAAAAGTAGTCCGTCAACTTCCGGCCCCGAAGCGGAAATGATTTCCGCCTAGCGCCCCCCGAGGTTGCCCTTCACGATCTTGGACCTAATTCCCGAATGCAGCCATTCGCGGGCCCGCACGAAGGCCGTTACAGGGGGGCGGGCATCGGCCTGCATCGATTGGGGGCACGCATTGGGCTCAACTCCGAGAGAAGCTTGTATCGGGCGTCCCCCTGTCAAAGTGCGGTTTCCCTATTCGGTGCCGCTTACGGAGTGAAGTATCTTGCGCTGGAGAGAAAGCCGGCCCGTTATGCCAAGCCGCTTGTAGATCTCGATGGTATGATGGCGGACTGTCTGGGCACCTACATCGAGAATGGCGCCGATATCCGTGTTGCTCTTGCCTTTAAGCATCCAGAAAGCCACTTCGGCCTGGCGCTGGCTCAATCCGAGGCGCATGAGACTGCGGGTCAATTCCGGCGAGAGGGTAGCGGCATCGAGCATCTCTAGTTGGTGTTGCGCTCGCCGCAGGCGCAGCACCGGTATGGCGAGTTGTTGCAAGAGCGACAGCGCCTGCACCTCGCGGCTGGAAAAGTCGCTGCTGCTGCGGTTCAGGGGGACGCCGAGCGTTGCGGGCAGTGACCCGTCGGGTAGTGGAGTACGAGGATCGACGCCCATGTGCATCACGACTTGGTACTCGGCGTCAACCTTTCGAAACCACTCCTGATAGTGGGCGGTCTGGCGAAAATCGTACGGCGCGATCACGTCCGAGAGCCGCACGACCCGGACGCCCGGATTTTCCAGTCGAAAGCGGTGGACGGGATGCGTGGGCAGCAACCTTATGCATGTCTCCGCCCGCTGCTGCGCCCATTCTGTCACCTCGCGTTCGCTCGACGTGAATTCGAAGCGGCCGAAATGCACATCGACCTCGGAGTAGCCTCCGTGGTCGCATGGCACAAGCTGCATCGCGGTCCTTACAAGGACATGTGTCAAATCTCGCAGATCAGCCGCGCGCTGCATCTCGATGACCCCGCCACAGATCGTCTTGTAGTCAGCTTCTGAAACTTCCCTGAACATCGTGCTGCTGTCCCAGAAAATCCAAATATTCCACTCAATTCTTTGATGGGAACGCATTTTTTCAACGCAGATACGTTAATTTACTGGAGCGAAATCATTATGTCCAGAGATATAGTCCGACAGCTCTGTTGACGAGGTCGTGCCGTAACTACTCCGAACTCGTGAACGGGACGCGCACCTGACGCCATCCATTTTCGGAACAACCAATCACCTAGACGCAACAGTTCCCAGAAGCTGGGCTTGTGACGGTGAAGCAACCCACCGATCGGTGCATTGCACTCCGATACAGTGCCAAGTATTGCGGGAACTAAGGGCCATTGTAGTTCGTACGGCTGACGATAAGGGACGAAACCGATGACCACAAGCCTCGCAAGAAGCCAAAGAGATCTCAAACCCTTTTCGGCTGGCGCCTCCGTGCTAACTTTCGTGTATTCGGCCGCCGCCGAGACTTCGCCAATTACCCCATTTCTCACTCGGTGCCTGAACACCGGCGGCTCGAACTATGAATATTCGGGTCGATGTTAAGTTTCTACGATGGCAGATCAGCGGGCGACGCCGTGATCAAGAACAATTCGGGAGGGGAGGTGACATTCTTCGCTGCATCAGTAAGTTGATCAACAGAAAATTTACTGCGAGCGAAGGTTACAGCTTGCTGGTTCCATGACATACTAGCCCTGACGAGGCTTTGCGGAGATGTAAACAAATGCCGATACAGATTCTTGGGACGCCTTTTGACACTGAGAGTTCACTCAGCTCGTTCTATGCGGGATCGCTGCCGGCGACACCTATGTCTCGATCGAGGATCTGTCTGGCTCAAACTTCAATGACAATCTGCGCGGCGACGCCGGGGCGAACACGATCGGCGGCGCCGGCGCAGACGTTCTCAATGGCGGGGCCGGCATCGACCGGGCGCAATACAACGACGCGACCACCGGCGTGCTGGCCGATCTGCAATTCGCCGGGTTCAACACCGGGTTTGCGGCTGGCGACAGCTATATCTCCATCGAGGACCTCCATGGCTCGAACCATGACGACACGCTGCGCGGCGACGCCGGCGCCAACACGATCTGGGGTGCGGGTGGCAACGACGTGATCTTCGGGCGCGATGGCAATGACACGCTCTACGGCAACATTGGCGATGACGTGCTGATCGGCGGCGCCGGCGCCGACAGGCTCGACGGCGGGACGGGCACGGACCGGGCGCAATACAGCGATGCCACCACCGGGCTGATCGCCGATCTGCAGTTGGCCTCGCTCAACACCGGGTTTGCGGCTGGCGACACCTATGTCTCGATCGAGAACCTGTACGGCTCGAACCATGATGACAGCCTGCGCGGCGACGCCGGCAACAACACGATCTGGGGCGCCAATGGCAACGACGTGCTCTACGGGCGCGATGGCGACGACATCCTGTCAGGCGACGCCGGCAACGACACGCTTGCGGGCGGCAATGGCAATGACAGGCTGGTGGGCGGCGCGGGCGCCGACACCTTCGTCTTCAACACCGCCCTCAATGCATCCACCAATGTGGACACGATCGTTGATTTCTCCGTGGGCATCGACAAGATCATGCTTGAGGATGGCATCTTCACCGCCTTGACGGCGACCGGGGCGCTGGCGGCCTCGGCGTTCCACATCGGCGCATCCGCCAATGACGCCAATGACCGCATCATCTACAATTCGGGCACGGGCGCGCTGTTTTATGACAGCGACGGCACGGGCGGCGCCGCGGCGATCCAGTTCGCCACGCTGAGCACCGGCCTGGCGCTGACGGCGGGTGATTTCTTTGTAGTCTGATGCAGGCCGCGTCGTTCAAATGGATCCATGTGAACGCAAAGGCATGGCCTGCATTTGTTCCTGATGCTGCTGCGCCGCGCCTTCCGATATCGGCGCGGCGCTGATTTTGAATTGCATCAAACCTCCACATCCGGTGGAGGTCACTGCGTTATTGTTGCGTCGGTTCGCCACGCACCGCCTTGCAATGATAGCAATTGTTGCGCGCGGAGCGGATGTGGACGGCCTTGATGCCTGGCGTCGCCAGCAGCTCATCCAGCCGCGCCCGGATCGCCTCGCGCCGGATCACGCCGCCGGTGCCGTAGACGATGCGCTCGTCGGCATCGTAGCCGCGCAGGATGTAATCCGGGCTTGAAAGAAATGCCGGCAGTTCCTCCGGCCCGATCGGGTCGGGGGCGCAGGGTTCGGCGTGGAGGAACACCGGGCCGGTCTCCGCATAGGCATGGAGGGCGGCAAAGGGGCGCCAGGCGACAGTCAGGTATGGTTCACCCGGGCCGACGAAACGCATGCAGCAGCGGCAGGGCACGCCGGCCCCGTCCGAGATGCGCCGTTCCGGGGCGTTGCCATAGGAGTCCGGTCCGTTTTCGCGCAAATGTGCGGCGGTCGCCTGGTCCATGGGCTCGAATGTGATGGTCATGGTGTCCTCGCCGGATTGATGAGACCTCACGAGGTAGCCGGCGCGATCGTCCCGCGCCACCCGATTTCAGCCGCCGAGCTAGGCTTGCGACTTGATCACTGCCATGATTTCCTCGTCAGCGAGCGGCCGGATGATCGCCTCGTTCTGGCTCACCGGGTTGAAGCCGATGCGCTGGTAGAGCGGCAAGGCGGCCGGATGGTCGAGCGTGTTGGTGGACACGATCACCCGCGCCGGCGTCATCAGCCAGGCGGTCGACAGCGCCTGGCCCAGCATCCATTCGCCGAGCCCGCGGGCGCGCGCATGCGCCATCAGGCCGAAATAGGTGAGCTCGACGGTGGCATCGCCAAGTTCGGTCAGCTCAAAGAACCCGCCCGGCGCGCCGTCGACGCCGAGCACATAGATGTGGGTGGTCTTGGCGTGAACGATCTTCGACAAATGCTCGTCAGTCATGCGCAGGCGGTTGACCCAATGCCATTCGCGGCCCACCTGCCATTGCAAATAGCGGTAGAAATGCAGCGGGATATTCGTGGCCTTGATCAGGCTCGCGTGGAGATTGACCGGCAGCGGCTTCAATGTGTGCGGATAGCGCTTGATCTCGAGATGGGTGACGGTCGCCTTGAGCGACTTGGGTTTGACAGCCTTGACCATCTCAAGCCTCTCCGGTGGCGATGGGAGTGTCATCGCGCCCGCCCCATTCGGACCAGGAACCATCATAGAGCGTGTTGTCGCGGTGTCCGATCGATTGCAGCGCCAGCGTGATGACGGCTGCGGTTACGCCCGATCCGCAGCTGGTGACAACCGGCTTGTCGAGATCCAGGCCGGACGATTCAAGGACTTGCCGCAACTCACTGAGCGGTTTGAGTTTTCCGCCGTCCAGAAGGTTCACGAAAGGCACGTTGAGGGCGCCGGGCATGTGGCCTGAGCGCATGCCTTCGCGCGGCTCCGGCTCCGTGCCGGTGAACCGGCCAGGGCCGCGGGCGTCGGCGATCTGCGCGGTCGCGTCACTGACAATTGCGCGCATATGCTCGAAGCTGCTGACCGCGGCCGGATTGACGGAGGCGTTGAATGTGGCCGGCGCCGGCGGTGCCGGATCGCCGGTTTCCACTGGCAGACCCTGATGCCTCCAGGCGTCAAACCCGCCATCCAGAACATAGGTGTTGCCCGCGCCAAAGATGCGCAGCATCCACCAGACCCGCGGCGCGGAGAACATGCCCGGGCCATCATAGACCACGATCGTGTCGGTCTCCTTGAGGCCGAGATCGCCCGCAGCCCTGGCGAAGGTCTCCGCGTCGGGCAGCGTGTGGGGCAGGCTGGAATTCGGATCGACGATCCGGTCGAGATCGAAGTACACGGCGCCCGGAATGCGGGCCGTGCGATACTCCGCCTCGCCGTTGCGGTTTTGCGCCGGCAGATACCAGGAGGCGTCGACGAGTTTGAGATCCGGCTGGCCGATGCGGTCCTTGAGCCAGTCGAAGGAGACGACGAACGGGCTTGTCTCAGGCGTTGCGGTCATGGCTGGAGTCCTCATTTGCGGGGCCTCAAAGATCAAGGCAGGGCATCAGCCCGTTCGAAGCGGGGGCTGAGCGCATGATACGCGATGGCGAGGGCTGGCGGCAATGAGGCAGGCTTGATTTTGCAGATAAATCCCAAGAGAAGCCGGGCAGTGTTCGCGCCTGCAGGCTCAGTACCGAGAGGACGGCTGGTAGATCTGCGCATCGTCCAGGTCGACGGTGTTGGCGCCGGGGGCTGCGGTTTCCGATGCCTCGGGGTCAGGGGATTGCTGGTCCGGATGCGTGCCGTTGGTGCTGGCCGACCGCTCTATCGCCAGAAAGGCGTTGACGCGGCTCGATACTGCGGCCAGATCCGTCGAGAGTGCGGCGTGTGCTGCCGATGGTTTGGGAGCGGACTGGCCCGCGCTGTCGCGCGGGGGAAGTTGCTGATGGCTCTGCACAACGGCTGAGACAGGATAGGATACGGCTTGGATGGCAGACATCGGCTCGCTTCTCAAAGGTTCGACGGGCCTGATGCAATGCATCTGGTCACGCGATCCAGCTGGCGGCTGCGGGGCAGGCGTCCTGATCGGATCAGGCGAGGTCTACGCCCGCGGGCTTTAATGAACTCTCAAACAAACCCTTAAGATTGTCCGGATCGCGATGCACGGGCCGGGATCACTCCGGCGCCGGGCCGAAGCGGATGCGGAAGCGGCGGTTTTCCTTGCCCTTCTTTTCGATCTTGCCGATGTGGATTTCGCCGACTTCGGCTGTTTCCCCGACATGGGTGCCGCCGCAGGGCTGGCTGTCGATGGACGAGCTTTCGCCGATGCAGACCAGGCGGACAGTGCCCTGGCCGCGCGGCGGGCGGACATTCTTCGACTTGACCAGTCCCGGATTGGCGTCGAGGTCGGCTTCCGAGATCCATTCGGTCGAGATCGGATGATTGGCTTTCACCAGCTCCATCAGCTTCGCCGTGACCTCGGCCTTGTCGATGGTCTCGGACATGTCGAAATCGACCCGGCTGTCCTCCTCGTTCACCGATGCGCCAGTGATCGGGTAGGGGCAGACCACCGACAGCAGGTGGCAGGCGGTGTGCATGCGCATCAATCGGTAGCGTCGATCCCAGTCGATGTGCAGCACCAGCTTTTCGCCAAGATCCGGCGTTGCCTGTCCCGGGGCGGGTATGTGGATGATCTCGGCCTTGGTGTCGCCGGTCACGGTTCCGGCGATCACAATTTTGTCGCCATTCTCGCGCTCGAAAAACCCGGTGTCGCCGGGCTGGCCGCCGGAGGTGGCGTAAAAGCAGGTCTGGTCCATCAGGATGCCGCCATCCTCGCGGATTCCGGTGACAAGCGCTTCGACGGTGGACAGGTAGGCGTCTTCAAGGAAAAGGGCGGACATGGAAAAGGGCTTTCGTGGAATCTATTCGCTGATGTAGGGGACGGAGATTTCGCTCTTGCGGGTCAGCCATGCGGGCAGCGGCAGGTTCTTCGACGCCAGAAACTCCGGATTGAACAGCTTGGACTGGTAGCGGTTGCCGTAGTCGCAAAGGATGGTGACGATGGTGTGGCCCGGCCCCATTTCGCGGGCCATGCGGATGGCGCCCGCGACATTGATCCCGGAGGAGCCGCCAAGGCAGAACCCCTCGTATTCGAGCAGGTCGAATACCAGCGGAATGGCCTCGGAGTCCGGAATGTTGAACGACATGTCGGGGGTGAAGCCCTCGAGATTGGCGGTGATGCGTCCCTGGCCGATGCCCTCGGTGATCGAGCTGCCTGAGGAGGCCATCTCGCCGGTGGTGTAGAAGCTGTGAAGGGCCGCGCCATCGGGATCGGCCAGCCCGATCTTGACGCTGCTTGAACGGCTGCGCAGGCCTTCGGCGACGCCGGCCAAGGTCCCGCCAGAGCCGACCGCGCAGATGAAGGCGTCGACCTTGCCATCGGTGTCGCGCCAGATTTCCGGCGCCGTGGTCTTCACATGGGCCTGGCGGTTGGCGACATTGTCGAACTGGTTGGCCCAGATCGCACCGTTGGGATCGGACTTTGCCAGCTGCTCGGCAAGCCGCCCCGACAGACGGACATAATTGTTGGGATTGCGATAGGGCGCAGCGGGAACCTCGACCAGCTCAGCGCCGAGCAGGCGCAACGCGTCCTTCTTTTCCTGGCTCTGGGTTTCGGGAATGACGATCACGGTGTTGTAGCCGAGCGCGCGGGCGACCATCGCCAGCCCGATGCCGGTGTTGCCCGCGGTGCCTTCGACAATGGTGCCGCCGGGACGGAGCAATCCTTTTGATTCGGCGTCGCGGATGATTTCGAGCGCCGCGCGGTCCTTGACCGACTGGCCGGGATTGAGAAACTCGGCCTTGCCGAGAATGGTGCAGCCCGTGGCCTCGGACGCCGCCTTGAGGCGAATGAGTGGGGTGTTGCCGATGGCGTCGAGGACTGAGTCGAGGGCTGGCATGGGGATTTCCTGTTGGTTGCTGTGGTCACACAGGCGCGCGGAGCAAACTATTGATCTGGTGGGGCGATTTGTCCAGACAGATGGGAACCATCTGTCTGGATCGCGCCACTATGCAGGCAGTTGTGGCTTCTCAAGGGGGAAGTTGCAAGAAAGAGGTGCTTCGGGACATAACAGCATAAGGGATTATTTGCCTTAAAAGGGCAAAAATGAGAAACGGGATGTTCCGGTGATCCGGATTGCGTGTCCGGGCGTAAGCAGAGACAATCAGAGTAGACTGGAATGCGTTAATTCGCTTGTAGCGCGAAACAGACGCCGAGATGATGGAAAGCTGGATACGCATGGTGCGTGAACACATCGATACACTGGATTCGCTGCTTGCGAGATATGTCGCGGGAACGCTGCCGACGCCTGCGCGTGTGCTGGTCGAAGCGCATCTTGAACTGAAGCCGAAAAACCTGATCAAGGTTCGCAATCTGGAAGCCATGGCCGGACTCGAGCTGATGGATATCGACCCGGTGGCGCTGTCCGATCGTGACGCCATGCTTGCTTCCGTACTCGCTTCGCCGGTCCCCGAAGTTGCACCGGTTTCCGAATTCGCCAGTCAGGACGGTCGGGTGTTCCCCAAGGCGCTTTATGATTTTGTCGGTTTTGACGCAGGTGATGTGCCGTGGCGCACCAAGATGCCCGGGTTCAAGGAATATGACCTCGGCGACATCGAGGGCTGCCATGTCAATCTGTTCTGGCTCAAGCCGGGCCGCACCGTTCCGGCCCACACCCATGAGGGCAGCGAACTGTCCCTGGTTCTCGATGGCGCCTTCAGCGATTCGCGCGGACATTACGGGCGCGGCGACATTTCAGTGGCTGACGATTCGGTCGATCACCGTCCCAGCGTCGACCTGGGCCGACCCTGCATCGGCTTTGCGGTGATGGATGCGCCGCTGAAGCTGACGGGCTCCTTCCGCCAGCTGATCGGCGACATCATCGGCTGATCCAGGCGCTTTTATTCCGCGAATGCCGCAACCGAATGGACGTCCGGAGCGTATCAAGCTTCGGACGTTTTGCATTGGAGAGAGATCATGACCACCTATTCCGCCAGGCCTGAAGATGGTTCCGTCTGGGTCACCGGTGCATCGAGCGGGATTGGCCGCGCGCTGGCGGTGAAGCTCGCGCGCGAAGGCTTTACGGTCTTCGCCACCGCACGCAGCGAAGATGCACTGGCTGAGCTTGAACGGGACGCCAAAGGTATCAACGGCAAGATCATCGCCGCGCCGGGCGATGTGACGGACACGAAGGCGATGGAAGGTATCGCGGCCCGCATCGACGCCGAGGGCCAGGGCCTGGCGCTTGCCGTGTTCAATGCCGGGATCTATCTGCCGGTTTACGGGGAAACGCTGAAGGTCAGCGATTTCGACAAGAGTTTCTCGGTCAATCTGTCCGGCGTTGTCAATTGCCTCGTGCCGGCGCTCGAGCGGATGAAGGCGCGCGGGCGCGGGCAGCTGGCGATCGTCTCCTCGGTCACCGGCTATGGAGGCATGCCGACGAGTGCCGCCTATGGCGCGACCAAGGCGGCGCTGATCAACATGGCCGAAAGCCTGAAATTTGATCTCGACAAGTTTGGCGTGCGAATTCAGGTGATCAATCCGGGGTTCGTCGACACGCCGGCCACCGCCGACAATGCCTTCACCATGCCCGCCTTGATGCAGCCGGAAGATGCGGCGGCGCGGATTGCCGACGGGCTCAAGTCGAAATCCTTCGAGATCACCTTTCCACGCCGCTTCATCTATGCGCTGAAAGCCCTGCAGTTCCTGCCGTACCCGGCCTATTTCGCGCTTATGAATGCGGCGACGAAGTGGAAGACGCGGCCGCTCGAAACCGAATAGCTTCGCGCTCTCAGGCGGTCTCTATGCGGGTGCGGAGCGTTTTCTGCGCGGCCTCGTCGAGCGGGAAATTCCACATAAGGGCGATCGCGGCCAGTTTGGCGGCAATCGGAACCCAGGCATAGGCGACCGCCAGCGCGGTCAGTCCCCGCACCGACCCGGCTTCCGACGCCGGATCGAAGCCGAAGCCCGCCAGCACCGGGAAAACGATGCCCACGCCGCCCGCGAGCGAGAGCTTGGTGGCAAGGCTCCAGGCGGCGAAATAGACGCCGGAGCGCTGCTCGCCCGAGGCGGCCGTGTCGACATCGATCACGTCGGCCTGGATCGCCGGCGGCAGCGCCAGGTCGAAGCCCAGCAGCACGCCGGTAACGGCGCAGATCACTGCAAACGCCATCAGGCTGCCTTCGGGCAGAAGCGGCGCGGGCGCGAAGGCGAGGCAGGCAGCCAGCATGGCGTAGCACCAGGCCCGGTGCTTGCCGACCCGCCGCGCGGCCCAGGTGGCGAGCGGAACGCCGGCGATGGCGCAGAGAAAATAGAAAAACAGCAACGGCCCGCGGGCATCGGGCATGCCCAGGCGCTCGGAGACGAAGTACAGGAACAGCGTCGCCGGAATGCCGTTGGCGAGGCCGTTGAGAAAGAACGCCGCAATCAGCCGGACGAAGGGGCGGTTGCGCGCCAGATGGCCGATGCCGGACCTCAAGTTGAGCCGGGTCTTGGAATGCTCGACGGGTTCCGGCGTGGCGAAGATCGCGACCGCGCCGAACAGCGGCAGGGTGACGAGCACCGCGATGCCGAGCATGGCCAGACCGTGCACGCCGTCGGCCCGGTCAAAGCCGATGGCAAAGGGCAGGGCGATGGCGATCAGCGTGCCCACCAGTATCAGGCCCTCGCGCCAGCCGGTGATCCTGGAACGGCCGTGATAATCGGTCGCCAGTTCTGCGCCCCAGGCCGAGAACGGGATGAGCGCCGAGGTGTAGCCTAGCGACAGGAGCAGGCCCCAGATCACCAGCCACGAGGTAGATGCGTCTGCCGGCGGCCAGAACAGCATGAAGGCGGAAATCGCCGTGAGCGGCAGGCTGATGGCAAACAGCGTCCGCCTGCGGCCGAAGCTGGGTCGGAACCGGTCCGCGGCCCAGCCGATCAGCGGATCGTTGACCGCGTCGAAGATCCGGACCAGCAGCAGCGCGAAGCCGACCGAGGCGAGCGAAAGCCCCAGCGTCTCGGTGTAGAAGGTCGGAACCAGCACATAGAGCGGCAAGGTCAGCGCCGCGAGCGGAATGGCGGGCAGCGCATAGGCGATGATCCGCGGCAGGGGCAGCGCCGCCACTGTTGCGGAGTTCTCACGGGCGGTGGAGGTGGCGTCGCTTTGTGCGGTCACAGAAATATCCGAAATCGGCATCAACCGGCTTGCGCAGGCATTGCCCTGGTGAGTGTGACCGTGTCTACGGCATGGGCAGTCCCGCGGTTCACCGCCGCCGGCGGTTTGTCGCGGCGGCGGTGAATGGCGGCCTATTTGTACACCACCTGGCGGACATTGATGTGGCCGGAGCGGAAGCCGGCTTCGCAGTAGTACATGTAGAACTCCCACAGGCGCTTGAAGCGGATGTCGAAGCCCATGGGCTGGATGTCGTCCCAGACATTCCAGAACCGCGCGCGCCACTCGGCCAGCGTCCGGCCGTAATCGGGACCGAAGGCGCGATGGCCGACCAGCTCTAGACCCGCCGCTTCGCCGAGCGATGTGAGATGGTTTTCGGTGGGAAGCATGCCGCCTGGAAACACGTATCGCTGGATGAAGTCGGGGTTGGCGCGATAGGTCTGATAGGCCTCGGGCTTGATGGTGATGATCTGCAGGCCGGCCTTGCCTCCGGGCTTGAGGCACTCGCGCACCTTCGAGAAATAGGTCGGCCAGTATTTCTCGCCAACGGCTTCGAACATCTCGATCGAAACGACGCCGTCATAGCGCCCGGTCTCGTCGCGATAGTCCTGGAAGCGCAGGTCGACCCTGTCGGACAGGCCTGCCTTCTCGATACGGTCACGGGCAAAGGCCAGTTGTTCGCGGGAAATGGTCAGGCCGGTGACGCGGCAGCCGATCTCGCGGGCGGCGAATTCCGCAAACCCGCCCCAGCCGCAGCCGATCTCGAGAACATGGTCGCCGGATTTGAGGCCCGTGGCATGGGCAAGCGCGCGGTACTTGGCGGTCTGGGCGCTGGCCAGGTCATTGGCGCCGTCCTGGTACAGCGCCGAGGAATAGGTCATCGTCTCGTCGAGCCATTTCGAATAGAACGCGTTGCCGAGGTCGTAATGGGCGGAGATGTTCTTCTTCGCCTGGGAGCGGGAATTCGAATTGAGCCAGTGACGGATCAGTTCCATCACCCGCGCAAGACCGCGCGCGCCGCCGGCCAGCGTGTTGCCGACCTCGACATTGACCAGGAACAATTCGAGGAACGCAGTGACATCGGGGCTTTCCCAATCGCCGTCGATGTAGGATTCGGCCACGCCGATGGTTCCTGCGGTCAGCGCCTGGTGCGCGAGGTTCCAGTTGTGCAGGATCAGCACGGCCTCCGGGCCTTCGGCGCGGCCTTCGATCAATACGGTCCGTCCGTCCGGCATGCGGATCGACAATCGGCCGTGGCCCATGTGCAAGAGCCCGCGCAGCGCCATCTTGGCTTTCGCCGGCAATCCGCGCAGATAGGCCGATAGATTGTCCGTCGACAGCTTTTCGGCGGCCTGATGGTCATTCCAGGTGGCTTCAGTCTTCATGAGCGCAGCCTCCTCCGTCTGGTCATGTGTTGGTCCGTCACGATTTTGCCGCCTGCTGCTCGAGCTTTGCCTGGTCGCGAAAACTCGCGGCTGGAGGCGGCGCCGGGCGCGGCACGTAACGCATTCCCTTGAGCCACAGTTTGAGCGCCTCATAGTGAATGCCACCGACAATCTTCCACGTCAGAAGCGGAAACTGCAAGAGGCAAGCCAAAATCGAGCCTGTCGTGAGCGCCCGGCGGGCGCCGTGATAGGTCGCCGCAAGCAGCGGTCCGGACGGGTCGGTTTCGAGGATTCGCCACTTGATCGTCTCGCCGGGGATGTTCATGCGGAAATTGTAGCGCATGCCGAGTTCGATGAAGGGCGAGACGTAGAACAGCTTCGACCGGCTCTGGCGAATGCCTGCCGGGCTCACGTCGCCATCCTCGATCCTGCAGGCATAGGTGTGGCTTTCGCCGAATGTGTTGCGCACCTGGTAGACCATCGCCGCGGGCGCGCCGTCCGAACCATAGGCATAGAAGACCGACAGCGGATTGAAGACCTGGCCGAAGATGCGGGGATAACAGGCAAGCTCGATCCGCGCCGCCCGTTCCACGAGGCCGGCGTCGCGCAGCAGATCGTCGATATGCGCGCGCAGCGATGATCCGGTGACCCCGCGCAGATGGTCGGCTTCGTGAAACGACACCAGATTGGCCTTGTTGACCGAAAACAGCGACGAGAGACGACCCGCCTCATCGAGCCGGTCAAGGTCGATCATCAGAGAGTAGACCTTGTAGCGGAACCGGTGGCCGACCGGTTTCATGCGCTGGTGCATGACGTCGCCAACGTAGAGCGATGCTGCGGCCGGGGCCTCGTCGCTGTTGATGACAGGATGTTTGACAGGTGCGTTCATGGTCAGGCCACCGCTTCGGTGGGCGCTGCGGCGCCTGTGCGCCAGGGCAGGGAGGCGCCCAGCGCTTCAGCTGCACTCAGACCGGAACTGAGCCCGTCCTCATGGAAACCGTAGCCGGTCCATGCGCCGGCGAAAAAGGTATGATTGTCGCCCTGGATGGTTTTCAGCAGGGCCTGAACCTGCATGGTGTCGCGGCCGAACTGGGGATGGTCGTAGCTGTATTCGCCGAACACCATGTCCGCGCGCGGTTCGCGGTCCGGATTGAGGGTCACGAACAACGGCATGGACGCGTCGATGCCCTGCAGCCGGTTCATCCAGTAGGAGACGGCGACATTGGCGTCGCTGCGCTGGTCAGACGAGCGCAGGTAGTTCCAGGAGGCCCAGACTTTCTTGCGCACCGGCATCAGCCGCTCGTCGCGATGCAGAATTACCCGATTGGCGCTATAGGGGATCGCGGTCAGGATCTCGCGCTCGGCATCGGTCGGACGGTCCAGCATCCGGAGCGCCTGGTCGGTGTGGCAGGCGAGAATGACGCGGTCATAGGATTCGGAATGGCCGGTGGTGTCGAGAATGTCGACGCCCTGCGCCGAGCGGCGCACAGATACGACGGCTGCGTTCAGCCGGAGGCGGTCGCCAAGCGGGCCGAGCAGCTTTGTGAGGTAGTTGCGGCTGCCGCCTGTCACCGTGCGCCAGACCGGGCGCTCGGAATAGATGAGGCGGTGATTTTCGAAGAAATTGACAAAGTGGGTGGCCGGGAACTCGAGCATCCGCTTGGCCGGCGTCGACCAGATCGCCGCCGCCATCGGCACCAGGTAATTGTTGGTGAAGCCCGGCGAGAACCCGCGCCAGTTGAGATAATCGCCGATCGAGCGGGCGGCGAGATGGCCCTCGGCGCGGTCCTGAAGGCAGATCTTGTTGAAACGCAGGATTTCGCGCAGCATCAGGATGAAGGACGGGCGCAGCAGGTTGCGCTTCTGCGCGAACAGGGTCGACAGATTGTCGCCGCCCCATTCCAGCTTGCCATGGTCGAGCGACAGCGCGAAACTCATGTCGCTGTCATGGGTCTTGACGTCGAGTTGGGCAAACAGCGCCGTGAGATTGGGGTAGTTGAGCTCGTTGTAGACGATGAACCCGGTGTCGACAGAGACAGGTGTGCCCTGATATTCGATATCGACGGTGGCCGTGTGGCCTCCGGGGCGCGAGTCGGCCTCGTAGACAGTGACATCATGCAGGTCATGGAGCGCCCAGGCTGCGGACGCGCCTGAGATGCCCGAACCGATCACGGCGATTTTCAGTCGCTCGGGGCCGGTCTTGAGGGTTGGGGGCGACAGATGAACGTTCATGCGGCATCCTTGATCTGCTGGTATGCGGCGAGCGCACGCTGGCGCGCTGCCTGATGGTCTACAATAGGCTCGGGATAGGTTTCGCCAAGGCGGACGCCTGCGGCTTCAAGCACGCTGTCTGGCGCCTCCCATGGCTTGTGGATATATTTGGCAGGCATTTCAGCCAGTTCCGGCACGTTCTTGCGGACATAGTCGCCGTCGGGGTCGAATTTTTCGCCCTGCAGGATCGGGTTGAAGATCCTGAAATAGGGGGCGGCGTCCGCGCCGGAGCCCGCCACCCATTGCCAACTTGCGGCATTGGAGGCCGGGTCGGCATCCACGAGCGTGTCCCAGAACCAGGCCTCTCCCTGGCGCCAGTCGATCATCAGATGCTTGGTCAGGAACGAGGCGGCGACCATGCGGACGCGGTTGTGCATCCAGCCGGTGCGCCAGAGTTCGCGCATGCCTGCGTCGACAATCGGGTATCCGGTGAGGCCCTTCTGCCAGGCATGAAGCGTCTTCTCATTGTTGATCCAGGGAAACGCATCGAACCGGGAATTGTGATTGCGGTCCGCCAGGCCGGGTTCATTGGCGAGCAGGTGCCAGGAGAATTCGCGCCAGCCGACTTCCTTGCGGAATTTGCTCCGGTCGGATGAGGAGGCGTCCGAGTCGGCATTGCCGAGCGCGTCGATGATCTGCGCTGGCGTAATCTCGCCGCTCGCCAGATGCGGCGACAGCCCCGAGGTCGCGTCCATGCCGGGAATGTCGCGGCGCTCGGCATAGCCCTGCATCCTGTTTTCGAGAAAATCGGTGAGCCGCGCCTGGGCGCCGTCTTCGCCTGGCGTCCAGGCGTCGCTCAAGCCGCCGGACCAGTCAGGGTTGACGGGCAGCAGTTTCCAGCTCGCCAGCTCTTCGGACGCAAGCTCTCGAGCCGACGACAGCGGCGTGAGCGACTGCGGTGCGGGCAGGGGCGGGCGCTTTTCGATATCGGGCTCCATCGCCCGCCAGAACGGGCTGTAGACCTTGTAGTAGGTCCCGCCGCCGGTCTGGAGCCGCAACGGTTCGTGCAGCAACTGGCCGGCGAAGCTTTCGGCACGCAGCCCGTCGGCCTGAAGCTCGGCCTTGAGCGCCGCATCGGCTTCCTTGTGCGACGGATCATAACGCCGGTTCCAGTAGACCGCTGACGCGCCGCTGGCCTTGACCAGGTCCGGCAGGATTTGGGCAGGATCACCGCTTAGCAGAAGCAGCGGCGCGCCGAGGCTTTCGAGCTTCTGGCCAAGCCGCAGGAGCGAATGGTGCAGCCACCAGGTCCGCGCGGCGCCGAGCGGCCGGGCAGGGGAATTGGTTTCACGGATGAAGACAGGAACAACGGCGCTGTGCGCGCTTGCGGCCATCAACGCGGCGTTGTCGCTGACCCGCAAATCATTGCGGAACCAGACGATTGCTGCGTCCGTGTCAAATGTGGTGTCGCGTGCCATCCCGATACATTTTTTCCGTTTGGGCGAAAGTCGCCGAGCCTTTTGATTGCGTCATACGGGTGGACGGAAAAAGCGGATCAGAAGTTTTGCGAAAAAACGCTGAAGTTCCGAGACGTTGGGGATATGGGAGCGCGCCGAAACGAGACCGCGGATTAAAACGCCCGCAACAGCGCTTTTTTCGCCGACAGCCGCAACACTTGACCCAACCGAACAACTCCGGCGAGGGGTGTGGGCGCGGCGCCAGACGTAAGAAAGGAAATTTGGCTCCCCGGGCCGGGTATTTGATAATATCCATTGTAACCAAGCCGATAACTTACTGATTGATAACGTTTATTTATCTCGATTTGGCTTGCCCATTTTGTCCGTAACAACTACATAATCCCTATACCCAATAGCGGGGAAAAAGCGGGGAAAGACGATGGGGAGCCATACAAAAAACGTCCTGACGGTCAAAGGAATCGCGGCAAGCAAGGCGCTCAAGCTGCGTGATGGTGGTGGTCTGTGGCTGGTCACAAAGGGCACCGGCCGGTACTGGATCTTCAACTACACCTTGTTTGGCAGACGGCGTGAAATGGGCATAGGCCCGCTTCATTCTGTTAGTCTGGCAGATGCGCGGGAAGCGGCACAGAAGGCGCGTGCAATGGTGCGGGCCGGAGTCGATCCGATTCGCGACAAGCGCGAAGTCGAGGCTTCTACGCCTGCCGTGGTCCTGTTTGGAGCCTATGCCGACAAGTTCATTGACCGCGCCGTCAAGGCTGGCAAATGGCGCGGCGCGAAAACCGAGGCGCGATGGCGGAACGCAATCAATAACCATGCCGCTGCGATACGCGGGCGGCCGATCGGCGACATTGACATTCAGGACATCAAAAAGGTCTTGGAACCGCTTTGGGGTGTGAAGCAGGAAACCGCCGAAAAGTTGCGGGAATCGATTGAGCGCGTTCTGGACGCGAGCCGCGTCGATGGACACCGAACCGGCGACAATCCAGCCGCGTGGAAGGGCAATCTTGAGCATGTGCTGCACAAGCCGAACGCGCTTGTCGCGGCCCGTCATCACGCATCTATGCCGCATGAAGATGTGGCGACCTTCATGCGGTCGCTGGCAAAGATCAAGGGCGTCGGGGCGCGGGCGCTGGAGTTCACCATATTGACGGCGGCGCGCAGTGGGGAAGCCCGAGGCGCGACATGGGGGGAGATTGACATAGAGTCGGCCGTCTGGACGATTCCGGCCATAAGGATGAAGGGAGGCAAGCCGCATCGCGTGCCGCTGTCAGGCGCGGCCTTGGCGGTGCTAAAGGTTATGAAAGCGCAATCAGTAAACGATCTTGTTTTCCCCGGCGTGCGCGCCGGAAAGCCGCTTTCCGATATGAGCTTGGCAAAGGCGCTGAAATCGGCAGGGGCGGCCGCCTATACGGTTCACGGGTTCCGATCGACCTTCCGCGATTGGGCAACCGAAGTCGCGCATGCGCCCCGCGAAATAGCAGAAGCGGCGCTCTGTCATGCGGTTGGCGATGCGGTTGAAAGGTCTTACGCCCGGTCGGATGCTTTGGAGCGGCGGCGCGCTCTGATGGGCGAATGGGCAGACTACTGCCAATAGCCAAAGCGGCCATGTTGACATTTTTGTAAGATGCAACTAGATTTCAGACTGGCATCTCTGATGTAAGCAATCAACAGATAGCCCAATTGAAGCACTGATGTCAATCTACCATTTCCTGCAAACCTGTCAACCCCGGAAGGAAATTAAATTGGAAAAAGCCGCGAACGATAATGAACCAACGCTGGTTTCGTTGAACGACGCCTGCCGCATGACCAGCATGTCGCGCACGATGCTCAACCGCTACCGCGCCGAAGGCAGATTCCCGATCGCCGTAGAGCTTGGCGACAGGCGAGTGGCGTTTGTTCGCTCTGAGGTGATGGCGTGGATAAGGACAAAGGTACAGGCGAGGGCTGCAGCATGAAGGTCGGCGACTACAAGAATCAGAAGGCCCGCGAAATTATTGAGGATGCGATCAGCCAGTTGATGGCCGTGGGCCTTCCATCTGACGGGGCTGCCTCGCTTATGGTTATTCAAGGAATGATCCGGATCGAGGATCCGGCGAAGCGGAAAGATATGGCCGAGTTCGCAGCCAGGGAAGCGGAAGACACTATCGACTAACCAAAAAAAGCCCGCCACTGAAAAATCAGGGCGGGCAAATTGTTCAATTACACATAAAGGAGAATAGGGCATTATGACAAATTTGTCAAGTGTTGACTGGTCAGATTTTGATACAGATCAAAATTTGTATTCTGAAATATCCAGCAATTTGAAGATCCACAACCGCGAAGGCCGCGATATTCGTAAGTATTGGCGCATGCCTGGCTGGGTTGCGACTAATGACTTGCTTGTGATTTACGGACCCTCTGAGGCTGGAAAGTCCGTTTTTGCTGTTGACGTTACATGCCGGCTTGCGGCTGGTCTGGACTTTGACGGCGGCACGTTGCCGTATCGGTCAAACGTGCTTTACATCGCGGCCGAACGCGCGGGCCAGGTTGAGCGGCGCATTGATGCGTTCATCAAACACCACGACGGCGAGCCGTTTGACAACGTATTGGTTTATGACGGACCGATTGATTTAGCCGAGCCGTATGCCCTGCGCGCGATTTTGCGAACCGCCAACCTGATGTTGGATGACAGCATTGAAGTTGTCGTTATTGACACCCTGGCGGCGGCGATGAGTGTAAGCGATTCCAGCCCCGACGGGATGGCGCGTGCCGTGTTTAATCTGACGGACGCGACGCGGTGCGGAAATTTTCATGACGGCCAAACGTTCGGCTGCACCGTGGTCGTGGTGCACCACACGCCAGTGAGCGGAGAGAAGCGCATGCGCGGCGGCGGGCAACTACAGGCGGCTGCCGATATGTCTATCCTCATCACCCGCAAGCGGGACGTTTCAACGGCTCAAGTGATGAAGAACAACGAGTCGGCAGACAGGCCGATCCGCACCTATCGAATGGAAACGGTCACGCTCGCCGAGCACGATGGCATTGCCACCACGGCGCCGGTTCTTGTGCCCTGCGCACCGCCGAGCGTGACAAAACCGCTACAAAAGGCTAGCCGCGCGATTGGCGAGGCGACTGCGGTTCTACGGGCCGCCATTGCCGCCAACGACAATGCGCCTGTGACTGAAGATCAGTGGCGGGCCGCGGTCTATGAAGCGGCTGGCGATATAAAGGACGGCACGAAAAGACAAAGGTTTTCAAGGCAGAGGGCCGCTTTGACAGATGAATTTTTAATCGAGATTGATGGGAAATTTGATCTTAGACCAGCGTTACAGAGCGTTACATAACACTACAATTGTAACGCCTTGTCACGCGGCCACATCATAGCCTGCAAGCGTTACACCACAGCGTTACATACACATACATGTAGTGTATGTGTATGTAACGCGTGTAACGTGTAGAGGCTGATAAGTGGTGAAGCGGTCCGTAGCGGGGATGAGCTTCTTGATGTTTGCAAGAAGCTGGACAGCAGGACTTGACGAATTTCGGATATGCGCCGCTTTTAGTTGAGCTGGCCGCATAAATATAGTGGCGGAAATTCAGCGAAATTACTATTTCCTTTTATGCAGCCACCCACTAGCCGCCGGCCTGTCCGGTACGACGACACACTAACCATGGGTGAAGACATGGATTTGAAGGACCCGGCGGTTTTCGATCGCCGACATACGCTGCAGAAAATCATTGAACCGGCCAATGACTGGACACCACCGCGGACAAAGCCCGCAGCCCGCGGCAAGGCGATCGAGGATGGACCTACACTAGAATGGCGGCTGGCCTCGCAGGCGGCGCGCATCGGATCAAGCAAGTACAGCGGCCAGGCCGCGAACGATAATCAGGATTGGCCTCTAGCCAAGCTTCTTAAGACTGAAGGCAACGCCTACTGTCTCCGCCTTGCGGAGAGCTATCGAGAGTTGAGCGACATGGCGCATCTGCCCGAACTGAAAGGCCAGGCGCTTGATGACCTTTACCTCCTGCGCGATCAGGACGAGAGCGGCCGCGACAAGGGTGTGAAACAGGTGGAGGGACGGAAGGCAAACGTGGCAATCGCCCCGCGCCAGAACGCCAAGCCAGTGCCCAAGGCATGGAATGGCGACTGGCCTTTGCTGGCCGCAATCGATGCGGGACGGGACTTGGCCTACCTCCGCGCAAGGCTGGGCTTTGTTCCGAAAATACTAGCCGCGTTTGAATGGTCTGTTCTTGATGGACTCACCCTTGAAGAAATCGGCAAACTGCTGGGCGCCGGCGTGAAGGGCGCCAAGGGCGAGGCGCGGGCACGCATATTTGACGGCTTCGAAATCGTTGATCGATATTGGCGCGGGGTTAGGGCCGCATAGGGTTGGGGTACCCCATTTCAGCACGCCAAAGGGTATTTATGGGAAAGGTCGCAGCGATGCGGCCTTTTTCTGTTTCGGCGCGCTTCACCGCGCCGGCCGGTGGGTGGCCGCGCGCGGTTACTCACCATCAATTCACTGATCCCCGCTTTCGCACAGTGGGTTGATCGCCTCCGCGCCGGCGCGTCCTGCAACGGTGCGAGGTTGTAAAAGCTGCGCCAGTTTGAACGCAAGACGCTTCACTGGCGCAGCTTTTTGTTTGCCTTTTCGAAATTCTAACCATCGTAGGAGGCCGCCCAATGGCCTGGACAACGCGCGACCTCACAGTCGCCGAGGCCGCGCGAATCGTCGGCCTCTCACGCAAACATCTAGACGTCATCATCAGCCGCAATCGGACCCTCGACGTCCTGTTCTCGGAGAAGCGCAAGGGCAGGCGCTGGTTTAGCATCCAAGACGTCGCAGTGCTTCGCATTGCTTTTGAACTGGAGCGAGCCGGCCGCTCATGGCTGATGGCTATCGCAGCCGCCGCTCAAAATCTGCGGACGCCACCGGCCGCAGACGCCTTGCTAGTCGCACCGGCCGTCATGAGGCGGGCATGCGGCTCGCCTCGCATCATTTCCGACCGCGACGTGCCAAGGCTGAAATTCGACGTTTCGACGATCGTGATTCCAATCGGCAGCATTGTGCAGTCCATTGTAAAGGAGGCTGCCGATGTGGCCATTCAGTAGATCAGAAACGCCTGTTGCGGCGCCGCCCGTGGTGGCCGAGCAAAAATCACTTGGCGATCCAACCGCCGAACTTCTCGAACTGTTCGGCGCGGTGCCTGCCGGCTCGACAATCAGCGACGCGGAAGCGCTGTCCGTCCCTGCCGTGTCGGCTGCGGTCCGCGTCATTGCCGAGGCGGCGCCAAGCCTGGACATCAAGCTAAAGCGCAAGGTTGGCGACGCTGAGGAAGACGTATCCGACCACCCGGCGCTGGCGCTGCTTACCGGACAGGCGAACGGCTGGACATCGGGCTTTGAGCTTATCCGCGATCTGGTCGCCGGCGCATTGACGAAGGACCAGGGCGGCATTGCCTATGTAACCAAGGTCTACGACCAGCCGCGCGAACTGATCATCTACCGCGACGGAATAATTGCCGTTGATTATGACGACAAGACAGGCGAGCCGCGCTATCGGATTAATGGGCAATTCGCATCGGCAAAGAACATCCTTCACGTCCGCGGCCCGTTTACAAAATGTCCCCTCACAATGGCGCGTAGTGCCATCGCCACGGCGTCGGCTATGGAGGGTTATGCCAATGGCCTTTGGACAAACGGCGCGCGACCTGGCGGGGTTATTCAGACGCCAAACAAGCTAGGTACGGATGGCGTCAAGGCCATGTTGGCAGGTTGGAAGGCCGCGTTTAGCGGCAAGGCCAACGCCGGCAAAACGGCCGTCCTGTATGAAGGCGCGACCTATCAACAGATGGCGCTTACGTCCGTCGACGGCGAGTTTACGGCTAGCCGAACATTCCAGATCCTTGAAATCGCGCGGGCATTCCGGGTTCCGCCTGGCATGCTGTACGAATTGACGCGGAACACCTGGGGAAACTCAGAGCAACAGGCGAAAGAGTTTATTCAATACACTCTTATCCCATGGCTGCGCGTTCTAGAAGGCGCGTTCAATCGCGCGCTCCTGACGGAAGCCGAGCGGCGCTCCGGTCTTCGGTTCGCCTTCGACATCGACGACACCAGCCAAGCCGACCTAACGGCACGCGCAACCGCTATCAGCACATTGATCACGGCGCGCGTTCTCAATCCTAATGAAGCGCGCGACTGGCTTGGCATGGCGCCACGTGACGGCGGCGAGGTGTTCGCAAATCCGGCGATCGACACGGCGCCATCGGCCGCCAACGACAACCAACCCACAACGGAGGCGGCGGCATGACCACCACCACACAGGGCGCCGCGATTGAGCTTGATATCAAGGCGATCGCAGAAGACGGCACGTTCTCTGGTTATGCCAGTGTGTTCGGAGTCAAAGACCGCGGCGGCGATATCGTTATGCCTGGCGCGTTCAAAAGCAGCCTGCAGAAGTACCCGGCGCGCAAGGTCAAGATGTTGTGGCAGCACGACACGACGGAGCCGATTGGCGTATGGACCAAATTTGAAGAGGACGCCTTTGGCCTGCGAGCCGAGGGCAGAATCCTCCTTGATACAGTCAAGGGCCGCGAGGTTTACGCCTTCATGAAGGCTGAGGCGGTTGATGGAATCTCCATCGGATTCCGCACAATCCGCGACGAAATGGACCGCAAACAAGGCGCCCGCCTTCTCCACGAAATCGAACTTCGGGAGGCGTCAATTGTGACGTTTCCGATGAACGAATCCGCGACCGTCACGTCCGTCAAAAATAGCGGCACGGACTTCGCCGCATTGGTCGCGGCGATCAACAAAACCAATCAGACAATTAAGGGAATCTAGATGCGCAATCTTGCTCATAAACTCGAAACCAAATCCGCCACTGACAACCCGGTTGATGAGGTCAAGGCCGCGCTTGCCGCGCTTGCCGAATCCGTCGCTGAGGTGAAGGCTAAGGCCGCCAACGACAACGGCTTGGCCGGTCGCATTGCCGAACTTGAAACGAAGCTGGCGCGGCCGGCTATCATCGGCAAGGCAGCCAATGACAATGAGCCGACACCGGAGCGCAAAGCCTTTGAAGGCTTCCTGCGATATGGCGCCGAACGTATGCCAGCCGACGAAGTAAAATCGCTGGTCGTTGCCGATGACACCCGCGGCGGCTATCTGGCTCCCGCTGAGCTTTCCACGGAAATCTTAAAGGGCATTGTTGAATTCTCGCCTGTCCGGCAGGCGGCCCGCGTTGGTTCCACGTCGCGGGGTTCGGTTATCCTGCCAAAGCGCACCGGGACGCCGACCGCAAATTGGGTTGGCGAAACCGAGACGCGCACCGAAACCGAATCCGCTTATGGCCAGGTCGAAATTCCGGTTCACGAAATGGCGGCTTATGTCGATGTTTCTGTGCAGCTCCTCGAAGACGCCGCGGTAAACGTCGAGTCCGAAGTGGCCAGCGATTTGGCGGAAGAATTCGGCCGGCTTGAAGGTGTTGCGCTAGTTTCCGGCAATGGCGTGAAAAAACCAACCGGCATAATGGCCGCGGCTGGCGTTACCGATGTCGCGAGCGGTCACGCAACGCTGATCACCGCCGATAGCTTGATCACGCTCATGTATGACCTACCCGCCTACTACCGGAATAAGGGCGTGTGGATGGCCAACGGCACGACCATTGCAGCAATTCGCAAGCTGAAGGACACAACCAACAATTACCTTTGGCAGCCGAGCTATCAGGCTGGCCAGCCTGAAACGCTGCTTGGTCGCCCGATTGTCGAAGCCGTCGATATGGATGACATCGGCGCCGGGGAATTTCCGATCCTGTTCGGCGACGTCAACCGCGCTTACCGCGTCTATGACCGCGTGGCGATGTCGATGCTGCGAGATCCTTACACTCAGGCCACCACCGGAAAGGTCCGGTTCCATGCGCGTCGCCGCGTTGGTGCGGATCTGGTCATGGCTGAGGCGCTGCGCAAGCTTCGCGTTGCTGAATCGTAAGCCGTTTCCATACGGAACATCCTATAGGGCCGCTTCGGCGGCCCGCTTCCCCTTTTGAAAGGAATACCCATGCGCGATCTTTCGCATAATATTGGCGTCGTGGCGGCCGTTGTGCCGCAGGTGCTTGCCGCAACCGACACCAGCGCCGCCATCGACCTTAAGGGCTTCGACTCTGCTGCCCTAGTCGTCAACACCGGCGCCATCGTATCCAGCGGCAACTTCACTGCGAAACTGCAGGAATCCGACACCACAACGTCGGAAGACTTTGCCGACGTTGCCGCGGCCGACTTGATCGGCACGCTGCCTGCAGCCCTTGCGGCGAGCACGGTCTACAAACAGTCTTACATTGGCAACAAACGATATATCCGGACCGTGATCACAAAGAACAGCGGCACGTCCATTGCGGCCGGCGCCGTCGTGGTCAAGGGCCATGCCGCTTCGCGACCTGTATCCTAACCAATCCGGCGGCGTATCCTTGGGGTTGGGTCAATCCTTAACTGTCAGCACGAGCCGCCACCTTCTGAAGGTCATAGCGTGCTGATGGGTGGCCAAGTGTCGGGGTGATGTCCGACGCGCAAAAGCGGTTCTGCCGAACCGCACTGGGGCGGCCATCGGGATGATGGTCGCCCCTTTCATAAAGAGGAATTGAACATGCCGAATGTCATTTGTCCGTGCGGCTATGCAGTGCCGAAGGGCACGCGATGCGACTGTCAGCAGCGCAATGCAGAGGCACGCCAGAAGGCTAGTGACCTGGCGCGTGGGAGCGCCGCACAGCGCGGCTATGATGGCAAGTGGGCCAAGGAGTCCAAGGCATGGCTGGCAGCGCTTGGCACCCCGCTATGCGCTTGTGGCTGCGGTCGTGCTGCCAACATGGTGGATCACATAGAGGCGCCGAAAGGCGACATGAAACTGTTTTGGCGCCGATCGAATTGGCAGCCATTTCACGACACGTGCAACAGGCGCAAGGCGATCAAGAGTGAGGGTGCGTTCGGGCGTCTACAGTGCTGAGTAATTCAGGGACACGAAGACACTACTGTAGTGGTGACGGGGACTGCATCAGATGTGATGTAGTGGTACTGGACCGTTCCTCCGAGACCGATGAATGCAGCAGTAGTTTCCTGCCCGCAAATAATCGCGTTTGTTTGTGCATCCATCATCTGTAGAAGCGCGGCTTTTGTCGTGCCAGCGTTTTGCATGGCAGCTTCGATCTCAGGCCATGTTTGCGTCCATCTAACGTAATAGGCAAATATAGGGCCAATAGCAGCCACCGAAGTCAACGTCATGTTTGCATTCATTGTCATGGGAAGCATTGGCGCCATCGATTCTTGGATCTCTCTAGCCGCTTTGCACACATCATATTTTGTGTGGGGAGAAAGACATTCCTTGTCCGAAGCCAGGGACACGTTCGCTATCGTGCTCGCGAACAGCACGAGAACCAAACGAAGAAATACTTTCATCTCGTTTCCCATTCTCAAAGCTTCGCACAACCGGGGGGCGGTCGTCAATTTCTCGCCGTTTGGCCTGGACCAGCGGGGTAGAGACGTTCTGTATTCATCCTAAATAGGAATTTTAACCTAGGAGGCCGCCTTGGCTGTCATCACGATAACCGCGCCGGCCGTCGAGCCGGTGACGGTCGCTGAATTTAAGAGTCACGCGCGCATCGAATACGCCGATGAAGACGCTGGCATTGAGAAGAAGATCACAGCGGCCCGCGAATATGCGGAGCGCTATCTAGGGTTTCCGTTCATATCGACTGAGTTCGAGTTGGTGCTAGACACGTTCCCGCGCGGCCCTCTTAAGCTGCCCGCTGGGCGGCTGCAGTCCGTCACGTCCGTCAAATACGTCGCACCGGATACCGGCCTTGAAGTCACCTTGACCGCTGGCACGGATTATGAGGTCGACACATACAGCGTGCCGGGCTGGATTGCGCCAGCGGCAAGCGGGTGGCCAACGCCGAAGGCCACGATAAATGCCGTCCGCGTTCGGTATGTCGCAGGCTATGGCGCCACTGCGGCCGACGTGCCGGCGGCAATTCGTGAGGCGATCCTGCAGATCGCGTCAAGCTATTTCGAGAACCGCGAATCCGTTTCGGATGTTTCCATGATGAGCGTTCCACATGGTGCGGAATCGACGCTCGACAATTTCCGCTCTTACGATTGGGAATAGCCATGGCCAGGGGCAGGAAACCGGAAATCAACTCGCTTGACGGGGCGCTATCAAAAGCGCCGCCGGCGCCGCGTTGGTTGCCACCGCACGGCCGCGCCGAATGGGCGCGCGTGGTTCCGCAGCTAGTCGCCGATCGGAAAATTGCCGCGCACGAATTGGGGACGGTCGAGGACTATTGCCTTTGCGTTGCGCGCAAGCGGGAGGCCGAAGCGATCCTGCAAGCCGAAGGGCTGACAATGGTTTCGGTAAGCGGCGACCTTAAGCGCCGGCCTGAAACAACCATCCTTAAAGAGGCGATCGAGGCCGCCCGCCGGCTAGCCGCGGAGCTAGGTCTGACGCCTGCAAGCCGAACAAAGAACAAAGGGGGCGCGCCTGGTGACGATGACGACGACGCCCTTGGCGATATCTGAAGGAAACATTTCGGACAGAAATGTTTCTGCCTATCCCGCGTGGGTTTTTGACGACTCCATCATTCCTGATCCGCACGGAAAAGGCGAACGCGCCGTCAAGTTTCTAAAAGCGTTGCGCCATCCAAAGAGCACGGCCACTAAGCGGGCCTTTCAATTGGACCGCTGGCAGGAGCGCATTCTCCGCAAGGTGTATGGCGACACAAAGCCAGACGGCACGCGACGGATCAAGACCGTTTTCGCACTAATCCCACGCGGCAACCGCAAGACCACGCTGGGCGCCGCGCTGGCAATGCTGCACTTGGGGCCGGAACGGATTCCGGGTTCGCAGGTGGTTAGCGCAGCGGTTGACCGCGATCAGGCGCGCATAGCCTTGGAGGAAATGAAAGGCGTAATTGGCGCGCATCCGCGGCTGGCCGAAGCCTTTCAAGTTCAAGACACGAAAAACCGGATTGCACACAAGCGATCCGGCGCGTTCTATCGTGCGATGTCAGCCGACGCGGCAACGGCTCATGGGCGCACTCCGGTTTTTGCGCTGGTCGATGAACTTCACGCATGGAAAAAGCGCGATCTTTGGGACGCCATCAAAACCGGCCTTGTTAAGACGCCTGGCAGCCTTTTGGTTGTCACCACCACGGCCGGAATCGGGCACGAAAACATTGCCCATGAAATGTACAAATATGCCAAGGCGGTCGCCACCGGACAGATCGAAGACAATGCGTTTCTCCCGATCCTGTTCGAAGCTGACCCCGAGGAAGACTGGCGCGATGAGGCGGTTTGGCATCGGGTCAACCCTGGCCTTTCGTGCGATCCGCCTTATCCCGACGTCGACGGCATGCGCCAGATGGTGCGCGAAGCCGAACACAGGCCGGCGGATCGGGAAATGTTCCGCCAACTTCATTTGAATGTCTGGCTTGATGGCGCGGCTAACCCCGAATGGTCGTTAGACGTCTGGGATGAAAACTCCGGTGAACTGGACCTTACCGCAATCGAGGGGCGGCGCGCATGGATCGGAGTCGACCTGGCCAAGCGCATCGACTTGGCGGCCGTATCGTTGGCGGTACCGCTAGCCGATGACAGCTACGCGTTGCACGTCCAGACCTTTTGTCCTGAGGGTGCGGTGCGCCGGCGAACGGATAACGTCCCCTATGCCCTATGGCGCGATCAGGGGTTCTTGACTGTGACGCCCGGCGATACGATCGATCTTGGCATGATCGAGGACTATATCCGCGACCTGGCCGAACGGTTTCAGGTCGAGGAAATCGCCTTCGATAGGTGGCATGCGCAGGACATCATGAAATCCCTTGAGGACGATGGCCTGCCGGTTGCCGAGTTTCCGCAAAACATCGCCACCTTCGCGCGGCCCGTCATTGACTTTGAGGCGCTCATGTTCGAGCGCCGGCTAGTCCATGGCGGCAATCCAATGCTGCGCTGGGCGATCGGAAACGTTGTCCTGCATACCGACGCCAGCGGCAACAGGCGCCCGCTGAAAGAGCGCTCGATTGACAAGATAGATCCGGCCGTTGCGGCGATTATCTCGATAGGGCGGGCCGCGCAGGGCGCGTCGGGCCGGTCTTCATATGAGGACGCGGACCTGAGCGATTTGAGCATGTTCGCGGTCTAACCGCGCTCTAAAACAGGAAATCACCATGAATTGTCCAGCGCTGAGTAGGCCGGAACCATGAGACTTCGCGCGGCGGGGGCCGCATTACTTCTTTTGGCTTTGGCGGGGGTACAAGACTCCCTCAGCCACACGACTTTCATCAGTAACCCTAACGAAGCCGGGGTAGTTAGTAAGTTGCCAAGCCCCCTTATCAACCACCTTGGGATAGATGGTTTCGGAACTCAGCTTGCAGGTGAGGACAACGGTATTTCGGCCATGGTTGAGGAGATCAAAAATTTCGGCGATTTGTTCCTTTGTCCAAAAGAAATAGAAACGCGAGGTTTCGCCGGGTTGAATTTTATCCTTCTTACCAACGAAAGGCTGGATATCGCGATGCGGCGGTTTGGCCCCCATGGTTGCGCCGCCGAACCATGCCTCCGCCAGATTTATTGTGACCTCAATCTTCGGATTAACCGCCGGGGAATGTCCGCTATTGCTCACGTCAATGAAGCCGGAATACCCACCTTTATTGAGAATAAACCCCCCTCCGATTACGGAAATATAGGAGCGCGTTTGCGCGACGCCAATTTCTTTGCTGACATTGACCGTAGCGTGAGCGGCCACGGCGGCTTGTTTGGCGTAAATTACGGTGCGCCAAATAAGAAACAGGCTAAAGCCGCCAATGATGACGCTAGCACTGGTGGCGATCAGCATCCATTTGGCCCACTTGGCCATGGCTTCTTGAGCAGAAAGATCGCGCTTAGCGCGCTCCCTTTCGGCATCGGACTCTGGCTTGTCATTCCCAGCCTCCAGCGCGCCGGCAATGCGCTGGAGCAGGTCCTGAATGGACGGCGGAGGTGCTGGATTGATGTCTGCGCTTGGTTGTTGCTGGCGTTCAGTGGCACGATCGCCGCCGCGGGCGTTTTCGTCTACTGGCTGAGCGCGTGCAAGATTTGCTAGGCAGATATTCAGTCCAAGCGCAATTGCGATGATCCAAGCGCATTTAGACAATGTAATAAGAACGCAATACTGGGTCCCCCCGACTTACCTTGTTGGTCAGACTACGCTCGGTCTCGTGAATGTCTATAACCGGCAGCAAAATCGCCGCCGCATAGCGCCGCAGTCTCTACCCTACGGAATCTGAACGACGGCTGCGACCTCTATAACATCGATCGCCAGTCGAATCGCTCCGACGTCAGAGTTATTAGTCTTCGGAAATGTATAAACTACGTTTATCCCAATATCGGGTCGACCGCCAGTCCGATGACAGGTAGCAACATGCGACACAAAGACTCCCGGCGAAAATTGTTGATTGGTATTCCACGCCGCGCGAAATTCAATCTTGTCTCCATTCCGTAAAAATATCTGCCAAGTTCGCACCCCGTCAGACCCGACAGAGTCTGCAAGCGGATCTTCAATCGCATCTTCAGTCATGTGTTTTGCCCCGTCTTAATTATACAAGCACATATACTAAAACATGCAATCGGTTGTCGCGCAACCAAAAATCGGCACTCTGCAATGGGCGCCACCCCACACACCAACCACCACACTAAAAGACAAATCACGCGCCGGCCGCACGCGCCGCGCGATGGAGAACCATGCCAATGATCAATAAACTATTCCTGGCCAGCGCCTTGCTGCTGGCAATGACGTCCTATGCCAACGCGGAACTGGTTAGCTTGAGCGTCGCCATCGGCGGCTTCCTGTTTACCAACACGGCGCTAAGTGCAGTCGTCGGGCTTAATGCGCTGATCTTGGGCACGCAGATATCAGGAGCCGGCGCGCGCTTGATTAGCAGAAAGCTCAAAAAGTGAGTGCCGCCATTTCCCTAGTTATGGACGACCGAATTGAGATTTTGTCCGACACTCTCATCCTCGATATGGCTGGCGTCATGATTGGCCTGTCGCCAAAGACGATCCTGCTGCCGGGCTTGCGGGCCGCAGTGACGGTGCGTGGCGAAACGATCCCGGTAAGCAATTTCATGGCGGAATACGTTATCCCGAACATGTGCGCAGAGATGGATTTTGACGACGCGATAGATAAGCTGCGGCTGGCGCTTCTAAAGTCACGGCGAGCCTGTCCGCTACCGCCAACGTCACTCTTCTTGATATCAGGGTGGGGCAAGCGTTTCGGTTTCCGCAACTTCGCCGTTGCCACCGGAGATAACGATTTCGGTATGGCGCCGATGGTGCTGCAGGAGTTGGAAGATCTGTGGATCAGCGGCAATGGCGAGGAACTTGCGGCCGGGCTTTCATATCAATCGCTTGAATGTGGGCTTGAGAATGTGGGGCATCGCTTCTTTCAAGCGTTTCGGAAGCCGGCGGATATGCCGAACTATCCTGGCACTGCCGCAACAACGGTCGGCGGCCAATTGCTGCTAACCACCATCACAGAAGCCGAGATCACCCAAAGAGTCGTCGGCTATTGGCCTGATTTTCTCGGAAAGCGGGCTGATCCGGAGCGCCGTTTCGTGCCGGTGCTTTGAGGGCGCATCCTTGCGTTTTAGGCGTTCTTAAGCTTGGCTAGCCGAGAAGGAGAACGCCGTGTGCAACTTATACAATCTCACGAGCGGCCCGCAGGCCATATTGGAGTTCACGCGTGCGGTCGTGAGTCATGCCGGCAACCTTGAGCCGGGGAAAATCTACCCAGATTACTCCGCGCCGATCGTGCGCAATAGCGACGGCAAGCGCGAGCTGGCCCGTGCTCGTTGGGGCATGCCAACACCGCCCAAGTTCATCAAGGGCAAGGCCGATGGCGGCGTGACCAATGTCCGCAACGTGTCATCGCCCCATTGGCGGCGCTGGCTTGGCGTGGAGAGTCGTTGCGTAGTGCCGTCGACTGAGTTTTCGGAATATGGCCAAAACCGTGACCCTGAGACGAAGAGGCTACCTCTCCATTGGTTCGCGTTAGCGGAGGACCGGCCGCTCTTTGTCTTTGCCGGTATCTGGACACGCTGGACCAGCGTTCGCAAGGTCAAAGAAGGCGAGGTCGAGGCCGACATTTTTGCGTTCCTCACGACAGAGCCGAACGCCGTGGTCGCGCCGATCCACCCGAAGGCGATGCCGGTAATCCTGACCACGGCCGGGGAGATCGACACCTGGCTGTCGGCGCCCTGGGAGGAAGCGAAGGAACTGCAGCGGCCGCTGCCGGACGGCAAGCTTGTGATGGTGGATGCTGCCTGAGCCTTCGCGGAACCATTTGGCGTCTGACGGCTTGTAGCAGCGTCCCATAGGAGTGCGCTGATTATGAATCCGCCTAGGTTTTCGCCAGTCCATCCCGACTATGACCTGGAATGCGAGGAAGCCCTTGAGCCAGCGTTGATCGCTGCAATTGCTCAAGCGCGGGCCGCTGGCTGGGCAGGCAGCGTGATTTGGCAATCGCTACTTTCGGTGATCACTAACCTTGAACTTGCTGAAATCGAAAATCTTCGCACTGATCGAGAAATTGCAAGAGCTAGGCTCGAAGCCCGCTGAGCCGTCAATTCCGCTTTCGGCCTGCATCCGGCTTCACTTCATCACCCAGCGGCCGGTTGCCCCATTCCCAGACACTCCGCACGCCTAGCAGGCGTCGGATAACCAGATGGCCATAATCGCCCGCGGATGGCGTCTTGACCTTTACGCTCATGTAATCGGCTTTTCCGCACCGAGAGCACGCGAACGGCGGCGCGTCGACTGGCCTGGCGGGATTGAGAACCTGCACGAGATCTGACGCCAGATAGTTGATATGGCGTCGGCAGAGGCTGCAATTGACCGCGATAATCTGGCCGTCGTTGGCGGCGTGCTGCAGCGTGCGGACCGGCTTTGCGGGGTGGCGGTGGTACTTCGAATATTCCTCGGGCATGGCCTAACAATAGGAACATTACCGGAACGCGCAAGGGGGGGGGTGAGGTTGCGCCGGATGATTACTCCCTTGTCCCTCAAGACTTGGCCATTGCAATATACGAAGCAATGGTTGCCTCAAAGGCTCGTGCTTCGATATCTAGCCCCACAGTCGCCTCGACTGACTCTCCGCCACAATAAAGAAACTCATCAATGCAGAGAGTGATTGCCCCTAGGTATTTCTCTGCGTCTTGGATGGCCTCCGATAGAGCGTTGACCAATTCGGGGCTTATGCGGGCTACGGCAAACGTCTCTAGCCTGACTGGTTTAGGCTGTTTACGGATGAAGGTCTTGTTGGTGTAACGTTCATACCCATGGATCCTGTAGATTGGGTCATGAATAATACGGTTTCGATCGTTGCGAAGCGTGCTGTTCACCGTATCGCAGAGGCTGATAAGGTGAGATCCAGTCGAGCCGATTGGCGTATCAATCGACATGTGTTTGAGGAGATTTATTGCGTCGCGCATTTCGAGTTCATTGCGGAGGATGTCGTAACGCTGAGGGTCTACTCCCTGAAAGAAATAATTTAGGGTATCGAAGAAGGCGTCTTCCAAGTGCGCCCATCTGGTGCAAAGACCGCCGATAGATAGTTCAATTTGTTGAGAAGGTGATAGATTCGGCACGTTAGACACCAGTAAGAAAACAGACCAGAAAAAGGGGCGACGAGGTTTTGTGCAGCCTGTTGAAATCCCGCCTGATCCGGGCTGCAAGGCTCGCACAAGCGAGTCAGCTCAGAAATAGAAACCGGGCGGCACTCCCACGAAGAAACACCGCCCGGAATAAGACAGCTAGGCTGGCTTACTTTTTACGGGTTTCCACGATGTGGGTACGCGGGTGCTTTACAGCGGTTTTCACCGTAGTAAAGCGCCCAGTAACCGCGCTTCGCCCGACTTTGGTTGTCTTGGACATTCGCTTCACCTCCTTTCTCGGGCAGTGGCCCGGCTGAGGCGTAACCCTGAGAGGTGTGGTCGATGCGAATCAACAACCGAGGATAAGCTAAAGCGTGTCGCATCTATTGTGCCTCATAGCCTGCAGCCTTGAAGAAGTTTCGGCATTCGGTGACAGAGAAGAGGTCCACGATTTCGCCGAGCGCCGTGCTGATGGCGTCGAAGCTGCG
>Ga0180016_100046_pt1 | contig 60572 bp, 57 predicted proteins | sample KR46_M_MetaG_FD_129673 | JGI IMG/M metagenome (GOLD analysis project Ga0180016, IMG submission 129673) | Groundwater microbial communities from the Olkiluoto Island deep subsurface site, Finland - KR46_M_MetaG | ecosystem: Environmental > Aquatic > Deep subsurface > Groundwater | place: Finland... | reverse complement strand
GTCGCCAGTTCCTCGACATAAATCGGCTTGCCGGCCTTGAGGCATTCATGCATCGCCGCCCCCCGCTCCATCGAGATGCCGATGACCCTGATGTCAGGCCGCCTGGCCTTGAGCGCAGCGGCGACGCCGGAAATCAGCCCGCCGCCCGACAACGGCACCAGCACCGTTGCCAGGTCAGGGACCTGCTCCAGCAGTTCGAGCCCGAGCGTGCCCTGACCGGCGATGACGGCGCGGTGATCGAACGGCGGAATCATCGCCATGCCGTTTTCAGCCACGAGGCGGGCCACTTCTTCCTGCGCCTCGTCCTGCGAGCTTCCGATGATGCGCACCTCGGCGCCTTGCGCCCTGATGCCGTCGATCTTGGCCTGCGGCACCAGCTTCGACATGCAGATGATGCATTTCACGCCCGCGGCCTTCGCCGCGTAGGCGAGCCCGCGGCCGTGGTTGCCGGTCGAGACGCCTGCGACGCCGCGGCGCTTCTCGTCATCGGAGAGGGACGCCACCGCATTGGTCGCGCCGCGCAGCTTGAAGCTGCCGGTGATCTGGGTGTGCTCCAGCTTGAGATGCACCGGCTGGCCGATGAGATCGGAGAGCGACGGCGACAGGTTGACCGGCGTCAGCCGCACCGTACCGGCAATCGCCATCCGGGCCTGCTCGATCTCGCCGAGATCGACAAAAGGATGCGCTGTGCTCATGCCGCTTCCCCGAAGGCCCGGTCGGGCAGCGCACAGTCAAACAGCCGGCCATAGGGCGCCGGCCTGTGATCATGAAATCCGCCAAGCCGGGTCATCGCCCAGGCGCTTGCCTGGTTGGAGGTAACCACCGGCTTGCCGAGCCGCCGCTCGATCTCGGCGATGACGTTGATCGCCGGCAACCCGGTGCAGGACAGAAACAGCGCTTCGGCGTCCGGCCTGTCGGCGGCGATTGCCGCGGTGATGATGCTTTCGTCGCTGACCCGCGCCATGTCGCGGTCATCGTCCAGCCCGAGACACTCGAAGTTCACGAGCTCCATGCCGTGGCGCGCGAAATACGCCGCCATCGGCTGGCTGGTGGCGACCGTGTAGGGCGTGAGGATCGCGAGCCGCTTGACCCCCAGAGCCGCAAACGCCAGCCGCGCGGCCCCTGCCGGCGTCACCACCGGCACCGGGCCGACAGCCTGCTGGATCGCAGCCGCGACTTCGGCGTCGCCGATCACCACGGAAGCCGCGGTGCAGCTGTAGCAAATGGCCTTGAGCGGAGCGAGCGGTTCAAGCAATGCCGCCGCCTCGGTCAACCGCGGCGTCATCTTGCGCAGATTGTCGGGCGTGGTCGGGTTTTCAAACGCCACCCGTGTGACGTGGATCGCGACATGGTCCTCAGGCAATTGCCGGTAGAGATCGCGCTCGCTGGTCATGTCGGTGGCAAGCGCGATGAGACCGAACCGGGCTGTCGCCTCCCGGTCGTTGAACCGCACTGTTTCCCCCGACAGCTTGACCCTGTCCGTGCTCATGCCGCTCCTCCCTGCCGTGCCGCCACTTGACCCACCCGATCCGCCTCAAATCCGTCAGACAACCATCACCGGAATCTTCGCCAGGCTGGTCACCTTGTGCGACACGCTGCCGAGCAGGAAGCCCTGCACGTCGCCCTGTCCGCGGCTGCCGACGATGATCAGGTCCGACTTGTGATCCTCGCCAAATTTCACGATCATCCGCGCCGGCTGCCCGCCCTTGACAAAGGCGCGGACCTTGGCGGCGCCCACTTCAGCGGCGATCTTCTTGGCTTCCTCGGCCACCTCCTTGGCATAGCCGCGCATGGCGTCATCGAGGTTTTCCGGATCATCCGGACGCACCATCGACATCGACGCCTCGAGCAGCGAATGGTGCCGGAACACTGTCAGGATCATCAGTTCGCTGTCACAGGTCTGCTGCAACTTCGCCGCCAGTCTCAGTGCCTTTTTCGAGCCTTCCGAGCCATCGACCGCAACCAGAATTCGTTCAAACATTGCTTTTCTCCGTTACCGGAACGCAAGGTCGCGCAGGAACAGCGCGATTTGCGGGAAATAGATGAGGGCGACAGAGACCGTGAGCAGGATCACCGTGAACGGGAAGATGCCGCGAATGACCTCGATATAGGGCCTCTTGAAGATCGCGATCGCCGTGAAGATGTCGCAGCCAAACGGCGGTGTCGCCGATCCGATCGCCACCTGCAGCGTGATGATGGTGCCGACCAGCACAGGATCGAGCCCCACCGCATTGACCACAGGCGCGAAGATCGGGACCAGGACGAGGATGACCACGATCGGGTCGACAAACATGCAGCCAATGAAGAAGGCAATCGAGATCACCGCCAGCACGCCCTTGGGCCCCATGTCGGCGATGCCGACCGCCGCCAGAATCTCCTGCGGAATCTGGGCAAACGAGATCACCCAGGCAAAGGCAGCACCGGCGGCGACCAGGATGAAGACCACCGCAGTGATCAGGCCGGTCGACTTTGCGATCCGGTAGATATCGGGGAAATTCAAGGATCTGAAGACAATGAATTCCAGGATGATCGCGTAGAGCACGCACACGGCAGCCGCCTCGGTCGGGCTGAAAATGCCGCCATAGATGCCACCGACGATGATCAGCGGGAAGCCGAGCGGCCAGATCGCCTGCTTGACGGCTTCGCCGCGTTCCGCCCAGCTGGCCTTGGGTTCGGTGGGGACCCCCATGACGGAGGCGTAGATCATGCTGTAGACTGAGAACAGCACCATCAGCAGCAGGCCGGGACCGATGCCGGCAATGAACAGTTCCGAGATCGAGGTGCTGGAAATCACGCCGTAGATGATCATGCCGATCGAGGGCGGGATCAGGAAGGCAATGTCTGACGCGTTGATGATCAGCGCCATGACGAAGGAATCCTTGTAGCCCGCCTTGAGCATCCGCGGCCTGAGCGGCGAGCCGACGGCCACGACTGTCGCCTGGGTCGATCCGGACACCGCGCCGAACAGGGTGCAGGCCGTGACGGTGCTGACGGCAAGTCCGCCTTTCACATGGCCGATGAATGCCATCACCATGTCGATGAGCCTTGTGGCCGACTGGCCACGGGTCATGATGTCAGCCGCGAGAATGAACATCGGCACGGCGATCAGCGAGGCCGGACGGATGCCGGCCAACATCTGCTGGACCATGAAGTCCATCCTGCCGATATCGCCGAACATGAACAGGAAGCCCACAAAGGTGGCGACAAGCAGCGGAATCATCATCGGGAAGCCGAGCAGCAGCAAAACGATCATGATCAGGAAAATGGTCGTGGCCATGGATCGCGTCCCTAGATCTCAAGTTCGTCGTTGTCGTAGCCTTCGAGCACGCGGGTCGACAGGTAGATGTCCTTCGACACGAGGTTCTTGATGGCTGTGAGCGCGTATTGGAGGCCGGTCATGAAGAATCCGATCGGCACCCAGAGGAAGATCCAGTAGACCGGAATTTGCAGCGACGGCAGAACGCGACCGGAGACCGCCACCTTGGTGATGTAGCCGATCGAGAAATAGCACAGGGCGAACATCGCCACCGCCGTCACGGACGCTATCAGCACCATGAAGCCCTTGCGCCCCGCCGGCGGCATCGCGTCATAGATCGCCGACATGCGGATGTGCCGGCCCTGGCGGGCGGCATAGCTGATGCCCGCGAAGGTGATCAGGATGATCAGGATGCGATTGAGTTCCTCGGAAAAGAACAGGCTGTTCTGGAATACGAAACGTCCGACGACATTTGCGATCGTGTTGGCCGCCATCAGCAGAACGCCGGCAGCCAGAAGAACCGATTCCACCCGGCTGATGGTTGAATCAAGTGTCCCCAACACACCCGGCAGCGACGATTCGTGCGGGTCGATTTGCTTTGGTTCGTCCAAGATCGCCTCCCGGCCTGTTGGCTGACTGGATCCGGAGGCCATGATGTCATGGCCTCCGGATATCTCGAAACCTGTCAACCGGCGGCCTGACCGAAATCAGCCCGCAGGCGATTGATCCGGTCGGGATTAGCCCTTGGTCGCTTCGAGGTCAGCCTTCAGCTGATCCAGGATGGCCTTGCCGCTGTCGCCGGTCATTTCAATGAACGTTTTCTCGACGTCGGCTGCCGCTTCCTTGAAGCAGGCGCGCTCTTCTTCGGAAAGCACGGTCACCGTCATCTCGGGCTTGGCTTCCATGATCTTCGCGAGCTCGCTGTCGGCGAGACCCTTCTGGTACTCGACAATGTAATCGAAGGCTGACTCAGTGGCGTCCTGGATCAGCTGCTTGTCCTCGTCACTCAGGCCATCATAGAAGTCCTTATTGGCCATCACCGCAGTGGTGAAATTGTTGTGGCCCGTGTAGGTGATGTGGTCGGTCACCTCATACATCTTGGTCGAATACAGGAAGAAGGTCGGGTTTTCCTGACCCTGGATGATGTTGGTCTGCAGACCGCCATAGACTTCACCCCAGGGAAGCGGCGTCGGCGTCGCGCCGAAGGCCTTGTAGGATTCCACCAGAAGCGGGTTGGTCATGACCCGGAACTTGACCTCGTTCAGATCTTCGCAGCTGCGAACCGGTTCCTTGGTGGTCATTGCCACTTCGCCTTCCGGGAACATCACCAGAAGCTCAAGGCCCTGGTTTGCGTAGAGGCCCTGGAAATCCTCGTTGATCGCCTTGCTCTCCTTGAAGAAGCGCGCCAGGTGATCCTGGTCGGTGGGCAGCAGATAGGGCACGAAGAAGACCTGCGCTTCCGGGATCAGAGCGCCGGTGAAGCCGGGCGACTGGTCCACGAACTGCAGGATGCCGGCCTGGGCCTGTTCCATGATGTCGGCAGACTCGCCCAGCGTGCCATAGGGGTAGAGCTCAAGCGTATGGTCGGAATTGGCCTCGATGGCTTCCTTGAACTTGGTGGCGTAGACGCCCTGAACTTCGGTCAGCGATTCCTCGAAGGCGTATTTCCAGTTGTCAGCCTGTGCGGCCATCGTGCCGGCGGCCAGGAGTGCTGCAGCGGCTGCGCCGCCGAGCAAGGTGCGGAATGTGGATGTCATGTCTGGTTCCTCTCGTTTTTATTTATCTGATGAGTTCAGTGTCCGGCCAACCGGCCGGTGGAAAATGATGCGGGTCGCCTTCAATCGGCATCCGCTCACACCGTCAGGCTACTGGCGCCTCGGTTCAGCCAGTGCGCTGGATGTGAATTCAAATCCCTCCCCTGTTTATTGTTATGAATTTCTAAAGGTGAAACAAGGACAATCAAGAGTCAATGCGATTATTTAATCATGACACTTTTGGCAAATCGGATTCCGTCGCGCCCCAGGCAATTGGGGCGATGCGACGGGCCGCAGACAGAAGATGGAAATACGGAAAATGGAGGGTTCGGCCAGTTGCGCCTAAAGCGTCAGCAAGGCCGGCTCAGGATTGCTGCGCGCCAGCCGCGAAATGATCGCAAGGCCCCGCTCCAGCGTCTGCAAGGTTTCAGCGCCCAGGCAAATGCGGACGCCGTGAGTGCGCACGGTTGGCGACATTTCAAACGCCGATCCCGGCGCGATCGCCACGCCGTTCAGCCGGGAATGGGCCACAAAGGCCTCTTCGGTCCAAAGTCCCGGCATCGGCAGCCAGATGTGCATTCCGTTGGGACTCGCCAGGAACGGGATGTCCATGAGAACCCTGGCTGCGAGGCGATTGCGCTCGCCCAGCGCCTCCATCTGCCAGGTCAGCAGATGCTCGGCGGTGCCGTCGTCAATCCACCGGCTGGCAATCTCGGCCATCAGCGGCGTTGCCATCCAGCTGGTGACCAGATGCCGGTTGGCCACCGCCGATTCAAACGCCTCGGGCATGGTGAGATAGCCAAAGCGCAAACCAGGCATGATGCATTTGGTCAGGCTGGTGAAATAGAAGGTGCGTTCCGGCGCCATCGCCGCGATCGGGGCCGGCCTGCCGGGCTGCAGCGGCCCCCAGGCGTCGTTCTCGATGATCAGCACATCGTGCCGGCGGGCGATTGCGACAAGTTCGGCGCGCCGCTCGACCGACATCGTCAAGGTGCGCGGGTTCAAGCCTGACGGCATGAGATAGACGGCCTTGACCGGCGATTTCCGGCAGGCGGCGGCAAAGGCCGCCGGAACTATGCCCTCCATATCCGTTTCCAGTCCCTGGATCCTTAGCCCGAGATAGCGGGTGAGCGCCTTGAGCGTATGATGCCCCAGTTCCTCGGTCACGATCAGGTCGCCGGCGCTCGCCGCCGTCATCAAGGCAATGGTCATCGCCGAGGTGTTGCCATTGGTCATCAACAGACCCTGGGTGCCCGGCACAAGGCCGCAGCGGGTCAGCCATTTTACGGCAGCGCCATTGTATTTCCTGAGCGCCGTGGACGGCCGGAAGGCCGAGACGGTCGACACCGGCAGATCTTGGCCAAGCTTCGTCAGCGCCCGCTGCATTTCCTTCAGATGCATCGGCTCGAACACCGGCATCAGGATCGAGAAATCGATGAACTCCTCATTCTGGCTGTCGGGCACATAGGGCGTCTTGGTGTCGCTGCGGCCGGCGCGGACAAATGTCCCGCGCCCGACCTCGCCGGCGATGACGCCGCGGCGGATGAGTTCGTCATAGGCGCGGCTCACCGTCTGCACGCTCAGCCCCAGATCGGTGGCGAGATTGCGATGGGTCGGCAAGCGGTCGCCGCTGCGCAATTCGCCCGCATCGACAGCCCGGACAAGTGAATCAGCTAGGGATTTATAGGCAGGGCGGCGAAGCTCGTCGGATTTCGGAGGCCAAATTGTCATGATTTATTGATGACCTTAATCCGGGAAATTGACAACCCCCCCGCGCTGGCTCAAAAGTCGCTGCCATGGCCCCGCTCAAACTCGATGACCGCGATATCAAGATCCTCGCAATCCTGTCACGGGAGGGCCGGATCTCGAAATCGGACCTCGCCAAGCGGGTCAATCTGAGCGCCACGCCCTGTTGGGAGCGGCTGAGCCGTCTGGAAAAGGCGGGGATCATTTCGGGCTATCACGCCGATATCGAACTGAGGCATGTCGCGCCGCAGGTCTCAGTGTTTGTGATGGCGGAACTCGACAATCACCGCGCCGCCACGTTCCAGGCCTTTGAGGCGGCCATCGCCAGCTATGACGAAATCCTCTCCTGCTGGGCGCTGGGCGGTGGCTTCGATTATCTCATGCATGTCGTCACCCGCGACATCGACAGCTATCAGCGCCTGATCGATGATCTGCTTTCGCGCCGCGCCGGCCTCGCGCGCTACTTCACCTATATCGTCACCAAGCCGGTCAAGCACTCGGCAGGCCTGCCTTTCGATCTGCTGCTGGAGACCGGTCCGGAGACAAAATAACGCCGCGGCACGGGGATTAAGGATGAAATCTCTGGCGGGTCGGCGCGCAACAGAGGATTCCTCTGCCTGTAAGCCGCTAGCATCGGGCATGGCAAAACACAGCACACATACCGCAGCATCCCCCTTCGCCGCGACGCCGCTCGGACTTTCCGATCCGGCCCTGTTTCGCGGCTTTTCCTATATCGGCGGCCGCTGGACGGCGGGCGCCAGGTCGAAAACCTTTCCGATCACGAACCCCGCCGATGGCGCGCATCTGGGCGATGTCGCAAGCCTGTCGGCGGATGACAGCGCCACCGCTGTTGACGCTGCGCAAGCCGCCTTCGGCATCTGGTCGTCGATGCTGCCGCAGCAGCGCTCGAAGATCCTCAGGCGCTGGTATGAGCTGATCCTCGAGAACACAGATGATCTGGCGCGGATCATGGTGCTGGAACAGGGCAAGCCGATCTCGGAGGCGCGCGGCGAGATCGAATACGCGGCTTCCTTCGTCGAGTTCTTCGCCGAAGAAGCCAAGCGACCCAACATCGAGAGCGTGACATCGCATCTGCCCGACGCCGAGGTCGAGATCTGGCGCGAGCCGGTGGGTGTGGCGGCCCTGATCACGCCGTGGAATTTTCCGTGCGCCATGCTCACCCGCAAGGCAGCCGCAGCCCTTGCGGCCGGCTGCACCGTCGTGGCGCATCCGTCGGCGGAGACGCCCTACTCGGCGCTGGCGCTGGCGGAACTTGCCGAGCGTGCCGGTTTTCCGGCCGGCGCCTTCAATGTCGTGACCGGCGTCGCCCCGGTGGTTGTCGAGCCCTGGATGGCAGACCGCCGCGTGCGCGCCGTCTCCTTCACCGGCTCCACCGAGATCGGCAAGCTGCTCTACAGGCAGAGTGCGGAGACGGTGAAGCGGATGGTGCTGGAGCTCGGCGGCCATGCGCCGTTCCTGCTGTTTGCCGACGCCAATCTCGACCAGGCCGTCGAAGAGGCCGTCAAGGCCAAATTCGCCACCTCCGGACAGGATTGTCTCGGCGCCAACCGCTTCTTCGTCGAGCGCTCCGTCTACGAGGCGTTCTGCGCCAAATTCGCTGAAGCCGCATCGAAACTGTCCGTGGGGATCGGCATGGACGATCCGGATATCGGCCCGCTGATGAACGAGAAGGCGGTGGCCAAGCAGGAAGAGCACGTCACCGATGCGCTCGCCAAGGGCGCGCGGTTGCTCACCGGCGGCAAGCGTCACAAGGCCGGCCCGCTGTTCTTCGAGCCGACCGTGCTCGCCGACGTGCCCGCCGATGCGCTGATCATGCACGAGGAGACCTTCGGCCCGGTCGCCGCAATTGCCGCCTTCGACACCGAGGAGGAAGCGCTCAAACGCGCCAACGACACCGAATACGGCCTCGTCGCCTATCTGCACACCCAGGATCCGCGCCGCATCTACCGCGCCAGCCGGGCGCTGCAGTTCGGCATGGTGGCGGTCAACCGCACCAAGGTCACCGGCGCGCCGATCCCCTTCGGCGGGATGAAGCAATCGGGCCTAGAACGCGAGGGCTCACGCCTGGGCATGGAAGCCTTCACCGACGTCAAATATGTATGCCGCGACTGGGCATGATCAATTTTTTAAAAAGGACAAAACAATGTTGCGCAATGATCAGCTTGACCAATGGGATCACGATCACTTTTTCCACCCCTCCACCCATCTCGCCCAGTTCGCCCGGGGTGAGCTGAAAAACCGCATCATCACCGGCGGCGAAGGCGTCCACATCACCGACCGCGAGGGCAACCGGCTGCTTGATGCCTTTGCAGGGCTCTATTGCGTCAATATCGGCTATGGCCGTCAGGAGGTGGCGGAAGCCATCGCCGCCCAGGCCAGGGAACTCGCCTATTACCACTCCTATGTCGGCCACGGCACCGAAGCCTCGGTGACGCTCGCCAAAATGGTTATCGACCGGGCGCCTGAAAACATGAGCCGGGTCTATTTCGGCCTGTCGGGCTCGGACGCCAACGAGACCAATGTCAAGCTGATCTGGTACTATAACAACATTCTGGGCCGGCCCGAGAAGAAGAAGATTATCTCGCGCTGGCGCGGCTATCACGGCTCCGGCCTGATGACCGGCTCGCTGACCGGGCTCGAGCTGTTTCACAAGAAGTTCGACCTGCCGCTCAGCCAGGTGCTGCACACCGAGGCGCCCTATTACTATCGCCGCGCCGATCTTGCGCAGTCGGAGGCCCAGTTCGTCGCCCATTGCGCAAGCGAACTCGAAGCCATGATCGAGCGCGAAGGCGCCGACACCATCGCCGCCTTCATCGGCGAGCCGGTGCTGGGCACCGGCGGTATCGTGCCCCCGCCTGAAGGCTACTGGGCGGCGATCCAGGCGGTGCTCAAGAAGCACGACATTCTTCTGGTCGCCGACGAGGTGGTGACCGGCTTCGGGCGTCTCGGCACCATGATGGGATCGACCCATTACGGCCTCACACCCGATATCATCACCATCGCCAAGGGCCTGACCTCGGCCTATGCGCCGCTGTCGGGATCGATCATCTCCAAGAACGTCTGGAAGGTGCTTGAGCAAGGCACCGACGAGTTCGGCGCCATCGGCCATGGCTGGACCTATTCGGCCCACCCGATCGGGGCCGCCGCCGGCGTCGCCAATCTCAAGGTGATCGACGATCTGGGCCTCGTCACGAACGCCGGCGAGACCGGCGCCTATTTCAACACCGCCATGACCGAGGCTGTCGGCAGCCACAAGCATGTGGGCGACGTGCGCGGCGAAGGCATGCTCTGCGCCGTCGAACTGGTCGACGACAAGGACAATCGCGTCTTCTTCGACCCGGCCAAGAAGATCGGCCCGGCCATCGCCGCCGCCCTGCTCAAGCGCGGCGTCATCGCCCGCGCCATGCCGCAGGGCGACATCATCGGCTTCGCGCCGCCGCTGTGCCTGACCCGCGCGGAAGCCGACACCGTGGTCACGGCCATGGCCGATGCGGTCAAGGAAGTCCTGGGCTGAGCGTCCACGGGCATCGTGCGCCGCATCGGATAAATATCGAGGCCGGGATCGAGACATCCCGGCTTCAGGGTCCCGACAATCCCCGTAACGCCAACTGCTTGTTGTGGTGCCAATCCATCGGCACCCGTCATGCCGGACTTGATCCGGTATCCAGCGCGATCAAGTCCTTGATCGCAAAAGACTCTTCCACGCACCGATGCAGATGGATTCCGGAATGACGGAGGACATGGGCCCGTCATCCGGGCAGGACTCAATCAGCTGCGGCCGGGATCGAGACATCCCGGCGCCTTGATTCGGTTGGAGGCGATGCCCGCAGCCCGGCCGCCGCCGGCAGGTCCGCTCAGCGGGATCTCGGGCCGAATGCAGAGACTGCGACGGCCAGCCAGCCGAGCATCATTGTCATACCGCCGGCGGGTGCTGCCATCGGAAACAACCGTGAGCCGGCAAAATGCCGCATCAGCAGATCGCCGCAAAAGAGCGCCAGCCCAAGGCCCAGAAGGCCGCCGCCGGCGGTGCGCATCCGGTCGGGATGTCCGGCAAGGCCCAGCGCCACGAACAGCGGCGCATGGAACAGCAGGAACTGGGCGGCCGTGACGACAGTGTCGCCGCCTGCATGGGCGCCATAGGCGGACAAGCCAACGCCTGCCGCGCCCATCACACCGCCTGCAAGGATGAAAAAAATCATGACTGACAGTATCCGGATTTCATCCGCCCATGCCTATCAGCGCTTCCAGGACCAGGCGAGCCCTTTCCTCATCTCTGCGTCAAATCGGCCATCGCGATCATCAAAGGAAAGTCTCGCCGCAAGCCATCGCCCGATCTGTCAGCTGACGCCCGGCTGACGCATGACCCGTGCAGCACCGTCGCGCCGTGAAATTCTCTTCCCGACTTGCCGGGCTGGGCTTGCCGCCGTCCCGCCCTATCTGAAAGCGGGTCCGCGTCGCGCCATGCAGGGCGGAAGGACCTCAAACGACCTTCGCCGGCAAGGTGCAAGGCGTCCCGGCCCGAGGCTCAACCAAGGAGATGCTGTTTCATGAAATGGCTGGTTTTCGTTGTCTTTCTCTGGCCGGTGGCCGCAGCCGCCAATGACTGGGCCGCGTTGGATCAGCCAGGCGCCATCGCGATCATGCGTCATGCGCTGGCGCCGGGCACCGGCGATCCAGCCGGCTTCGAACTGGGCGACTGTTCGACCCAGCGCATTCTGAATGACGCGGGAAGGCAGCAGGCCCGCTCCATCGGTGATGCGTTCCGGGCGCGCGGCATCGTCTTTGACCATGTCTTCACCGGGCAATGGTGCCGGACCCGCGAGACCGCCGAATTGCTGGGCCTCGGCCCGGTCACCGAGGCCCCGGCGCTCAACTCGTTCTTCGGCGATGTCTCGACGCGCGACAGCCAGACGCAAGCCACCCGGGCGCTGATCGAAGACCAACGGGGCCGCGTGTTTCTGGTCACCCACCAGGTCAATATTTCCGCGCTGACCGGAGAGTTCACCCGTTCGGGCGAAGTGCTGGTCATCCGCGCCGAGGCCGGGGGCATCGAAGTGCTCGGCAGCATTTTGATAGAGCCGTAGGAGACAGAGGACGAGGGCGGCTCGTCGGCTGTTTCGACGATATCGGGAGCCTAGGAGATCCTGAAGCCTTGATTCTTTTGGGAAAACTGGTGCCGCTTGCAGGACTCGAACCTGCGACCCCATCATTACGAATGATGTGCTCTACCACCTGAGCTAAAGCGGCGTACCAGATTGCGCGGGCATGGCTGACAGGCCGTGCCCGCGGGATGCTGGCAATTACCGTGATTGCCTGGCAATTTCAAGCGGGCATGCAAGCCCGCCCGGTTTTTTTGGATCTACAGCGCCAGACGCGCCCGCGCCGCCTGGTATTCGCGCTCGAGCCGGTCGACGAGATCGGCCACCGGGCCGATGGACTTGACCGCGCCGATGCCCTGGCCCGAGCCCCAGATTTCCTTCCAGGCCTTGGGGCCGGAACTGGCCTGCTCGAAATCCATCTTGGTCGGGTCGGCGACCGGCAGATTGTCGGGATCCATGCCGGAGGCTGCGATCGAGGGCTTCAGATAATTGCCGGGAATGCCGGTGAAATAGTTGGAATAGACGATGTCCTTGGCTTCGCTGTCGACGATCATCTGCTTGTAGGCGTCGACCGCGCGGGCCTCGTCCGTGGCGATGAAGGGCGTGCCGATATAGGCGAGATCGGCCCCCATGGCCTGGGCCGCGAGCACCGAGCAGCCGGTCGAGATCGAGCCGGACAGCAGCAGCGGGCCGTCAAACCATTCGCGGATTTCCTGCACCAGCGCGAAGGGCGAGAGCGGACCGGCATGGCCGCCGGCGCCGGCCGCGACCGCGATCAGGCCGTCGGCGCCCTTGTTGATGGCCGAATGGGCGTGGCGGTTGTTGATGATATCGTGCAGCACGATGCCGCCATAGGAATGGATCGCGGCATTGACCTCGGGCACCGCGCCGAGCGAGGAGATCACCACCGGCACCTTGTATTTGACGCACATGGTGAGATCATGCTCGAGCCGCTTGTTGGAGCGATGCACGATCTGGTTGACCGCGAAGGGGGCCGCCGGGCGATCCGGGTTCTTGGCATTGTGATCGGCCAGTCCCTCGGTGATCTCGGCCAGCCATTCATCGAGCTGGGCTTCGGGCCGCGCATTGAGCGCCGGGAACGAGCCCATGACGCCGGCCTTGCACTGGGCCAGGACCAGCGGCGGATGCGAAATGATGAACAAGGGCGCGGCGACGACGGGCAGCCGGAAATTGTCCTTGAGGATGGCGGGAAGGGTCATGGGGCCTCACAAATCACGAGTGACGTTTACGCAAACGTCAATTTTCATAGCAGAGCCGGCCGGAGCTGGAAAGGCTCGGACGGGCTTGTGCCTCAAAGCGCGGATGGGCCGCCGTCCCGCAGCATGCTTGAGTTTTGCCAGGTAAGCGGATAGGCAGATGAAAACCGCGGCGGCCCGCGGGTTGCGACCGCTTGGTTGCGGCACGGAGGGGCCGGCCCTTATTGGCCCCTTGGCGACGGACAGACCGCACGGGCAAGGAGACAGACATTTGACCGGCATGGAAGCGGCAATTCGCGGGGCACTGGAAAAGGCGGGGATCCCCGGCGCGCAGGCGCGCCGCCGGATCTATGATTCGGCGCGCGGCGCGCTCGACCGCAGCCTGGAACGCCAGGGCATCATGGATGCGGACCGGATCGCCGAACACCGGCATCGCCTTGAGCAGCTGATCGCCGACATCGAGGCGGAATGGACCCCGCCCGGCGAGACCGATGCACCCGGTGCCACCTCCCCCGACTTGGCGTCCCCCGGCTTGGCGTCCCCAGGCTTGGCGTCCCAGCAGTGGCCGGACGCGCCTGCCGCGTCCCCCGCTCATGCCGAACCCGCCCCCGTCATCCCGGCACCTGGCGAATCACGGCAAACCGGTCGCACTCCAGCCATCGAGCCGGCCTGGTCCGATCCCGCGGCAACTGCGCCGCAACCAGGCCACAGCGCAGCCCCGACGATTGCCCCGGTGTCCCGCGCATCGCGGCCGCAGGAAACGCCGCGGAGCGAGGCCAGTCTCGACTTTACGCCCGACGCGAGCGATCACGCTGGCCCCACGGGGTTTGCGGGCGATGCCGGGCTCGATGCCGAACGCCCGCCGCATATCCCGGCGCCAGCGGGTACACAGGAAAGGCCGGAAAGAACCGCCAGGATTCCCATTCCGCGCAAGGAAAAGCGCCGGCGCGGGGTATTCGCCGGGATTTTTTCCGCCGCGGTGATGCTCTCGTTCCTGGGCATCGGCATCTGGTGGATGGTTGACAGCGGCCTGTTCAAGAGCGCGGCGGAGCGCGACACCGGGGTTCCCAATCCGCCCCCGTCGCTCAGCCGCGACGATTTCGACGGCGGTCCGCAGCAGCTCAATCCGGGCGCCGGCTTCTCGGGCGACTGGACCAATGTGTTCAGGCCCGGCCGCGATGGCACGGCCGAGGCGCGTGGCGATGCCACGGCCGAGATCATCGAGGAAGACGACAGCACTGTGCTCAGAATCATCTCGCGCAGCGGGACGGCCAGTGGCGAAGTGCTGGTGCCGCTCTCCGCGGAGGTGATGCAGGCGCTGGCCGGACGCAAGTCCGTTATGGCGCTCACCGTGCGCACCGCCTCCCCGGAAGCCACGCAGATCTATGTCAAATGCGACTTCTCGGTGCTGGGCGATTGCGGTCGTCACCGCTTCAACGTCACCTATGACACCACGGATATCCTGTTCGATCTCGACTACGACCGGGCGCTGGCCCCCAACGAAGGCGGCAATCTGGTGATCAACAGCGATATTTCGGGCGGCGGCAAGGGCATCGACCTGGTGGCCGTGCGGATCCGGCCCGCCAGCTGAGCGGCCCATCCTTTAAAACCAGTCCCTGAACGAAGACCGCCCACTGCAGTCCTGCAGGTGGGCGGTTTTTTGGCTTAAGTAGCGCCGGTTCAGCTCACGTCGGTGACGCGCAGATAGGGGCGGATTTCCTCCCAGCCCTGCGGGAACTTGCCCTTGGCGTCTTCATTGGACACCGAGGTCGGGATGATCACCTTGCCGCCCGGACGCCAGTCGGCGGGCGTTGCCACCGTCTTCGCATCCGCCAGCTGCAGCGCGTCGATGACGCGCAGGATCTCATCAAAATTGCGCCCGACATTCATCGGATAGGTCATGGTCAGCCGGATCTTCTTGTTGGGATCGATGATGAACACCGAGCGCACCGCCGCCGTCGAGCTCGCATTGGGATGGATCATGCCGTAGAGCTCGGCCACCTTCAGGTCCTTGTCGGCGACAATCGGGAAGGTCAGCGTGGTGTCTTGCGTGTCGTTGACATCCTTGATCCAGGCCATGTGCTCCTCGACGCCATCCGTCGACAGCCCGATCGGCTTGACATTGCGGGCCTCGAACTGACCCGAGAGCTGCGAGGTGCGGCCCATCTCGGTGGTGCAGACCGGGGTGAAATCGGCCGGATGGCTGAAGAAGAAAGCCCAGGACGAGCCGATCCACTCATGGAAGTCGATCGGGCCGTTGGTGGTCTCGGCGGTGAAGTTCGGGGCGGTGTCGCCAATGCGGGTGGTCATGGGAAAGTCCTTTTCTGGGGTGGAACAGTGTAACGCGGCATCATGTCGGTTTGCCGGCGAGTTCGAGTGCTGCCTGGTGCTGGCTCAGGAACACCTTGCCGCTCAGATGCGTGAGGAAATCGCAGGTCTTGAGCCGGTCCATCACCGGACCCTTGACCTCGCTGAGATGAAATTTGACATCGAGTGCCTTGAGCCGCTCGTTGATGGCTTCCAGCGATTCGAGCGCGCTCATGTCGATCTCGTTGACCGCCGGGCACATCAGCACGACATGCTTCAGTCGCGGGCGCGCGGCGACCATGTCGTAGACCTGGTCCTCGAGGTAGCGCGCATTGGCGAAATAGAGGCTTTCATCGACCCGCACCGTCAGCACCGTATCGTCGATCTCCACGGTGTGGCGCTTGACGTTGCGGAAATGCTCGGTGCCCGGCACCCGGCCGACAATGGCCATGTGCGGACGCGATGACTTGTAGAGATGAATGAGGATCGAGAGGACCACGCCGGCGGTCACGCCGGCCTCGACGCCGAAGACGAGCGTGAGTGCGATTGTGGCGCTGACGGCGGCGAAATCGGCGCGCGAATAGGTCCAGGTCTTTTTCAGGATCGAGAAATCAACCAGCGACAGCACCGCGACGATGATGGTGGCGGCGAGCGTCGCCTGCGGCAGATGATAGATCAGCGGCGTCAGCACCAGTGCCGCGAGCAACAGGCCCACGGCCGTGTAGGCGCCGGCGGCCGGGGTTTCGGCGCCGGCGTCGAAATTGACCACCGAGCGGGCGAAGCCGCCGGTCACCGGATAGCCGCCGGTAAACGCGGCGCCGACATTGGCCGCCCCCAGTCCGATCAGTTCCTTGTCGGGTACGATCCGCTGGCGCTTGCGCGCGGCCAGCGTCTGGGCGACGGACACCGATTCGACAAAGCCGATGACCGAGATCAGCACCGCGGAGCCGATCAAGGTGCCCCAGAGATCGAGCGAGAAGGAGGGCATGGTCAGTGGCGGCAGCCCCTGCGGCACCTCGCCGACCACATGCACACCAAAATTCTGCGACAGGCCGAAGGCCCAGGTCACGAAGGTGGTCACCACCACGGCCGCCACCGGCCCGGCCTTGGTGAGCACGCCGGCGAGCCGCGGCCTCATGCCGGTCTTGAGCAGCAGCGGCATCAGCCCCTTGCGCACCCAGAACAGGAATGCGGTGGCGCCGACGCCCAGCGCAAGCGTGATCCAGTTGACCTCGCCGAGGTTCGCATACAGCGAGCTCAGCAGTTCGGGCAGCGTATCGCCACCGGCCGGAATGCCGAGGATATGGCGCAACTGGCTCATGGCAATGAGAATGCCGGTGGCGGTGATGAAGCCGGCGATGACCGGATGGGAGAGAAAATTGGCGAGAAAGCCCAGCCGCAACACGCCGAGCAGGATCAGGAACAGGCCCGACAGGAAGGCCAGCGTTATTGCCGCCACCAGCATCTCCGGCGAGCCGGGTTCGGCGAGATTGCCGATCGCGGCTGCAGTCATCAGCGACACCACGGCCACAGGCCCGACCGCCAGAGCCCGGCTGGTGCCAAAGATCGCATAGAGAATGATCGGGGCGATCGAGGCATAGATCCCGGTTTCGGCCGGCAGTCCGGCGAGCAGCGCATAGGCCAGCGACTGCGGGATCAGCATGATGGTGACGATCACCGCCGCGACCAGATCGTTGCCGAAGGCATCGCGGTCATAGCGGCGGCCCCAGTCGAAGACCGGCATGATGCGCGCCAGGCGGTCAAACAGAGCGGTGGTGTCCGGCATGGCGGGATCCTTGCTGGGAGTTCAGCGGGAGACGGGTGAAACGGGTCTGTCTGCGGCGGCCCGGAAAGGCCGCCGGCGATGTCACTATCTTGCGCATGGGGCAGGCGCGGCTGCGCGTGCCGGCCGCGTGCTACAGCCCGTTGACGGGCACCTTCAGCATCGGACGGCCGTCCTTGTCGGTCGGCACCTCGCCGGCGCGCATGTTGACCTGCAGCGACGGAATGATCAGCCGCGGCATGCCAAGCTGCTTGTCGCGCTCGGTGCGGAAGGTGATGAAGTCCTCGCGGGTCTTGCCGCCGCCGACATGGATGTTGTGGGCCTTTTCCTCACCAACCGTGGTCTCCCACTGGATGTCGCGTCCGTTCGGGCCGTAGTCATGGCACATGAACAGGCGCATCTCGTCGGGCAGCGCCAGCACTTTCTGGATCGAATCATAGAGGGTGCCTGCATCGCCACCGGGGAAGTCGGCCCGCGCCGAACCGCCGTCCGGCATGAACAGCGTGTCGCCGACAAAGGCCGCATCGCCCATCACATGCACCATGCAGGCCGGCGTGTGGCCCGGCGTGTACATCGCGAACGCCTGCATCTGGCCTATCTGGTAGGTGTCGCCATCCTTGAACAGGGCGTCGAACTGGGAGCCGTCGCGCTGGAACTCGGTGCCCTCGTTGAAGATCTTGCCGAAGGTGTCCTGCACCACCATGATCTTGTCGCCGATGCCGATCTTGCCGCCGAGCTTGTCCTGAATGTAGGGCGCTGCTGACAGATGATCGGCATGGACATGGGTCTCGATGATCCATTCGAGCGTCAGATCATTGGCCTTGATCCAGGCAATCATGCTGTCGGCATGGCCATAGGTGATGCGGCCCGCGGCGTAATCGATGTCCATCACCGAATCGACCACCGCGCAGGCATTGGATGCCGGATCCTTGACCACATAGCTGATGGTGTTGGTGTCGGGATCGAAGAATGCCTTCACGTCGGGTTTGACCGATAGGTCCACTGGATAATTCGACATGTCCATGTCTCCTCTTTTTCAAATTGTCTGGTGCATCCCTCACTTATGCGGGGCACCTGTTTGGTCTGGTCAGCCTGGCCGCCATGGGTGCGGCCGGGCCTCGTGTCAGAATGGCTTGGCCGGCTTCAGCCTCAGCCCGTCGAAGGACCGTGCCAGCACGATGCCGATCACCATGGCGCCTGTAAATGCGATGACGCTGACGCCGCCAAAGCCGAGTGCCGGAATGGCGCCGCCCGGGCAGAACCCGGCAATGCCCCAGCCGATGCCGAAGGTGGCCGATCCGGCGATCAGCCGCGAATCGATCGCCTTGTTGCCCGGAAGGTGGAATTCCGCGTCAAACACCGGCTTCTTTCGCGCGCCGAACACCAGCAGGTAGCCGAGCGCGGTTGTGATGAGCGCCCCACCCATGACGAAGATCAGGCTGGGATCCCAGGTGCCCGCAACATCGAAGAAGTTGAGCACCTTGGCCGGATTGGCCATGCCGGAAATGGCGATGCCCAGGCCGAAGATCGCGCCGATAAGACCTGAGGAAATCAGTTTCTGCATGGTTCAGATCCCTACAATGTGGCGGACGACATAGACGGTCAGTCCGGTGAAGATCATGAAGGTGACGGTGGCGGCGATCGACCGCGGCGACAGCCGCGCCATGCCGCAGACGCCATGGCCGGAGGTGCAGCCGGCGCCATAATAGACGCCGATGCCGACAATCAGTCCGCCCAGCGCAAGCAGCGGCAGGGAGACCGGAACGGCATAGGGAATGGCGCCGCCAGCAGCCAGAAACAACACCGGCGCAATGACCGCGCCCAGGAGAAAAGCGATGCGCCAGGGCCAGTCGGTCGAAATCGGTGGGATGATACCGGTCAGGATCCCGGTCATGCCGGCGATCCGGCCATTCATTGCCATCAGCAGCGTGGCCGAAATTCCAATCAGCACGCCGCCCGCAAGCGACATCCATGGCGTAAACTCTGTTTCCATTCCGGCTTCCCTCTTCATGGCTTCTGGCCTTGCGGCACACGGCGTCGTTGCGCCTCCTCTCCATATATATAAGCGAAAATCCATATTCAAGGGACGAAATGTATTCGGGTCCGAAGCGCCCGGACAAACGCGAAAAGCGCCGCTTGCGGCGGCGCTGAGACCGCTGACAAACCGGTAACTTCCACTACTTGTCGTTTTGTAGTGGTCCATCGACACCCGTCATGCCGGACTTGATCCGGCATCCAGCGCGATCAAGTCCTTGATCGCAAAAGACTCTCTCACGGCGCTGACGCGCCGCAGCTGGTTTCCGGCTCGAGGCCGGAATTGATGAAGGACAGGACTCCGCCCATCCCGGGCGTGATTTAGTCAACAAGCTGAAGCGCCACCGGTGGCGGCGCTTCCAGGCATGGATCCGCGGGGAGTGCGGCTCAGCCGGCCGGCGTCTTGGGCTTGCGGAAATCCGGATGCAATGTCTTGCCCAGGATATGATCATCGGCGCCGATCACGTGGCTGCTCGAGCCGACGATCAGCCGGTCGGGTTGATGCACCACCGTCCGGTCCTTGTTGGGATAGGGCAGGCTCGAGAGGAAATGCTTCATGCAGTTGATCCGGGCGCGCTTCTTGCAGTCGGACTTGACGATGGTCCAGGGCGCGTCGGCGGTGTCTGTGTAGAAGAACATCGCTTCCTTGGCTTCGGTGTAGTCGTCCCACTTGTCGAGCGACGCCTTGTCGATGGGCGAGAGTTTCCACTGCTTGAGCGGATCCTTCTCGCGCTCGACGAAGCGCCTGAGCTGCTCGCCCTGCGTGACCGAGAACCAGTATTTGAACAAGAGGATGCCGGAGCGGGTCAGCATGCGCTCGATCTCGGGCGCCTCGCGCATGAATTCGAGATATTCGGTGGGCGAGCAGAACCCCATCACCCGCTCGACCCCGGCGCGGTTGTACCAGGAGCGGTCGAACAGCACCATTTCGCCGGCCGCCGGAAGGTGCTCGATATAGCGCTGGAAGAACCATTGCGAGCGCTCGCGGTCGGTGGGCTTGGACAGCGCCACGACGCGGGCCATGCGCGGATTGAGATGTTCCATGAAGCGCTTGATGGTGCCGCCCTTGCCGGCAGCGTCGCGGCCCTCGAACAGCATGATCACCTTCTGGCCGGTGTCCTCGATCCAGCGCTGGGCCTTGAGCAGTTCGACCTGCAGCAGCGCCTTCTCGTGCTCATAGACGGCGCGGCGCATCCTGGTCCTGTAGGGATAGACGCCCTGCTCGAACAATTGCGCGATGGCCGCTTCATCCTTGCGGATGTCGGCGGTGCGCGGACGCGCCGGCCTGGCCTCGCGCGGCTCCGTCGCGGCCCCATCGGGGACCGGTTCCGGGCTCGCCTCGGGGACGCTCTCAGCCATGACGGCCGCAGCCTCGGGGTGCGTCTCGGGCCCGGTCAGGAGGACCGGCGCCGGCGCGCCGGCCGCGATGAGCTTGGTTTCCGGTTCGGTTATGCTGTCGTCCATGCGCGGGCCCCCTCTGTTCAAAAAAACAGCATGACTCCGAAGCGGCGTTTTTGCCTTGACCCGTGTCAAATCGACGCAAATAAAAAGCCGGCTTACGACTACCCCCCCGCCCGGTCGGGCGGGGCTGCGTACATCAGAAACAGCAAAGCCCGCGGGATCAGCCGTTGCGATAGGTGTAGCTGTAGCCGTTGAGCGCCGGCGCGCCGCCGAGATGGGCGTAGAGGATCTTCGAGCCCTTGGGGAAGAAGCCCTTCCGCGCCAGATCGATCATGCCCTGCATCGACTTGCCCTCATAGACCGGGTCAGTGATCATCGCCTCTGTCCGCGCGGCAAGCCGGATCGCCTCGTTGGTCTCGTGGCTCGGCACGCCATAGGCCGGATAGGCGTAGTCCGGGTTGATGATGATCTCGTCGTCGCGCACCGTGCGGCCGAGCTCGACCAGTTCGGCGGTGGTGTCGACGATTGAGCGCACCTGCGCGCGCAGCTGCTCGGGCGTGCCCGATCCGTCGATGCCGATCACCCGGTCGGCGCGGTCGTCGGCGGCAAAGCCCACGATCATCCCGGCCTGGGTCGATCCGGTGACCACGCAGACGACGATGAAATCGAACTTGAACCCCATCTCGGCCTCCTGGGCGCGGACTTCCTCGGCAAATCCGACATAGCCGAGCCCGCCATATTTGTGCACCGAGGCGCCGGCCGGGATCGGATAGGGCACGCCGCCGCGATCGCGCACCGACTGCATGGCGTCCTCCCAGCTCCGGCGGATGCCGATGTCGAAGCCCTCGTCGACCAGCCGGCTGTCGGCGCCCATCAGCCGCGTGAGAAGAATGTTGCCGACCCGGTCATAGACCGCATCATCATGCGGCACCCAGCTTTCCTGGACGACGACGCATTTCATGCCGATCTTGGCGGCGGTGGCTGCGACCATGCGCGTGTGGTTGGATTGCACGCCGCCGATCGAGACCAGCGTGTCGGCGCCCGCGGCAATGGCGTCGGGCACGATGTATTCGAGCTTGCGCAGCTTGTTGCCGCCGAGCGCCAGGCCGGAATTGCAATCATCGCGCTTGGCGTAGATCTCCACATCGGCGCCGATGGCAGCCGTCAGCCGCGGCAGATGCTCGATGGGGGTGGGGCCTGCAAAGGTGAGTGGGTAGCGTTCGAATTTGGCAAGGTTCATGGGTCGTGTCCGTTGTTGAGGCCGCGTTTGGAGTTGGCATTCGCAGGACGGAACTCTAGCCGAAGCCGCATGAAAGGTGCTTTCAAAGTTAAGCCGCCAGATTTCCGAAGAGGTGTTCCATTCCCCCAATTCTGATGATAGCTTCCGCTCAACGGACCAAATACGGAAGTTTCTTTCATGGCAGCTGAACTCGACAAGATAGACCGCAGGATGCTCAAGCTGCTTCAGGCCGACGGGCGGCTCTCCAATGCCGAACTCGCCCAGAAGGTCAGCGTCAGTCCGGCGACCTGCCACCGCCGCACCCAGCGGCTGATCGACGAAGGCTTTATCAAGGGGTTTAGGGCGCTCATTGACCCGCATTCGGTGTCGCGCGGCGCCGCCGTCATGGTCGGCGTCGTGCTCGACCGCTCGACGCCCGAGAGTTTCGCAGCCTTCGAGGCGGCGATCCGCAAATTGAGCTTCGTGCTCGACTGCCATCTGGTGGCGGGCGATTTCGATTATTTCCTGAAGGTCCGTGTGCAGGACATGGCGGATTTCAACCGGCTGCATGGCGAGCAGCTGATCGCCTTTCCCGGCGTGCGCCAGATCCGCAGCTTCTTCGTCATCAAGGAAGTCACCGACAACGCGCCGCTGGATTTCTGAGCCCCGCCGCTCAGTTCGTCGCGGTCACCAGCTTGGCCACCCGGTCGATGGCGAGCAGGTACCCTTGCGTGCCGCAGCCGGCGATGACGCCGTCGGCGCGAAGCGACACATAGGAATGGCGTCGGAACTCCTCGCGCTTGTGCACATTGGAAATGTGAACCTCGATCACCGGACCTTCGAAGGCGTTGAGCGCATCGAGGATGGCGATCGAGGTGTGGGTGAAGGCGCCGGGATTGATGATGATGGCCTGGGCCTCGTCGCGCGCCTCGTGAATCCAGTCGATCAGCTGGGCCTCCGCATTGGACTGCAGGAACCGGACTTCCAGCCCGTAGCTCTCCGCCTGGCTCAGGCAGGCAGTCTCGACATCACCGAGGGTTTCCCTGCCATAGATCTCCGGCTGGCGCTTGCCCAGAAGGTTGAGATTGGGTCCGTTGAGAACATAGATCGTGCCGGTCACCGGGTCCGCCTTTCGCTTGCGTTCCCCTTGCGGGGCGTTGCGAATTCCTAGCCCGGCACGATGCCTGCCGCAAGTCTTGTGGAAACCCCTCAAAGACGTGACGGCATCACTCCAGCCCGTAGGGCACCGTCTTGCGTGTGTTGGGGTCGACGATCAGCCGGCGCTTGAGCGGTGGGACGGCGCGCTGGTGGCAGTCGCGGCGCTCGCAGATGCGGCAGGAGACGCCGATCGGCTCGAAGGCCCGGTCGCGGGCGATGTCGAGATCGTCGGCATAGACCAGCTCGCCCGCATGGGTGACCTCGCAGCCGAGCGCCAGGGCATAGGTTTGCACCGGGTCTCGCCAGCCGCCCGAGGGTTTGGTGACCGCCGTGGCGAGACAGAGATAGCGCACCCCGTCGGGCGTCTCGGCCAGCTGCCGGATGATCCGGTTCGGCGTCTCGAAGGCCGAGTGCGCGTTCCACAAGGGACAGGCCGAGCCGAAGCGGGCGAATTGCAGCTTGGTCGCCGAATGCCGCTTGGTGATGTTGCCGGCCTTGTCGACCCGGGCAAAGAAGAACGGCACGCCCTTCTGCCCCGGCCGCTGCAGGGTCGAGAGCCGGTGCGCCACCTGCTCGAGGCTGGTCGAGAACCGGTCGGCCAAGAGCACCAGGTCATGGCGCAATTCGCGCGCCGAGGCAGCGAATGTGCCGTAGGGCAGGATCGCGGCGCCTGCAAAATAGTTGGCGAGCCCGATGCGGCAGATGCCGGCGGCATCCGCTGAGCGGAACTTCGCATCAGTGATGATCCGCGTCATCGCCGCATCATGCTCGATCAGCGCGATCTGGCAGGCGATCTGGAAGGCCTGGGTCGAGGTCGGGGTGCGCGGATTGAGCCAGAGCACGCGGCTGACCGGGTCGAAGCGGCGCAACCCGCCGCGGTTCGCATCCGTCGTGCCCGCTTCCGGCTCGCCCCCGCCGATCGCCACCCTGACCCGGTGGCGGCGTTCGATGTGATCGGCCAGCGCCTTGAGGCTGACGCCGCGGCTTTTCGTGAGCTCACGGCTCAGCGCCTCGCCGGCCAGGTCAAGCTCATGGATGTAGTTGTCGACATAATGGAAGAAATCCCGCACCTCCTCATAGGGCGTCGGATCGGTGAGCGCGCCGGAGCGTTCCAGCGTCTCGTCAAGCTCGGCCAGCTGGTCGCCCGAGCGGCGCATCGCCTGGTGCAGCGCCACGAAGGCGCGGGCAAAGGACGGCGCGTTCTGCACCACCAGCTTGACGTCCGACAGCGACGGCTGCGCGCCCCCCGACACCGGATCGGCCAGCGCCTCCGACACATCGGCCAGGAGCCGGTCGGTGTCCTGGTCCGACAGGGTGGTGATGTCGACCGCAAAGGCTTCGGCCAGCGCCAGCAGCACCGAGGCGCTGACATGGCGCTGGTTGTTCTCGATCTGGTTCAAATAGCTGGCCGAGATGCCGAGCCGCGTGGCAAAGCCGGCCTGGGTCAGCCCGTGCTCGCCGCGGATGGCGCGGATCCTGCCGCCGATGAAGAGTTTGCGTGCGCGCATGGGGAACTTCGCAAGTTTGCAAAATACAATTGCAATTATTGCTAATGCAACATGCTTACCTTTTCAACCCTGTTCGCCACGCCGCATTCGCGCTACCAATGAAGATCGAATGCCATGGCGGCTGCACGGGTTTTGAACAGAGAGGCTTTTGATGCGCGATATTCTTGAACAGCTCGAAGACAAGCGCGCCGAGGCCCGGCTCGGCGGCGGCCAGCACCGCATCGACGCGCAGCACGCCAAGGGCAAGCTGACCGCGCGCGAACGGCTCGACGTTCTTCTCGATGAGGGCTCGTTCGAGGAATACGACATGTACAAGACCCATCGCTGCACCGATTTCGGCATGGAGACCCAGGTCTTCCCGGGCGATGGTGTCATCACCGGCTGGGGCACCATCAACGGCCGCCCGGTCTATGTGTTCTCCCAGGATTTCACCGTCTTCGGCGGCTCGCTGTCGGAGACCCATGCCGAGAAGATCTGCAAGGTGATGGATCTGGCCGTCCAGAACGGCGCGCCGCTGATCGGATTGAACGATTCGGGCGGCGCCCGCATCCAGGAGGGCGTGGCCTCACTTGGCGGCTATGCCGAGGTGTTCTGGCGCAATGTCCAGGCCTCGGGCGTGATCCCGCAGATCTCGGTGATCATGGGCCCCTGCGCCGGCGGCGCGGTCTATTCGCCGGCGATGACCGACTTCATCTTCATGGTGCGTGACACGAGCTACATGTTCGTGACCGGCCCCGACGTGGTCAAGACCGTCACCAACGAGATCGTCACCGCCGAGGAACTCGGCGGCGCCTCGACCCACACCAAGAAATCCTCGGTCGCCGACGGCGCCTATGACAATGACGTCGAGGCGCTGATCGAGATCCGCCGGATGTTCGACTTCCTGCCGCTGTCGAGCCGCGAAGCCCCGCCGGTGATCCCCACCGCCGATGCGCCCGACCGGATCGAGCACGCGCTCGACACGCTGATCCCGGACAATCCCAACAAGCCCTACGACATGCGCGAGGTCATCGCCCGTGTCGCCGACGAGGGCGATTTCTTCGAGATCCAGGCCAACCACGCCCGCAACATCCTCTGCGGCTTCATCAGGCTCAACGGCTCCACCGTCGGCGTCGTCGCCAACCAGCCGATGGTGCTGGCGGGCTGCCTCGACATCGACAGCTCCAAGAAGGCCGCCCGCTTCGTGCGTTTCTGCGACGCGTTCAATATCCCGATCCTGACGCTGGTCGACGTGCCGGGCTTCCTGCCGGGCACCAGTCAGGAATATAACGGCATCATCAAGCACGGCGCGAAGCTGCTGTTCGCCTATGCCGAGGCCACCGTGCCGAAGGTCACCGTGATCACCCGCAAGGCCTATGGCGGCGCCTATGACGTGATGGCGTCCAAGCACATCCGCGCCGACGTCAACTACGCCTGGCCGACCGCGCAGATCGCGGTGATGGGCGCCAAGGGCGCCACCGAGATCCTCTACCGCTCCGAACTCGGCGATCCCGACAAGATCGCCCGCCGCACCAAGGACTACGAAGACCGCTTCGCCAACCCCTTCGTCGCCGCCCAGCGCGGCTTCATCGACGAGGTCATCCTGCCGCACTCGACCCGGCGGCGGGTGGTCCGCGCCTTCGAGATGCTGAAGACGAAGAAGGTGACGCAGCCCTTGCGCAAGCACGACAATATTCCGTTGTGAGGGGCTGATGGGTGTAAATGTCGAAATTGCCGGATCTGACTGCTGGCCCCCAACCTCCCCCTTGAGGGGAGGTCGGAGAAGCAAGGCGGACGCGAAGCGGACGGCGCAGCTGATCCGGGTGGGGGTATGGGCGCGAAGCGGGCTCAACGGACCCCCACCCGGCTCTGTCGCGCGATGCGCGCCAATCGCCGACCTCCCCTCAAGGGGGAGGTTGGGGATTCCATCCGCCTTGAGCCACCCGCTCCAAAGGGCCCAGCCATGAAAATCACCCGCGCAGCATCGACGCCCTTAGCCAAGGGGGGTGAAAACCGGGAAGGGTTCGAACCGGTCGCCGCACGCTGTGATGGTGACGGCCTGCATGTGACGCTTGCCAACGGCATGACCGTCAGCACGCCGCTGTGGTGGTATCCGCGCCTGCTCAAGGCGAGCCCTGAGGCGCGCGCCAAATCCGAGCTGTCTCCTTCAGGGGTCCACTGGCCGGATCTCGACGAGGATCTCGAAATCGAGGCGATGCTGCAGGGGATCAAATCGCCTGACGCCGTGCCGCCGGCGGAAGCTGCGGAGTGATCTGACATGATCCAGATGCTTGGGTACATAAATCCCGACAAGGTGGGAAATAGTCCGTTTTCCGTCTTCCCGGCCTTGAGCCGGGATCCAGCGACCCGGCGTCTGCCGGGTCGGAAGACTCTTTTCAGCCCAAGGACTTGGGCTGGCTGGATACCGGATCAAGTCCGGTATGACGGTGGGGCGGGTGTTCGCGTCCACCCCCGAGCCTTAAGTGTGGGCCGCATGCCCAGCTCCGCGACAGGACGCACCAGCCGGCCCCCAACCTCCCCCTTGAGGGGAGGTCGGCGATTGGCGCGCATCGCGCGACAGAGCCGGGTGGGGGTCTTTTGTGCCCGCCTCGCCCTCCTACCCCCACCCGGATCATCTGCGCCGTCCGCTTCGCGGCCGCCTTGCTTCTCCGACCTCCCCTCAAGGGGGAGGTTGGGAAGCCCTAGCCACCCCCGCCAAAGGACCGCCCCATGAAGATCACCCGCGCAGGATCGACGCCCTCGGCCAAGGGGCCCTCCGACTACTTTACCGGCACTGTCCGCCTCGACAAGCTGTTCGCGGCCGAGGCCCCCGGCCGGGTTCAGGGCGCGGCGGTAACCTTCGAGCCCGGCGCGCGCACCGCCTGGCACACCCATCCGCTGGGGCAGACGATCATCGTCACCTCCGGCCTCGGCCGCGCGCAGCACGAAGGCGGGCCGGTGGAGGAAATTCGCCCCGGCGACGTGGTCTGGTTCGCGCCGGGCGAGAAGCACTGGCACGGCGCCGCGCCCGACGTGGCGATGACGCACATCGCCATCCAGGAGGCGCTCGACGGCGTGGCGGTGATCTGGCTGGAACAGGTGAGCGACGAGGAGTATGCGGGTTGGGCCGATGATGTCTGAGGTGAGGACGGCAACCCACGGCACAAATGTCGACAAGGCGGGAGATCGCGCGTCTTGCGTCATCCCGACCTTGATCCGGGATCCAGCGACCCGGCGTCTGCCAGGTCGGAAGACTCTTTTCAGCCCAAGGACTTGGGCTGGCTGGATGCCGGATCAAGTCCGGCATGACGGTGAGGGGGGGGGCTTCGGTCAACACCCAGGCCTTGAACGTCGGACTCGCGTGCTGGCACCCCACCTCCCCCTTGAGGGGGCCAGAAGGGCGGGACGAGACCCGTGGCTCGTCCCCGGGGAGAGACAAGCGCAGCGCAGGCGATCCGGGTGGGGGTATGGGCGTGACGCGAACGCAATGGACCCCCACCCGGCTCTGTCGCGCGTTGCGCGCCAATCGCCGACCTCCCCTCAAGGGGGAGGTGGGGATCCTCTCTATATTTCGCGCCACGCATCCCTATATTCCCGGTGAACCCACCTTCACCCACAAGGACATGACTTCATGACTGACGAGACAAAATTCCCGCCCGAGAACAACTTCCCCGCAGGCTACCAGCCGGCCAAGGTCTGGCAGTGGGAAAAGGGCAATGGCGGCCAGTTTGCCAATATCAACCGCCCCGTCGCAGGTCCCACCCATGACAAGGAGCTGCCGGTCGGCAAGCATCCGCTGCAGCTCTATTCGCTGGCCACGCCCAATGGCGTCAAGGTCACGGTGATGCTCGAGGAACTGCTGGAAGCCGGGCACAAGGACGCGGAGTATGACGCGTGGCTGATCAATATCGGCGAGGGCGACCAGTTCGGCTCGGGCTTTGTCGGCGTCAACCCGAACTCGAAGATTCCGGCGCTGATGGACCATGCGCCCAGGGGCGGCGGCGATCCCGTGCGGCTGTTCGAATCCGGCTCGATCCTGTTCTATCTGGCCGAGAAATACGGCGCGTTCCTGTCGACCGATGTGCGCACCCGCGCCGAGACCATGAACTGGCTGATGTGGCAGATGGGCGCCGGGCCTTATCTCGGCGGCGGCTTCGGGCATTTCTATGCCTATGCGCCGATGAAGATCCAGTACGCCATCGACCGCTTCGCCATGGAGGTCAAGCGCCAGCTCGACGTGCTCGACCGGCACCTGGCCGACAATGAATTCATGGCCGGTGCCGAGTACTCGATCGCCGACATGGCGATCTGGCCCTGGTATGGCCGCCTCGCCAAGGGCGGCGCCTATGAGGCAGGCGATTTCCTCGAGGTCGAGTCCTACAAAAATGTCCAGCGCTGGACCGACCAGATCGGCGCGCGTCCGGCGGTCAAGCGCGGCCGCATCGTCAACAAGACCAATGGCGAACTCTCCGAGCAGTTGCACGAGCGCCATGACGCGTCCGATTTCGAGCTCCGCACCCAGGACAAGCTGGAAGCACAAAAGGAAGGCAAAGCCTGATGGCCAAGCTGCCGGAAATGACCAAGCATCGCGGAATCCCGTCCGGCCTGCCCGGCACGGGCTTCCAGTTCACCATCCGCCGCGCCAATCCGCGCGGCGTCACCGCGATCATCAACCGCCGCCGCATGGCCGACCGGACGCCCACGGAAAAGCTCGCCGACATGGCCTTCCTGCACGCGCTCTGGCACCGCTTCGGCGACGAGCCGTTCGAACGCGGCAACCTCGACGCCGGCCGGATCAGCTGGCTGTTCGGCCGCGAGATCGTCCCCGCCGAACAGCCCTTCGATCCGAAATCCTACACGGCGATGCTGATGATCGACGAAAGCGTGGCGCGGGCGAGCTACCCCGAGGCCTTCGAGGAGGTGCTGGAGGTGTGATCTACTCTCCCCCCTTGAGGGGGAGAAAGCAATTTCGGCATCTTAGCGCCAGCTAAGTGCCAGAAATTGCAAGAGAGGGGGACGGGATGGCTGAGGAACGGTTACGCAAGTTTGCAAAGACCATGCGCCACGATCCGACGGACGCTGAATATTCACTCTGGCAGTTGCTGCGGGCACGCAGACTTGCCGGACTGAAGTTCAAAAGGCAGGAGCCGCTCGGCGCCTATATCTGCGACTTCGTTTGCCACGAGCGGCGTCTCATCGTGGAAGCGGACGGGTCGCACCATACTGGCCTGAGGCGTGATGCGGAGCGGGACCGGTATTTTGAATTGAAGGGCTACAGAACCCTGAGGTTCTGGAACGAAGACATACAGGAGAACATAGATGGGGTCGCAGAACAGATCATTCAGGCAGCAGCGGGACGCTAGACCCCCTCTCTTGCCTTTTCCAAGCACTTGCCCGGGCGTTGCCCGCGCAAATGCAGGAAATGGCTTTCTCCCCCTCCAGGGGGGAGAGGGTCGATGATGTTTTCCAAAATCCTGATCGCCAATCGCGGTGAAATCGCCTGCCGGGTCATCAAGACCGCGAAGAAAATGGGCATCGCCACCGTGGCGGTCTATTCCGACGCCGACCGCAATGCCGAGCATGTGCGGCTGGCCGACGAGGCGGTGCATATCGGGCCGCCGCCGGCCAACCAGTCCTACCTGATGGCCGACCGGATCATCGCCGCCTGCAAGGAGACGGGCTCCCAAGCCGTGCATCCGGGCTACGGGTTCCTCTCCGAGCGGGCCTCTTTCTGCGAGGCGCTGGAAGCGGAAGGCATCGTCTTCATCGGCCCGAAGGTCAAGGCGATCGAGGCGATGGGCGACAAGATCACCTCGAAGAAGATCGCGGCCGAGGCCGGCGTCTCCACCGTGCCCGGCCATATGGGCCTGATCGACGATGAGGCCCATGCGGCGAAGATCGCCGCCGGGATCGGCTATCCGGTGATGATCAAGGCGTCGGCCGGCGGCGGCGGCAAGGGCATGCGGGTGGCGTGGAACGACGCCGAGGCGCGCGAGGGTTTTGCCCGCTCCAAGTCCGAAGCCGCGAGTTCGTTTGGCGACGACCGCATCTTCATCGAGAAATTCATCGAGGAGCCGCGGCATATCGAGATCCAGCTGATCGCCGACGGCCACGGCACCGCGATCTATCTGGGCGAGCGCGAATGCTCGATCCAGCGGCGCAACCAGAAGGTCGTCGAGGAAGCGCCCTCGCCGTTTCTCGATGCCGAAACCCGGAAAGCCATGGGCGAGCAGTCGGTGGCGCTGGCGCAGGCCGTCGACTACCAGTCGGCCGGTACCGTCGAGTTCATCGTCGACAAGAACAGGAAATTCTATTTCCTCGAGATGAACACCCGGCTGCAGGTCGAGCACCCGGTCACGGAACTGATCACCGGCATCGACCTGGTCGAGCAGATGATCCGGGTGGCCGCCGGCGAGAAGCTCTCCTTCAGCCAGGATGACGTCACGCTCACCGGCTGGGCGGTCGAAAGCCGGCTTTACGCCGAGGATCCCTACCGCAATTTCCTGCCCTCGATCGGCCGGTTGACCCGCTACCGCCCGCCGCAGGAAGGCACCATCGACGGCGTCACCATCCGCAACGACACCGGCGTCACCGAGGGCTCGGAGATCTCGATGTTCTACGACCCGATGGTGGCCAAGCTCTGCACCCATGCGCCGACACGGCTCGAGGCGGTCGACGCCATGGCCGACGCGCTGGACCGCTTCGAGGTCGAGGGCATCGGCCACAATCTGCCGTTCCTGTCGGCCTTGATGCAGCATCCGCGCTGGCGCGAGGGGCGGCTGTCGACCGGCTTCATCGCGGAGGAATACCCGGAAGGCTTCGGCCCGGTGCCGCCCGATGACGCCACGGTCGAGCGCTTCGCCATTGCGGCCCTTCTGCTCAGCCACATCCACGGCGAACGCAATGCGCAGATCTCCGGCGCCCGCTTCAGCCAGGCCGAAAAGCGCGCGCACGAGGACAAGGTCGTGCGCATCGCCGGCCAGGAGATCCCCGGACATATCGACGACACCGACGAGGACTACCGGGTTCGCCTGCCCGGCCGCGCGCCCTTGTCCGTCTCGACAGACTGGACGCCCGGCGCGAAGCTCGCGATCTTCACCATCGATGGCGCCAGCCAAGCCATCAAGGTCGAGCCCACGGAGGCCGGCTGGCGGCTCAGGCAATTGGGCGTCGATGTCCGCGCCCAGGTGTTTTCCCCGCGCGTCGCCGAGCTTGCCCGGCTGATGAAGGCAAAACCCGCGCCCGACACGTCGGGCCTGCTGCTCTGCCCGATGCCGGGCCTGATCGTGTCGATCGCCGTCAATGAGGGCGACACCGTCGAGGAGGGCCAGACGCTCGCCGTCGTCGAGGCGATGAAGATGGAAAACGTGCTCCGCGCCGAACGCCGCGGCGTGGTCTCTCGCATCCCGGTCAAGCCCGGCGACAGCCTGGCGGTGGACGAGATCATCATGGAGTTTGCGAAATGACCAAGACCACCCGCGACTGGCTCGATCTCGCCACGAAGGACCTCCGGGGCAAGCCGATCGAGAGCTTGAACACCGAGACGCCGGAAGGCATCACGTTGAAGCCGCTCTACACCGCCGAGGACCTGCCCGCGGGCGTGGCCTCGGACCTGCCGGGCTTCGCCCCCTTCACCCGCGGCGTGCGCTCGACCATGTATGCCGGCCAGCCCTGGACCATCCGGCAGTATGCCGGCTTCTCGACGGCGGAGGATTCCAACGCGTTTTACCGCAAGAACCTCGCCGCCGGGCAGAAGGGCCTGTCGGTGGCCTTCGATCTGGCCACCCACCGTGGCTACGATTCCGATCATCCGCGGGTGACCGGCGATGTCGGCAAGGCCGGCGTGGCGATCGATTCGGTCGAGGACATGAAGATCCTGTTCGACGGCATTCCGCTCCAGGAGATGAGCGTGTCGATGACCATGAACGGCGCCATCATCCCGGTGCTGGCGATGTTCATCGTCGCCGGCGAGGAGCAGGGCGTCAAGCGCGCCGATCTCACCGGCACGGTGCAGAACGACATCCTCAAGGAGTTCATGGTCCGCAACACCTATATCTATCCGCCCGAACCCTCGATGCGTATCGTGGCCGACATCATCGAATTCACCGCGAGCGAAATGCCGAAATTCAACTCGATCTCGATTTCCGGCTACCACATGCAGGAGGCCGGCGCGACGCTGGCCCAGGAACTCGCCTACACGCTCGCCGACGGCATGGAATATGTCCGCGCCGCCCAGGCCAAGGGGCTGAGCGTCGATGCCTTTGCCGGCCGGCTGTCGTTCTTCTTCTGCATCGGCATGAACGTGTTCATGGAGGCCGCGAAACTCCGCGCCGCCCGCGCCATGTGGTCAAAGATCATGACCGATTTCGGCGCCAAATCCGAGCGCTCGAAGATGCTCCGCACCCATTGCCAGACATCCGGCGTGTCGCTCACCGAGCAGGACCCCTACAACAACATCGTCCGCACCGCCTTCGAAGCCATGGCCGCGGTGCTCGGCGGCACCCAGTCGCTGCACACCAATTCGTTTGACGAGGCGATCGCGCTGCCGACCGAGTTCTCGGCCCGCATCGCCCGCAACACCCAGCTGATCCTCGCGCACGAGACCGGCATCACCAATGTCGTCGACCCGCTCGGCGGCTCCTATTATGTCGAGAAGCTCACCGCCGACCTGATGGAAAAAGCCTGGGAGCTGATCGCCGAGGTGGAATCCTTGGGCGGCATGACCAAGGCGGTGGAGACCGGCCTGCCCAAGATGCGCATCGAGGAAGCCGCCGCCCGCCGCCAGGCGCGGATCGACCGCGGCGAGGACGTCATCGTCGGCGTCAACCGCTTCCGGCTCAATGACGAGCCGCAGGTCGACATCCTCAATATCGACACCGACAAGGTGCGCGCCGGCCAGGTGGCGCGATTAAACAAGATGCGCGACAGCCGCGATCCCAAGGCCTATCTCGCCAGTATCGCCACGCTCGAACAGGTGGCCGCCTCCGGAGAGGGCAATCTGCTCGCAGCCGCCGTCGATGCCGCCCGCGCCCGCGCCTCGCTCGGCGAAATATCCGATGCCATGGAACGCGGCTTCGGCGGCCGCCACCACGCCGTCACCAAGGTGATCGGCGGCGTCTATGCCGACGTCTATCACGACGATCCCGAATACCAGGCGATCCGTTCGCGCATCAGTGACTACACCGCCGACAGGGGTCATGCGCCTTACGTGCTCGTCGCCAAGATGGGCCAGGACGGCCACGACCGCGGCGCCAAGGTGATCGCCACGGCGTTTGCCGACATGGGCTTCAAGGTGGAGATGACCGACATGTTTGAAACCCCCGAGGAAGTCGCCGTCAAGGCGGTGACGCTCGGCGTCGACGTCGTCGGCGTCTCCTCCCTCGCCGCCGGCCACAAGTCGCTGGTCCCCGAGCTGATCGCCCGGCTGAAGGAGAAGGGCGGCGATGATATCCAGGTCGTCGTCGGCGGCGTCATCCCCGAACAGGATTACGCGTTTTTGCGCGAAGCGGGCGTTGCCGAGATCTTCGGCCCGGGCTCGAACGTGCTCGATGCGGCCAATGCCGTGCTGGCACGGATTTCGGGGGTGCTGCGGAACGTGTGAGGGGCTCTCTCTTCCTGTGGCGCCCCCTCATCCGTCAGCTTCGCTGACACCTTCTCCCACGAGGGGAGAAGGAGAGTGCCAGACCGGACGCCTTGTTTCCAGATTAGACCGGTTAGGTCGTTTACACTTCGGCTTGGCAAGGAGATCGACCGACCCGCTACTGCCTCTTGATCCCACAATCCCACGCCGATTAAGGGATCTTTGCTGGCCTTGGAAACCCGCACCGGAGCGGCCTCTGGGCACCCTTCTCCCTTCTCCCCTCGCGGGAGAAGGTGGATCGCCGCAAAGCGGCGAGACGGATGAGGGGGTCTTTGTCTACCGCCAATCCTGCCTCAGCGAAACATCCCGCGCAAAGGCAATAATCGTCGCGCGTGTCGCTTCGAGATCGCGCATCACGTCATCATTCCAGAACCGCAACACCCGAAAGCCAAGGCCAGCAAGCGCCGCATCGCGCACCAAGTCCCTCTGGTTCCCGGCATGCTGCACGCCATCCACCTCGACAATCAACTTCGCTTCCATGCAGACGAAATCCGCGATATATGCTCCCATCGGCACCTGCCGCCGGAACTTGAGCCCATCGAGCCGCCGGTTCCGCAGCGCGCCCCACAACCGCGCTTCGGCTTCCGTCGGCGCCCGGCGCATGGATCGCGCGAAATTGCGCAGGCGTTGGATATCCTTGCCCATGGCCCCCTCATCCGTCAGCTTCGCTGACACCTTCTCCCACGAGGGGAGAAGGAAGGTATAGTGCCAGACCGGTCGCCTCGTTTCCAGATTGGACCGGATAGGGTGTTTACACTTCGGCTTGGCAGGGGTGGCAAGTTGGCGTCTTGATCCAGCCATCGCAATGCATTTGAACCCATCACCGCAGATCTCGGCCCCACGCACCGGAGCCGCCGCGAGGCACCCCTTCCTTCTCCCCTCGTGGGAGAAGGTGGATCGCCGCATAGCGGCGAGACGGATGAGGGCCTTTTGCCGCCATCGCTGATGGATGGGGCGTCTTGCGGCCAATTCCGGGGACAATATCATCCCGTTCCGGACAAATATTTCCACCGATAAAAGGCCAGGCCATTGATCCGGAAGCAATTATCCAAAGACCGGCGACGGTCCGCCACTCCAGCGCGCACCTTTTCATCCCCGCCCTGCAACCATGCCCCCATACTGCCTGCCATGTTTCACAACAACCTGGCAGCACCCCCATGGACTGGACCCTCGCCATCGAACGCAATCTCGCGGCCCTCCGGCAGATCGCCGGGAGCCTGGTCGCCATGGCCGGGCTCGATCCCCTGCAGCCAACCGCCATGCTGCCCCGCCACTTGCACGCATCCGTGCTCTCCATCCTCCGGCCCGCCGAAGCAGCGCTCAGGCGGCTGATCGTCATCGCCGCACGGGATCTCGTCGTCACCCTCTCGCCCGCCGAGCGGGACCGTCTCGCCCAAACCGCGCTCCCGCCGCAGACCTCGCGCACCGGCATCTTCCTCAACGGCCGGATTGCGGGCCCCGAGGATCTCGCCGCCCTCGGGCGTGGGAGCCGCAGGGCTGCCGAGGCCGTCGCTGTCATCGCCGCCCGGGCCCCCGGTGGCGATAGAAAGGCGCGCGCGCCGTGCTTCTCCCTGTTCGACCCGCTCAAGCGCTTCGGCCCCGTCCGGCAAGGCCCGTCGCAGTGGGTGCCGCGCATCCTCTTCGATCTTGATGCGCCACCAGCCCCGCCCGCGCGCAAGCCAGCCTCCCCCAATGATCCTGTCAACGCCGCGCAACTGTGCCGCCGGCTCTTCGCCCTCAAGACCGCCCTCGACGACCTGCCCGGCCAGGCCCAACGCCTTGCCCGCTGGCGGGCGCGGCGCATGTTTCGCCGCAGCGGCCGTCTCTCCCCGCTACGGCCGGGCTCCCCGCCCGGTCACCGCCAGCGCGGCACTCATAAGGTCGATGACCTGCTGCATCACTGCCACGGGCTGGCGATCGACGTCGTCATGCGAAACGACACGTCCTGAGGGGGCATTGGCCGGGATGCCCATGTCTGTTGAAACCGGGCAAAGACTCCACCATTCCGTCACCCCGGACTTGATCCGGGGTCTAGCCACCGCGCGTCCGCGCGGTGAAAGACTCGCTTCAGCCCAAGGACTTGGGCTCAATGATGCCGGATCAAGTCCGGCATGACGGCATTGCCCGTACAACGTCGCGTTCAAACGGATTCATTCAATGCGTTGCAGCATCCTCAGCGCATCCAATTGAATACTCCGCACTCTGGCGCAAAACTCCGCCGTTCCGTCATCCCGGCCCCCCCGCCGGGATCCAGCCACCGCGCGTCCGCGCGGTGAAAGACTCATTCAGCCCAAGGACTTGGGCTCAATGGATGCCGGAGGCAATGACGTCGCTTCGCTTGTCTGGGTCAAGCCCGGCATGACGGTATTGAAGCGCCCAATGCATGCACTCAAACGACCTATGCGCATCCGAAACGCCCTCGCCCGTCACGCCCCCCAGGTCCGCTCCAAAAGCCGGACCCAGTTGCCCCGGGCGATCTTCCCGATCAGCGCCTCACCGTACTGTCGCTCCCGCATCTGCCCGATCAGCGCCTGAACCCCGGTGACGTCGCCGATCACGTCGGGGATCTCGGCGCCATCGAAATCCGAGCCGAAGCCGACATGGTCCTCGCCGAGTTGTTCGAGCAGGTGATCGAGATGGCGCATCACCGGGTCCCAGCCGCAGTCGGTCGCCTTGCGGCCGTCCGCGCGCAGGAACACGGTGGCGTAGTTCAAACCGACCATACCGCCCGACTCGCGGATCATCGCGAGCTGCCGGTCGGTGAGGTTGCGGGTCGACGGCGTCACCGCGTGCGCATTGGAATGGGTGGCGACCAGCGGCGCATCGGAGATCCGGGCGACATCGTCGAAGCCCTTTTCATTGAGATGCGACAGGTCGATCATGATCCTGAGCGCGTTGCAGGCCCTGACCAGATCCTTGCCGGCGTCGGTCAGGCCCGGGCCGGTGTCGGGGTCGCCCGGAAATCGGAACGGCACGCCGTGGCCGAACACCGTGGGCCGGCTCCACACCGGGCCGAGCGAGCGCAAGCCCATGGCGTGGAACGCGTGAAGCGCATCGAGATCCGGGCCGATGGCCTCGGCGCCCTCCATGTGCATGATTGCGGCGATGGCGCCGCTCTCGAGGCAGGCGCGGAGATCGGCCGTGGTCCGGCAGATCTTCAACGCGCCGTCCGACACCCGCTCCATCCACATCAGGTGGCCTGCCATCTGCAAGGCTGTCGCCTGGGTCTGATCAGCCGTCATCAGCGCGGGCAGCGGCAGGTCATAGGGCGGGCTGTCCATCATCGCCTGGTAGTCGGGCGCGTCCTCCTCCGGCGGCGAGGAGATGTAGATGGCGAAGAAGCCGCCGGCAAAGCCCGCGTCTCGCATCCGCGGCAGGTCGAGATGGCCGGTGCCGTCACCCGTCAGCCAGGTCTCGGCGCGGCTCTCCGGCGCGCGCAGCAGCCGCAGCAGAAAATCATTGTGCCCATCGAAAAACGGCATGTCGGCCATGGTGTACTCTTTCGTGTCGCCCGTCATCATGCTGCCGGGTTCACCCGGCGCCTCAGGGCAAGGTCAGGTTTGCAGGGCCGGGTCGCGGGTAAAGCCCTCGCTCGCGGTCAGCAGGTTGCGTGTGTAGTCCTTGGTCGTGGCGCGCGCCTGCAGCGCCTCGCGGGTCAGCTGCTCGACCACCTGGCCGTTCTGCATCACCATCAGCCGCTCGCACATGTGCGAGACCACGGCGAGGTCGTGGCTGACCAGCACATAAGTCAGTCCGCGCTCGTCGCGCAGCCGGTCGAGGAGGTTGAGCACCTCGGCCTGGATCGAGGCGTCGAGCGCCGAGGTCGGCTCGTCGAGCAGGATCACCTTGGGCTCGAGGATCAGGGCGCGGGCGATGGCGACGCGCTGGCGCTGGCCGCCCGAAAGCTGGTGCGGATAGCGAAAGCGGAAGCCCTTGCCGAGCCCGACCTCGTCAAGCGCCTGTTCGACCCGGGCCTCGCGCCGGTCGAAACCATGGATGGCGAGCGGCTCGGACAGCACCCGGTCGATGGTGTGGCGCGGGTGCAGCGAGGCATAGGGATCCTGGAACACCATCTGCACCCGGCGATAGAAAGCCGCGTCGCGCGGGCTCGTGACCTGTTTGCCGTCAATCAGAATGCGCCCGCCGGTCACCGGCGCCAGGCCGCAGGCCGCGCGCAGCACCGTGGACTTGCCCGAGCCGCTTTCGCCGACGATGCCGAAGCTCTCGCCTTCCTCGACCGACAGCGACACGCCGCGCAACGCATGCACCCGGCGGCCGCCCGATCCGAACACGACTTCAAGGTCCTCGATGTCGATCAGCGCCATCGCGGTCTACTCCAGCCAGGCCGCGTCGCGCGCCAGCACCGGCAGCGGGCGGACGTCGCCATTGATCTTGGGCAGGCAGCCGATGAGGCCTCTTGTATAAGGGTGTTGGGCCTCGCTCATCTTCGCCGCATCGAGCTCCTCCACAACCCGCCCCGCATACATCACCAGCACCCGGTCGCAGAAGGTCGAGACCAGTTCGAGATCGTGGCTGATGAAGATCAGGCCCATGCCGCGCTCGGAGACCAGCCGGTCGAGAATGCGCAGCACCTCGATCTGAACGGTGACGTCGAGCGCCGAGGTCGGCTCGTCGGCAATCAGCAGGTCGGGCTCGGTCACCAGCATCATGGCGATCATCGCGCGCTGGCCCATGCCGCCCGAGAGTTCATGCGGATAGGCCGCCATCACCCGCTCCGGATCGCGGATCTGCACGGCTTCGAGCATGGCCAGCGACTTGTCGCGCGCCTCCGACTTGCCGCCGTGCAGCTTGACCGCCTCCATCAGCTGCTTGCCGATGGTCATCACCGGGTTCAATGAGAATTTCGGATCCTGCATCACCATCGACATCCGCGCGCCGCGTAAAGATCGCCATTTGGCGGGCGTCGCGTCACGCAGATCGATGCCGTCGAATTCGAGCAGGTCGGCGGTGGCCTTGCCCGACACCGGGGTGAGGCCCAGGATGGCGCGGCCGGTCTGGGACTTGCCCGAGCCGCTCTCGCCGACAATGCCGAGCCGCTCGCGACCGAGTTCGAAGGAAACGCCGCGCACCACCTCGACCGGCCCCTGCCGCGAGGGAAACGCGATGCGCAGATTCTCGACGGAAAGCAGCGGGCTCATTGTTGCTGCGCCTTCGGATCGAGCACGTCGCGCAGGCCATCGCCGAGCAGGTTGAAACCGAGCGAGACAACAAAGATCGCGATGCCGGGCATGGTGGCGACCCACCAGTAATCGATGAGGAACCGGCGTCCGCCGGCAATCATCGCGCCCCATTCGGGCTGCGGCGGTTGCGCGCCAAGACCGAGAAAGCCGAGACCCGCGGCAGTGAGGATGATGCCCGCCATGTCGAGCGTCACGCGGATGATCACCGAGGACATGCACAAGGGCACGACATGGCCCCAGATGATGCGGCCGGAGGAGGCGCCCTGCAGGCGGATGGCGTCGATGTGCTCGGCGTTGCGGATCGAGAGTGTTTCCGCGCGCGCCAGGCGGGCGTAGGGCGGCCAGGATGTTATCGCGATGGCGATGATGGCGTTCTCGATGCCGGGTCCGAGGGCTGCGACAAAGGCCAGCGCCAGGATCAGCCGCGGGAAGGCCAGGAAGATGTCGGTGATCCGCATCAGCACGGTATCGATCCAGCCGCCGAAATAGCCAGACGTGGTGCCGACCAGCAGCCCGATCGGCGTGGCGATGATCGCCACCAGCGCCACCACCATCAGCGTCAGCCGCGCGCCGTGGACGACGCGGGAAAAGATGTCGCGGGCGAGATCATCGGTGCCCATCCAGTGATCCATCGACGGCGGCAGCAGCCGCTCGGTGCGCAAATCGCCGCCCAGCAGCGGATTGTAGGGCGCAATCACATCGGCGAAGATGGCGACCAGCACGAGAATGAGAACAATGCCCAGGCCCACCATGCCGAGCCGGTTGCTGGTGAAGCTGAGCCAGATCCGCCAGGCCTGGCCGAGCCGCGCCTGGTTGCGCGAGGCGGGCTGTTCGCTCAAGAGCCACTGGCTCAGGCCCTGGCGCGATGGATCAGCGGTCATGAGCGCCTCCTGACCCGCGGGTCGAGCAGGGTGTAGAGAAAGTCGGACAACAGGTTGAGGCCGACAAAGATGATGCCGATCAGAAGCGTGCCGCCGAGCACGGCGTTCATGTCGGCGTTCTGCAGCGAATTGGTGAGATACTGCCCCAGCCCCGGCCAGGCGAAGACAGTCTCGGTCAGCACCGAGCCTTCGAGCAGCCCGGCATAGGACAGCGCGATCACCGTGACCAGCGGCACGGCGGCGTTGCGGAGCGCATGCACCCAGATGATGCGCCATTCGGCCACGCCCTTGACCCGGGCAGTGACGACATATTCCTGCGCCAGTTCGTTGAGCATGAAGGAGCGCGTCATGCGCGCGATATAGGCCATCGAGTAATAGCCGAGCAGCGCCCCAGGCAGCGCGATGTGCGAGACCACGTTGCGGAACGCGCCCCATTGCCCCTGCATCGCGGTGTCGACGAGATAGAGGCCGGTGACCCGGGTGAAGGCATATTCGTAGGAGATGTCAATGCGGCCAGGCCCGGCCACCAGGCCCCATTTGGCGTAAAACACCAGCAGCCCCAGCAGGCCGAGCCAGAAGATCGGCGCGGAATAGCCCACAAGCCCGAGGATGCGGACCACCTGGTCGACCAGCTTGCCTTGCCGGACCGCGGCCCAGACCCCGACCGGAATGCCGAACAGGGTGCCGATGATGATCCCGACGGTGGCAAGCTCCAGCGTGGCGGGAAAGACATAGATGAGGTCGTCGAGAATCGGCTTCTTGGTCAGCACGCTCTCGCCGAAATCGCCGGTGATCGCCTTTTCGACATAGAGGCCGAACTGCACATAGAGCGGACGATCGAGGCCGAGTTCGACAAAGGCCCTGTCATAGGTCGATTGCGAGGCGCGGTCGCCAACCACCGCCAGCACCGGGTCCACCGGGACCACCCGGCCGATCAGGAAGGTGACGACCAGCAGCCCGAGAATGGTGAAGGCGACCGTTGCAGACAGCCGCAAGGCTCTCATCAGAAGAGCAGGAAGGGCGCTGGCGCGCCCTTCCGCAGTGATAGACTGGCCAGACAATTACTTGGTCACTGCCTTGAACGAGTTGTCGTTGAACGACGGGCCGATGATGAAGTTCTCGACATTGTTGCGCCGCGCCAGAACCTCGATCTCCTGGAACATGATGACGAAGGGAGAGGTCTGCTGATGTTCCTTCTGCAGATCGATGTAGATCTGGGCGCGCGTGTCTGCGTCGGCTTCAAGCACTGCGCTGTCAGCCTTGGCGGTCATCTCCGGGATGTCCCAGGCATTGCGCCAGGCCAGCGGCTTGGAAGCGGCGTCATCGGAGTTGTCGGGGTTGCGGGCGAACGTGTCCGCATTGGTGTGCGGGTCCTGATAGTCCGGGCCCCAGCGGCCGATATAGATGTCGTGGTTGCGGGCGCGGTACTTGGTCAGCGTCTGCTGGCCGTCGCCCGGAATCAGTTCCATGGTGATGCCGGCCAGCGCCATGGTCTGCTGGATGGCCTGGCCGATCGCGGTGATCTCGTTTGTGTTGCGGGTGTCCATGGTGACGGTGAAGCCGTCGGCGAGACCTGCTTCGGCGAGCAGTTCCTTGGCCTTCTCGACATTGAGCGAGAACGGGGTTTCCTCAAGCGCGCCGAGGAAGCCGCGCGGCAGGAACGCCTGATGGGTGATCACCTTGCCCTTCATGATGGTGTCGGCGATCGTGGCGTAATCGACCAGATATTTCATCGCCTGGCGGACCTGCGGCTTGGCCAGGTTCTCGTTCTTCTGGTTGAGGGAGAAGTAATAGATTGATCCCTTGACGCCGCTTTCGACGGTGATGTCGGGATTGGACGACAGCGCTTCGATTTCCTCGGCGCCGACATTTCGCGCAATGTCGATATCACCCTGCTCGATCAGCAGACGCTGGGTCGCGGTTTCGGGAATGTGGCGGTAGATGGCGCGGGCCATCGGCGGGGCTTCGCCGGAGTAGTTGTCGTTGCGCTCAAGCACGATGGCTTCGTTGGCGCGCCAGTCGCGAATGCTGAAGGCGCCGGAGCCTGCATAGTTGGTCTTGAGCCAGTTGTAGCCGAAGTCGCCGTCGGCCTCATTGCTCTTGACCAGTTCGCTGTCGACGATGAAGCCCACCGTCGATGTCAAGCAGTAGAGCACCAGCGTCGGCGCATAGGCCTTGTCCATCTCGAATTCGAAGGTCATGTCGCCGGTCTTGCGGATCATCGCGTCGACATTGTCGGCGTTGAAGCCGAACTGGGTGAGGATGAAGGCCGGCGACTTGTCGAGCTTGATGGCGCGCTGCAAGGTGTAGACTGCATCCTCAGCGGTGATCGGATTGCCCGAGGCGAATTTCATGCCGTCACGGATGGTGAAGGTGAAGGTCTTGCCGTCTTCCGAGATGTCCCATTTTTCAGCAACCACGCCAAAAATCTCGGACACGTCGTTGACATTGTAGCCGACCAGTCCCTGGTAGGCGTTGCCGAGCACCTCGGAGGCGGTGAACTCGAACACTTCAGCCGGGTCGAGCGAGATGACGTCGTCGATCGCCCAGGCCTGAATGAGGGTGTCGGCCGGTGTCTCGGCCTGCGCGGTGACCGGCGCAAAGGCGGCGGCGGTGCACATCAGCGCCACGGCCACGAATTTTTGAACGTGCTTCACAATAAAAGCTCCCAGTTAGATTGTTCCCGATCGAATGCCTGCAGGCGCGGGATTTGTTCCCTTTCGCACTGCGGAAGCGCCAATCAGGTCACAGCCCCAGGGGCCTGTCAAGCACGCCATCCGGGCGGGGCCTGCCGATGACCGGGCTGCGGCACAATGGTCAGGCGCAAAAGCCCGGAAATCCGGCGCGACCCATGATTTTGACACAGTCAACTCATCGAAAATTTTGATGATTTCGATGACTGAATCGAGCTCCCACTCCCCCGCAGGGCATCAGATGCCAGCCAGTCCGGTCGCAACCGCAACCCAGGCGAGCCCCAGCAGGAACACCGTTTCCACCACGATAACAGCGACATGGCGCCAGCCGAGATCGAGCATGGCCTTCATGTTGGTGCGCACGCCAAGGGCTGCGATGGCGATCACCAGGAGCCATGAGGAGGCATCAACCAGAAGCGCCGCGAGTGCCACCGGAATCAGGCCGATGCTGTTGGCGAGCGTCACCGCGCCGAAGCCTATCACAAACAGCGGCAGCCGGACCTGGGAGAATCCGCTTTCGCGGCGGGCCAGCGCCAGGGCCAGGATGATCAGCACCACCGGCAAGAGCGTGACGCGCAGCAGCTTGACGATGGTCGCCTTGTCGCCGGCTTCGGTCGAGATCGAGTAGCCGGCGCCCACCACCTGGGCCACGTCATGCACGGTGGCGCCGATCATGAACCCGCTCTGGGCGTCGTTGAAGCCGGCGAGCGCGAACAGCACCGGATAGATGATCATGGCGATGGTCGACAGCGTGGTGACGGCCACCACCGTGAACAGCACATTGCGTTCGGTCTTGTCATTGCCGGGGATCACCGCGGCAAGCGCCAGCGCCGCCGACGCCCCGCAGATCGCCACCGCGCCGCCAGTCAGGATGGCAAAGCGCCAGCCGCGCGAAAACAGTTTTGCGCAGACGAAGCCAAAGCCGATGGTCAGCGCCATCAGGCCGGCGACGGTCAGCAGACCGGAGGTGCCGATGCCGGCAATGTCGCCGAGCGTGATGCGCGCGCCGAGGAGCACGATGCCGAGCCGCAGAAGTGTCTTGGAGGCAAAGACGACGCCCTCGCTGGTGCGCTCCTGGTCGGCCATGAAGTTGAACGCCATGCCGATCAGCAGCGCGAACAGCATCACCGGGGCCACATAATGCTCGGACAGGAACTTTGCCGCCGCCGCGATGGTGAGCGCCAGCAGCAGGCCGGGGAAAAGCGTGCGGCCGCGCAGCTGAAGCTCGGAAAGTAATGCCATGCCTGAAAATTCCAGCGTGTTGCAATGGGCTCAAGACAATCGCCCGGACAGTGGCCCGGGCGATCAGCTTCAAAGGACGGACACTCTTACGCCGAGCGATAGAGCTTTGTCATGGAGAACTCGCGGTGACCGAGCGCTTCGGCGGCGGTGGCGCGGCCGTTCGAGGTGCGGATGATCATCTCGATCAGCGCGTCGCCGGCCTCGTCAATGGTCATCTCGCGTCTCAGGATCCCCGAGACGTCGACATCGACATGCTCGCCCATGGTGCGGACCGTGCGCGGGTTGGCGGTGATCTTGATCACCGGCACGATCGGGTTGCCGATGACATTGCCCTGCCCGGTCGGGAAGGTGTGCACCACATAGCCGCCCGCCGCCATCAGGGTGACGCATTCCGCCGCCGCAGACGACGAGTCCATGAAATAAAGACCCTTGCCCGACTTGGGTTCTTCCGCCGGCCCGAGAATGTCGATGTATTGCGAGGTCCGGCCGATCTTCTCGAGATTGCCCAAGGCCTTCTCCTCGATGGTGGTCAGGCCGCCCTCGATATTGCCCTTGGTCGGCTGGCTGTCAGAAAGATCGTCGGTCTGGTGGGCGAAGATCACGTCGTCCTGATAGGCCTTCCACATCGCATACCAGCGGTCGCCGACCTCTTCGTTGATGGCGCGGGTCTTGCAGATATGCTCGGCGCCGGTGATCTCCGAGGTCTCGCCGAAGCAGCCATAGATGCCCTCGGGCAGGAGCTTGTCATACATGTTGCCGACCGTCGGGCAGGAGCCGAGCCCCGTCGTGGTGTCGCTCTCGCCGCATTTGGTCGAGATCCACAGTTCCGAGATCGAGCACTCCTCGCGCTGCAGCTCGGAGGCGAAGTGGACATATTCCTTGGCCACCTTGGAGGCTTCCATGATGGTCTTGAGATCACCATTCTGCTCGATCGAGAAACCGGTCACGGGCTTTCCGGTCAAGGCGATGCCGTCGACGATCTTCCTGGTCCAGCCCGGCTCGATGCCGATCACCACGACGGCCGCGACATTCGGGTTCGATCCGGTACCGATCATGGTGCGGAAATGCAGGTCCAAATCCTCGCCGAACTGCAGCCGGCCATAGGCATGCGGCAAAGCGAGCGTGCCCTTGATGTTGTTGGCGACTGCCTCGCAGGCCGCATTCGAGATATCATCGACCGGCAGGATGACGACGAGATTGCGCACGCCGACCCGGCCGTTCTCGCGGCGGTAGCCGGAAAATGTCATGTTGGAATAATTCGATGCCATGGTGACGGCTCCTACCAGCGCTTGGTCTTGAGATTGTGGGTGTGGACATGAGCGCCCTTCTCGACGTCGGCCACGAACTTGCCGATGTCCTCGCCATATTTGATCGCGGTGTCGCCGGAAGCGATGTCCTTCAATGCGATCTTGTGGCCGATCGGCACGTCGGCCTTCGACACGAGCTCGAAGCTCGAATTGTCGTGCGTCACCACGCACAGCATGGTGGTGCCGGCCGACAGGCCCTCGACAACAACGACGCCGACATTGTCCGCGTGATCATGAACCAGCAAATGGGGAGCCCCCATGGCAGATCTCCTTTTCAGGGTTTGAGAATGATTTTCGGGGCGGATGCCCGCCCGTCGAGAATGTCGGAAAAGGCGGATGCCCCTTCCTCAAGCAACCGGACCTCAGCCCAGTCGAGTGAACCAAGCCGGCCGTCGAAGATCGCGGCGGCGGTGTCGCGGAAATCCTGCGGCGTATAGGTGTAGGCGCCGATGAAGCTGATTTCCTGCAGCGTCATGCGGCGGATGTCGAGACCGGCGGAGGCATCGCCAAGGCCGATATGAACGATGACGCCGCCCGGCAGCGCGGCGCGGCTGGCAGTCGCCCGTGTCGCCCCGAAGCCGACGCCGTCGATCACCAGATCGTAGCCGCCGGGATCTTCCGCCGCGATCGCGTCGGGGCTCGAGATGGTGAAATCGCCGGCGGAGGTGAGCGCCGGGATGCGGCGCGGATTGGCTTCGCTGATACTCACGTCGACGGCGCCTTGCGCCTTCAGCGCCAGCGCCGCGCCAAGACCGATGGCGCCGCCGCCGATGACGAGGCAGCGGGCCTGCGGCAGGGACTCATGAAGAGCGGAAGCCCCCAGCCGCACGCCGTGCCAGCCGCAGGCCAGCGGCTCGGCGAGGCAGGCCTTTTCGAAGGAAACGCCGTCGGGAATCTCGACCAGATTGTCGGCCGGTATGGCGATGAATTCGGCGAAGGCGCCCTGGCGCGGGACCATCGACAGGATCTGGCGCGAGGGGCAAAGATTGTTGCGGCCCGAGACGCAGGCCCGGCAGCGGCCGCAGGTGGCGAGCGGGTTGACGGTGACGCGGCGGCCGGCGCCTGGGCCTTCGACGACGTGGCCCGCGGCCTCGTGGCCGAGGATCAGCGGCGCGGGGCGGCGCTCGTCATGGCCGAGCCAGGCATGCATGTCGGAGCCGCAGATGCCCACCGCCTCGACCCGGACCAGGCATTCACCAAGCGGCAGGACGGGCGCGGGCTCGTCGCGGTAGATGAGGCTTTTGGGTTCGGTGTAGACCAGTGCTTTCATTTTGCGGTGTAGCCCCCGTCAACGAACAGCACCTGGCCGGTAACATAGGCCGAGGCGTCGGAGGCGAGGAACAGCAGCGGACCCTCGATATCGCCCATCTCGCCATTGCGGCCGATGCAGGTGGCGGCCGCATGCCTGCCCGAGACCGTGGGATCGGCGAAGACCGGGCCGGTGAGTTCGGTGTGAAAGAAGCCCGGCGCCAAGGCATTGGCGTTGATGCCGTCGCGCGACCAGGCTTCCGCCATGGCGCGGGTCATCTGCTCGACCCCGCCCTTGGAGGCGCCATAGGCGATGCCGTTGGTGAACGCCCGGCGCGATTGCAGCGAGGCGAAATTGATGATGCGGCCCCAGCGCTTTTCCCGCATCGCGGGAACCAGCGCCTGGGCCAGGAAGAAGGGCACCGTGAGATTGAGCGCAATGGTGCGCTCCCAGCCGTCGCGGGTCACATCATCGGCGGACTGGCGCAAATTGAGGCCCGCGGCGTTGACCAGAATATCGGGCGGACCGAAGGGTTCCGCAGCCTGTGCCGCAATGGTTTCAAGGTCGGCGTCCGAAGCCAGATCGGCGGCAACATATGCGGTTTCTCCGCCGGCCTCGGCGCACCACTGATCAAGCGCATCGGCCCGCCGCGCCAGGCCGACAACGCGCGCGCCGGCCTGAGCCAGGAATGTCGCCGCCGCACGGCCAAGCCCGGAGCTCGCTCCGGTGACAAGGGCGACCCTGCCCTTCAGGTTGAACATGTCGGTGCCGCGCATCTCAGACGTCCTGGTCCACGCCCGAGAGGTCGAAATTCTCGCCGGGGAAATATTTCCTGAGGCGAATGTCGGCGGTGCGGGCATGGCCTTCCATGCCCTCGAGCCGGGAAATCCGCGCGGTGGCCTCGGCGATCGGTTTTGCGCCCTCACGGGTGGCGCGCTGCCAGGTGACGATCTTCATGAACTTGTGCACCGACAACCCGCCGGTGTAGCGCGCCGCCCCCGAGGTCGGCAGCACGTGGTTGGTGCCCGAGGCCTTGTCGCCGAAGGCCACCGTGGTTTCCTCGCCCAGGAACAGCGAGCCGTAGCAGCCCAGCCGGTCAAGCCACCAGTCAGGATCGGCGGCCTGTACGGTCAGGTGCTCGGGCGCATAGTCATCCGACGTTGCCGCCATTTCCTCGCGGCTGTCGCAGAGGATGACTTCGGCGAAATCGCGCCAGGCGGCCTCGGCGTTGTCGCGGTTGACCTCGGGCAATGTCGCAATGTGCTTCGGCACCAGCGCCATCACGGTCTCGGCGAGCGCCCGGTCGTCGGTCACCAGCCAGACCGGCGAATTGTAGCCGTGCTCGGCCTGGCCGACGAGGTCGGCTGCGACGATCTCCGGGTCAGCGTCCTTGTCGGCGAGAATCAGGCTGTCGGTGGGGCCGGCGAACATGTCGATGCCGACGCGGCCGAAGAGGATGCGCTTGGCTTCGGCGACGAACTGGTTGCCGGGCCCGACCAGGATGCCGGAGGCGGGCACGCCGAACAGGCCGAAGGCCATCGAGGCCACGCCCTGCACGCCGCCCAGGGCAAGAATGCGGTCGGCGCCGCAGATGTCGGCGGTGTAGAGGATCGCCGGATGCACGCCGACATCGGGCCGCGGCGGCGAGCATACGGAGATGTGCTTGCAGCCGGCGACGCGCGCGGTGGTCACCGTCATGATCGCCGAGGCGACATGGCTGTAGCGGCCGCCCGGCACGTAGCAGCCGGCGGCGGAAATCGGGATGGTCTTCTGGCCGGCCGTAAGCCCGGGGACGATCTCGACCTCGACGTCGCTGAGCGTCCCCTTCTGGGCCTCGGCGAACTTGCGGACATTGTCATGGGCGAAGCGGATGTCGTCCTTGAGCTTTTGCGGCAGCTTCGAGGCGGCCTCAGCAATCTCGTCGCTTGTGACAATGATGTTGCCGGCATAGCGGTCGAATTTTTCGGCATAGCGCCGCGCCGCCTCCTCGCCTCCGGTCTCGATCTCGTCGAGGATGGCCTGGACGGTGTCGCGGACGGAGCCGGAATCGGTGGTCGAGGTTTTCTGGGCTTTCTTGAGATAGATGCGGGACATGTCCCCGGACCTCCTGTGGATGAGTATCAGACTATTTGTAGATGTCGGGCAGCAGCGTGGTCGACAGCGCCGGAACATAGGCGATCAGCAGCACGACGATCAGCATGAAGAACACGAAGGGCACCGCCCGCCAGGCAATCTTGAGGATCGATTCCCCGGTGATGCCGGAGACGACGAACAGGTTGAGGCCGAGCGGCGGGGTGATGAAGCCGACGCCGAGCGCGGTGATCATCATGACGCAGAACTGGATCTCGTTCATGCCGATATTGTCGGCGAGCGGTTTGAGGATCGGCGCCAGGATGACGATGTTGGGCGTGGTCTCCATGACGCAGCCCGCGGCAATCAGGATGAAGATCATCATCAGGATGATGACCATCGGATCCTCGCTGACCGAGGTCACCGCCAGCACGAAGCCCTGCGGCACGCCCATGATCGCCAGCGCCTCGGCCATCGGGGCGGAGAAGGCGATGATCGGCAGGATCACGCCGTTGACCTTGGCGGAACTCAAGAGCATGGGCGGGAAATCCGCGAGACTGAGAGTTCCCAGGATGAAGCCCATGAAGATGGTCACGACAACCGCCAGGGCCCCGGCTTCCGTTGGCGTGAGCTGCCCGGAGAAGATGCCGTAGAAGATAATTCCCGGGACGATGAAGGCATACCAGCCGGATTTGAGCGCCTTACCCAGGTTTGCGAAATACTCGCCCATCGAGACATTGCCGCCGCTTTCATAGCTGTAAATGCGGTTGACGACGACATTGGTGGCGAGGATCGACACGAGGATAGCCAGTCCGGGGATCACCGCTGCGAGGAACAGCGTCGAGGCGGAGATGCCGAGCACCAGGCCGATGATGATATAGGCAATCGAGGGCGGGATGAGGATGCCGGTGCAGGCGCCGGCGGCCACCAGGGCGCAGGCATAGGGGCGCGGATAGCCGCTTTCGACCAGACGGGCGATGGTCATGCGGCCGACGGCTGCGGCGCCGGCGGCGTCCGAGCCGGAAATGGCCGCAAACATGCCGCAGACCAGCACGGTGGCCGAGCCGAAGCCGCCCTTGGCGAACTGGGTGAGCGCCTCGGCCACATCGAGGAACTTGCGGCTCAGCCCGGTGCGCACCAGCACGTCGCCGGTCAGGATGAACAGCGGCACGGCGGTCAGCGCGAAGGCGTCGATGCCGGTGAACAGGCTTTCGCCGACTGCGCTCAGCGGCATGTCGCCCGACATCGTCAGCATCAGGATCGCCGCGGCGCCGATGGCGGCCCAGACCGGCACGGCCATGATGATCAGCGTGACGAAGAGGATGACCGGAGCGTAGAAATCCCAGCCCAGTTCCACCGTCTGATTGAGTTGTTGCCAGAGCATTGCCTATCCCTCAATCAAATAGGGTGTCGCCTTCGTAGACGGGCGTGCCGTCTCGAAAGCTCTTGAAATCGCGGGCGAGCGACTGGATGAGGCGCCACAGCATGATGGTGAAACCGACCGGCACCGCCATGAGGAACCAGACCATCGACACCCTGAGGCCGGCGCTGACCGAGCCGAACTTCAACGAGACCAGCACCGTTTCGAAGGACCAGTAGAGCGCGATGAGGGCGACGGCGGCCATCACCAGGTCGCCGAAGATGTAGAGCGCGGCCTTGGCCCGCACCCCGAGATAGTGCATCAGCACGTCGATGCGGATATGGCCGCGCTCGCGCACCGCAGAGGCGGCGCCGATCCAGACCAGATAGATGAAGGCGTAGCGCACCAGCTCCTCGCCCCAGATCGATGAATAGGCGAAGACTTCACGGCGGATCACCTCGACCGCCATGGTCACAACCAGCAGAACATAGAAGAAGAGCAGCGCCCAACGTTCCAGGTTCCTGTCCAGCGCGCTTAGAAATTTCGACACGACGCCCCCTTGCGGCCAGGACTTGCAAAAGCCCGTCCGCCTGAGATGGTGGGTTGGTTGGCGCCTTGCCGCCGGAGATCACTCCAGCGGCAAGGCTTGACGGAAAATCAGGCGTCGTGGACGTAGTATTTGCCTTGCGTGCCGGCAGCTTCGACCAACTGGTCGAACGTGTCCATCGAGCCTGCCAGTTCGGTCTTGAAGCTGTCCCATTCCGAGCGCTGGTAGCCGACCGTATCCTGCCATTCGGCAAGCTGGTCCTCGGTGAGCGAATGGAACTCGACGCCGGACTTGGCCATCTCGGCCATGGCGAAGGCGCGGGCCGACGGCACCTTGGCCAAGTTCTGGTGAAAGCTCATTTCCGACGCCCAGGCAATCGCGTCCTGCACGTCGCCGGGCAGGCTGTTGTACCATTCGAGATTGCAGGCATAGGTCTGGCTGTCGGGCACGGCCTGGGTGAAGGTGACGTGGCTCAGGATATCCTTGAAGCCGAAGGCATAGAGCGCGCCGACGGCAGGATCGAGCGCATCGGCCACGCCCTGCTTGATCGCCGAAGGGGTTTCGCCCCAGGCCACCGGCGTCGGGTTGGCGCCGCCCATGCGGTAGAACTGCTGCAGCATCTGCGAGCCGGGCACCCGGAACTTGACGCCCTTGAGATCGGCCGGCGTGATGATCGCCGAGCCGCCCTGGCGCACGGCCATGACGCGCGGGTCGATGCAGAAATAGAACATCGGCTTGAAGCCGCGCGCCTCGACCAGCGCATCGACTTCCTTCTTCCAGATGTCGGAGGTCACCAGATTGACGAAGCGCTGATTGGCGCCGCAGAAATAGGGCATGTTGATCAGGTCGACCGCAGGCGCAAAGGGGGCGAAGTTGGACAGCGAGAACTGTCCCGCATCGACCGTGCGGCCCTGCACCTTCTGCGCCAGCGCCGAGCCGATGCCCAGCTGCCCGCCCGGAGCGAGCTTGACATAGATCTTGCCGTTCGAGGCGTTCTGGAGATTTTCCTTCACGTCGAGCTGCATCATCGGATAGCTGCGCGAGGTGCCGATCACATATTCGGTGGCGAGCGTCATCACATGGTCGGCCGCGGCTTCGCGATCGCTCTCTTCCTTCGCTGTCTGGGCCACGGCCTCATCGGACCACATGACGCCCGCGGCCCCGACCAGCATGGCCGCGGTAAAAGCGCCCGCGCCCGTCAGTTTGAGAAAATTGCGCCTTTCGGCGGAAGCCAATTCATTTTCCATCTGTCTGTCTGTCATCGGGTTTCCTCCTCCCTGTGAAGTGTCGTGGACTCGCCGCGCTTGTTCCGCCCTTCGAGCAGGAGAATGCCGGCGACAAAGAAACAGCAGGAGATTGCAAGAACCAGCGCTTGCCATACATCCGACAGGAAAGCCGCGCGAAAGAATGCGCCCGCAGCCACATCAGTTGTGAACAGCGCCATGAACAGGCCTGCCATCCAGAATGCGGGTTTGTCGGCTTGCATCAAGACCCCTCCCAAGGTTTCAACAAAATCGAATGTAAGCGCTTACATTTTGATGTGCAAGCGCTTATAGGTTGATGTAAGGATTTTTCTTTGTACGGAAGATCGATGACGGACAATTCGAAACCAACGCTGGATGACGTGGCGCGAGCGGCAGGCGTGTCGACCGCGACGGTGTCGCGTTGCCTGAACTCGCCCGACCAGGTGATCGCGCCGACCCGGATCCGGGTGATGCAGGCGGTCGAGGCGCTGGGCTACACGCCGGATTTCGGCGGCCGCGCGCTGGCGTCGCGGCGGACCAACACGGTGGGCGCCATCATCCCGACCATGGACAACGCCATTTTCGCGCGCGGGCTCCAGTCGTTCCAGGAGGCGCTGTCGCGCTTCGGCAAGACGCTGCTCGTGGCCAGCTCCAACTACGATCCGGCGCGGGAGCGCGAGCAGATGGAAGTGCTGGCCGGACGCGGCGCCGACGGGCTGCTGCTGATCGGTTCGGCCCGGCCTGAAAGCAGCACCGAATATCTGCGCCGCCGCGGCATCCCCTTTGTGGGGGCTTGGAACCTCGGCGGCGAGGACGGCTATTTCGTGGGCTTCGACAACCGCGCCGCGGCAGCCCAGCTCGCCGACATGGTGATCGCGCGCGGGCATCGCCGCCTGGCGATGATTGCCGGCATCTCGTTCATGAACGATCGCGCGGCCGACCGGACCGAAGGCGTGCGCTCGGCTGCGGAGGCCGCCGGGATCGGCCGCGCCGACCTGCCGGTGATCGAGGCGGCCTACACATTCGAGGATGGCGCCCGCGCCATGGGCGAGCTGATGGCGATCCGGCCGCGGCCGACCGTGGTGATGTGCGGCAATGACGTGCTCGCCGTGGGCGCCATGCAGAAGGCGCGCGAGCTTGGCCTGAAGGTGCCCGGGGATGTTTCGATCACCGGCTTTGACGACATCGATCTGGCCGGCGTGGTCGACCCGATGCTCACCACGGTTCGGGTGCCGCACAGGCGCATGGGCCAGGCCGCGGCCGACATGCTGATCAAGCTGATCAAGAAGGAACCGGTGGAACGCCGCATCGAGATTCCGACCAGTATCATCGAACGCGGCACGCTGGGGCCACCCCGGGCGGATGACGAACACAGCGCTTGAGCTGAGCCCCTGTCTTGAACTTCAGTGAAAATTCCGCCCCTTGGGCAAGGCCCGGCCTGCGGCCCTGGCGCGGGCCAGATCCTCGAAATCGGTGCGCAGCTCCGGCGCGTCGCGGATCAGCCGGGCGATGCGGGCGGCGGGCTTGCGGTCGCGCAGTCTGCTGTCCTCGGCCACCGGGCGGCGCACCTCGTCGGCATTGGCGAGCCCGCCCATGAGGCCGGTCCTGTTGGAGATCTCAGCCATCATCGGGGTCAGGTCCTCCATGTATTCGGCCACGACATGGATGACGCCGTCCTCGTTCTGCAGCCTGCCGCGGACGCCGACGCAGCGGCTGCCGAGCACGATGGCGCGGAACTTCTCGAACACTTTTGGCCAGACGATGATGTTGGCGACGCCGGTCTCGTCCTCGATGGTCTCGAACACGACGCCCTTGGCCGAGCCCGGCCGCTGCCGGACCAGCACGAGGCCCGCGACCTTGACCACCCTGCCGCTGCGCAGTCCCTCCAGCCCGGCATTGAGCCCGCAGCCGGATTGGCGGAGCCGGTCGCGCAGGAAGGACATCGGATGGGCTTTCAGCGAGAACGACAGCGACTGGTAGTCATTGATCACCTGTTCGCCGAGCGGCATCGGCGGCAGGTCGACATCGGGCTCGTTTTGCAGATTGTGGCTGTCGGCCAGGGCAAACAACGGCAGCCGCTCGGCGCTCGAGAGCGGATCGAGCGCCTTGACTGCCCACAGCGCGTCGCGGCGCTCGAGCCCGATGGAGCGGAAGCAATCGGCTTCGGCCAATTGCTCGATGGCGCGGCGCGAGAGGCCCGAGCGCATCCAGAGATCACGCACACTGTCATAGCCGCGGTCGCGGCGGGCCAGAAGCTGCATAGCCTCGGCCTCGCCAAATCCCTTGACGTGCCGCAGCCCGAGCCGCACCGCGTGGCTATGCTTCATCACGCCCTTCATCTCGCGGTGCCGGGGGGAGAGCGGCTGCGTGGCGGCGTCGGACTCCAGGGTGGAATCCCAGTCCGAGCCATTGATGTCGACCTCGCGGATCTCGACGCCGTGTTCGCGGGCGTCGCGGATGAGCTGGGCCGGGGCATAGAAGCCCATCGGCTGGGAGTTGAGGATGGCGGCGCAGAAGACATCCGGATAATGGCACTTGAGCCAGCAGGAGACATAGACCAGGAGCGCGAAACTAGCCGCATGGCTTTCGGGAAAGCCATATTCGCCAAAACCCTCGATCTGGCGGAAGCAGTGCTCGGCGAAATCGCGCTCATAGCCGTTCTTCACCATGCCCTCGACCATCTTGGTCTGGAACGAGCCGATGGTGCCGACGCGGCGGAAGGTGGCCATGGCGCGGCGCAGCTTGTCGGCCTCGCCGGGCGAGAAGCCGCCGGCGACAATGGCGATGTTCATCGCCTGCTCCTGGAACAACGGCACGCCCAGCGTCTTGCCGAGCACGGCGCGCAATTCCTCCTTGGGGAAAGACACCTCTTCCTTGCCCTGCCTGCGGCGCAGATAGGGATGGACCATGTCGCCCTGGATCGGGCCAGGGCGGACGATCGCCACCTCGATGACCAGATCATAGTAGCAGCGCGGCTTCAGACGCGGCAGCATCGACATCTGCGCCCGGCTTTCGATCTGGAACACGCCGATGGTGTCGGCGCGGCAGATCATGTCATAGGTCGGCACGTCCGCATCGGGCAGCGAGGCGAGAGTCTCGCGGCGGCCGTAATGGGCGTCAAGCAGACCGAAGGCCTTGCGGATGCAGGTCAGCATGCCGAGCGCCAGCACGTCGATCTTGAGCATGCCGAGGCTTTCGAGATCGTCCTTGTCCCATTCGACGATGGTGCGGTCCTCCATCGCGGCGTTCTCGATGGGGATCAGCGAGGAGAGCCTGTCGCGGGTGATGACGAAGCCGCCGACATGCTGCGACAAATGGCGCGGGAAGCCGACAATCTGGGAGGCGAGATCGAGCATCTGCGCGAGATGCCTGTCGGAGGGATCGAGGCCGGCGCGGCGCGCGTCCTCGGGATCGACCTCGCGCGACCAGCCGCCCCATTTGGTGCCGGAGATGGCGGAAATCGCGTCGTCGGAGAGGCCGAAGACCTTGCCGACCTCGCGGATGGCCGAGCGGGCGCGGTAGGTGATCACGGTGGCGGCGAGCCCTGCCCGGTCGCGGCCGTACTTCTGATAGATATACTGGATCACCTCCTCGCGCCGCTCGTGCTCGAAATCGACATCGATGTCGGGCGGCTCGTTGCGCTCCTCGGAAATGAAGCGCTCGAACAGCAGATCAACCTTGCCGGGATCGACCTCGGTGATTTCGAGACAGTAGCAGACGGCGGAATTGGCGGCCGAGCCGCGGCCCTGGCAGAGAATATCTTGCGAGCGGGCGAAGCGGACGATGTCATAGACGGTCAAAAAATAGGGCGCGTAGTCGAGCTTTTTGATCAGCCGCGTCTCGTGGGCGATGGCGGCGACCACCTTCTCCGGCGCGCCCCCGGGGTAGCGCTTGGCGAGCCCGATGGCGGTGAGCTGTTCGAGCGCCTGTTGCGCGGGCAGCGGCACGGGGCCCAGGGTCTCGAACAGGGGGGCGTCGGGATACTGGTAGCGCAACTCGTCGAGCGAGAAGCGGATGCGCGCAAACAGGATGGCCGATTGCGCCACCGCCTGCTCATAGCCCCTGAACAGATGCAGCATGTCGGCATGGGCGCGCAGATGCCGCTCGGCATTGGCCTCCAGCCGGGCGCCGATGGTGGCGAGCCGCTCGCCCTCGCGGATGCAGGTCAGCACATCCTGCAGCGGCCGGCGCTCGGGCGCGTGGTAGAGCACGTCGCCGATGGCGAGCAACGGCAGGCCGTGATCATGCGCCAGCCGGGCGACACTTGCCATGTGTCGTTGGTCGCTCGCACCATAGGTCCGCGCCAGCGCCAGGTGAAGATGATCGGGGAAGGCTTTGCTCAACCGTGTGAGAACCGGATCAAGCCCGGCTGCGCGCGGCGGCGGGACGACGGCCATCAGCAGGCCCGCGCCATGGGCGATGAGATCGTCGAGCGTCAGGTGACATTCGCCCTTGGGGGCGCGGCGTTTGCCCAGGGTCAGCAGTTCGCACAGATGTCCGTAGCCCGCGCGGTGCTCGGGCCAGACGAGGATGTCGGGCGAGCTGTCCATGAACACAAGCCTGCAGCCGGGCGCGAAGGCGAGGCCCGCCTCCTTGGCCGCCATGTGGCCGCGCACGACGCCCGCCAGCGAATTGCGGTCGGTTATCGCGATGCCGCCGAGGCCGAGCCTTGATGCCTGCACCACCAGTTCCTCGGCATGGGACGCGCCGCGCAGGAAGGAGAAATTGCTGGCTGCAGCAAGCTCGACATAGGCCGACGCGCCTGTCGGCAACAGCCCGGACGGGAGAGGCCTCATGCGAAGAGCCCGTGCATGTACCAGGCGGGCTCGCTGGTCTCGCGGCCATAGAGGCCGTGGCGGAACAGCCAGAAGCGGTAGCCCTGGCGATCCTCGACGCGGAAATAATCGCGGCTGCGGGCGCCGCGACCGTCGCGCCACCATTCGCAGGCGATGCGCTCGGGCCCTTCCGAGCGGGCGACCTCGTAGGAGACGCCGCGCCAGCGGAATTTCAAGGGCGGGCCGTCGGGCACCTCGGCGATGGTCTGCATCAGCTCGGGCCGGTCGAACAGGATCAGCGGACGGGTGATGATCGCATCAGGCGTCGACAGATCCGGCAACAGGGCCAGCGCCGCAGCACCCGAGGCTGCCCGGCGGGCGCCGGGGTGGGAGGCGAGGCGGGCCACCGGCTCGCGGCCGAAGCTGCGCTCGGGAATATGGGTGTCGGCCAGCACGAAGCGCTGGACACGGTCGAGGCCAAGCCGCGCGCCGAGCCGGTCGACCAGCGCGTCATGGCCCTGCCCGGCTGAGTGACCCGCCATCATCTCGGCCTGCGCACCCTCGAAGGGATCGGCGTGGACCACATCGAGCCGCAGCAGGTCGAAGCCGAAGCCCATGTCGAGATCGTCATGCAGGCCGGCGATGCGCTCCTCGAACAGCCGGGCGATCATCCTGGCGTCGCGCAGCGGCCGCGCCGTCTGCACCTCGAGCGCGCTCACATGGCCATCGACCCGAAACAGCCGGATCCGGCAGCGGCGCAGGCCCAAGCCCCGCCGCTCCAGCGGCTCGATGATGCCGGCCGCCAGCGCCGCAATCACCTGGCTGATGTCCTCCTGGCGCGCGATCGGCTCGGCGAAGCGGCGTTCGGTGGAGAGCTCGGCCACCGGCATGATCGGCGAGATCGCCTCGGTCTCGCGGCTCAGCGCCTGGTCGAGCCGCTGCATCAGCCGCGCCCCGAAACGGGCGGCGAGCGGCGCGCGCGGCAGATGGGCGATGCAGCCGATGGTCTTGAGCCCGACACGGCCGAGCGAGGCGACCAGGGCTGGTTCCAGCCGCAGGCCGCTGAGGCTCAACGGCAGGATCGCCTCATTGTGTGCGCCCTCGGCGATGATCCGGCCCTGACCATAGCGCGCCATGGCCCAGGCGGCGCCCGGGGTGTCGGCGAGACAGAGCCGGACGTGAAAGCCCTGGGCGTGAAGCCTTGCCTCGAGATCGGCGACCAGCGCCGCCTCGCCGCCCAGAAGATGGGCGCAGCCGGTCAAATCCATGAACAGGCCATGATCGCGCCCGGCTTGAGCCGCCGCATCCAGCGCCACGAGCGGCGTGTAGCGCTCGCACCAGGCGGCGATGTTGAACAGCAGCGCGCGGGTCTCCTCGTCCTCCGCGGGGTGGCAGTCGAGATCGGGCGCGAGCGCGCGGGCGTCGCTCAGGCTCTGGCCGAGCCGCACGCCGCGGGCGCGGGCGCGCTGATCGAGCCCCACGATGCGGATGGCGTTCCGAACCGTGTCGGTGACAACAACAGGCGGGGCGTCAGGATGCGCGTCCGAAATCGCGGCGGTGATCCAGGACTTGCCCCATCGCGCCCGGTGGATCCTGTCGGTCTGAAGATGGGGGAAAGCGATCGAGAGGATGCGCTGGCGGGTTGGCTGGCTGACGGTCTGGATGGGGAGCGGCATGATCGAATACTCTGACTTTCGGGTTCCAGGCTAAAAGCCATTGGCCGGTGCGTCCGGCGCGGTTGCGTTCGAGCGTCAGGGACAGCCGCATTGCGCCCACGCCACGTTGATAGATGTCGTCCGCCCCGGACAGTTCGGTTGTCACATGCCAGCGCGTCGCCGCCGCACTCGCCTCCTCCCCGCCGCTCTGCCTGAGGACCAGCGCCAGCACGCCGCTCCCCCGCGCCCGCAACATCAGCCGCCGCGTCGCGGTGATGTCGAAGCGGGCCGGATTGCCCTTGATCTGGAAGATGAGTGCCGCCAGCCCTGTGCAGCCCGCCGCCTCGTCCGCCGCCCACATGGCGCCTTGCAGATCGCCGGGCTCGACAAGCGTCAGGCTCGACGGATCGAGCCCGTACTGGGCGAGGCCCGCGGGGAACAGCCCGCCGCCATCGATGCGCGCGGCGGGATCGCTGACCCAGACGATGCCGCGGCGGCCGACGTGATCGGCACGGTCCCCCTGCATGGCCCGCGCCGCAAGCCCGAGCGCAAAGCCCGCCGCGGCGCCGATGTCGCGCGCCAGTCCGGCCCGGACCTCATGCAATCCGCCGCAGGCAAGTCCGCCGTCCAGGCAATGGTCCACCGCGCTGGCGCCGAGCGCCAAGGGTGGCGAGACCTGTTCCGTTCCGGATACCGCCGCATAGGCGCGCGCCTGCTGCGCACGAGTGTGCGCGTTGAGAATATCCGTCGCGATCTGCTGCCTCGAGAGACTCATGGTCCGCCCAAATTGTTCCTGTTATGTTCTATTTAACGCCAGAGTCGCGGCGAGAGTCAATGCGCTGGTTTTGGGGGACGACGACCATGTGTCGCAGACGATGCAGGCTCCCGGCCAGGCCATGGACGATCCGAATTCCGAGACCGGGCGTACGAAGCAACACTGCAGCTTTGAAATGAAACATGTGCGCTAACATTCAAATGGATGCATGAGCTCTTTGTTTGTGCATGTCGTTATCGCAAAACCGCCGCACACTTTTGCGCGACATGCATTCGTGAGTGGCAAGTCGGATCCGATTGCGGCACACTTGCCCACTGACGGCAAATCAGCTGCCGCAGAAGCTCATTGGTTAAGCAATGAGAAGGAGGAAACAATGTGCAAGATATTCGCAGGACAAGATCCGGCACGCTATGAGCAGATCACGCGCCGGCTTCGGCTTAACGGCCAAAGCACGTCCATCCGTCTTGAACGGGCGTTCTGGGTCATCATGGACGAACTCGCGGAAACCCAGGGCATGACCACGCCAGGGTTCATGTCGAAGCTGCATTCCGAGGTGCTGGAATTGCACGGGGAGCCCAAGAATTTTGCTTCGCTGCTGCGCTGTTGCTGCCTGGTTCACCTTGAAACCAGCAGCGTTGGACCCGAGCGGCTGATGGCCGCCGAGTAAAAAACAGCCGTAGTATACAACTACTACCCCGCCTTCCGGCAGGACATCCAAACTTGGCTCACAAGTTCGGAACCAATCGGGAGGAACCATGGCCAAGGCCATTCACAGCATGATCCGCGTGCTCGACGAGGCACGCTCGGTCGAATTCTATCAAAAAGCCTTCGGCCTGAAGATCGCCGACAGGCTCGATTTCGACAGCTTCACCCTGATTTATCTCTCCAATGGGGAAACAGGATTCGAGCTGGAGCTGACAGTCAACAAAGACCGCACCACCGCTTACGATCTGGGTGACGGCTATGGGCACCTGGCGTTTTCAGTCGAAGACGTCAACAGCGAACACGCGCGCCTGACGGCGCTCGGCCTCGAGCCTCGCAAGCTCGTTGACTTCGCGCCCGCCGGCACAGTGATCGCCCGCTTCTTTTTCATAGCCGATCCGGATGGATACCAGATCGAGGTGCTCCAGCGCGCCGGCCGATATCTGTAGCTGCGGCATGGCCGGACCGGGAAGGAAGGAGCCCGGCCTGACCATGTCAGACTATCACCAAGGGAGGAAAAATCATGACAGTTCAAACCATGCGGCAAGGGATGACGCGCCGCCAGCTGTTGTCGCGAACGGTCGCGACCGGAGCGACATTTGTCATCGGTTCCGGTTTCATCGCCGGGCTCGATGCGGCCTGGGCGATGGAAACCACAGCGCTCAAGCCGGAATCGATGGCGACGCTGATCCAGATGGCGCGCGATATCTATCCACACGACCATGTCGCCGACGAATTCTACGCCATTG
>Ga0180016_100045_pt1 | contig 60592 bp, 55 predicted proteins | sample KR46_M_MetaG_FD_129673 | JGI IMG/M metagenome (GOLD analysis project Ga0180016, IMG submission 129673) | Groundwater microbial communities from the Olkiluoto Island deep subsurface site, Finland - KR46_M_MetaG | ecosystem: Environmental > Aquatic > Deep subsurface > Groundwater | place: Finland... | reverse complement strand
GGCCAGGTCCATGGTTTTGAGCACCCCCTGCACGGACAGGCGCAGGCCGAAGCTGCCGCTGATGGCCCGGTCGATGTCCTCGGCCGAGGCCACGCCCATCTCCAACAGCGAGAGCACCTCGCGGAACATGGCGGTTTGGATGCGGTTCACCAAAAAGCCGGGAATCTCCTTGTTCACCAGCACCGGCGTCTTACCGATGCGGCTCAAGAGTCCCAACGCCGCCTCCTTGGTTTGCTCGCTGGTGCCTTGGCCCATAACCACCTCCACCACCGGCACGATGTGGGGCGGGTTGAACCAATGGGTGATGATCAGCCGACCCTGGTCGCGCACCTCGGAGCCGAAGCGGGAGATGGAGAGCATGGAGGTGTTGCTGGCCAGGATGGCATGCTCCGGGGCGTGGCGGTCCATCTGGCCGAACAGCTCCTGCTTGAGCTCCGGGTTTTCCGGGGCGGCTTCGGTGACGAAGTCGGCCTTTTTCAGGGCCGATGGCAGGCTGGTGGTGGTGGTGATGCGCCCCAGGGCCTGGGCCGCGCCCTCGGGGGTCTCCAGGCTCATCTCCACGAAGGTGCCCAGGTTTTCCTCGACGGAGGCCAGGGCCTTGGCCAGCAGCTCCTCGCTCAGGTCGTAGAGGGTGACCGGCAGTCCCTTTTGGGCAAAGGCCTGGGCGATGCCGTGGCCCATCAGGCCCGCCCCCACCACGGTGATGTTTTTCATCTCGGGCATCGGCTCCCCTTTTCGCGCTAGTCCTGCTCCATGGCCTTCATGTCCGCGATGAACTCGCGCACCATGTCCTGGGCCGAGCCTTCAAGCTTCCAGCCCCATTCCTTTGCGGCGTTGCTGCCGTCGATGTAGCTGGGGATGTACTGGAGCACCTCCACCGCCTGGGGATCCGGCTTGAAGCTGATTTGGGCCTGCGGGAAAAAGCCCTTTACGATTTCGGCCAGTTCGGCGGCGGTGGGCGAAGGGGTGATCTGGCCCAGGTTGTAGATCCTGGTCTTGATGGCCGCCGCGTCGGCCTCGTAGAGCTCGGCCAGGCTGCGGATGCCGTCGCTGATGTACATCAGGGGAAGCACCGTGTCCTCGGGCACCCACACCTCGTAGGGCCTGCCCTGGGCCGCCGCCTCGATCATGCCGGGGTTGTACTGGCCGAATCCCCCGGCGGTGACGCCCGGGCCAACGATCTGGGGCAGGCGGACTCCCCGGAAGTCGATGCCGAACTTGCGCTGGTAGTAGCGGCCCAGCAGCTCGCCGAAGACCTTGGTCACGCCGTAGATGATGGTGGGCTGCTGGATGGTCTCGTCGGAGATGTGGCCGTCGTGGCCCATGCCGTAGGAGCCCATGGAGCTGGAGAAGAGGAACTTGCCCACCCCACAGATGCGGGCGGCTTCCAGGGCGTGGTAGGTGCCTTCGTTGTTGATCTTGTAGGCCCGCCAGGGGTTGGCCTCCGAGGGGGCCGAGAGGGTGGCGGCCAGATGGAAGACCTCCTTCACGCCGTGGTCGCGGAAGGCGTTGAGCACCTCGCTGAAGTTGGTGATGTCGCCCTGGACGTGGGTGACCTTGGAGGCCAGGTCGGCGGGCAGGGCCTTGGCCGGGGTGACGTCGAAGGTGACCACCTCCTGGCCTTTTTCCACCATGATGCGCGCCAGGTTGGCGCCGATCAGCCCGCAGCCTCCCGTGATGATTATGGACACCAAAAACCTCCCGTGGTGTTTTGACTTTTTACTTGAAGAAGCGCTCCTTCAACTCCTTGACCACTCCGCGCCGGAAGGTCATCACCGAGACCACGTACAGCACCCCCATGATCAGGGGCCATATGTCGGTCTGGGAGCTGAGGAAGTCCTTGACGTACACGATGGACATCGCGCCGATCACCGGCCCGTAGATGGTGCCCATGCCGCCCACCAGGGTCATAAGCACGATCTCGCCGGAGATGTCCAGGCCCAGGCTGAACAGGGGCACGAAGTTTTGCAGCATGGCGTAGAGCCCGCCCGCCAGGGCGGCGAAGCCGGCCGAGATGACGAAGGAGATCAGCTTGTACTTGCGGGGGTCGTAGCCCACGCTCATGGCCCGGTCGGTGTTTTCGCGCAGGGCCTGCAAGGCCCGGCCAAAGGGCGAGCGGATGATGCGCACCCCCAATACCAGGGCCAGGATGAACACCGCCATGACGAAGTAGTAGTAGACCAGGTCCGAGCTCAAATCCACCGGGCCCAGGGAGGGCCGTGGCACGCCCTGCAGGCCGTCGTCGCCGCCGGTGAGCGAGCGCCACTGGAAGGCGATGAAGTAGATGAGCTGGGCAAAGGCCAGGGTGACCATGGCGAAGTAGATGCCGTGGCGCTGGGTGGAAAGAAAGCCCATGGGTATGGCCACCACCACCGCAAGCAATATGCCCATCCCCAGGGCCAGAGGCACGGAGCTGGTCAGGTGGATGAGGCTCAAGCCGGTGCCGTAGGCCCCCAGGCCGAAAAAGGCGGCATGTCCAAAGGACAACAGGCCGGTGTAGCCGAAGATGATGTCGAAGCCGATGGCGAAGATAGCGAAGATGAGCATCTGGGTGGCCAGCGCCTGGTAGGGGACCAGGTAGGGCGCGGCCAGCAGAACGACCGCGCCGACTATGATGCCGGCTATTTTATGGCGCGCCTTCAGTTGCATGACAACTCCGGATTACTCAAAGAACGATACCCGCCCGAAAAAGCCCCTGGGCCGGGTCACCAGGACCAAGGCCATGAAGGCGTAGATCAAGGTGGTGGAGCCCGGCGGCCAGAACACGATGGAGAAGGTCAATATCTGGCCGATTACCAGGCCCGCCAGGATGGAGCCCCCGATGCTGCCCATGCCGCCGATGATCACCACCACGAAGGTCTGCACCAGGATGTCCATGCCCATGGCCGGTTGCACGTTTTGGATCGGCGCGGCCAGCACCCCCGCCAGCCCCGAGAGGCCCGCCCCCAGGCCGAAGATCAGGGTGAAGGTCCAGGAGATGTTGGTGCCCAGGGCATCGGCCATCTCGGCGTTGTCCGTGCCCGCCCGGATGATGGCCCCCAGGCGGGTCTTCTCGATGAACAACCACAAGCCGCCGGACAACAGGGCGGTGACCACCAGGATGAACAGGCGGTATTTGGGGTAGTACATGAACCCCAGGTTCACCGCGCCCTGCAGCAGGTCCGGGATGTTGAAGGGCTCGCCCTCTGGGCCGAAGATGATCTTGATGGCGTCCTGGATGATGAACATGATGCCGAAGGTGAGCAGCAGGTTGTAGTAGTGGGGCAGCTTGTACAACTTGCTGATCAACAACTTTTCCAGGACCATGCCGATGGCGGCCACGATCAGGGGGCACAAGATCAGGCAGGCCAAAAAGTTCAGCTGCAAATGATTGGCGATGGTGTAGGCCGCGTAGGCGCCCAGCATGTACAGCGCCCCGTGGGCGAAGTTGACCACGCCCAGGGTGCCGAAGACCACGGTGAGCCCCAGGGAGAGCAACACGTAGATGCAGCCCAGCACCAGGCCGTTGAAAAATTGGCTGAACAGAAAAACCGGTTCCATGGTGTTTCCAGGCGGGGCGGGGCGTCAAAAGGCGCCCCGCCCCAGGCCGGTTGGAGTTACTTGTTTAGCTTGCAGCCGAACTGGCTGGGCTTGCCGAAGGCCTGCTCGGCGGGAAGGGAGCCGACGATCTCAAAGTAGTCGTCCTTGCCCTTGACCTGGTTGGGCTGCTTCACCTTGAGCAGATAGGCCTTGCCCACCTGCTGGTGATCCTCGGGGCGGATGTAGCCGGGGTTGGCGAACATGTCCTTGAAGGTGTGGCCTTCCAGGGCCTTGATCACCTTGTCGGGCTCCGCGCCGCCGGCCCGCTTGACCGCCAGGAGGTACTGGGTCACCGCGCTGTAGACCGCGGCGGCCATGAAGTGGGGGCGCTCGCCGGTCTTCTTGAGGTAGCGGTCCGCGAAATCCTTGGCGCCGGGGTTGTCCACGGTCCAGTTCCAGGGCGCGGCGGTGTAGTTGCCGGCGAAGGTGGCCACGCCGGCCCCGCGGATGCTGGGCTCGAACAGCAGGGCGTGCACGATCACCACCTTCTTCTTGAGGCCGTACTCGGCGGCGGCCTTGGTGGAGTTGACCGCGTCCTTGCCCACGTTCAGCAGGGCCAGCACCTCGGGCTTGGCGTTAATGGCCTTGAGGATGTAGGGGCTGTAGTCGGAGGTGTGCAGGGCCACCATGTCGTTGCCCACGATCTTGCCGCCCATGGACTCCACCGCTTCGCTGAAGTGCTTGAGCAGGTTGTGGCCCCAGGCGTAGTCGGAGGTGATGCAGTACCAGCGCTTGCCCAGGCTTTTGGCGCCCAGGATGCCCACGGTGGTGGCCATCATGTAGTCGTTGTAGTTCCACTTGAACACGTAGCGGTTGCAGGCCTTGCCGATAAGGTCGGTGGTGCCGGCGGAGGTGGAGATGAACAGCTTTTTGTGGAGCTTGGCCTGCTGGGCCACGGCCAGGGCTGCGGCGCTGTTGGGGCAGGCGATGATGACGTCAACATTCTCCTTCTCGTAGAGCTCCTTGGCTTTTTCGTTGGCCACGCCGGGGTTGTAGGCGTGGTCGCGAACCACCAGCTCCACCTTGGTCCCCTTGATGCCCTCGAAATCGGCAACCGCCATCTCGGCGGCCCACTTTTCGCCGTTTCCGATGACCGCCACCGGGCCCGACAGCACGCTGATGATGCCTACCTTGACGACTTTGGCGGCCTGCGCCGGTCCCGTGACCATGAGCAGAGCCGCGGCCAACATGACCACCACGACCAAACTTTTAGCTCGCATCTGACTTTTCCTTTCTTGCAACAAGCTTTTCCTTCGGACTGTTATGGACGGGATGCGCGCCCCAGGGCAGGCACCGTCCGGATTTTCATCCCAAGGGTGTGATTCAAACTCCCAAATATTTGTGCTGTATCTCGGTATCGCGCATGAATTCTTCATTGCTGCAAGTGTGCACGATTCTTCCGCCGTAAAGGATGTTGTGCCGCTCGGCTATCTGGCAGGCGAAGCGGGTGTTCTGCTCCACCAGGAGCACCGTGAGCCCGGAGGCTTTTATCTCCTTGAGGATGGTGCCTATGGTCTCCACCAGAAGGGGAGCCAGTCCCTCGGTTGGCTCGTCCAACAGCAGCAGGTCCATCTTGGCCCGGAGGATGCGGGCGATGGCCAGCATCTGCTGCTCCCCGCCGCTGAGCTGTGAGCCCTTGTGGGACACCCGTTCGTGCAGCCTGGGGAAGAAATGGAATATGCGCTCCAGGCTCCAGCCGGTTTCGCCCCGGCCCCAACTGGGGAACATCAGGTTTTCCGACACGGTGAGACTGGGGAAGATTCCCCTCTCCTCGGGCACGTAGCCCACGCCCAGCTTGGCGATGCGGTTGGGCGCCAGGCCGTTGATGGCCTGGCCGTTGAAGCTTATGCGGCCCGAGCGGGGCGTCAGCAATCCCATGATGGTGCGCAGGGTGGTGGTCTTGCCCGCCCCATTGCGTCCCAACAGGGTGACCAGTTCGCCCTTGGCTATCTCCAGGGAAACCCCGCTCAGCACCTGGCTCTCGTCGTAGGCCGCGTGCACGTCTTCCAGTTGGAGAAGCGTCATACTCCCCCCAGATAGGCTTCTTGCACCTTTTGATTGCCCTTGACCTCTTCCGGCGAGCCCTCGGCGATCACCTCGCCCTGGTTGAGCACGGTTATCACGTGGGAGATGGAGGTCACGATGTCTATGTTGTGATCAATGAGCACCACGGTCATGGACCCGGCCATGTCCTGGATCAGGCCCACGATGCGCTCGTGGTCGGCGGCTTGCAGCCCGGCCAGGGGCTCGTCCAACAAGACCACCTCTGGGTCGGTGGCCTGAGATATGCCTATGTCCAGCACCCGGCGGTCGCCGTAGGAAAGGTTTTTGCACAGTTGGCCGCGTTGTTCATAAAGGCCTATGCTGGCCAGCACCGCGTCGGCCTTGGCCGCCGCCTGCTTGAGGGACCTATAGTTCAATAGAAAATTGTAAGGGTGCTTTTGGGTGGCCTGGGCCGCGACCCGCACGTTTTCATGCACCGAGAGCTCGGGGAACACGCTGGTGATCTGAAAGGAGCGGGCCAGGCCCATCTTGGCGATGCGGAAGGGCGGCAGGCCGGTGATGTCCTTGCCCTGGTAGATTATCTCGCCGTGGGTGGCCTTCAGGAATCCGGTGAGCAGGTTGAAAAGGGTAGTCTTGCCCGCCCCGTTGGGCCCGATTATGGAATGGATGGCCCCACGCTCCACCTTCAGGTCCACCCCGTTGATGACCTGGAGGGCCCCAAACCATTTTTTGAGGCCTCTGGCCTCCAAGACTACCTGGCTATCCATCTTCAGCTTCCGCCGTATTCGGTTATTTTTTGGGCGGCAGGCCCAGGATTTCCCGGGCCTCTTCCGGGGAGGCGATTTCCCGGCCCAGTTCACGGGCCATTCTCACCGTCTTCTCCACCAGCTCGGCGTTGCTCTTGGCCAATACGCCGGGGCTCAGGTAGAGGTTGTCCTCGAAGCCCACGCGCACATGGCCTCCCATGATCATGGACAGCGCGGCCATGCGGAACTCGTTGAGGCCGACGGCGCACACCGACCAGGGAGAGCCTTGGGGTATGCAGTGAACCATGTGCAAAAGGTTCTCGGGCGTGGCCGGTATCTGCCCCAGTATGCCCAGCACGAACTGGAAGTACATGGGCGTTTCCATATGCCCCGTCTCGGCCAGGTGCACCGCGTTGTTGATCATGCCCACGTCGTAGCACTCAAGCTCCGGCTTCACGCCGCAGGCCCTCATGGTGTCGGCCATGTGCACCATGTCCGGGAAGGAGTGCACCATAACAAACTTGAGCATGTACTCTTTTTTGCTGGCGCTGTAAATGTCGATTACCGGGGAGCCCGCGTTGAACGAGGCCAAATCGGGAGCGGCCGCCGGGTTCTTGCACAACTCGGGCACCACGGCCAGGCGTCCCTCCACGCTCTCCAGGGGCAGCTTCTCGTAGAGGTGATCCCCGTCGCAGCGCCGCCCGGAGCCGCCGGTGCTCACGTTGACGATGATGTCGGTCTTCTCGCGGATGGGCAGGATGGCCTGCTCCAACCACTCGGCTTTTTGCTCGCCCCGGCCGGTCTCGGGGTTGCGGGCGTGGATGTGCACCACCGAGGCGCCGGCGTTGTACGCGTCCAGGGTCGCCTGGGCCTGCTCGGCGGGGGTTTTGGGCAGATTGGGGTTGCTCTCCGGGGAAGCGCCACCGGTGATGGCTGCCGTGATGATCAACTTGTCCACAGCGTGTTTCCTTTCAGTCTATATACCCGGTCCGGGATCACCCAGGCCAAAATGCGATTGAGGGGAATATGCAGGGTCAGGAGGAGCGCTCGCCCCCCGCGGAAATGACCAGCATTGCCTCGACCTCTTTGCCTCCCAGGGCGTAACCGTAGTGGGGCAGGCTGGCGTCGAAATAGACGCAATCGCCCGCATCCAGCAAAAATTCTTGATCGCCGATATGCAACTCAAGCTTGCCGCTCAATATCATCATCAACTCGTGGCCTTTATGCTGGAAAATATGAGTCTTTTCGGCGCGAGGCAAGATGTTGATGAAGTAGGGGTCCATAAGGCGCTTGGGAAACACCGGGGCAAGCGGCGAGTAGGAATAGCCGACCTCGATCCCGTGGCGATAGCTGGCTTGGCGCTCGGTTTTTTTTACCACGGTGACCATAGTCGTCGGTTCGGCGTTCGCAAAGATGTCGGCGACATGCACCCCCAGGGCCTCGGCTATGGAGGCCAGGGTGGAAACCGGGGGGGCGCTTTTGGAGTTTTCCAGTTTGGACAGATAGCCGCGGCTGAGGTTGGTCCTCTCGGCGACCGCCGCCAGGGTGAGGCCACGGTCTATGCGGAGGCTCTTTATGCGGGCCCCGATTTGTTCTTCTCTAAAAGTAGCCATGCTTGGCGCAACTCTACAATTAAAATCGCCGAGCAAAGGGGCGAACAAAGCCGTTTCACCCTTGGTTGACCCATGTTGCCCAAATGGAAAACACCTGTTTACTCTGGGAAAACCAAGGTACACTAACAGGATTGTGGGGGTCAACCCTTTTCACGCGGGGCCGCTTTACTCAGCCGTATTGCCCTCGGCATTTAATGCCACGGGCCAGGGAGCGGTGTGAACAGGGGAGTGTGGCTCGGTGATAAGAGGATCGGTTGGTCCAAGATAGGGCGGCAAGCCGTGTTTGGCCGGCGCGGCCGGGAGGGAGCTTTTTCGGTGGTATCAGCCCATCCGTGGGGCTGGTAAAACCGGCGGGGGGAAGTCCAGCGGCTTAGGCGGGGCTAAGTCTTGTCCAGGTTTTCCGACCCGAACAGCCAATCCAGGGCGACCTCGATGTGGTTGCGCACGGTGGATTCCAGTGCGTACAGGTCGGTGTTCTCATCCTTGAACATGTCATAGATCTTTTGGTGGACCCCCACGGCCATGTTGATGTTGAGCATTTGATAGCGGTAGGTGATCAGGTACCACAGGCGGTGCATTCTGAGGGTCTGGAGCAGATCAATCAGCAGTTGGTTGCCGGAAGCGTTGATGAAGATGGCGTGAAATTGCTTGTGCGCCACCACGTATCTTTCCCGCTCCCGGGCGCGGCCGGCGGACTTCATCTCCTCCAGGGAGGCGCCCATCTCTTCAAGTTCCTGGGGGGTCAATTTTTCGTAGGCTTCACGGGCGGCCAGGCCTTCCAAGGCGGCGCGAACCGGGAAATTCTCCTCGATATCCCTTCTGGTCAACTCCCGGACGTGGGTGCCTTTGCGGGGGACGATGACCACCAGGCCTTTTTTTTCCAATTCCCGGAAGGCTTCCCTGAGAGGCGAACGGCTGACCCCCAATTGCTTTTGCAACTCCGACTCGACCAATTGCTGGTTGGGGGCCAACGTTCCGTCCAAAATTAAGTCAGCCAGAAGATCGGCCACCTGCTTGGTAAGAACTTGGGGCTTGAAACCGCTGAGCTTGATTTTTTCCTGCAGGTCATCCATTCAGTTCTCCTTTGGGCTGGGTCGGCCAGAGTAGTGCTTGCAGTAGACGGCTCGCCAAGTTAAAACAAGCCAGCCCAACTGTTGGAAGTAAGCCTCATGCCCATCTACGAATATGAGCCGGTAAATCAGGAGCAAGGCTGCCCGCGCTGCCGCCACGGCTTCGAATTGATCCCCCCCGCCGGCGAGCCCCCCTGCGCGGCTTGCCCGGATTGCGGTCGGCCGGTGCGCAAGATCATCTCCCGGGTGGGGGTGGTGATCAAACAGGCCGACGGGGAAAGCGGCAGGGTTATCGACAAAATACGCACCTACGAAAACGACGGGATGTGGTCTCATGCCGCCGAACTGGCCGACAGCCACGCGGCCAAATCCAAGGACTCCGGCCTCAAGGAACGGGCCATGGACAACTACAAGAAGGCTGGCATGGACCCAAGCTAGACTCGCCCTGGTTTTGCCTGCATGCCCTGCGCCAGGCCCCACCTTGCCCAACCTCCTGTAAGCGCCCCCAGTCGCTTGGCCCCTCATCGGCCGACCAGGTAGCATCCCGACAGCTCGCCGATGTGGGGAAGGTCTTCCAGCTTTGCCAGCAAGGCCAGGGACTTCTCGATCCGGGTCGGGCTGAGCACCCCGGTGCAGCAGTCCAGGTATTTGGCCCGAAACTCCTGGCTGCTCATGGGGTTCTGGGGGCTGCCCTTGGCCTTGTCCACCCGGGCGGAAAGGGTTTCGCCGCTTTTGAGGCTTATCTTCACCTCGGACGGGCCGAAATCGCCACTTTCGGCCTGCTCCACCACCTGTCGCTTGGTCAGATCGATGAGCTTTTGCACCGGCTCCCGCAGCACCGACTCGTCGCTGAAAGAGCCCAGGGTCAAGCGCCCGTCAACCAGGGCCAGGGACACCACCGCCTCCAGGCTGAACTTGGCTTGCAGGCCGGTGCTGGGCCTATGGTGGATGAGGATCTGGTCGGCCATGTCGTGAATGACGCCGGTGACGCTTTGGACCTGGTCGGCGTCAAAGCCCGGCCCGTGGGCCAACTCCAGGGCCGCGTCCGCCGGGGGATGGCTGAAGGCGCAGGAGGGGTGCTTTTTGATGAGCAGGCCCGGCGAGTCAATTTCATAGGGGCGGCCCAGGCGGTCCAGGATCGCCGCCGCGTCCACCGCATTGCCGGCCACGAACAAATGGAAAAAGCCCAAAGGCGCTTCGAAGACGGCCTGGTCTCCGGTGAAGCCGCTTTGGGCTAGCAGCGCGGCCAGCAGTCCGTTTTGCGCCGCCTTGCCCGCGTGGAAGGGCTTGGTCATGGTGCCGAAGTTTTGCTGCAGGCCCGAGGCCTGGGAGGCCCCCATGGCCAGGGCGTGGCGCAGTTGCTCGTCGCTTAACCCCAGGAGCTTTGCCGCGGCGGCGGTGGCTCCGATGGTTCCCATGGTGCAGGTGGAGTGCCAACCCAGCCCGTAATGCACCGGGTTCATGCCGTAGGCCAGCTTGGTGGTTATCTCAACCCCCAGCACGTAGGCCTCCAGCAGGGCGGCCCCGTCGGCCTCGACCAGTTCGGCCGCGGCCAGGGCGGCGGGCAGCACCGGCACCGAGGGGTGGCCGTACATGGCCTGGTCCACGTCGTCGTAATCCAGGGCATGCCCGGCCAGGCCGTTGAGCAGCGCCGCGTTCAGGGAGCCTATGCGGCGATCACCACCGATGATGACGGCCTGGGGCTCTCCGCCCTGGGGCAGCAGCACCTGACGGGCGATGCGCGAGGCCGGTTCCTGGGCGCCCTTGGCCGCCACCCCCAGCAGATCCATGCATAACAGACGGGCCTTGGCGATCAACTCGCCGGGCATATCCTGAATGCGCGCCTTTTGGATGAACTGGACCAGTTCCTCGGTGAAGGCGCGTGGCGCATTTGCCTGCGGCATGGTCGGGCCTCTCTTCCTTACCGCGTCTCCCCCTAAGCTTCCTTGGGGGCGTCCATGGCGATGATGGATGTCTTGCCGTAGCCCCGGTCACCGGGCGGCAGGTCCATGACCTTGCTGGATGGCTCGTACTTCAGTTCGGGCAGGTCCGCTTCCAGGTCCGGCCAATAGGCCAGGGTGCGCACCAGCCAGTCGCGGTCGTTGCGCGCCGGGTAATCGTCGCGGGCGTGAGAGCCCCGGCTCTCGGTGCGCATCAGGGCGGCGTAGGCCACGCACAGGGCAAGGCGCAGGATGCCGGGCATCTTGAGCGCCAGGGCCAACTCCGGGTTGGCCCCCACGCCGTCGGAGCGCAGGCCGATCCTGAGGGCGCGGGCGTAGAGCCGGCGCAGGTTGTCCACCGCGGTTTGCAGCTTGTCGCCGTCGCGGAAGATGCCCACCCGCTGCATCATCTCCTGCTGCATGGCGGTGCGGATGGCGTAGACGTTTTCCTGGCCCTTGGAGCCGTCCACCAGGGCCTTGATGCGACGCGCGTCCTTGTCCACGGCTTGTTTGACGAGTTGGGGGGGGAAATTCACCTGGGCGCTTTGCAGGAAGGCGGCCATCTTCATGCCCACGTGGCGGCCCGCCACGATGGTTTCGGCCAGGGAGTTGCCCGCCAGGCGGTTGAAGCCGTGCAGATCCCAGCAGGCCGACTCCCCGGCCAGGAAAAGGTTCTCCAGGCCGTAGGCCGCGCCGTCGGAGTTGGTGCGCATGCCGCCCATGGAGTAGTGCTGGGCCGGGCGCACCGGGATGAGCTCACGGGTGCAGTCGATGCCAAGGAAGTTGTGGCACAGCTCGTAGACCTCGCGCAGCTTGGTGCGGATGGCCTCCTCGCCCAGGTGGCGGATGTCCAGCCAAACGTGGTCGCCGTAGGGGGAGGGCACCCCCTTGCCCTGGGCGATGTGATAGGTCATCCAGCGAGCCACCACGTCCCGAGAGGCAAGCTCGGCCTTCTTGGGCTCGTAGTCGGGCATGAAGCGGTGCTGGTCCACGTCCAGCAGGGTGCCGCCCTCGCCCCGGCAGCCTTCAGTTACCAGGATGTTGGTGGGCACGATGCCCGTGGGGTGGAACTGCACCGCTTCGGGGTTTCCGAAAGGCACCAGGCCGGTGTCCAGAGCGATGATGTGGCCGCCGCCCTCGTTGATGATGTTGCTGGTGGTCTCGGGGTAGAGCCTGCCATAGCCGCCGGTGGCGATGAGGGTGGCCTTGGCCAGGTAGGCCCGCATCCTGCCGGTCTTGAGGTCGCGCACCACGCAGCCCAGGCTCTTGACCCCGTCGTGGATCAGGCTGGTGGCCTCCACCCGGTCGTGGATGGTGATGCCCAGTTCCAGGACCTTGTTGTCCATGGCGTAGAGCAGGGTGTGCCCGGTGCCGTCGGCGGTGTAGCAGGCCCGCCACTTGGAGGTGCCGCCGAAGTTGCGCGCCGCGATCAGGCCGTGGTGCTCGGGCTTTTCCTCTTTTTCATAGGACACGCCGCCCTGAAAATAGGTGGTCTTGCCTGCCACCACCCGGTTCCAGGGCACTCCCCAATAGGCGGCCTCGCGGGCGGCGATGGGCGCGGTGTCGCAGAAGATGCGGGCTACCTCCTGGTCGCAGCCCCAGTCCGATCCCTTTACCGTGTCCTCGAAATGCAGCTCCGGGCTGTCGCCCTCGCTCATGGCGGTGTTGCCCATGGCGGCCTGCATGCCGCCTTCCGCCGCGCAGGAATGGGAGCGTCGGGGGGGCACCAGGCTCAGCAGGATGGTGTCGAATCCTTGGGATGCCACCTCTATGGCCGCCCGTTCGCCGGCCAGGCCCGCGCCCACGCAGAGAAGATCAGTGTAGTAAGTTTCGAATTCCATGGGGCGTCCTCCCTAAAGACCCGCGACAGGCTGAAATTTCCACCACCTTTTTGTTTCCATCAATATTTTTTGCTTATGGAGATGGCGTCCTTCGCGCACCCCTCCAGACACTGGTCGCAAAGGATGCATTCGTCCTCGTTGCCCTGAACTATGGAGGGGATGCCGTGCTCCCCCTCGAATATTCTCACGGGGCACACCTTGACGCACTCGCCGCAATCATCAATGCCCACGCAACGGTCTTCTGAAATTTCTACAGCTATGAACAGTCCCATTGCCTGTATCGCCTTTCCCGCCGACGCTTGCCTGGAGGAACTTATTTTGTTGATTCCGCTTTGCCCTGGTCTTTAGGCTCGCCGCCTCACAGCACATCCCTGAGGATGGTCACGATATCGGAGAAGGCGTGGGCCACCTTGATGCCCGAGCTTTCCAGCACCTTGATCTTTGATTTGGTGCTGCCCTTCTCGCCCTCCACGATGGTGGCCGCGTGGCCGAAGCGCATGCCGGGCATATCGTCCACGAAGCGCCCGGCGATGAAGGCGACGATGGGCATGCTCACCTGGTTGTCCATGACCCATTGGGCCAGCTTTTCCTCTATGACCCCGCCCGGCTCACTGAAGATGACCATGGCTTCGGTGTCCGGGTCCTGATTGAAGCGCTCGGCCAGGTCCAGGAAGTTGGAGCCCACCACCGGGTCGCCGCCCACGCTGATGCAGGTGCTCTGGCCGATGCCGTTGGTGGTGAGAAGGTTGGCTATCTCGGTGGTCATGCCGCCGGAGCGCGAGGCGATGCCCACCTTGCCCGGCATGTAGGCCTTTTTCACGTCCTCCACCGGCCCCCCGGCCATGCCCAGCTTGACCATTCCCGGTGAAATCAGGCCCAGGGTGTTGGGCCCGATGACCGTGGCCTGTTTCTGGCGGGCCAACTCCAAAAGCTCCACCGTGTCCCGGCGGGGCACCCGCTCGGTGACGATGACCAACAGCTTGATGCCGTTCATCAGCGATTCCAGGGCGGCCTCCTTGACCATCAGCGGAGGCACCGAGATGATCGCCGCGTCCGCCGCCTCGTGGGCCATGGCCTGGGCCACGGTGTCGAATACCGGCACCGAGTAAACGCTCTGGCCCTTCTTGCCCGGCGTGACCCCGGAGACGACCTTGGTGCCGTATTCCTGCATGTCCTTGGTGAAAGAGGCGGCTTCTCGGCCGGTGATGCCCTGCACCATTACCTTCGTGTCGCTGTTCGCTAAAATCGCCATTGCATCTACTCTCTAGTTGCTCATCAATTAACCGAGGCTGACGACACGGCTCTGCCGGCCGCCTGGTCGATGGAGACAGTGCGGTCGCAATAGGGCACGCCATATTTGTCCAAGAGCCTGAAGCCCTCTTGTTCCCAAGCGCCGGGAACCCGGAACACCGCCACCGTCCGGGCGGGGTCCAGGCCGCTCTCCAGGATTCCCTTGATAACCCCCCGGGCCACCAGGTCCACCCTGGTGTTGCTGACCACGTTCATGATCACCGCGATCTTCTTCACGCCCGGCTTGGACAGGATGTGCTTGGTCAACTCGGTGACCTTGAACACCGAGGGGTTGCCGCCGATCTCGCAGTAGTTGGCCGGTTGCCCGCCGTGCTGGCGCACTGCGTCAAAGGCGGTGAGCGAGGCCCCGCCGCCGCCGATGATCAGGCCCAGGTTGCCGGGGAACTCGATGACCCGCCCGGCCACGCCGCGGTGATCCATGCTGTCGATCTCCTGGGCCCGGCGCTCGAAGTCGCTGACCTCGCGGCCCCCGGAGAAGCGCCCCTGCTCTTTTTCGATGGGCGCCACCTCGGGCTGGCGGGGCAGGGCGTCGTCGTCCACGTCCAGGTGGCAGTCCAGGGCCACCAGGCGGCCGTCGGTGCTAAGGCCCAGGGGGTTGATCTCGGCCAGGGTGGCGTCGTAGTCCAGGAACACGTCGGCCAGGCGCGCGAACAGTCGGCCCAACTGAATGAGCAGCTTGCCGGTGACGCCCGCCCGGGCCACCAACTCCCTGCCCATGAAGGAGGGGAAGCGCCTCAGCGGCGAAAAGTGCATCTGCACCACCGCGCCGGGGTCTTCTTTAGCCAGCGCCTCTATGTCCACCCCGCCTTGGGGGGAAAAGATGGCCACCGGCAGCTTGGCCGCGGTGTCGTAGGTGATGGCCAGGTAAAACTCCTGGCGCAGTACTATGGGCTGTTCGATTAGTATCTTGGTGGCGGTGTAGTCGCGGATGGGCGTGGCCAGCAGATGCTCGAAATGCTTTTGCATCTCCTGGGTGGTTTGGGCGGTCAAGATGCCCCCCGCCTTGCCGCGCCCGCCCATGGGTATCTGTGCCTTCAGCACCGCCGGGGGAGAGAAGGTGAGTTCCTGGCCCGCGGCGAACGCCTTCCCCTCAGGCACGGGGATGCCGCGCTTTTTCAGGATTTGTTTGGCTTCGTGCTCAAGAAGTCTCATGTTTTCCTCTAGCCTAATCGCGAGTAGGAGATGACTCGTGGTTGTCCAAAGCCGGTTGCTGCGGCAGGCGCTGCTACCGGGCATGCCTGGTGGATATGCCCCATGACCCGCCTAAAAAATTGCCAAAATATTGTTTCGAGCGTGCGGGTTTTGATCAATGGTGAACCTTCGTGGTGATGCACTACCTCGGCAAAGTCATAGCTACGGTATGTTGTCGACAGCCTACTAAGGCGGGTTTTTGTCTGTCAAGCGAGGAATCGGCGGCCAAAGTTGTAGACGCCCAGGCCTTGCAAAACCACCTACCCAGCCCCCTTGCTTTGGCGTAACTAGTTGAACATTAATTACGTTAAGGCGGTACGGGCAGATCGGCGAAGGCTTTTGGCTGGGATGCGCGGCGGTCCAATGGGTTGCCCAGAGTGAACAAGCGGCCATATTGGCACTTGGCGGGAAGCTGATGAATCCCCGCCGGGCGGCACCATGGCGGCACCGCCCGGCAGGGAGGTGATGTTACTTGGCCAGAGCCTCGGCCCTTATCTTGAGCCAGAACTCCTCGAAATTCTTTTCCTTGATCTTCTTGGCCGTCTTTTCCTCCAGGGCCTTTTCCCAGGCAGCTTGGAGCTTCTTTATATGGGCCACGCGCTCGTCGTTCCAGGCCTGGGCCTCGGCGGTCCACACGCCCTTTTCCTTGAGGTAGCGGATGGCGCCCTCATGGAAGGGAGCGTCCGCCGGGGGCACGCCGGAGTCCTTGATGGCCCACAGGGGCATGACCTTGTGAGCGCCCTTGTACAGGTCAAAGGTCTCGTCCATGGCCTTGGCCATGTTGTAGACCCACTCCGGGTCCTTGTCCGCGTACACCGTGATCTGGGGATAGCGGTAAGCGGGCAGCCAGATGGGCTTGTCCGGGGTTATGCCCGCGCCAATGGTCTCCTGGAAGGGGGTAAGGTAGGGGGCCATTTTGATCATGCGCTTCCATCCGTCCTTGTCGTCCGGAGGGAAGGGCAGCCAGTGCAGGCCCCGGGGCGAAGTCTCCAACTCGTACATGAGCGAGGCGCTGGTGATCACCACCGCGGCGTCGGTCTTGCCTTCGATCAGGCCCCGGCAGGCGGCGCCGTAGCTGGGGAACTCCACCTTTTTGACGTCGTTCCAGGTGAGCCCGCCAAAGGCCAGGAAGGCGGTCATCTTGACGTTGAGGGTGGGCGCGCCGGGGACGTAGGTGATGCGCTTGCCCTTGAGGTCCTTGACCAACTTGATGCCCGACTCCTTGGTGGTGGCCACGGCGATGGAAGAGGGATGGGCCAGGATCAGGCGGAGGTCCTGGGGGCCCCACTGCACGGCGGCGAAGTCGTAGAGGCCCTCAGCCGCGAAATACACCTCGCTGGCCAGGAAGCCGCAGGCCACCCGGTTGGCGGCCAGGGGCATCATGCGACCGATGGAGGTGCCCGAAGGCAGCAGCCGGATCCTGGTGTTGAACTTGCGGGAAAAGGCGTCGGCGATGGCCGAGGCCTGCATGTAGCCGGAAGCCCCCACATCGTAGCAGCTCCACACCATGGACTTGGGCAGTTTCGCCTCGGAAGCGCCCGCCCCCGGTGCGGCCACGAAGGCGGTCAACGCCGCCATCAGTGAAAGCAATAAAATCTTTTTCAACCTGGGTAATAACATATCCTCTGCCTCCTTATTATTGACAACACGACACGGGAAGCTGGCCATGATACCGGAACGATTCCAGCGCGGATATTCGCAGCGCCGTGCCTCCTATTGCGGGACCTTACAGGCCGATACCTTGAGTTCTTTCCAAAAAACCTCGGCGTTACGCCGGCGTCGGTTTAATGATTATTAATATGATTAAAATAAAAATTAGTAAAAAAATGGATTGTCTTCGGGTTCGGTTGCGGCAACTCTCCTGGTTCTATTGGGTGATTTTTGGGTACGGGCCCTCGTAGCCGAGCCCTTGGGATATTTGCAGGCCTACTTCGAAAAAAGCCGCCATGGAGGCGTTGAGTTTGCTCTTGTTGCCCCTGTCCTTGATGGGCACGGACAGACCGGCCGCGGCGGCGACCTTGCCCCGCCCGTCGATCAAGGGGATGCCGATGGAATAAAGGTCCAGGGAAAATTCCTGGTTGGAGATCGAATAGCCCCTTTTTCTGATCCGGGCGAATTCTTGGATGAGGGCCTTGGGGTCGGTGATGGTTTTGGGGGTCACCTTGGTCAGCACGATGCTGCCCAAGAAATCCTCCAGCTTGTCCTCGGGCAGGCTGGACAAAAGAACCTTCCCGGTAGCCGAGCAGTGGGGCGGAAGCTTGGAGCCGGTGTAGATGGCGTAGGGGAGATATCTGGCTCTTTCCTTGCGGTAAATCACCAATATCTCGTTGCCCTCGATCACGCTCAAGGTTACGCTGTATCCCAACTGGTCGGAAATTTTTTCCAGGTGGGACTGAGCCTGCTTGTAAAGGTTGTCCTTCTGCAAAAGCTGAAAGCTCAGGGACAAAACCTTGTTGCCCGGAACGTAGCGCTTACCTTCGATTCTCTTGAGGTAGCCCAAGCCCAGGAGGGTGTTGATGAGCCGCTGGGCGGTGGTCTTGGTGTGCCCCAGGTCGTTGGCGATTTCGGTGAGGGTGAGGGGCTCCGCCGAGCGGACCAATAGCTCCAAAAGGGCGAATCCCTTGACTACTGATTTTATATTTTGATCGTTACTCAATGCGGTACACCTTCACGTATTGCGTTAATACTATTATTTTGGCTCGATTGCTGTCAAGCCTGTATACGCACCGTAACCGGTAGGTTAGTTGCTTGGCGATGCGCCGTTGATCCGGCCCGCTCCGGGCAATTCCCGATAGAACCAGGGCAAAATGGTCTTGACTGGTTGTCGACAATCAACATATATTGGCGCCACGACATCATGAACAGCAACGCCTGTATTTAGACGAAAGGACGGACGATGGCGGAATTTCGTAAGCCCAAGTCCATGGTGGACCAGATATATATCAGTCTTTCCAATGCCATAACCTCCGGGTCCCTGGAGCCGGGCTGCCGCCTGGTGGAGCAAGAACTGCAAAAGGATTTCGGGGTTAGCCGCGCCCCCATCAGGGAGGCCATCCGCCTTTTGGAGGCGGACGGCCTGGTGGTGGTGGATGCGTACAAGAAAAAGCAGGTGCGCAACCTCACCCGCGAGGACCTGGTGGACAACATCCCGGTGCTGGCCTCTCTGGAGAGCCTGGCCGCCAGGTTGGCCGCCTCCAAGATCACCAAAAAGCAAATCGACGAGTTGGAGGGCATAAACCGCGAAATCCAGCAGGCGTTTTCTGATGGTGACTTCGCCAAGTGCGCCGAGTTGAACTTTGCCTTCCACCGGGTGTTCCTCCAGGTGGCTGACAACAAGGCCCTGCGCCGCGCGGTGCGCTCCATCGTGAAATCCACCCTCTGGCTTTGGCTGGCCAGCCAATACTACAAAAACAGCGCCACCATTCCCTCTTCCATAGAGGAGCATAAGCAAATCTTGGAAGCCTTCCGGCGCAAGGACGTGCGCCTGGTGGAAAGCATGGTCAGGGAGCACATCGAAAACGTGCTGGAGCGGTTCCTCAAACAGTCCAAGTTCGACACCGAGGGCGTCTATTTGTTCGGTGGGACCAAAGGGCACCCTCCCATCGCGGCGCCTGAAAATTAGGCGCGCCCCGCCTGTAGCAACATGGGACCTCACATAATTCAAGGAACAACGGTTTGAAGGCCTTCACCCCTCTCGCCCAGATCAAAGTCTTGGATCTGACCGCCCTGTTGCCCGGCCCCTATTGCACCATGCTCCTGGCCGCCATGGGGGCCACGGTGCTCAAGGTGGAGAACCCCAAAAACGGCGACCTGATGCGGGAGATGGCGCCGGGCACCTTTGAATACCTGAACGCTCAAAAACAGCTTCTGAGCCTGGACCTGAAGAGCGGCCGCGGCCGCGAGATATTCCTGTCCCTGGCCCGGGAGTGCGACGTGGTGGTGGAGGGCTTCCGCCCCGGCGTGGCCGCCCGCCTGGGAGTGGACTTCGCCTCCGTGGCCCAGGCCAACCGCTCCATCATCTACTGCTCCCTCTCGGGCTACGGCCAAAGCGGGCCTTATGCCGCGCTGCCGGCCCACGACATCAACCACATGGGCGTGGCCGGGCTGCTGGCCATTTCCGGGGAGCCCGCCTCGGGCAAGCCGGAATATCCCTACGGCCCGCAGTACTCAGACCTGGTGGGGGCGCTGTTCGGGGTGGGCGCCATCCTGGCCACCCTACTGGGGCGCGGCCAGGACTCCGAGGCCCGCTTTCTGGACATATCCCTCACCGAAAGCGCGGGCCTGCTGGTGATGCCCCGCTATCTGGACTTTCTGCAACGGGGCCGCCCACGCAAAGAAGAATTCATGAGGCGCGGGCCCTACGAGGTCTTTGAAACCCGCGACCACAAGTTTCTGACCCTGGGTATCGTGGAAGACCACTTCTGGGTCAACTTCTGCCAGGCGGCGGGCCTGCCCGAGCTGGCCCACGACCCGGAACTGCAAGGCTGGGACGCCCGCAACCGCGAGGCCGGGCGCATCCGGCCCCTGCTGGAGAGAGCCTTCAAGCAGCGAGATCTGGCCCAATGGCTGGAGCTGCTCAGAGCCGCCGACGTGCCCGCGGCCCCGGTGCACGGCATGGAGGACTGGGCCGCCGATCCCCAGCTATTGGCCCGCGGCTTCTTCCGCCCGGCCGCCGAAGGCGGGGATGCCATGGCCGCCATGCCCCGCCTGCCGCTTCCCGGCATGGGCGGCCCGGCCCAGGGCGCGGGCCGGGAGATGCCCCAGGGCCGCGACACCGAAAAATGGCTCCTGTCCCAGGGGATCAAGTCCCAGGAAATAGCTTCCCTGCGGGAGCAAAAGATTATTTGAAGCTCAGAGCGTACGGCGACCGCGCCTTGTTCTAGGAACACCAACAGCGCAGGGGGGCCCGAGAGAGGCGCTCACCGCAAAAGAAAAATTTCAGCTTATCCGGGAGCGCGGGGGGCAAGGGAAGGCCCCAGGCGCAACCCGCCAGATTCATGGGGTGACCATAATGCTCATAAATGTCGGCAGATTGATGAAACAAACCGCCCGCCGCTATTGGGACGCTCCGGCCCTGTACAACGTGGAGCGGGGGCGCGGGTTTACCTTTGGCCAACTGCACGAGTTGACCAACCGGATTTGCCACGTGCTGGAGGACAGGTTCGGCCTGGGCGAGGGCGACTGCTACGCCACCCTGCTGGAAAACGACAACATGGGCATCTTCCACTTGTGGATGGCCAAGGCCAAGCCCACCGCCCTGTGGCTGGGCATTCGCGACTCCAGGCAGGAGCACCTGCACCAGATCGATTGGGCCGGGGCCAAGGTGGTGTTCATGGAAGAGCCCCTGGTGGAGGAATACTACGACGACCTGCGAGGCCGGGGCTTGGAGATTGTGTCCATGGACCGGCCCGGCCGGGCGATGCCGGGGCTGCACCACTTCTGGGACCTGGTGGCCCAGGCCTCCAGCGAGGACCCGGACAACGAATTCGACTACGAGGACGCGGGCAAGCATCTGGCCTTCTTGCGCTTCACCGGCGGCACCACCGGCCAGCCCAAATGCACCATGTACAGCATCGCCAACATGTACAGCGCCGGTCTCAACCCCATCCACTACATTGAGCTGATTCCCTTTGCCCAACCCAAGACCCTGCTCTCCACTCCCATAACCCACGCCGCCGGGGCTGTGGTTCTGCCCAACCATTTCAAGGGAGGCGAACTGCTCACCCTGAACCGGGTGGACATCGACCTGATGTGCCGGACCGTAGCCGATCGCAAGGTGGACATGATCTACACCGTGCCCACGGTGCTTTACCGCATGCTGGACATGGGGCTCCCTGCCAAGTACGACCTGAGCAGCCTCCGGACCATCCGCTACGGCTCCTCGCCCATTTCCCCGGCCAAGCTGGAGGAGCTGATCAACCAGTTCGGCAAGGTCTTCATGCAGGGCTACGCCTCCACCGAGTGCTGGCCCCCGGCCACGGTGCTGGGCCGCGACGATCACGCCTTCGAGACCGAGGAGCAGCGGGCGGTGCTCAAGTCGGTGGGCTCGGCGGTGCCGGGCGTGGAGGTGATTATTTGCGACGAGAAGGGCCAAGAGGTGGAAACCGGCCAGGAGGGCGAGATCTGGATTCGCGGCGGCAACACCATCGCCGGCTATTACAAGGGCCCTGAGCAAACCAAGGCCAACTTCAGCGACAACGGCTTCTGGAAATCAGGCGACATCGGCTACATGGACCCCATGGGGCGCATCTACCTGGTGGACCGCAAGAAGGACATGATCATCACCGGCGGCTTCAACGTGTACGCCCAGGAGGTGGAGAACGTGCTCAACGCCCACCCGGCGGTGCAAAACTCGGCAGTGGTGGGCATGCCCGACGAATACTGGGGCGAGGCGGTGTGCGGGGTGGTGGTGCTCAAGCCGGACGCCAGCGCCGACCAGGAGGAAATTATCGCCTTTTGCAAGGAGAACCTCACCCGCTACAAGGTGCCCAAGCGCCTGGAGTTCGTGGCCGAGCTGCCGCTCAGCGCGGTGGGCAAGGTGCTGCGCCGCGAGGTGCGCAAGAAATACTGGGACCGGGGAGGGCGCAACATAAACTAGCCCGTGCTTGGGGGATCGGGCGCGTGGCTATATAACTATGCAAGGCCGCCATGGCCGCGATGAAAAATCAGGAACCTTTTGCCCGAAAGAAAATGAGTGCCTCAATGATTGAACAAGTAGCGCCAGATCTCTACCGCGTGCAGATACCCCTGCCGGGCAGCCCCCTGAAGTACCTCAACTCCTATTTCATCCTGGGGCAGCCGCGCAACCTCATCGTGGACACCGGGCTCAACCGGCCCGAGTGCCTGGAGGCCATGACCCAGGCCATCGCCGAGTTGGGCCTGGACCTGGACCGCACCGATTTTTTCATCACCCATCTGCACGCCGACCACTTCGCGCTGACCTCCAAGGTGGCCGGCAAGGGCAGCAGCATCTTTTTCAACCGGCCCGAGGCGGAGATCATCGAGGCGGGCACCGGCTGGGAGCCCATGATCAACTTCGGCGGGCTCAACGGATTCCCTCGAGATGAGTTGGTGGCCGCCCTGGAGAATCACCCCGGCTACAAGTACGCCTCCGAGTGGGTGCCCCATCTGAGCCTGATGAACGACGGCGACACCCTGTCGGTGGGCGACTACCATTTCACCTGCCTGGTGACCCCCGGCCACACCCTGGGCCACACCTGCCTGTGGGAAGAGGATCGTGGCATCTTGCTGGCCGGGGACCACATCTTGGGGGACATCACCCCCAACATCCAGTGCTGGAAGGACGACTACGACCCCCTGGCCAATTACCTGGACAGCCTGAAGCGGGTGGCACTGTTGCCGGTGCGCCTCACCCTGCCCGGCTACCGCAGCTTGGTGGCAGACTGTGGGCTGCGCATCCAGGAGTTGGCCGAGCATCACCACCACCGCCTGGCCGAGATAATGGGTATCCTGGACGGCGGCGCCTACAACGCCTACCAGACCGCCGCCCGCATGAGCTGGGACATCCGCTGCGACACCTGGGAAGAATTCCCGGTGGCCCCAAAATGGTTCGCCACCGGCGAGGCCATGGCCCACCTGCGCTACCTGGAGAACAAGGGGGACGTCGTGCGGAGCGAGCGCGACGGGGTCAGGGTATACGGGCTGCCCGGCTAGGACCGGGGTCCCTGGGAGGGCAGGGGGCTCAGGAACTTCTCCACCCGCCCCGACGACTTGAGTATGACCATCATCAAGGGCACTTGGATCACCCGGGCCACCGCCGCGGGCAGCACCGCCAGGGTGCCGCCGAACACGGTGGCCGCCACCCCGATGGTGATGGCGTGGGCCTTGGCGGTGACGCTGTAGCCCATGGCCATGGCGTCGCCGTAGTCCATGCCCGTCACCTTGGCGAAGCCCACCGACAGCAAGAACAGCACCGAGTACATGCTGGCGATGGCCGCGATCACCAGGAGCATCCACCAGTAGTTGGCCACGATCATCACCGCCTGGAAAGAGATGATGATGAACAGCATGGGCAGCATGGCGCAGGTGGAGAGCACCGGAAACAGCGGGGCCATCTCCTTGAACCGGGCCTGGCCCCAGCGCCGGATCATCAAGCGCCGGGTGAGCGCCCCGGCCAGCAGGGGGGCCACCACGATGACCCCCATGGCCCGGAAGATGACCAGCGGCTCGATGACCACGTAGGCCCCGGCCAGCACCCACATCCAAAAGGGCACCATGACCAGGGACAGGATCATGCTCACCGCCACGATGACCAGGGCCGAGCCCACCTTGCCCCGGGCGTAGCCGGTCCAGGCGGCAACCATGCCGCTGCCGGGGATGAGGGTCTTGAGGATGAACCCGGCGGTGAGGAAGGAATCCGTGCCGCTGAAAAACAGGCGGGCCCAGACCCATCCCAAGAGCGGTGTGACCAGGAAGTTCAGCGCCAGGGCGGCCAGCAGCATCTTGGGGTGTTTGAAGGCCTTGCCCACCTCCTCGATGCGCAGGTTGACCATCATGGGGTAGAGCATCAAGAACACCAGGAAGGGGACCAGGTATTCCAGCACGGAAACCGCGGGGAAGAAATATCCCACGGTGAGCGCGATGACGATATCCAGGCCCACCCACAGGGACAGATACTTGCTGATGACGCTCGCGAAAAAACCCATTTAGGTCGCCCTTGGATAAAGAGGTTGCCGTGATGAGGGGATTTACTACACCCGTCGGCCGACGCCGTAAACTTAATAGCGCAATTTTAGGGCGGACAAGTAGGCCGTAGAAGTGCTATTGGCCGGGGCGTGGAAAATCGCTGGATGAGTGAGACGGGGGCAAGGCCCAGGGGCTTTGGATGAGGTGCCGGAATTCCGACTTCGGAGGGTAGACTCGCTAAAAATTCTGTAATTCTTTTAACGGCCTTTCATCCGTAATAGGGTCATGGCCTTGGATATAAAGTGTCGCTTTTACTGGAGTGTCCAATAAGGTTCCACGGCTCATATAAATATCATTGGTTATGAAGTAGTTGACAGTAATGACTACCTTTGGATCGCCTGGATAAATAACATCCTCAGGATAATCAGACTGGGAAGCAACCCGGAAAAATGCAGTTTCCCGTGTGCTTCTGTCGGATATATAAAGACGATGGCACTCAGGATTTTTCAAAACACGGGAAGGCATTACGAGCTCTACATAGTGCTGGCCAAGCACTACCTTGCTTTTATTTATTAAACGGACTTCTAGTAAATAATCATGCCGTTCCAGCGTAATGCTGACTTTCCTGTGAAAAAGTTCGATATTTGCTGGTGTCACGGGCAATTCCATTTGGGTCTTGCCCTTGACCGCCTTCAATGCTTTTCCTTCTGCCGATTCTTTCCATCGATTTAATAGTTCGACGGTAAAAAATAATTCATCATTGTCAATTAGCTTAGCGCAATTTTGGCAAAGCCAGATACCGTTTTGTGCCGATTGCCGTTCCGTTGGAGACAGTTGAAAGTTATATCGCGGTCCCCCTGACGAGGCGGCTGTAATATGGGCCGCAACTCCAATATTAATGATAGCGGACGAGGTAGAACGCGGTCCTGTAGTAGGCTGTTGGCAGCTTGGATTTGAGCACCGCATTCCAACTCTTTTTGCAAGGATATCCCTAACAGAGCCTGGAAAATCATCCCGTGCCATCCGCTTTAACTCTCCTCCTGAATCGATCCCGCTTCCTCTTCCACCTGATCTTTTATACCACACCCAAATCCCAGTAATAACCTCGCATGCTTACCTCTTCTTGACACCCGCCGCCCACGGGGCTACCTTAAGAAATGCCTAGGCCACCTATCCCGAGAGGAGGGGATAACACATGATAGCCATTGAACAAATAGTCGCACGCGAAATTCTGGATTCTCGCGGCAATCCCACCGTGGAATGCGACGTCATATTAGAAGACGGCTCCATGGGCACCGCCGCGGTCCCCAGCGGAGCCTCCACCGGCGAGCACGAGGCCCTGGAGCTCAGGGACGGCGACAAAAGCCGCTACCTGGGCAAGGGTGTGCGCAAGGCGGTCCTCAACGTGGAGGACATCATCGCGCCGGAGCTGATCGGCCAGGACGGCCTGGACCAGGTGCTCATCGACTCCATCATGATCGACCTGGACGGCACCCCCAACAAGTCCAAGCTGGGGGCCAACGCCATCCTGGGCGTGTCCATGGCCACCGCCCGGGCGGCGGCCGAGGCCCTCTTGATCCCCCTGTACCGCTACCTGGGCGGCGCCTATGCCCGGCTGCTGCCCATGCCCATGATGAACATATTGAACGGCGGCTCCCACGCCCCCAACAACGTGGACATCCAGGAGTTCATGATCGTGCCCGTGGGCGCGGACAGCTTCGGCGAGGCCCTGCGCATGGGCGCGGAGGTGTTCCACAACCTCAAGAAGGTGCTCACCGGCATGAACCTGGTGACCAGCGTGGGCGACGAGGGCGGCTTCGCCCCCAACCTGGAGGGCAACGAAGAGGCGCTCAAGGTGATCATCCAGGCCATCGAGACGGCGGGCTACACCCCCGGCGAGGACGTGGCCCTGGCCCTGGACTGCGCGGCCAGCGAGTTCTTCGCGGACGGCAAGTACGTGTTCAAGAAATCCGACGGCCGGGTGATGACCGCCGAGCAGTTGGTGGAGCTTTATGCCGGCTGGGTGGACAAGTACCCCATCGTCAGCATCGAGGATGGCCTGGCCGAGGACGACTGGACCGGTTGGACCGGCATGAACCAGCGCCTGGGCCAGCAGATCCAGATCGTGGGCGACGACCTGTTCGTGACCAACCCCGAGCGCCTGGCCCAGGGCATCGAGCAGGACTGCGCCAACAGCATCCTGATCAAGCTGAACCAGATCGGCTCGGTCACCGAGACCCTGGCCTGCATCGACCTGGCCAAGCGCAACGGCTACACCCAGGTGGTGAGCCACCGCTCCGGCGAGACCGAGGACACCTTCATCGCCGACCTGGCCGTGGCCATGGGCACCGGGCAGATAAAGACCGGCTCCCTGTGCCGCAGCGAGCGCATCTGCAAGTACAACCGCCTGCTGCGCATCGAGGGCGAGTTGGAAGACACCGCCCGCTTGGCCAAGCCTTTCTAAACAGTTCCGCCGCGGCGGGAGGCCAAACGCGCCTCCCGCCGCTCACCCCTTCCCGGGAGAAGCGCCATAAGCGACGCCGCCTTCAGCCCTGACTCGGCCCTGGAGCGCCTGCCCTTTTACGCCCGTTTTTACAGCCGCCGCGTGCAGCCCGCCCTGGAGCGGGCCAAGGGCAAGGCCACCCCGGTGATCGAGCAGTTCTTGGCCGAGACCCAGACCTGGGAGCCGGAGCGGCTGGAGGCCTGGCGCTGGGGCGAGCTGAACAAGCTTCTCAGCTGGGCCGTGGTGCAGGTGCCTTTTTACCGCCGCTGGTTCCAGGAAAAGGGCGTCACCCCCCAGGAGATCGCCGCCGCCCGGGACCTGGGCCCCCTGCCCATAATCACTAAGCAGATGATCCAGGCCGCGCCCGAGGACTTTCGGGCCGCCGCCCCGCCCGAGGGCAGCTACGCCAAGAGCACCGGCGGCACCCTGGGCCAACCCTTGCATTTCCTGGTCAACCCCATGTCCGACCAGTGGCGCATGGCCGTAAGCCGCCGGGGCTACGCCTGGGCGGGCTGCGTGCCCGGCCGCAAGCAGGTGCACCTGTGGAGCGGCGACCTGGCTCCCCTGAGCTGGAAGGCGGGCCTCAAGAGGGGCCTGCACCGCCTGCTGCAAAGCCAGCGCTTCGTGGACTACTACCGCATGCTGGGGCCCAAGGAGGTGCGGGCGGCCATGGAGGCCATCGACAGCTTTGGCCCGGACTGCCTGGTGGCCTATCCCTCCGGGGCGGAGACCCTGGCCCGCCAGGCCCTGGAAATGGGCTGGCGTCCCCGCAAGCCCCTGGTCAGCGTGCTCACCGGAGCCGAGCGCCTGCTGCCCCACCAGCGGCAGCTTATCGAACAGGGGCTGGGCTGCCCCGCCTTCGAGACCTACGGCAGCCGCGAGTTCATGCTCATGGCCTCCGAGTGCCCGGCCCACCAGGGCCTGCACGTTTCGGCCGAGAACGTGATCCTGGAGGTGGACGCGCCCCGGGGCCAGGTGGGCGAGCTTCTGGTCACCGATTTGCACAACTACGCCCAGCCCTTTATCCGCTACCGGGGGGGCGACCTGGCCTCCTGGCTGGAGGGGCCTTGCCCCTGCGGGCGCAGCCTGCCCCGCCTGGCCGGAGTGGAAGGCCGGGTCATGGACGCCATCCGCACCCCGGACGGCGGGCGGCTCACCGGGCTTTTCTTCCCCCACCTGCTCAAGGACTATCCGGCCATCGCCCAATACCAGATCGTGCAGCCTTCCCTGGATTCCCTGGTTGTGCGCCTGGTGCTGCGTGAAGCGTTGACCGCGGAGCAGGAGCAGGCTATTTTGTCTGCGGTGCAAAAGGCTCTGCCGGGGGTGCGCCCACGTATCGAACCGGTGGAGGAGATCGAAACCACCCCCAGCGGCAAAGTGCGTATCACCATCGGTTTGGGGAATACCTAAAAAAAGAGGCCGCCTTGTCAAAACAAATCAAGCCTGCCCTTTGTCTGGGTGCGCTCCTGACGACGCTGTGCCTGGCCCTGGCCGCCCCTGCTTGGGCCATAAACCCCACCCCTCCCTGGGTGATCTATGAGCAGGGTCAGGACAAGCCCGAGCCTCGCTGGCTGGCCTTGCCTTACGCCTTTTACAGCGACACATTCGATTTTGCCGGGGGCGTCGCCGGAGGCGGGCAGGGCTATTACCAGGACCAGATGGTCTTTTTCGCCGCGGGCCTGGGCAGCAGCAACGGCACCGGCGCGGGCTACTTCTACCTGGTGGACGTGCAGACGCCCTGGGTGCCTCGCCTGTTCATGACCGTGGACTTCTCGGCGGGCTACTACACCAAGCAGCGGGCCTATGCCCAGGGCAACCCGGCATACCGGGGAGAGCAGGCCGGGTCCAACGACTCCAGCAAGGACGACTATCTGGTGGGCAAGGGCTGGGAGACCTGGGTGGACGTGCTGGGCAAATACGTGCTGCCCATCGGGGCGGGGCGCACCAGGCCCATACAGCGCTACACGCTCAAAAACGGCCTGTTGGTGGACGGGGCCAGCGGCGGCCAAGTATGGAACCCCCTGGACACCGGCGTGTCCCAGCTTCGCATGCGCTTTTTCCAGCGCGCCCAATCCATAGACGGCGACTCGGGCGATTACTCCTTCCGCACCAACGGCTTGGAGTTGGGCCTTATCTACGACAACCGGGATTATCCCGGCAACCCCACCGGCGGCAGCTATCAGAGCTTCACCATCGCCCACGACTTCGGCTGGTTCGACAGCTCCGGCTCCTGGAACAACCTGGAGTTGGACCTGCGCAAGTACTTCTCCCTGGGCCAGGACGGCTGGTTCAAGCAGCGGGTGCTTGCCTTTAATTTGTGGACCGCCTACAGCGAGTCCTGGAATGTGGACCGGGTGGGCGACGAGGTGGCGATCCACGACCGCACCCCGCCGTATTTCGGGTCCACCCTGGGCGGCTTCTACCGCATGCGCGGCTACCCCTACACCCGTTTCGCGGACAAGGCGGCCATCTACTACGGCGGAGAGCTGCGCCTGACCGCCCGCGCCAACCCCCTGGGGGAGATAAGTTGGCTGAAATTCGCGGATATCGATTGGATGCAACTGGTGGTTTTTGGTGAGCTGGGCCGGGTGTCCGATGATTATAAGGTAGATGCGTTCGTGCAGGACCTCAAATGGGATGTGGGCCTTGGTTTCAGGTTCATGGCCCAAAAGGCAGTGCTCAGGCTGGACATCGCCACCAGCGACGAGGGCATGGCCGCCTGGGCCATGGTGGGACATCCCTTTTAGAAGAGGCAAGCGGCCCGTAAAGCTTGACAAAACACCAGTGGTAACGATAGCCTCTGGCCAGAGAAAACCCCCGCGCGGGAGGGACATGTGAGATCCATCGCGGCCTTCGTCGCCTACATGATGTTGCTGGCAAGCCTGGCCCTGGGGGCCGGTTGCTCCACCATATCCACCGCCGACGCACCCACCCCCGCCCCGGGCCCGGTGGTCAAGGCCGGCCTAAAGGCGGTCATGCCCCCGGTGATCGACAAGCGTTCCTGGCCCAGCGAGGACACCGGCACCCCCGACCCCAACATTCGCATTTTCGCGCCAGGCATCACCGGCCAGCTCCGTCAAGGGCTGGTTAAGAGTGGGCTTTTCGCATCCCTGCCCGCCCCGGACCAACCGGCGGCAGCGGGCATTAACGACCAGCTAACCATCACCATCGGCGAGTTCAGCCTCAACACCCTGGGCAACAACCCCTGGTCCGCGGGCTCCTACATCCTGGACGGCCTGATCCTGCCGGTGTTCGGCGTGGTCACCGTGGCCACCAAGGGCGAGGTGGACACCGGGGCCTACCTGCTGCCGGGCACCAGGGTGGGCACCACCTTGAGCGCCGAGGTGGCCTGGGGTGAAAAGGGCACCAAGAAGCCTATCCTCAGCAAGGGCTACCGGGTCATGGTGGAACTGGGCGCGGTCAGCCAACGCGAGATCATGGCCTACATGGGAGGCACCAGCTCCGATGATGGGGTCAAGATCGGCAAGGTGGAGGGCATGAAGGCCCTGCAAGAGCTGACCGTGCAGATCAGCCGGGACCCCAGCTGGCTCTACCTTAATTCTTACGTGCGCCTGGCCCGGGCCCGCGAAGTAATCGAAAACTCCATCGACCCCGTGGCCCGCATGCAGGCGGCCCAGGGGCTCCTGGGCCTTCTGGCCCCCTTGCCCTACACTCCGGATGAGGCCAAGATTTTGCGCGACGGCATGGTCAGCGCGGACCTGAGGGCCTCCCAGGCCAACGATCTTAGGGCCCAATACCTGGGCCTGGCCGAGGCAAATAGCCTGCCCGCCGCACAGAAGCTGGGCGAGGCCCAGGCCGAGAAGCTGTTCAACGACCCCGCCGTGGAAAGGGCCATGGCCCAGGGCGAGGTGGTGCAGCAGGCCCTGGGGCTGATCCTCAGCTCCATGGCCCCGGTGACCCCCAAGGCCAAGGCCGAGGCGGCTCCGCCCAAGACCATGGTGGAGATTCCCACCCTGACCAGGCCCACCATGCCCGATCCGGAGCAAAATTTCCCGGGCGAGAAGAAGAAAGCCAAGCCTGCCCCGGCGGCCGCCGAGCCCAAGGACGCGCCCAAGCCGCTGCCCCTCACCGCCCAGGCCCAGGCCATGCAGGAGCGGATGATCGGCCAGCTGGCCGACGCCCTCAAAGGCCATCCCCGCCTGCAAGGGGTGTTTGTGCAACAGGCCGACAGCGCGGTGGGCCCCCTGTGGCCGGTGGCCAAGAAGGTGCTCATCAAGCTGGATTCGCCCCAGGCCAAGAACTACCTGGCCAAGCGGAAGGCCTCTTAGCGGGGGGCGTCAGGGAAGCGCATTCGTGAAAGTCATCGCCCCTTATTATGATATCCTGTTCCTGCCCGAGCGGGAGCAGGTGCTGGCCTTGGTGGAAGCCGCCGGGCGCACCTGTTACAAGTCCGAGCACCTCATCAGCAGCGACTCGGCCCCGGAGTTCGTGAGGCGCATCGTGGCCTCGGGCCACCACAGCGTCATCGAGCACGCCAACCTTTCGGTGCGCTTCGTGTGCGACCGGGGGGTGACCCACGAACTGGTGCGCCACCGCCTGGCCGCCTTCAGCCAGGAATCCACCCGCTACGCCAACTATGCCCAAGATCGTTTCGGCAGCCAGATCACGGTGATCAAGCCCATGTTCTGGCCCGAAAGCAGCGAGGCCTACCGCCTCTGGGAGGCGGCCATGGCCTCGGCCGAGAAGGCCTACCTGGAACTGCTGGCCGGGGGGGCCAAGCCCCAGGAGGCCCGGGCGGTGCTGCCCAACAGCCTCAAGACCGAGATCGTGATGATCGCCAACCTGCGGGAATGGCGCCACGTTTTGGGACTGCGCAGCTCCAAGGCGGCCCATCCCCAGATTCGCCAGATCATGCTGCCCCTCATGGGTGAGCTGGCCGAGCGCTTGCCCGAGTTTTTCGCCGACCTGGCCGAGAAGTACGCCGAGGACATCGCCGCCTTTGCTTCGGGACCGGCGGCGCTGGGAAGCCCGGAAGCGGCCTGAGCCACGGGCGCGGCCCCAAAAAAGAACCGGAGGCTCGAGCCTCCGGTTTTGCATTTTATTATGGTCGGTCTAGCGGTGGATGCGGATGGCGCTGCCCATGTCGCGCACCATCAAGGGCCGGCTGCCGTCGCTCAGAGCCGAGAGGCCCCAAAATCCCATGGTCAGAGCGGTGACCATCAGCCCCAGCCCCAGCCACAACACCACGCCCCGTGGCACCCGCCCGAAGAGCAGGGCGCGGGCGGCATTGCGGCAACGCTCAACCCCGCGGCACTCTTCCTCGATGGGCAGTTTGCATTGGGGGCCTTCTTTGCCGTAATAACGCATGGAACTCTAATGGCCTCGCTGGGTAGGCATGGGTGAAAATCTGGTACGACTTCTAGGCACGAAGTATAACCCAGTCCCTTGCTGGGGACAACAAATAGCGGTGAAGGTAGAAAAAAACTTTGGCGCTGCTCAGCGCTCCCATAGAGTGCACATGGTCTGCCCGGCATAAATCGTCTTAAGGTGAGTTAGCCCGGCTGGTTGGAAGTAGGGGCCATAGACCAGGAGATGCCCCCGCCAGTTGTCCGGAAGCATTTTGACCAGCCAATCCAGGGGTTTGTCGGGGTAGACGAACAACAGGTCATAGGGGGCGAGATCCACCTGGCGGCAGTCGGCGCACAGGAATTCGACCCGCTCCAGACCCAGGCCCTGGGCCATATCTTGGCTGGCCTCCACCAGGCCGGGATCGGCCTCGATGCCCGTGGCCGGCAAAAACAGCGAGGCGATGAGCACCGCCCGGCCGTCACCGCTGCCCAGGTCGGCGAAGCGGCGGTAGATCCCCAGGTCCAGTTGGCCCAGCAGTTCGTAGACCTCCTCGCTCTTGGAGCAGGCCCACATGCCCGCGGGGGTCATCTTGTAGGGCTCGTCCAGGCCGGCGTGAAACTCGGCCAGGGCCGCGAGGATTCCGGCCAGGCCCTTGTCCGGGGTGTCGCTCAAAACATCAACCGGTGGTGCTCCACCTTGATGCAGGCGTTTTGCACCACCAGGATGCCCTCGCCCCGCGCCAGGTCGGCCGCTTTTTGGCTCTGCACGTCAAGCTGCAACCACAGGGCCTTGGGTTTGATCTTCACCGCTGCCTCGGCGATCTCGGGCACCGCGTCGCTGCGGCGAAACACGTCCACGATGTCTACCGGGCCTGGCACCGAGGCCAGGTCCGGGTAGGCCTTTTGACCCAGGATCTCGTCGGCCAAGGGGTTCACCGGGATAATCTCGTAACCGTGGTCCTGCAGGTAGCGGGCCACCCGGTAGCTGTCCCGCTCGGGCTTGTCGGACAGGCCCACCACAGCGATGCGCTTGGCCCTGCCCAGCAGGTCCTTGACCTCTTGATCGCCGGGATTGTCGGGCATGGTTCTAAGGGACATGGGCACCTCCATATGGCCGATTATTCTAGCATGGGCCCACCGGCCCGGCCAGAACGCCGCTCCAGGCGCGAGGCGATGAGGCCCCAGCGCAGGAGCAGCAAGCGCAACTCCCTAGGCCCGGCTCCGGCGACCAGGGCCGGAAGCAAAGCCCCGGCCTCGGGCGGGGCGCGGCGCACCAGGCTGAGCAGGCGCAGGGCCTCCAAGCCGCAGGCGGGCAAAGGGGGAAGGGGGCAGGCGTCGCAGTCGGGCGGGCCTTCGCCGTTGGCTTCCTGCTGGGCGCAGGCCGCGCAATCCACGCCGGGATAGTCGGCCCGATGCTCCAGGTGGCGGGCCAGAAGCTCCATCTCCGCCTCTTCCCGTGGGGTGAGCCAGGGGGCCTGCATGGCGGCCAGCAGGGGCTCCAGGGCGCTCACCGGCAGGGCGGCCAGCGCTGCGGGACCGGGCGCGAGGGCCTCGCCTTGGGCCGTGGCCACTCCCTGCCAGCGTATCGCGCCCATGCCCAGCAGCTCCAGGCACAACGAGGCCGGGCCGGGGGCGGCCTCCCGGCGGGGAGCCCATTGCCAGGGCTCCAGGGGCCGCAGCCAGGTCCGGGCCGGGCCCAAGCTCACTTCACGGTATGTGGTCTTGTCCGCATCCATGGCCGCAAGCATAGACTTCGGCCCGGCAGGCGGCCAGGAAGGCGTTTCGTTGAATCGTGGCCGGAGAGGGGTTTAGGAGGGGCGAAGGTCCTTGATCACCAGTTCCAGGTGGGGGCCCCGGAAGGTGGAGATGCGGGGGATGAAGGCCGCCGACAGGCTAGTGCCCTTGTCTATCCAAGGCTCCTGGCAGTTGAAGGCGATGGCCGGAATGCGTGCGCCGTCCTGGGCCACCTCCATCTTGAGGTGGTTTTCCCCCACCACCCGGCAGGAGGCCACCTCCAGGCCGTGGGCGCAGAGCATGGGCTCTGGGTTGGACTGGCCGAAGGGGGCTAGGCATTTCAGGTGTTCCAGCATCTGCGGCCCGAGCTGGCTCAGGCTTACCTGGGCGTCGATGTCCAGGGCCTGGCCTGTATCCGGCGGCAACTGCCGCGCCGCCTCCTGGGCCAGGGACCGGGCCAGTTGCTCCAAACTTTCGCTGGGCATGGTTGCCCCGGCTGCCAGGGCGTGGCCGCCGTAATGGGTCAAAAGCTCGGCGTGGGCGGCCAGGGCCCGCTGCAAATGGAAGCCCTCCCGGGAGCGGCCCGAGCCCACCGCCGTGCCGTTTTGAACCGAAAAAAGCATGGTGGGCCGACCGGTGCGCTCCAGGAGCCGCCCGGCCACGATGCCCAACACTCCCTGGTGCCAGCCCTCGCCGCCCAGCACCAGGCAGGCGGCTTCTTGCAAGGCCGCATCGCCCCCGATTCGTTCCAGCACTTGCTCGAAGATGGCCGCCTCCACCTGGCGGCGGTCGCCGTTGAGCCGGTCCAGGTCCTGGGCGCGCCCCATGGCTTCGGCCTCATCGAGTGCAAGCAAAAGCTCCAGGGCCGGGTCCGGGCTGTCCAGGCGCCCGGCGGCGTTGATGCGCGGGGCCAGGTAGAAGCCCAGGTCCATGGTGTCCAACACCCCGCTGCGCCCAGCCACCTTGGCCAGGGCGGCCAGGCCGGGGCGCAGGCCCTGGGTCATCACTTTGAGCCCCTCGGCCACCAGCACCCGGTTGGCTTCCACCAGGGGCACCACGTCGGCGCAGGTGCCCAGGGCTACCAGGTCCAGGCTGTGGCGCAGGTTGGGTTCGGGCCGGTTCTGGAACCAGCCCGCCTCGCGCAGGGCGGCCCTCAGCCCGGCGGCCAGGTAAAAGGCCACACCCACCCCGGCCAGGTGGGCCGACATGCCGCAGGCCTCCTGCTTGGGGTTCACCACCGCCGCGGCGGGCACCAGGGGTCCGGGGGGCAGCAGGTGATGGTCGGTGACCACCACCGGCAGGCCCAGGCGGGTGGCCTCGTTGACCCCCTCATGATCGCTGATGCCGCAGTCGGCGGTGACGATGACCTGGGCTCCGGCCTGGGCCAGGCGCTGGGCTCGCTGGGGCTTGAAGCCGTAGCCGTCCATTACCCTATGGGGCAAATCCCACACCACCGGCGCGCCGCAGGCCTCAAGAAACTCCACCAGCAGGGCGGTGGCGGTCACCCCATCGGCGTCGTAGTCGCCGGCCACCCCGATCACCGCGCCGGAGCGCACCGCCGGCACCAGCACCTCCATGGCCTGGGGAAGGCCCAGCATCTCCTCGGGCATTGGGAGTTGCTCCAGGCCTGGGCAGAGAAAGCGCCGGGCCTGCTCCGGGTCGTGCAGGCCCCGGTGGCACAGTATCTGGGCGGCCAGGGGCGGCAGGCCCAGGGCCTGGGACAGGGCCTGGGCCGCTTCCGGGGTGGGCTCCTTGAGCCGCCAGGTCAGTTGTGGGGGTGAAGGTACCATGCAGGCACTATATATGGTAGTGCCTCTTGAATCAAGTTACATCATGTAGTGTGTGGTAGGCCGCTGACAATGTTGGGTTTTTGGCAGGCGCCCATCCAGATGGGGACGCCGGGCGGAGAGTGGCATCCTTTAACTCCCCGCCTGGCCAAGTTTTATGGACAATGCGGTCCTACGCATCTATCCTGTGGTCACACTTGGGCTGGCCAAAGCTTTTAGCTTGGGCCCAGGTGCAACGAGTCCTGTTCAACGGAGAGTCTGCCCATTGCCCTCCAGCTGCAAACCGCACCGAACTCCTGCCTTGCCGCCCGAAAGAGTCGCGCAATAATGTGCGGCATCGCGGGCATATATGGGCGCGGGCGTTTCTCGGGGCAATCCGAGATGCACGCATCCCTAGACCGCATGGCCGACGTGCTGGAGCACCGAGGGCCCGACTCCCGAGGCGTTTGGCTGGACTGGGAGGCCGGGGTGGGCCTGGGGCACCGCCGCCTGGCCATCCGCGACCTTTCGCCTTCCGGCGCCCAGCCCATGATCTCATCCTGCGGCCGCTACGTCATCGCCTACAACGGTGAGGTCTACTCCCACCTGGAGATGAAAAACCAGCTGGCCGCCCACGGCCAGATCCCCCAGGGCACATCGGACACCGAGGTGGTCCTGGAAAGCTGCGCCCAGTGGGGAGTGGAGGCGGCGCTGGGCCGCATGATCGGCATGTTCGCCTTCGCCATCTTCGATCGAGAGGATCGGGTGCTCTACCTGGCGCGCGACCGCCTGGGTATCAAGCCCCTGTATTGGGGGCTGGTGGGCGGGCGGCTGATTTTCGGATCGGAACTCAAGGCCCTGCGCCAGGTCCCCGGCTGGGAGCCCCGACTGGACCGCCATGCCTTGGCTGCCTTCATGCGCCACAACTACATCCCCGCCCCCCACACCATCTACCAGGATGTGCACAAGCTGGAGCCGGGCTGCCTGCTGGCCGTGGGCCCGGACCTGAAGCCCCGGCGGAGCCGTTACTGGGATTGCCGGAGCGTGGCCATCGGCGGGGTGGCTGCCCAACGCCAGGCCGGGGAGGAGGAGTTGCTGGCCGAGTTGGACGCGCTTTTGTCCGATGCGGTGGGGCGGCGCATGGTTTCGGACGTACCCTTGGGGGCGCTGCTGTCCGGGGGCATCGATTCGTCATTGGTCACCTGCCTCATGGCCGAGCAGAGCGACGGGGGCATCAACACCTTCAGCATCGGTTTTGACGAGAGCGGCTACGACGAGGCCCCCTACGCCCGCGCGATAGCCGAGCGCCTGGGCACCATCCACACCGAGCTATACGTGGAGCCCAGCCACGCCCTGGATTTGGTGGATGGCCTGGCCACCTGGTACGATGAACCCTTTGCAGATTCTTCGCAGATTCCCACTATCATGGTCTGCGCTCTGACCAAACAGCACGTGACCGTGGTGCTCTCCGGCGATGGCGGCGACGAGCTGTTCGCGGGATACCCCCGCTACGACACCGTGCTGTCCGCCTTTCAAAAGGCCAGCCGGGTGCCTCGGCCGGTCAGAAGCCTTTTCGCCAAGGGGGTGGGCTGCCTTTCGCCCCACGCCTGGGACGCCCTGGCCGCCCTGGTGCCCGGCAAACGTTTGCCTGATAACTTCGGCACCAAGCTACACAAGCTGGCAGCCGGGCTGTCTGACCCGGAGATGATGGCCCTGTACCGCCAGATACTCAGCCATTGGCACCAGCCTGACCAGACCGTGCTGGGAGCCAGGGAGCACAAGGGTGTCTTATGGGACGAGGCCCTGCACCGGAAGCTGCCCGATCTTTTGGACTGCATGCAGTTTCTGGACACGGTTACCTATTTGCCCGACGACATCCTCACCAAGGTGGACCGGGCCAGCATGCGGGTGGCCCTTGAGGTGCGAGTGCCCCTGTTGGACCACCGGGTGGTGGAGATGGCCTGGCAACTGCCCCGGCACATGAAGATGCGGGGGAGGCAGACCAAGTGGGCCCTGCGCCAGTTGTTGTACAAGCGCCTGCCCCGCGAGTTGATAGAGCGGCCCAAGATGGGCTTCGGGGTGCCCATAGACCAATGGCTGCGCGGACCCCTGTTGCCCTGGGCCCGGGAGTTGTTGGACCATGAGCGATTGCGCTCCCAGGGGCTGTTCAACCCCGAGCCCATAAACGAGCGGTGGCAGGCCCACCAGGCTGGAGCCAACTGGGCCTATCCCCTGTGGAATGTGCTCATGGCCCAAGCCTGGCTGGAGGCCAACCCGGAGGTGGTTTTTTGAGACGGCGTCCGCGACCCCGGGGGGCGATGGGTGGCAGTTGTTATAATGGCGTCACACCGTAGGATGGCTGCGGAGGGTATTTTGCTGAACGGAAATTGGCTGGAATGATATTCAACCGCACGGAGCTGGTGGGCGAGATGGTACGGCGCGAATTCCGCGACCGTCACGTGGGCCAGGTGCTGGGTGTGGTGTGGGTTTTCGGGCATCCTCTGCTGCTGATGCTCATCTACACCTTTTTGTTCGTCTACGTGTTTCCCACCCGTTACGGCGGCGGCGCGGGCGCGCCTCAGGACTATTCGGTGAACATTCTGGCGGGCATCGTCTGCTGGCTGGCCTTTCAGGACGTATTGTCGCGCTCCAGCTCCACCTTCATCACCCACGCCAACCTGGTCAAACAGATCGTTTTTCCCATAGAGGTGCTGCCCATAAAGACGGCTCTGGCCGGGGCCATCCCCTATGCGGCGGGCCTGTTGTTCGTTTTGGCCAGCGCTCTTTGGCGCGGCTCCCTCAACTGGATGGTCCTGACCCTGCCCCTGGTGGTCTTCTGCCAAATAGTGGCCATGATCGGCCTGGCCTTCCTGTTGGCCTCGGTGGGCGTGTTCCTGCGGGACGTAAGGGAGTTTATTCAGGTTTTTTGCACGGTGAACCTTTTCGCCCAGCCCATCCTGTTCAATCCCTACGCCACTCCCCCGTGGTTGCAGTACATCTTCCAGGCCAATCCTTTCAGCTATTTCGTGTGGTGCTGGCAGGACGCCCTGTTCTTCGGAAGCTTCCATCATCCCATGGCCTGGGTGGTAATGCCCTTGCTCAGCGGAGCCGTCCTTTGGCTGGGCTGGTTCGCCTTCAGCAAGACTCGGCGCTTTTATGGAGACGTACTCTAATGAGCGCTTTGGCCATAAAGGCGAAGAGCCTCAGCAAGGTCTACAAGATCTACCCACGCCCCATGGGGGCCTTTTGGGAGACCTTGACCGGCCGCCAGACCCACTTGGACAAGCACGCCCTGAGCAACGTGGACCTGGAACTGGCCCGGGGAGAAATTATCGGCATCCTGGGGCGCAACGGCGCGGGCAAGAGCACCCTGCTCAAGCTCATCGCCGGGGTGGTGGAGCGCACCAGCGGCGAGCTTGAGGTCAACGGCAGGCTCACCGCCATTCTGGAACTGGGCACCGGCTTCCACCCCGAGTACACCGGCCGAGACAACGTGATAATGGGCGGCATGTGCCTGGGCATGAGCCGCAAGGAGGTGATGGGCAAGATGGAGGCCATCGTCGCCTTTAGCGAGTTGGGCCCCTACATAGACCACCCCTTCAAAACCTACTCCACCGGCATGCAGGCCCGACTCACCTTCAGCACGGCCATCAGCGTGGACCCGGACATAATGCTCATCGACGAGGCCCTGGCCGTGGGCGACGCCCGTTTTCAGATGAAGTGCTTCAAGCGCATCAAGGAACTTCGGGACAACAAGACCACCATCTTGCTGGTGACCCACGACACCAACACCGTCACCATGTTTTGCGACCGGGCCATAATTTTGGAAGACGGAGAGGTATACCGCCAGGGCAGCCCCAGGGGGATCTGCAACATCTACCACAAGCTGCTGTTCGGCGAGGCCAAGAAGCCCGGCGGAAAGGTCCCAGCGCCTACCGGCTCGGCCGAACAGGGAAACGGCTCGGAGCCATTACAAGCTCAAGGCGAAGCGGCGGGGAGCGAGACCCAGCCTCCGGCCGCCCCGCTCCAGCCCGGTGCCCAGGGCCAGGCCGCTCCGGGATTCGTGCGCTACGGCAATGCGGTGGGCTCGGTTTTGGACTGGGGTGTGGTGGACGCCTCCGGCAGGCCCCGGAAGGTGTACGACACCGGGGAATATTGTCGCTTCCACATGACCTTCCAGAGCGGCCAAGACGTCGAGGATCTCTCCTTTGGAGTGGCCATCAAGGACCGGCGGGGCACGGTGCTCTGGGGGCTCACCAACCTCAGCCAGAGGATGGGGGTGATCGGCGCGCGCCGGGGCGAGCTGCTCCAGGTCGCGGTGGACTGCAACCTTTGGCTCTCGGAGGGGGAATATTTCGTCACCCTGGGCGCGGCCCATTGGGACACCGGCGACAAGATCGATTTTCTGGAAGAGGCGGTGCAGATAAAAGTGCTGGGGCCGGGGGACATTTTCACCACCTCGGTGGTCAACCTTGAGGCGCGCATGGCGGTTTTTTCGCCTCGCAAAGATGAATGCGATAATGGCACGGTTTAGCGATCTTATAAATCGGCTTAAGGGTGGCCGGGGGCAACAATCATCTCCCGAGCCGTCCACCCCCGAGCAACTGGCCCCGGAGTTGGTCCGGGAGTTGGAGAGCTTGGAGCCGGGAATAACCGCCAAGCTGATGACCATCCTGGGTCAGGGGCATGGGCCCACTCCTGTGGAAGAGAGGCGCTATCAACTGGCCGAGGCTTTGACCACGGCGGTGTACCCAAAATATAAGTTTTGCGAATTCGGCCGCCTCTTCCTGGAGGATGAGGAGTTCCTGGCCTATTACCGCAAAATCATGGACCCAAACAATTGGCATTCCCTGGACCGCAAGTACACCCTGAACCAGCTTTTGAAACTTGTGCTGCACCTGGAGGGCGATCTGGCCGAGTGCGGGGTGTACAAGGGGGCCTCGGCCCAGCTCATGTGCCGCGCCGCGCAGCCCCTGGGCAAAACGGTGCACCTGTTCGATTCCTTTCAGGGGCTGCCCGCTCCCGAAGATGCCGACGGCTCCTACTGGGAGCAGGGGCGCTTCGTGTCCACCACGGAAGACGTCGCCTCCACCCTGGAAGGCCTGGACAATTACCGCGTCTATCCAGGGTGGATTCCCGAGCGCTTCCACCAAGTGGCCGGGGACAATTTTTGCTTCGTACATGTAGACGTGGATTTGGCCCAGCCCACCCTGGACTCCATCAAATTTTTTTATCCCCGCCTGAGTGTCGGGGGCGTCATGCTTTTCGATGACCACGGCTTCAAGTCCTGCCCCGGCGCGCGGCAGGTGACTGAGGATCTCTTCGCGGGAAAAACGGAGGAACTTATTTTGCTCTCCACGGGACAGGCCATGGTGATGAAGCGGTGTTTGGACGGAAAGAAAAAATCCCCCGGAATCGACGGTGGCAAAACCGGCCAAACAGCAGGGAGCAAACTCCTTTGACACCGCATGATCCAATCATTGATGTAGGCAGGTTGCCCCCCCAACAGGCCAGGGATTTGTTGGAATTGCTCCATGCCCGCTTGGCGGGAGAGCCGGCCCAGCCTAGACCCCTGGCCTGGACCCCGGAGTCGGTGCGGCGCTTTTGGGACGGACAGGCCCAGACCCAATCCATGGCCCAGGGTTTCGCCGCCTTGGGGGGGGAGAGTTTCGTTTCCGCCGTTGCCCATCTTATTTCCAGCCAAGACCGTATCCTTGACTTTGGGGCGGGCGACGGCCAGTTGGTGGAAATCCTCTGCCGCCGGGGATACCAGGCAGCGGCTTTTGAGCCCTCCGCCCAGCGCACCGCCACCCTCACTAAAAAGTTGGCCGGGTTGGATGGCTTCCTGGGGGTGCTGGGGCCCGACAGCGGGCAAACCTTTGACGTGGTTTTACTCACCGAGGTAATCGAGCACGTGCTGGAGCCGGAGTTGGACGGCTTTTTGTACGGACTGGGGGCGATGCTCAAACCGGGTGGCTTGCTCATAGTCACGGCTCCCAATAGTGAAAACTTGGAACGAAGCCGGGTTTACTGCCCCGTGTGCGACGCCTCTTTTCATCGCTGGCAGCATGTGCGCTCCCTGGACCGGAACAGCCTGCCGGCCTTGCTGAGTAAGTACGGGTTTGACGAGGTGGCCACCCACTGCCTGGAGTTCAGCGAAAACCTGTTTTCCGTACAGGAAAGCGAGACGGGCGAGGGTGATAAAAAAGCCGATCCGCCTTCACACATCACGATGATCAGGGAAAACCGTCCGGTAACCATAGGCAGCGAAGCTAACCTGCTCTACATAGGCCGCAAGAAAAATGGCCTCTCCATGGCGGAACGGGTTTCGCTCCGGCGCGGGGAAGTCGGCGTCTTTTGCGCCCGGGTGTTGCGCAAGTTGCGCACCATGTGGCGATTGTCCGGCCGCTAGGCGGGCGTAACAACGAGGTAGCCTTTTGAAACAGACAAACTCGACCTGCCTGAAAATTTGGAAGTTGCGGTCCCGGACCGCCGCGAACCATTGGTGCTCGGATACCGCCGCATGATCCGGCGTTTGCAAGCATTGGCTCGGCATTTGCTGCCCGCCGCCATCCGCAGGCCTTTGGCCGACCGGGTGTACGGCCTGCTGACCCGGGCCATGAATTTAAGGCAAAACGTCCGCCTGCGTTTGCTGGCTTTGAGACTCCGGGCCGCCTCCCATCCGGGCCTGGGGCGGGTTGTAAAGTCGGCCCAGCGTTGGGTGCACGAGTTGACTCCGCGCCTGGTAATCAATTACGCCGGGCGGCTGGAAAATTTCGGCCAGGCCTTGCCCACGCCTGCCCGGCTGGGCCAAGGCCACAAGGGGGTGGCCATGATGATCGGCACCCTGGGTGGCGGCGGCTCCGAACGCCAGCTAGTGCTCACCGCCCAGGGATTGCAGGCGCGGGGAATGACCGGCCTGGCGGTGACGGTGGCCTCTCTGCAGGATGAAGCGGATCGCTTTTTTCTGCCGGATCTGACCCAGGCCGGGGTGCGGGCGGTTGCCTTTGACGACCTGGACCACACACAGGAATTGCCCGCCCACGCCGCTTCGGCCCTGGGCAAACTTCCCCGCAAGATCACCAGCATGCGGGCCCACTTGCGCGTCTTGGCCCAACACCGGCCCGAGGTGGCTCACTTGTGGCTGGATGAGGTGAACGTCAAGGGCGGATTGGCCGCGGTGGCTCTGGGAGTGCCGCGCATCGTGCTGGGCATGCGCAGCGTGCCGCCCACCAATTTTTTGCTGTATCAGCCCTACATGCGCGACTGCTACCGCTGGCTGGCCCGGCAGCCCGGAGTGGTGATGATCAACAACAGCCAGGCCGGGGCCGAGGCCTACGAGCAGTGGCTGGAACTTCCCCAGGGGAGCATCACCATATTGCGAAACGGTTTTGTTTTCGAGGAGTCTCGCCTGCGCGCCAGCCGGGAGCAGCGGCCACACCTGCGCGAACGGCTGGGCATTCCCCCCGGCGCGCCGGTGGTGGGCAGCGCCATGCGCCTGTCCGAGGAAAAACGGCCCGGTCTGTGGCTGGAGTCCGCAGCCCATCTAACCGCCCTGCTGCCAGAGGCCCATTTCATCGTGGCCGGCGATGGCCCCATGTTTAAAGCCGTCCAGCGCAAGACGAAAAAGCTGGGTCTGGGCGGCAGGCTGCATTGGTTGGGACGCACCAAGGAGGTGTTTGCGGCCATGGCCGCCATGGACCTGTTCCTGCTCACCTCCCGGGTGGAGGGCCTGCCCAACGTACTCGTGGAGGCCCAGTCCCTGGGAGTGCCGGTGGTGTCCACCAAGGCGGGGGGGCACCGGAAACCATGCGGCATGGGGTTACCGGCTGGGTTCTGGAACGCGACGACCCGCGCTACATCGCCCAAGAGTTGAAACGCCTGTGGGATGACCAGGATTGGCGGCGGCGGGCCCAAACCGAAGGTCTGCCTTGGGTGCAGCGGCGCTTCGGACTGGAACGCATGATCGATGAGACTCTGGCGGTTTACCAACTTGATCGGCGGCAGATCGGCGGGGCGGCGACGCAAGAGGTCCGCTTCGATTCCCGTAGAGGGGGTATCTTATGAAGGGAAAGCCATGAGCGAGGCCACGCTACGCTTCGAGTTCGGTAAGAATTGGCTGGATTTTATCGAGAAGACCTTCAGCCAGGAAAAGGTGGAAGCCTCTAAAAAACACCTGCTGGAGTTCCTGGGCCTGCCGGATCTGACAGGCATGACGGTTTTGGATATCGGTTGCGGCAGCGGCCTGCACTCCTTGGCAGCCTATTTGGCCAAGGCCCGGGCCGTGTTGGGCTTTGACTATGATCCTCAGTCCGTGGCCGCAACCAACCTCCTGCGCCACAAACTCTCTGACCCAAAAAACTGGGCAGCGGAGCAGGGCTCGGTGTTGGACGATGATTACGTGACATCCTTGCCCCGCTTCGACCTGGTCTACTCCTGGGGGGTTTTGCACCACACCGGCGATGTATGGCGAGCCATCCGCAACGCCGCCGGGCGCGTGAAGCCGGGTGGGCTTTTCTATATCGCCCTTTACTCGGCCGACGTGCAGATCGACCCGCCGCCTGAATTCTGGCTGGATATCAAACGCAAGTACGTATCCTCTGGCCGCTGGACTCGCCGCCGCATGGAGCTTTGGTACGTCTGGCGCTTCATGATGGGTAAGGACCCGCGCAGACTGCCAACTATCTGCCGGCGATATCGCGAATACAAAAACCAACGCGGCATGAACCTTTTCACCGACATCCGCGATTGGTTGGGTGGATGGCCCATGCAGTTCGTCTACGATGCCGATGCCGTGGCGTTTTGCGAGGATCTGGGTTTTACTCTGGAAAAGATAGCCACCGGCGAGGCCAACACCGAGTTCCTTTTCCGGCGGCATAATGGCTAGGCACCCATGATTTAGGTGCTATTGTTGATCGGCTCTTTATAGTGGTTTGGAGTTTTCAATCTTGCCTCAAAACAAAGTTAGAGGGAACGATAGCAATACCGATCATGCCTTAGTTGAGCCACGTCCGCTTTGGTGGCCCACCCCGTTGAAAATTTTATTGGTAATGCTGATCTTCATGGCTATCCGGCAAATGCGCCCGCTGGAAACCTATTATCCAGTTATATGGCCGGATGGCTGGGGATATCTTTTGCCAGCTTTGCGCTGGATGAACGACGGAGCCCTGGAAACCATATACAGCCGGACCTTCGGCTACCCTCTGTTCCTGACCGTGGTATTGCAAGTCACCAAGTCGTTTTTAATGCTGGGGATAGTACAGAAGGCACTCAATGTGTTGGGTGGTCTACTTATACTTTCGGTGATGGCTGACATCATCCGCGTAAACAGCAGCGGCAAGATCAAGTTGGTGTCATCGTGGTTGTTCGTGTTGGGGTTCATATGGCTGTATCTGGGGAGCCCCACCATAGTTTGGTACGAGCATTTCATCCAACCCGAAGCCATCGCGCCTTTTATTATGGCTTTGTTCATCTATTTCTCTTGGCTGGCGGCGCGCAAACTGATCCGCGGCGAAAGCTTTATCCTGCCGGTGTTTTTGCTGGCCCTGATAAGCGTTGCCGCTTATTTCCACAAGCCCAATTGGGGCTTCGCGGTCATGTCTCCCATTATTCTTTTTCTGCTTCTCAAGGCCGCCTACAACGCCAAGCTGATTAACCCAGTGGCTGTCTACCTCTTGCTGTTGGCTTTGCTGTTCGCTCCGCTGTTGCTCTGGCAAAAGTATTTGTCGCGCCACGACCCGGCTGCGGTCACATTCACGCCCACGACGCTGTTCACCTGGCACCTTGGCGGCATCAAAGGGCTCTTGGAGGACGACCTGAAAGCGGAGCATCCGCCTTTTGACCGCGCCTTGATCAAGTCGGTCAACGATATGATAGAGCGGCAAAGCGAGATGGACCGCAGCCGTAAGATTTGGTACCCCTCCCTCGGCTACAATCCGGATGAGCTTTACTATTCGCCAAGCGGTTATGCTGCCGTAGCCCGGTTGAACAAGCTCACCCCCCAGGGGCAAAAAGCCTTTTTCATGCATTACTATTACCGCTACGTTCTCACTAGCCCGGGGACGTATTTGAACAAGATTTTGGGGCAACTGGCCATCTACTATCGTTGGAACCCACGTTTGTATAGGGTCGATGGTTATAATGAGTTCGGTGACGTCAAGGCGGTACTCCAGGCGGCTGGCGGCAATATAAGCCGCAACGAAGATGCTCTGCCCTTCCTGCGCGAATACCTTAAGGCGCTGCGCCAAAAGATCGATGGCCAAGCGATTTTCACCTTACAGGTGTCTCCGTTGAAAAAGGCCGTCTATGGGGCGCTACGGATAATTTATTATCCGCTTATGCTGGCGGTCCTGGGCGTTTATTGCCTGCTGGCTTATTTCAAGAGGAAGAAGGGGGTGGATATTTCTTCGGCGGGCTTGCTGCTGACCGTTATGTCCTTGACCTGTTTCGGAGCCGCATTTTTAGCCGACCTGACCGTGGCGGCGGTTCATTCCCTGGACGTGGGCAGGTACTTTGATTACCACTATACGTTAACTCTGGCCTCGCAGTGGCTGGCGCTGTCGGCGCTGGTCTGGTCGTTGACCGACTGGGTCAGGCTCAGGAAAATCCGTGGCCCAATCAACCCCGCTACCAACCAGGTGTCCGTGAACTAAGGTAATCGGCGATACCTCCATTCCCTCAAGCCCGGTCCGTCTTTTGACCAAAAAAGCTTGCCTGCCGTCCCGAGGTGCGTAAACTAAGGCCAACCAATCAGCGCTCAAAGCTTGGAAAGCTCATCGGCTTGGACGAAACGAGGGTATGGCCGAGCAAAATAAAATTCTGGTGTTCGGGGCCGGTGGCATGCTGGGGCGCGAACTGCTCGCCGCCGCGCCGCCTCCCGGCCTGGAGTTGGTCGGCCTGGCCCGCGCCCAGGTGGACATCACCGACGCCGAGCAGGTGGCTGGGGCAATGGCCCGGCACCGGCCCGGCCTGGTGATCAACGCGGCCGCCTTTTCCAACGTGGACGGGGCCGAGAGCCGGCCCAAGGCGGCTTTGGCGGTGAACGCCCAGGGGCCGGAGAACCTGGCCCAGGCCTGCCATGAGGCGGGCGCGCCCTTGATCCACATCTCCACGGACTACGTGTTCGGCGGCGGCGGCCAGACCAGGCCATACCTGGAGAGCGACCCGCCCCAGCCGGTGAACCAGTACGGCGCGTCCAAGCTTCAGGGCGAAGCATTGGTGCGCGCCGCCTGCCCTCGACATCTCATCGTGCGCACCTCCTGGCTATTCGGGGCCTTGGCCCGCAACTTCATCCACCTCATGCTGGAGCTGATGCGCTCCCGCCCGGCCATCAAGGTGGTGGACGACCAGGTGGGTTGCCCCACCCCGGCGGCGGACCTGGCCCGGGCCCTGCTCACCCTGGCGGCCATGGTGCTGGAGCAGGGCGAAGCGGCCTGGGGCACCTATCACCTGAGCGGCCCATTGGTCATCAACCGCCATGAGTTCGCCCAGATGATCTGGGCCGAGGCCCGCGAGTCCCTGGGCAAGGACTTGACCATCGAGCCGGTGGGCAGCGAGGTTTTCGCCGCCCCGGCCAAACGCCCGGCCTATTCGGCCTTGGATTGTACTAAGATAAAGCAACGTTTCGGCTTGGCTCTGGCCGACTGGCGTCCGGAGTTGGCCCGGATCGTGACGCTGTTGCAGGAATCGGAGAAGCAGCCCCGTGTATAAAGGCATTGTTTTGGCGGGCGGATCGGGCACCAGGCTCTATCCGGCCACCAGGTCGGTAAGCAAGCAGCTCCTGGTGGTCTACGACAAGCCAATGATCTACTACCCCATCGCCACGCTCATGCTGGCCGGCATAACCGAGATCCTGGTGATAACCACGCCAAAGGATCAGGAGGCCTACCGCGCCCTGCTGGGCGACGGCTCCCAGTGGGGCCTGAAGTTTTCCTACACTGCACAGCCCCGGCCCGAAGGTCTGGCCCAGGCCTTCACCCTGGGCCGCGAGTTCCTGGACGGTGCGCCCGCCGCACTCACCCTGGGCGACAACCTCTTCTTCGGGCACGGCTTCACCGGCCTGTTGCGCGAGGCCACCTCCCGCCAGGACCTGGCCACCGTGTTCCTGTATCAGGTCTCCGACCCCCAGCGCTACGGCGTGGCCGAGTTCGACGCACAGGACGACATCTGCCGGGTGGTGGAAAAGCCCGCCACCCCGCCTTCGCGCTGGGCGGTGACCGGCCTTTACTTCTTCGGCCCGGAGGTCACCGAGGTGGCCGCGGGGGTGGAAAAGTCGGCCAGGGGCGAACTGGAGATAACCGAGGTCATCAACCATTACATCAAGGCCAAGCGCATCCGGGGCATCAAGATGGGGCGGGGCTATGCCTGGCTGGACACCGGAACCCCGGAGGCCCTGTTGCAGGCCTCCCAGTTCGTGGGCACCATCGAGAGCCGCCAAGGGGTCAAGATCGCCTGCCTGGAGGAGATCGCCTACAACCTGGAACTGGTGGGGCGGGATGAACTGCGCCGGATGCTGCAGGACAAGCGGGACATCCCGTACTATAGATATGTCCTGGACCTGATCGAGGCGGGCGGCCCGGTGCCCCTTGTCTGACACCCTCAGCCCAACCGAGTTTATGAAGCAAGACGAGAAAAGATTGCTGATCACCGGCGGGGCGGGCTTCATCGGCTCGACCCTGGTGGAGATGCTTTTGGCCCGGCCCGAGGCGCGGGTGCTCAACCTGGACAAGGTCACCTACGCGGCCAACCCCGAGGCCCTGGAGCGTTTCGCCCTTGCGGACAACTACCGCTTCGCCAAGGGCGACATCTGCGACCGTCCCCTGGTGGAGCGCCTGCTGGCCGAGTTCAGGCCCCAGGGCATAATGCACCTGGCCGCCGAGTCCCACGTGGACCGCTCCATCGACAACGCGGCCGGTTTCCTGCAGACCAACATCATGGGCACCCACGTCCTGCTGGAGGCGGCCCTGGCCTATTGGCGCGGCCTGGAAGGGGCGGAGCGGGAGGCCTTCCGTTTCTTGCACGTGTCCACCGACGAGGTGTACGGCTCCCTGGGCCCTGAGGGCCTGTTCCGGGAGGACAGCCCCTATCTGCCCAACTCGCCCTATTCGGCCAGCAAGGCCTCCTCGGACCTGTTGGTCAGGGCCTGGCACCAGACCTACGGACTGCCCACGGTGGTCTGCCACGCTTCCAACAACTACGGTCCCCGCCAGTTCCCGGAAAAGCTCATCCCCCTGATGATCATCAAGGCCCAGGGGGGCCAAAACCTGCCGGTGTACGGCAAGGGCGACAACGTGCGCGACTGGATGCACGTGAGCGACCACGCCCGCGGCCTGCTCGCGGCCCTGGAGCGCGGCCAGGTGGGCCAGACCTACAACCTGGGCGGCGGGGTGGAGCTCAACAACCTGGAACTGGTGCGCCGCATCTGCCGCCTGCTGGACCAAGAGTTGGCCGGAAGCCGCCAGGAGCCCCACGAGGAGCTGATAAGCTTTGTGCCAGACCGGCCGGGCCACGACCAACGCTACGCCTTGGACATCGCCAAGGCCCGCCGGGACCTGGGTTGGACCCCCCAGGTGAAGTTCGACCAGGGCCTGGCCGACACGGTGCGCTGGTACCTGGACAACCGCGACTGGTGGGAGCGCATCCTGAAGGAAAGCTACGACGGGGTCAGGCTGGGCCTGGCTTGAGCCTCGGCGCGCTCATGCGCCGCATAAGGGAGAAAGCGGGAATGAATTTGTTGCACGGGGTCAAGGTGAAGCCCCTCAAGGTGATCCCCGACGGCCGGGGCCGCCTGGTGGAGATACTTCGGGCCGACGACGAGATGTTCCAGGGCTTCGGCCAGGTCTACATGACCACTACCAGGCCGGGCATCGTCAAGGCCTGGCATCTGCACAAAAAGCAGTACGACCAGGTGTTTTGCGCGGCGGGTATGATCCGCCTGGGCATCTACGACGACCGCGACGGCTCGCCCACCAAGGGCCAGGGCAACGAGTTTTTCATCGGGGTGCACAACCCCATGCTGGTGCAGATAGCGCCGGGTCTTTATCACGGTTGGAAGTGCATCAGCGTCGAGGAGGCCCTGATCATCAACACCGTGACCCATCCCTACGATTACGCCGATCCCGACGAGTTTCGCCGGGACGCCCACGACCCCTACATTCCCTGGGATTGGAGCGACCACGACGGCTAGCGCGGGGCTTCTTTCATAGTCTCCACGAGTTGTTTTGCCAGGCTGGGCCAGGCGATGCCCTGGGCCGCGTAGTCGCGGGCCCCGGCCGAGAGCCGGGCGTACAGCTGGGGGTCGCCCATGACCTTTGCCATGGTGTGGGCCAGGGAGGCCGCGTCGGGCGGGCCGGACAAAAGGCCGGTCTTACCGGGCAAGACCTGCTCCTGCAACCCTCCCACCTGGGTGGCCACCACCGGCAGGGCGTGGGCATAGGCCAGGGGCAAGACCCCGGACTGGCTGGCCGAGGTGTAGGGCGCCACCAGCAGGTCGCCTTCCTCGATGATCCGGGGCACCTCCCCCGCCTCCAGCCAGCGGTTGATCACCTTGGCCCCCAGTTCCCGTAAAGCCGCCTGGTTCTTGTCCCCCAAGCGCCCCTGCCCGGCCACGATCAGCTCCACCTCGGGGAAGTCCTGCCTCAACAGGCGAACCGCCTCCAGCAAAAGTCCCAGACCCTTGTAGGCCAGGATGCGCCCGAAAAACAGCAGGCGGAAGGGACGCCCCGTGGGCAGCACGCGGGCCTGGGCCTTGGGCTGCCCATAGAAAAAGGGGCCATGGGGTATCACCCTGAGACGCGCCGGGTCCAGGCCGTAGGCCTCCACCGCCTGGGCGCGCACGAACTCGCTCAGGGTGACCACCGCGTCGGCCCGGCGCACCTCGGCCCTGAGCATCTTGGCCCGCACCGGGGAGCGCTCGCCGGGGTGCAGCAGGGCGTCGTGCAGCACCATCAGGTAGCGCGCCCTGCTTTGGTGCACTTTGCGCAGCATGAACGGGTTCCAGATGTGGGTCATGGTGCCGCAGACCCAGTCGAAGCGCTCCCGGCGCAGGTAGGCCGAAAACTCCGAGCGCAGGGTGGGAAGTTTCACACTGGCCCACACCGCGCTGAGCGTGCCGGTGTAGGTGTCCGGCGACCATCCGCCCAACCCCAACCCCTGCGACTGTTCCCAAAGCTCCGATTGGCGCGACAGGGACAGCTGAACCTTGACCGAGGGCATTGCGGCCAAGGCCTTGGCCATCTCATAGGTGTACATGGGTCCGCCACCCTTGCGGCCCCAATGCCACAGCAGCAGCTTCATGATAGTCGTCCCTGGACAGGCGTCATGAGGGTAACCGTCCCCGGGCGGGTGAAAACAGGCCCTGCCATATCCCGGCGGCCGCCTGCCAGCGACCCTGGGCCGCCCGGCGGGCCAGGCGGGCCCCGGAGCTGATTACCACGGGCAGCCAGGGCAGGGGGGCGTGCTTGGTGAAAAAGCGCAACGAGCCGTTGGTGTAGAGCCGGTGCCAGGCCTCTTCGTTGTCCCCCAGGCCGGTGCTGGGATGGTGCTCCACCACCGAGTCCGGGGCCACGGCCAAGCGCCACCCGGCCCGGCGCAAGCGCCAGCTCAGGTCGGCGTCCTCCCAGTAGAGCGGGAACTCCGGGTCCAGCAGGCCCACCTGGTCCAGGGCCTCGGCGCGCAGCAGCAGGCTGGCCCCGCAAAGGTAGTCCGGGGCGCCGGTCTTGGGCGCTTGGGTGATGTGGCGGGCGCGGCCGGTGATGAGGCTGAGATTGCCTCCGCCCCAGGCCTGCACCCGGTCCTGGCCCGCCCAGCGCAGCAGCGAGCCCACCGCGCCCACTTGGGGATCATGGGCCAGGGCGCGGACCAGCGCCTCCAGGGCCTGGGGCTGGGCGGTGGCGTCGGGGTTGAGCAGCCACACCGCGTCGGCTCCCTCCTTGATAGCCAGCCGCATGCCCAGGTTGGCCCCCTGGGCGAAACCGCCGTTCACCGGCGAGGACAAAAACCTCGCCTGGGGAAAGCGGCTTTGTATCATCTGCGGGGATTGATCGCGTGAGGCGTTGTCCACCACCACGATTTCACTGGGGGCGTAGGTTTGGCTCATGAGGGAGGATAGGCAGTCCAGCACGTGCGGCAGACCGTTGTAATTAACCAGTACTACGTAAACCGGCCCCCACTGGTTTTCTTGCGATTGCTGCAAGCCTGAAGCCCTTATTGGTGGGATGATCCTGGGAGCGACCCTCCCGTCAATTCAGCGGTAGTGTTGCTGGGGCAAACTTATCCGTGGTCAAGCTGGCGAATTGCCCATATCATACCTTAGCTGTGCAAAGCTAACCATAGGCTACTATTGATATCCGCAACGGGTTGGAGCACCGAAGAATTTTATGAACCCTTCAGAACCAACACCGCCCCCCTCCATGAAAGCCGGTTTGGCCGGCCTGGGCGTTACTCGGGCTGTGGTGGCTTGGCTTTTCTTCCTCACCCTGGTGCTGGCCCTGTTCGAGGGCATGGGCCTGGGCATGCTCCTACCGGTGCTGGCCTATGTGCGCACCGGCGGCCTTCCCGGCGGCGGTGCCTCGACCCAGTTCGTGCAAGAGTACTTGGGCTGGCTGGGGGCCTGGGGCAAAAACTGGGAGTTGGCCGGGCTGCTGGTGATTACCCTGGGGGTGATCTGCCTGCGCTACGCGGTCAACTACCTGCGCGACGTGCGCCTGGCCCACCTGCGCCTTTCCATCACCCGGCGCTTGCGCAACCAAGTGGTGCGGGCCCTGGTGCGCGCCGACCTGGGCTATCTCATGTCGCGGCGCAGCGGCGAGCTGCAATCCAGCCTGACCATGGAGACCGACCGGGCGGGCGAGGCTGCCTCCTCCCAGATCGGCATCATCACCTCCCTGGCCCTCATCGTGGTGTACGTGCTGCTTCTGCTCCTGCTCTCCCCCTTGCTCACCGCCTGCACCGCCCCCATCCTGACCATGGTGGCCCTGGTGCTGCGTTGGCAGAGCAAGAAATCGGTGGCCCTGACCACCGCGGTGAGCGAGCAGAACCTGCGCCTGGGCGACCAGGCCTCCGAGGTGCTGGGCGGCATCCTGCGCATCAAGATGCGCAGCCAGGAAACCCAGGCCGAGGAGCTGCTCTCCTCCACGGCGGACCGCATCTTCCACGGCATGTTCAACCTGGAGCGCCTGCGCCTGGCGGTGGAAATTTCCATGCACCCGCTCATGGCCGCGGCCGGGCTCCTGGTCATACTCCTGGCGGTGATGGCCGCCGAGGTGGGTCTGGCGGTGATGGCGGTGTTCGTCTTCGTGCTGGTGCGCATGGCCCCCCAGGTTACCCAGTTCATCAACCTGTGGTCCCACCGCAACGCCTGCCTGGCCAGCCTGCGCCGGGTGCAGGCCTTGGTGGATCAGGCGAGCGAGCGCCGCGAACTAAGCGGCGGCGACCGGCAGGAGCCCGCCCCCCTCAAGGGCGTGGAGTTTCGGGACGTCTGGTTCCGCTACCCCGGCTCCCTGGAGGGCGGCTACGCCCTGGAGCAGATCGATTGCGCCATCCCGGCCCGCTCGCTCACCGCAGTGGTGGGGCGCTCCGGGGCGGGCAAGTCCACCCTGGCCAGCCTGCTTTCGGCCTACCATCTGCCCACTCAGGGCCAGATATTGCTGGACGGCCACCCCTTGGAAAGCTACCGCCTGTCGGCCTTACGCCAGGGAATGGCCTTTGTGGATCAGGAGCCCTTCTTCTTCAACGACACCATTCGCGAGAACCTCAACTTCGGCGTGGTGCCCCCCCTCACGGACACCGAACTGGAGCAGGCCCTCAAGGACAGCGGAAGCTGGGAGTTCGTCAGCCGCTTGGAGCAGGGGCTGGACACCCCGGTGGGGGAGCGGGGATCGCGCCTGTCCCAGGGGCAGAAGCAGCGCCTGGCCATCGCCCACGCCCTGGTGGTGAAGGCCAGGGTGCTCATCCTGGATGAGCCCACCAGCGCCCTGGACAAGACCTCGGAGCTGATAATCGCCCAGACCATCCGCGAGCTTGCCTCGCGCCTCATGGTCATCGTCATCGCCCACCGCCTGCAAACCGTGCGCTGGGCCGACCAGATTCTGCTCTTGGAGCAGGGGCGCCTGATCGCCCAGGGCAACCACGAATCCCTTCTGGCTGACTGTCCCCAGTACCGCGAATTTTTCGGCAAGAGCAAGTAGAGCGCCGGGGCTCAGCCCCGTTTGGGCAACAGGGCGCGCAGGCGCGCCCGCACCGCCCTGAGCAGGTGCTTGAGCGCCAGATGGCGGCCCAGGTAGCGGCGCAGGCGTATCTCCCAGCGGGGCATCTGGGCCGCCGCGCGAGGGAAACCGTCCAGCATGTTGAGTGGCGGCCGGGGCTCCAGGGAGTCCCAGTGGATAAGGCCGCGCATCACCGCGTCCCAGGCCATCACCAAGGCCATGGCCTGCGACAGATCGCCGTCGGTCTCGGGGTCCGAGCGCAGGGCCATCTGTTGGTGGGCCCGGGCCAGGTAGGCGGCGAAGTCAAAAGAGGCGGGGTCGCTGGGGTAGAGATCGGTGAGGGCGTAATCCAGCTGCCGGGTGATCAGCTGGCGCAGGTCGCGGTAATTGCGGTGATGGATGTGCGGCCCCCGGCTGGGGGGCACCTCCCACAGGTGGCCCGGCCCGGAGGTCACCAGGGGCAGGGTGTGATGGGCGTCGGGCCAGAGCACCATGCCCTTTTTGAACAGGCGTATCTGGTAGTCGGGGTGGCGTCCGCCGCCCACCATCACCTGATCGCCCAGGTAGTTGTAGCGGGGCAGGGCGAAGGCGTCGTAGCTGCCGCCCTTGTCGGCGATGAGGCTTTGCACCAGATCCGGCGCATCGCCCGATAGATACTCGTCGGAATCCAGCACCAGCACCCAATCCCCCGAGGCCTGGGCCGTGAAGCGGTTGCGCACCCCGTCGATGCGCGGGGCTATCTCCACCTGGTGCACCACCGCGCCATGGCGCTGGGCGATGGCCACGCTGTCGTCGCTGCTTTGCATGTCCACCACCATCAACTCGTCCACCCAGGCCAGGCTGGCCAGGGCCGCCTCCAGGGTGGCCGCCGAGTCGCGGGTGTGTACGACACCGGTGATCTTGGGCTTAGGCATGGCTCATCCGTCTATGGTGTAGCGTCCCTGCCAGCGGGACATGAAAAGGGCGCGGCTGGGGGAGTCCAGCTTGGCGCGTCCCGGGGTCATGGCTTCGAAGTGCAGCGACTCGCTGCCCTGGCAGCAGAAAATACGCTGCCCACTCTGCCGGGCCCGCAGGCAAAAATCTATGTCTTCCAGGCCGAAGGGATAGTCCTCGTCCAGCCCGCCCAGCTCCTGCCAAAGCTCACCCCTGATCAGCATACAGCCTCCGGTCACCGCCTGGAACTCCCGATCGATTCTGGGCATGAGGTGGCTGGGCTTGGTGCGCAGCAAATGGTAGGGCCCTTTTTTGCCGGGGCCGAACACCACGCCCGCGTGTTGCAGGCTGCCGTCCGGAAAGACCATCCTGGCCCCGCAAATGCCAACTTGGGGCATGCGCCCCAGCAAGCCCAGCATCTCGCCTATGGTCTCCGGTTGCACCAGCACGTCGTTGTTCTGCATAAGGTAGTGTTTGGCGGGCCAGCGACGGGCGGCCAGGTTGTTGGCCCGGGCAAAGCAATGATGCCCGTCCAGCCTGAGCAACTCGGCCCCTGCGGCGGCGATGCGCTTGGGGGGCAGGGGCGGGTGGCTGGCGTTGTCCACAACGGCCACGGTGCTTTGCTCCCGCACTCCGGCGGCCTCCAGGGATCGGCCCAAAGCGTCCAGGCACTGCTCCAACATGGGCAACATGCCCAGGGATGGGATGATCACGGTGAGCAGTTTGGGGCTCACGCGCCTTTCCTTTCAGCCTTGGCCATTCGCCAGCAACGCAGGCGATAGGCATAGTGCCCCAGGCGCGGCCGCCAGAATTTTCGGTAGCGGGCCACGGTGGGGGCCAGCATGCGCCGCAACTCGTCGTAGTTCACTCCGCGAAGAAGCTCCCGGCCCGGCCGTCGGCTCCCCGCCTGGGCGTGCTCCTGGTGGAGCATCAGCCCCCGGTCAATGGCCCAATTATACATCCGCGAACCGGGGATGGGGCTCAGGAAGGAGTGGGAGAAGTAGGTGGGGCCGATCTCCCGTATGGCCTCCAGCCCGGCCTGGTCGTCCTCGCGGTGCCATACGCCGTCCTCGCGGGGCGCCCCCAAGATCAGGTTGGCGAAAATCTCCAGGCCCAGGTCTTGGCAGATGGCCGCGGCCCGCCGGTTGATATCGCTGGAGGTGCCCTTGCCCAACCAGTCGAGCAACTCGTCGCTGAAGGATTCGAAACCGATGCTGATCACCTTGAGCCCTGCGTCGCGCATCTCGGCGATGACCTCGGGGTGGCGGCAAATCATGTCCGCCCGGCAGGCGGCCCACCAGCCCACCTTGCGCCGGGGATAGCCCGCCTGGTGCATGGCCCGGCAAAAGCGGCTTACCCACTGGGGATCGATGAGGAACTGGTCGTCTTGGAAGATGATGCCCCCAAAGCGGTAACGCTCCCACAACTCGGCCAGCTCGGCCATCACGTTGTCCACCGAACGGCGGCGCAGGAAGGGGATGCGCTTGCCGGGGTCATGGGGCGAAGGCCTGGTGTACAGGTTCTTTTCGCCGGGCCCGCAGCAAAAGCGGCATCCCCAGGGGCAGCCCCGCCCGGTGAGCAGGTCCACGATGGGCGGGCGCAGGCTCCAGATGGGATAGAGCAGGTTGCGGCGGTAGCCGGGCAAGAGCTCGCGCAGGGCAAAGGGCAGATCGTCCAGGTCCGGCGGCTCTCCCCAGCTTATGTCCGGGAAGGAGTCCGGGTCGGCGATAAGGGCGGGCAGGCTCACCTCGCCCTCGCCGCAGAGCACCTTGTGGGCCCCGGCCTCCAGGGCCTCCTGGGGGGACATGGTGAAATGGATGCCTCCGGCCAGGCGCAGGGCTTCCGGCGCGGCCTGGGCGGCCATGGCCAGGCAGCGGGCGGCTTCGGCCGCGTCCTGGGTGCGGGCGGTGACGCACACCACTTGGGCCCCGGCCTGGGCCATCTCCTGGCGCGCCTGCTCCCAGCCGGACATCAGGCGCAGGTCCAGCAGTGCAACCTGGTGCCCCGCTTGGCGCAGCACCGCGGCCAACTGGGCCAGGCCGTGGTGGGGCAGCAGGTCGTCCAGATCAAGGGGGTCTCGTCCCGAACCCCATCCCCGCGAACCCTGCTGCGGGTTTACCAGCAACACCCTGGCCACGGACTAGCTCAACTCCACGGGCGGATCGCGGTCTATGTTTAGACGGGCAGGTATTGGAAGGCTTGCCATATCACGTCCTTGATCACGTAGTAGTCCCAGGCCAGCATCAGAATCAGCAGCGACCAGGCGGCCGCGTTTCGCCAGCGCCTGGGAAGAAACATCAGCAGCCCCCCGGCCTGCAAGAAGGCTATGGCCCAACCGGCGGGAAAGATGAGGCGGCCCTGGGAGGCCATTACCCCGCTATTGTAGGAGAGAAAGGCGGCGAAGGCCAGCAACAGCCAGGCTGGGGCCAGCGACTGCACCAGACGCTCGCGCAGGTCCGGGCCGCGCCACATCTGCCGGGCCCAAAAGGCCAGGCCCAACCCGCCGGTAACGACCAGCAGGGCGTCCAGCACGCGGTAGGCTACGGGGTGCATGAGCAGGGCGAACTGGCCGTAGACCGCGTAATAGCTCCAGCGGAAGCCGGTGAACTCCTCCCGGAAGAAGTCCCAGGGATACATGGTGGCGGCGCGGGTGGCCACGTAAGGCCTCCACAGGTCACGGTTCAACAGCAGGGCGTCGCCGAACTCCAGGTGATTGCGCACCAGCCAGGGGGCCATCAGGGCCACGGCGCATCCGGCGGACAGCGCGGCCAAACCCAGGCAGCGCCCCCAGGAAAGGCCGTAGCCCCGGCCACCCAGGAACAGCGCTCCGGCGACCACCCCGGCCAGGCCCACCGCGTTCATCTTGCTGTAGGCGGCCAGGGCGCAAAGCGCGCCCAGCAAGGCGGCCTTGGCCAGGGTGGGGGGACTGGCCGCACGCAGGGTGCGGGCCAGCATCCACAACACCAGGGCGGCCAAGGCGCTGGCGGCCACGTCGTTGCTCACCGAGGCGCAGGTCTCCAGCCAGCGCGGGTTTAGGGCCCACAGGGCGGTGGCGGCCAGGGTCAGGGCCTTGTCTCCCCGGCTAAGCTCCCAGAAAAGGGCCATGCCCAACAGCACCGCCGCCAGTCCCCAGAGCAGGGAGGTGGCCCGCATGGCGTAGAGGGTGCGGGCTCCGGCGATTTGCCTTTCGCCTTGCAGGGGCTTGAATCGCCGATGGATGGTTTGGCCGGGAGGGGCGGGCTGGCAGCGGAAATCAGGATCGATGCGCGGAAAATCCAGCGGCCCCCGGTAGCCGGTGAGCCACACCGCCGGGGCCAGGCTCAGGTAATACAGCGGAGTCTGGAAAACCTCTTGGCGGGAGATGAGGCGGGCCTTGTGGGCCAAGGCGTGGTTGCGCTCCAGCTTGGCTTCCCAATACACCGCGTAGTTGAAATGGCGCAGCTCGTCCGGGTTTTCATAGGGCGGCATGAGCACGGCCATGGCCGCGCCGCCCAGCAAAAACAGGACGGGAACCAGGCACCACCAGAACGCTTCCCGCCTCAATCCTTGAGCCCCTTGAGCGGCCCCTCCAGCAAATGGGCCAGACGCCGTTTGAGCGCGTAGGGGTGGTAGTCAAAGGCGGTGGCCCTCGCCCTGAGGCGCATGAGCTCACGCCGGCCCGCCTGGCTGGGATGCATCATCTCCCCCAGGCGCTGTATAAGCCGTTCCGGCTCATCCACCAGGCAGTTGTACCCGTCACGCAAATATTCCATACCCCCCTTGACCGGCACCGAGGCCACCAGACAACCGGCGGCCATGGCCTCCAACGAGGGCAGACCGAAGTCCTCTCCCACCGAGGTGGCCAGGTAGACACCGGCCCTTTGCAAGCGGCGGCACACCTTGGGCTCGTCCAGGCCGTCCATGGGCCACCAGTTGAGCATATCCAAGGCGTGCGCCGCCTTGGTGGCGATGCCCAGTCCCCGGCGGGGCATGTAGGCGGCTTCATTGTCCAGCTTGACTTCTCCTTGGGCAAAGAAAGCCGCTGATACGCAGATGCCCACCATGACGGTTTGACGCCCATACTCTTGCCGGGCCAGGCGATCCGCGCTTTCCCAGCAGGTCAACAGATGAACCTCGGGGTGAGCGAAAATTTTTTCCATGTTGGTGACGCCCTGTACGTGGCAGGCCAAACGGGCTCCGGTGGCCTCCAGGGGGGCCAGATCCGGAGGCCAGGTCATGAAGGCCCAGTCCTGGGGCGTGATGCGCTCCAGGGCCTCACCGCGATCCACCACCGGCACCGAGCAGGCGAACCACTGGGGCGCCTCGCCGCCGGGGATAGCCACCACGCCGGGAGCGCCCAGGGAGATGAGGGCCTCCATGAACTGGAATCCCACCTTTACGCCCCCGGCGATGCCCGCGGTGGGCAGGAAATAGTAGATCACTTGAGCACCCCCTTGGCCCACATCCCCGGTAGGGTGATCAGCCCCAGCCCGACCGCGAAGAAATACCCGTAATGCTTGGCCGCGAATTTCAGGCGGCCCCGAGCCAGGAGCCAACGGCGGCGGGCGTTGGTCACCTTGGATCCCTGGGCGGTGAGGTGGGGCAGGGTATAGGGCAACTCCACCACCAAGCCCCCGGCCTGGTGCAGCTTGAGGCCCAGTTCCACGTCTTCCATGTACATGAAGTAGCTGGTGGCCAAGCCACCCAGGCTCAGGAAAAGCTCGCGCCGGATGAACAGGCAGGCCCCGTGGGCCCATTGCCAGGAGTCGTCGTGATAGCCGGGCAGGCGGGGCATCCAGGCCAGGGCCCGGGGGCAGGGCCAGCCCAGCACCATGAGGTCGTGGGCCAGCTTCAGGCGGCTGTAGCCGGGCTGGCGGCCTGGCACCGCCTGGCCGTGGTCGTCCAGGGCCGGGGCGGCGATGAGCTTTTCCCCGCTGCCCAGGGCGTCCAGGCCCAGGGAAAAAAGCTCCGGCGTGGCCAGGCAGTCCGGGTTGAGCAGGCAGACGCCTTGGCCCTGGGAGGCCCGCACCCCCTGGTTGACCGCCCGGGCGAAACCCAGGTTGCCGGGCATGGTCAGCAGCCGAACCCCACGGGCGCGCACCAACTCGGCGGTCTGGTCGCTGGAGGCGTTGTCCACCACCAGGGAGTGCTCGGCCCAAGGCCCCAGGCTCTCAAGGCAACTGTCTATCACCCCGGCGCTGTTGTAGGTCACGATGATGATGCTCAGGTTCACGTCTAGCCTAGTCCTTGCCGCCAAGCGGCGCGTATGCGCCGGAGCTGCCGCCAGCCGGGCCGCAGGCAGAAGTTGCTGAAATGGGCCACGTAGGCGTCCGGCCTGGGAAAGCCCTTGTCCCAGTGCTCGCAATGGTTCCACCGCCAGGATAACTCCCGGCAGGACTCCGGGTGCAGGTTGTTGGCGTAGTATTGAAAATAATCCTGGTCGGTGATTATGTGCTCACCCACCCGGTGGTCGCCCGGTCGCTGAGCCAGCATTTGCCGGGCCCAGGAGCAGAAGCGCTCCATCTCTTGCCGCTGGGCCAGGACCACGCCCGAGTTGTAAAAGCGATAATCCTCCAGGGCGGGCGCTTGGGCCTGGGGGTCCAGCCATACCAGGGAGTGCCTTTGGTAGTGTTGCAAAAAGTCGATCCGGCTCATGGTGGAGTTTAGAATGGTGGTCTGCTCCACCATGCCCAAGCCTCGTCCGTCCAGGGCTGTACGGATATCCTCGGCGGTGATGTCGCGCACCAAAACCGCGTCCGCGTCCAAGAGCATAACCAACTCGGATTCGGTGTTCGCCAGAAAGGCCTCCAGGGCTGAGAACTTGGCCAAAAAGCGCCGCGCCCTTACCTGTTGCTCCACCGGCCCCAGCTGGTGCACCTGCAGGCGTTTTCTCCGGAACATGCCGATTTTGTAAAGATGGTCGGTGACCAAAAATATCTGGAAATCGCTACGCCGCAAAACCGACAGCAATGCCTGGCGGCCGGCCAAATAGTAGGTAGGGTGCCCGTGTATCAACATGCACACCCCGACTTCGGCCTGGTTCATGGCATCGCCCTTGCCGCCCATGCGCGGCCGTTGTCGCCCGAGGTATCCCCCAACTGGCGGCAATTGCGGTCGGGCCGGTACTGGGCAGATAGTCCGTTTGCATACCGCTAGGGCATTATCAGCAGCCTTTAGTCGCTTTGTAAAGCCCGGCCTGCCGGAGCCGTACGGCGCCAAGGCAG
>Ga0180016_100044_pt1 | contig 62980 bp, 63 predicted proteins | sample KR46_M_MetaG_FD_129673 | JGI IMG/M metagenome (GOLD analysis project Ga0180016, IMG submission 129673) | Groundwater microbial communities from the Olkiluoto Island deep subsurface site, Finland - KR46_M_MetaG | ecosystem: Environmental > Aquatic > Deep subsurface > Groundwater | place: Finland... | reverse complement strand
CGCTCGACATTGACGCCGGAACAGACGAACACCATGGTGGGCCGGTTCTCGCCCGACAGGCTGCGGCGTTCGTCGGCGAGCGAGGTGTTGACCGCCACCACGACCTGGTTCGAGGCGGGCACAGGCGCGCCGTCATGGGACGCCAGACGCCATGTGTAGCACTCGTAGCCCAGCATCCGGTTGGCCAGGCGCAAGGGCTCGATCGCCATGGAAAATGCGATCATGGAAAATTCCGGAACCATGAAAAAGACGATCGACCGCATATGCTTCGTATGTGAGGGCATTCAAAAATCCCAGTTCGCGCCCCCGCGAGGCCCATGTCGCGATCAGGCCATAAATTTCGCGATTTGTCACTGGGATGACACGCAAATATTTCGGCCTGCGACATGGTCCGCAGCGGGGACGGGACCGGGAATTGCCGGGCTTCACAGCATCGGACGGGCATGGATATCGGCTTGCGCGCTGCTCAGCGATGGCAGATCCGCAGGGCCGGGCCAGCCGATGTCCTTTTGCAGTTCAAGCGGAAGATCCATCAGGACGCTTTCCATGGCTGCACGCTTCTGATGCGCGCGCCACTGACGCGCCTTGCGGGTGATGTGAGAGAAACCGAACATCGCTGTGTCTCCTTGATCGGTGTTGACCAGACTGACTGGATTGACAACAGCATCGCGTCGATGCATGATTCAATCAAACGAAATGAATTGACCCAAACGATCAACGGAATTGAACACCATGAACGCGCCGCTCAATCATCCGCTCATGATGCTGGACCCCGACGTGTTGCGCAGCTTCGTCGCCATTGCCGAGACCGGCAGCTTCACGGCGGCAGCGGCGCGGATCTACCGGACGCCGTCGGCGGTCTCGATGCAGATCAAGCGGCTCGAGGAGCAACTGGGCGTTTCGGTGTTTTTGCGGGACGCGCGCAATGTGTCGCTCACCCATGACGGCGAGGTTCTGCTGGGCTACGCGCGGCGGCTGATCGCGCTCAACCGCGAAGCGATCTCGCGCTTCGTCACCTCCGATGTCTCGGGCGTGGTGCGGATCGGGTCGCCATCCGACTATGGCGAGGCGGTGCTGCCAAGCGTGCTAAAGCTGTTTGCCAAGTCGCATCCATCCGTGGTGGTGGATGTGGTGATCGACCAGTCGACCAGCCTGCTGAAGCGCTTTGCCTCGGGCCATATCGACATCGCCCTGATCAGCTGCATGCGCGACCAGACGCCCGATCCGGGCGAAGTCCTGATGACCGATGACATCGTCTGGGCCGGCGCGAAGGGCGGACAGGCCTACCTGATGGACCCGCTGCCGGTCTCCATGTGGGACGAGGGCTGCGTCTGGCGCGACAGCGCGCTGGCGGCGCTCGAGAAGGTGGGACGGTCCTACAGGGTGGCGTTCATGACATCGCATTCGGCCGGGCAGCGGTCGGCGATCCTGGCCGATCTTGCGATCGCGCCGATGGGGCGGAGCTTTCTCGGATCCGACATCCAGGTGCTTGACGAGGATTGCGGGCTTCCCGCGCCGGGCAAATACCATCTGCTGCTGAAAGTGGCGGCGGACCCGTCGCCGCAGGTGATGGCGCTGAGCGATCACTTCCGTGCCCGCTTCCAGCATTTCAGCGAGACCGGGGTGTTCGAAGCCCCTTGATTGGGATGGCGCGGTGATGAACCCTTTCTGAACGGCGCATTCAGGACAAATACAGGCGGGTATTTCTAATCTTCTGACATTGGCGCACGCGTGACGGCGCTCACAAAGGGAGACACGATCATGACTTCATCCATCCGCATGCTTTTGGCCCTTGCGGCCGTGACCACCGCCACCGCCACCGTTCCGGCCATGTCATCGGCATTCACCGCCGGCACCGTGACGGCGATCGCGCCGGATGACGCGCTCAACATCCGCAAATGGCCAGGCGCAAATTCGAGAATCATCGATGCATACCTGCTCAATGAGCCGATCAGCCTGACCGGCCGCTGCAAGAGCATCGTCACCAATGTCTCGTTCCGGATCGACGGGAAGGGCAGCTCGGAGTGGAAATATTCCAAGATGAAGCAGGCCAATGTCTGGTGCCAGGTGATGACCGACGACGCAGAACTCGGTTGGGCGCGGGGCAAATATATCTGGCCGGAATGAGGCTGGGGTCTGACGCATTGTCGTTCGGCGGATGACAGCCGCTAGGGCGCGCAGGTCTGGTCCTTCCGGCGTCCGGTAGCCTGTTTAAGTACGCTCCGCCGCTCTCCTCGGACCCCGCCGCCCTCGTCGGCCCTAGCCGGATCGTCCTCCTCGGGCCTGTCCCGAGGATCTACTGACCCCTCGGCGTTTCCATCGATCCGGTTGTTGCGGGGCGGGCGTCTGCAGACCCTCGCCACAAGGGCGAGGGTGACGGCGGAGGGGCCGTGCGGAGCCTGTGACGGAGGGCGCAATGGGCGGATTGCGGCGGACAATACGTGCCGAGCAGGAAGGGCAGGGAGATCCATGCATGGCGGAGTGAGGGACGTTCGAGAGGCTTGCCGACCCCGCCGCATCGTCGTCCTCGGGCCTGTCCCGAGGATCTACTGGCCCCTCGGCGTTTCCCACTGGACCGTTTATTGCGGGGCGCCGTCCGTAGACCCTCGCCACAGGGGCGAGGGTGACGGGCCTAGAGTTCCAGCCCCGCCGGTCAGCCGCGCCTGCGTCCGCCTCGCCGGCGGCCGGCGCCGGGTTCGATGCCGGCGGCGGCGTCGGTGTCCATCGAGCGTTCGGGCAGCCTGACCACTTCGGTGAGCCTGGGGAAGGCGTCGATCTTGTTGGGGAAGGCCATGGCGTTGACGAAATGCTCCTGGAACTTCGGCTCCAGCGCGGTTTCGATCTTCTCGATGCGGGTGACCGTGTGTTCGATCTCGCGGCGGTGGTTGCGGTTCAAGAGCGCCATGCGGGCGCCGGTGCCTGCGGCGTTGCCGACGGCCTTGACCTTCTCGAGATCGCAATCAGGCACGAGACCCAGCACAAGGGCATATTTCGGATCGATGAAGGAGCCGAAGGCGCCGGCAAGGCCGATGCGGTCGACGCTGGTGATGCCCTGCTTGTCCATCAACAGCTTGACGCCGGCGTAGAGCGCCGCCTTGGCAAGCTGGATGGCGCGGACGTCGGTCTGGGTCACCATCAGCTTCTGCTCGCCGTCGCGCAGGAGATAGGCGAAGGTGCGTCCGGTGCTGACGATGCGCTCGCTTTGGGCTGCGAGATCGCCATTGATGACGCCGTCCTCGGTGATGATGCCGGCGAGATACATCTCGGCGATGATCTCGATGATGCCCGAGCCGCAGACGCCGGTGACGCCGACGGTCTTGGCCAGTTCGTCGAAGCCCGGTTCATCCGACCAGGGCTCGATGCCGATGACGCGGTAGCGCGGCTCGAAGGTGACCGGATCGATGCGGATGCGCTCGATGGCGCCGGGGGCCGCGCGCTGGCCGCAGGAGATCTCGGCGCCCTCGAAGGCTGGACCGGTGGGCGAGGAGGCGGCCACCGTGCGGATGGAATTTCCGAGCACGATCTCGGCATTGGTGCCGACGTCGACGAGCAGCATCATCTCGTCCTGGCGGTGCGGGCCTTCGGTCAGCGTGGCGGCCGCCGCATCGGCGCCGACATGGCCGGCGATGCAGGGCAGCATGTAGACCCGGGCGCCAGGATTGAGCGGAAGGCCGATCTCTGAGGATCTGACATTGACCGCGCCGGAAACGGCGAGGGCAAAGGGTGCGCCGCCGAGTTCGGTCGGATCGATGCCCAGGAAAAGATGGTGCATGATCGGATTGCCGACGAAAACCGCGTCGAGAATGTCGGCGCGGTCGATCTCGCCTTCCTTGCAGACCTTGTCGATCAGCCCGTTGATCGCCTCGCGCACGGCGATGGTCATGCCCTCGCGGCCCTCGGGGTTCATCATCACGTAGGAGACGCGGCTCATCAGATCCTCGCCGAAGCGGATCTGCGGATTGGAGGTGCCGGACGAGGCGAGCGTGCGGCCCGACAGCAGTGAGGACAGATGCATGGCGATGGTGGTGGACCCGATATCGCAGGCGATGCCATAGGCCTCGTTCTTGAGGCCGGGGTAGAGCGCCACAAGTGTTGCCTGGCCGCCATGGACCGGCTCGTGAACGGCCGCGGTGACGGTCCAGTTGCCCTTGCGCAGGATCTGCTGCACCTGGCCGAGCAGATAGGTGTCGATTGCGAGATTCTTGAAGCCCCAGTCGGCCTCGATCGCCAAGAGCAGCCGATCGAGATCGCCCAGCGGCTTGTGCATGTCGGGCTCCTCGACCTCGACATAGCACATGTGGATTGCCGGATTGCGCTCGATGACGCGGCCGTCGGAATCCTTGCGCACAACTTGTGCATTGACCACGGCGTCCTGCGGGATGTCGATGACCAGGTCGCCCAGGATCCTGGCCGAGCAGGACAGCCTGCGGCCGGGCTTCAGGTCGCGCTTCTCTGCGTAGCGAACCTCATTGCCGCCAAAGGGCGTGATGTGGTCGTTGGACGAGGTGATGCCGTGCTTGGCGAAGACGCCTTCCTGCACGTCGACCTGGCAGCGCCCGCAGATGCCGCGGCCGCCGCAGACACTTTCCACATGCACGCCGAGTTGCCGCGCGGCATCGAGTACGGGGGTGTCGGTCGGAAAGCGCCCGCGCTTTCCCGACGGCATGAACAGGACGAGGTGGTCGGTCATTGGGTCACCATTTTGCAATTGAGGCGCGATGCTCTATCCTGACCCTCATCCTGAGGTGTGAGCATGAGCAAAGCGAATGCGAGCCTCGAAGGACGAGGGGCAGGATGGTCGAGGCAACGGTCTACATTTTGCGTTGTGCGGATGGGAGCTATTACACCGGACTCACCAAGCAGGCGGTTGAGGCTCGTGTATGGGAGCATAACAATTTGCCAAGTGAAACCAGTTATACGGCCAAGCGACGGCCGGTTGAGCTGGTGTTTTCCGAGACCTACGATTTGATTACCGACGCGATTGCCCGTGAACGCCAAATCAAGGGATGGTCGAGGCGAAAAAAGGAAGCCTTGATCGCCTTGAACTATGAAGGATTGCCAGAACTTTCGCGGCGCGGCCACCTTATACCAAAACCATAGCGTCCAGTGGCCCACACCCTCGCCCTTCGAGGCTCGCCCCTTCGGAGCTCGCGCCTCAGGATGAGGGTGTGGGAGCGATCTCGGTCCAATCGCAAATCTGAAACAATGGTTTGCCAGATTCATAGTCCAGCTATCTTTGCTCACGCAGTTCCCGAGCGGCCGGCGCGGCCGCCGCGGCGGCGGCTGTCGCTGCCCGAGGGCGCCTGGGACTGCGGGGCGGGGGCGGAGCCCGCCACATGTGGCTGGTAGTCCTTGTAGGTCTTGATCCAGTTGGTGCAGTTGGGATCGGTGCCATTGAGCACATTGGCGGCGCGCACGGCTTCCATTTCCTGCGGACGGCAGGGGTTCATGATCGCGGACGTCATGCCGGCGCCGATCACCATCGGGATGAAGCCGGCATTGATGCCGTGGCGGTGGGGCAGGCCGAAGGAAACGTTGGAGAGGCCGCAGGTGGTGTTGACCTTGAGCTCGTTGCGCAGCCGGTAGAGCAGCGCAAAGACCTGGCGGCCGGCATCGCCCAGCGCGCCGATCGGCATGACCAGCGGGTCGACGACGATGTCATGCGGCTTGATGCCGTAATCCATGGCGCGCTCGACGATCTTCTTGGCGACCGCAAAGCGGACATCGGGGTCCATGGAAATGCCGGTCTCGTCGTTTGAGATCGCCACCACCGGCACGTCGTATTTCTTGCACAGCGGCAGGATCGCCTCGAGCTTTTCTTCCTCGCCGGTCACGGAGTTGACCAGCGGGCGGCCCTTGGCGACCTTAAGTGCGGCTTCGATGGCCGCAGTCACCGAACTGTCGATCGACAGCGGGATGTCGACCAGGCCCTGGACGATTTCCATGGTCTGCACCAAGAGGCCCGGCTCGGTCTCGTTCGGGTTGACCGAGGTCACGCCCGCATTGACGTCGAGCATGGTGGCGCCGGCGGCGACCTGTTCGAGCGCGTCCTTGATCACGGTCTCGAAATTTCCGGCGATCATCTCGGCGGCCAGCTTCTTGCGCCCGGTCGGGTTGATGCGCTCGCCGATCACGCAGAAGGGCTGGTCAAAGCCGATGATGACATCGCGGGTGGCGGAGGCGACGATAGTGCGGGTCATGTTCGATCCTTGCAGTGAAGACATAAAGACTTGTTTATATCGTTATAGAATTTTGGGCGGAGATGCAAGCCTTTGGGCCTGTCAGGATGTCTCGGAGTCACCGACCGCACCGGCCATCTCATGCGGGATTTGCCTGGGTTCCTCCAGGATTTCCTCCATGCGGGCGGCCACCAGTTCGTCCACCGGATTGGGCTCCTTGCGCCAGGGCCTGCGGCCCTTGAGCACGCCCGATTCGTGCACGATCTCGGCGACGAATTCCTCCTGGCGATAGGCCATGACGTGGATTCCGGAGACGCCGTCGATCTCCTTGACCTCGTTGATGATGTCGATGCAGAGCTGCTTGCCTTCCTTCTTCTGGTCCTGCGCGCCTTCCAAGCGCCTGATGATCTCGTCGGGAATATGCACGCCCGGCACGTTGGCGCGCATCCATTTGGCGGTTCGCGCCGAAGCCAGCGGGCCGACGCCGCACATGATGAAGCACTCCTTGTCGAGCCCCATCTCGCGCACCTGTTGCATGTAGCGCCTGAACATCGGCACGTCGTAGCAATACTGGCTCTGGACGAACTGGGCGCCGGCGGCGATCTTCTTGGCCAGGCGATGCGGCCGGAAATCGTAAGGCGGCGCGAAGGGGTTGATGGCGGCGCCGAGGAACACGGTTGGCGGGCTGGTCAGCTTGCGGCCCGACAGGAACTTCGAATTGTCGCGCATGATCCGGATGGTTTCCAGGAGCGACATGCAGTCGAGATCGAACACCGGCTTGGCGCCGGGCTGGTCGCCGGCCTGCACGCCGTCGCCGGTCAGGCACAGAATGTTCTGCACACCCATGGCCGAGGCGCCGAGCACGTCACCCTGGATGGCGATGCGGTTCCTGTCGCGGCAGGAGATCTGCAGGATCGGCGCATAGCCCATGCGGGTCAGCAGGGCGCAGATGCCGACCGAGGACATGTGGGCGTTGGCGCCCGAGGCGTCGACGGCGTTGATGCCGTCGACCCAGCCGTCGAAGATCGCGGCGCGTTCATAGACATCGTGCGGATTGGCGCTGTCGGGCGGGTTGAGCTCGGCGGTCACGGCGAATTCGCCGCGGCGCAGGATGCGTTCGAGGCGTCCGTGGGACGAGTGCCCGGGCAGCGGCTCCAGCGGGGCCGAGGGATCAAGCGGATTGGCGTCGGCCTGGCTCATTGAGCGGCTCCGGGGTTGGCGGCCGCTTCGCGGCTGGCTGCGGCGCTTGCGGTGACCCGGAGCCAGGAGGAGGTTTCGCGCAGCGACTGATCCACCGGCTTCTGCACATTGAGGATCATGTCGCGGCCGTTCATCTGCTGCGCGCCGGACCAGGCCTGCACCCAGACGCAGGGCATGTCGGGCTCGACCTCGCAATTGCCGTTGGCGCGGACGCCGCCGCAGGGGCCGTTGCGCAACTGCTTCGGGCAGTTCATCGGGCAGGACATGCCGGTGGACGACAGCACGCACTGGCCGCACATGCGGCAGTCGAAGAGGAAGCCCTTGACGTGTTTCTCGACAAATTTCACCGGGCCCTCGGCGCGCTGGTAGCCGATTGCCTTCCACATCGGATGCAGCTTCAGGAACACATCGGCGAAACGGGCGTAAAACCATTCCAGCGCGCGGGAATGGCGCACCGACCAGAGGCGGATGGCGAAGCTGCGGGCGTTGCGGCCGGTGGCCGAAACGCCCGACGGCTTGTAGGCCGTCTTCGCCGCGGCCTTCTTGTTGAGGCTCGCCTGCGTGGTCTTGGTCGGTTCGTCAGCCATGGCTCTCCCTGCCTCCGCCCTTGACCAGCGCCACCAGGCGTTCCTTGTCATAGGCTGCTTCAAGCTCGGCCGCGGCCTTCTCGGCCTCGGCTTCCAGATCGTCGGAGACTTCCACCGGGTCGGCGCGCCGCCATTCGGCGAGGTAGTCATCGGTCTCGGCAGCACCCGTGCGCATGGCGCACATGTCGATCGCCTCGGTGAACCGAAGCGACAGCTCCCGCTTGGCGGTCGCGCGTCCCTTCTTGATGATCACCTGGGCGGGAATGTCGCGCCAGTAGACGATGATGCAGTTGGCCATGGGGGTCTCCTTGGAAGTTACAATGCGCATGGGGATTTCTGGCCGCTTCGCTCACGACGACGCGCGGCGCGTCAAAAACGACCTGAATGCAAACGGAGGTAATCGGCTTGATCGCCGGGGTCAAATCCGGACCGGAAATCGGCTACCAGATGCCCTTGGCGAGACCGGTCGAGAGATAGGTCCAGATTGGCGGATGGAACCGCTGCACGGAGGGCAGGTCGCTCGATTGCGGCTCGATCGTCCCGTTCAGCACGTCTTCCACGGCCTGGGTGACCATCTCGCGCGAGCCCGCGGCCATGGCCAGCGAATCAGTCATGAGCGTTTCGCGCGGATGCGGCGTGAGGAAGGCCTGGCGGAGCGTGGCGCCGGTATCGACGCCGGCGTCGACCAGATGCACGGTGGCGCCGTAGTTTTCAACGTCGCGGGTGGCGCGCGCCCACCAGCCGCCGGCCAGCCCGCGATATTTGGGATTGATCCCGGAATGATAGTTGATCACCCGGCAGGGGATGGCCGAAAGCGTCGCCTTCGACAGCATCCGGCATCCTGCGAGGAAGATGAGATCCGGCTTGCGCGCAGCGATCAGGTCCAGGCAATCGGCGCCATTGGCGGAGGAGACGGGCGTGATGGTGAGCGAAGGCAACGGCTCGGTCTGCAGGCCGTGGGTGGCAATGATCTCGTCGGTCCGCGCACCGGCAAGGCGTTTGCCGAAACGGGAGACGGTCATGGTGACAAACTGCCCGCCGGTCTGGAACCAGCCGACCTTGCGGGCGCGGCGCCTGAGAAAAAGGCTCTTCGGCTCGGGCTGCTCCAGGGCCACCTCGACAGTGCCAAAGCGCGACGCCAGCGCATTGACGATGACCCAGGCATAGGCGCCGCCGGAGGTGATGACGAGGAGTGTCGGTCTCTTGGTCATGCATTTTTCCGCTCGTATCAAAGCTCGACGTTAGCATGGCCGAGGTTAAGAACCGGCTACGGCGCGGTCGGAGTGAACCGGCGAAGGTTGCGGCGACCTGAAGCGGCTCAGAACAGACGGATCAGCACGGCTCCGGTGAAGGCCACGACAAGAGTGGCCACCGTGATCGAGACAATGCCGGAAACGACGCCCAAGAGCAGGCAATTGCCGTCCCGCTCGGTATGGGCGACGCCGAGAACGGCTACCGCAAAGGCCGGCAGCCAGTTCCCGAAGGGAATCGGCAGCACGCAGGTGATGCCCAGCAGCAAGGCGAAAATCCCGAACAACCGTTCGCGGATCGGGCCGTCAAGTGGCCAGTTGCGCGGGCGGACCCAGGTTTCGGCGTTGCGCAACCAGGGCGAGACGCGCGTGACCATGCGCTGGAAGGTGCCCCGGTCGACAGTGTAGTTGGCGAGCGCCCGGGGTAGCCAGACCTTGTGGTAGCCGATCACCATCTGCCAGGCGACAAACACCATGGGCAAACCCAGCACCATGGTTGCGCCTGGCGGCAGCGGAATGAGGTTGGGAATGGCGAAGACCAGGAGGAACGCGCCGAACGAGCGGTCGTCGAGCGCGGTGGCGATCTCGCCCATGCTGATGCGGTCACCCGCGTCGCGAGCCAGGCGGTCGAGCAGCTCGGAGAGTTTTTCGGGGTGTTTGGGGTCGCTAGGGGCGATGGAAGGCTGGTGAGACAAGGCGGACTGCGGATTCACTGGGGTTACCCTGTATTTCGATCTCCCGATATGTAAGCATGGTTTGCTTAAGAATTATGGCTGTCCAAAAATATATTTGGGCGTGTCCAGGAAGCGCCTGTCCGGCAGGCTCACAGCCGCGCCAGGGCGTCCGTCAGATCGCCATATCCGGTCAATCTCCGCTCAAAGCGAAGCCCCAGGCGCTCAGCCGCGGTGCGGGCCTTGTCTTCCAGATCGGGATCGTCGGTCTGGGCCAGATACAGCGCCCGCTCGTAGTGACCGAAATAGGTGTCGCGCAATTCGGGATAGCGGTCGAGGCCCAGCGGCCGGATCAGGAAGGCGTCGAAGTGGCGCGCGAGGAAATCGGTGATGAAAAAGGTCGTCATCATGTCGTCGCCCGCAGCCTCGAAGGCGGCATTGCCCATATAGAAGGAGAAACAGTGCGGGCCGGCAATCCTCTCGACGCCATGGGCGGCGCAGACCTTGTCGAGGTCGCCGCCGGTGCCGCAATCGGCGTAACCGATGAAGATGTGCTCATATCCCTCCTGCCGGGCAGACTCGATGGCGCGCTCCACGGCCGGTGCGATCCGATCGGGATGATGGTGAAAATTGGCGTCGATGCATTTGAGATCGATGTGATCGTGTCCGAGCTGCGCATTGACCGCCAGAACCTCGCGGGCAATCATGCCACAGGCGATGACGCGAACCTTTTCACGGACCTTATCTGTCTGCATTTGCGGCTTGACCATCAAATCGCCTTGTATGCGGTGAACATTCTTTTGGCGTCAATTTCAACGCGAAGGATGAAGACCGATGACACTTACCAAGATTTCCACCGTAATGCTCGTTGCATTGATGCTTGCATCCTGCGCCAATACCATTCGCGGCGTCGGCCGCGACGTCAACCAGTCTGCGGATGCGGTTCAGGATTCGTTCTGATGCTTTTGTCACTCGAATGAGGCCATTTGAGTGACGCCGCGCCTGAACCCCAAAATGGCCCTTGCGCATCCGATCGGATGCTCGGCGGCAGATCAGGCTGCACACAGGCGCCGAATTCGGCGCCTGTGAATTGCCGGCCTGTTAGGCTCCGGCGGCGAGCCGGTTGTGGCGGCGCTTGATCAGTTCCTTGGCGGTCTCGACGGCCACGGCCGCATCGCGGCAATAGGCGTCGGCGCCCACGGCCTTGCCGAATTCCTCATTGAGCGGCGCCCCGCCGACCAGCACGATGAAATCGTCGCGGATGCCCTTTTCCTTCATCGTGTCGATAACGACCTTCATATAGGGCATGGTCGTGGTCAGGAGCGCCGACATGCCGAGGATATCGGGCTGTTCGCGCTCGATCGCCTCGATGTATTTTTCCACCGGGTTGTTGATCCCGAGGTCGATCACATCGAAGCCGGCGCCTTCCATCATCATGCCGACGAGGTTCTTGCCGATGTCGTGGATGTCGCCCTTGACGGTGCCGATCACCATCTTGCCGAGCTTCGGTGCGCCGGTTTCGATCAGCAGCGGGCGCAGGATGAACATCCCGGCCTTCATCGCATTGGCGCTCATCAGCACTTCGGGAACGAACAGAATGCCGTCGCGGAAATCCTCGCCGACGATTCGCATGCCCTCGACCAGCGCCTCGGTCAGGAGGTCGTAGGGCGTCCAGCCGCGGCTGAGAAGGATGTTGGTGCCTTCCTCGATCTCTTCCTTGAGCCCGTCATACAGGTCGTCATGCATCTGCTGCACAAGTTCATCATCGGAGAGTTCGGAAAGAATGATTTCATCGTCAGACATCGGTGACTCCCTTGATATTACTTGTCCGGCGTTTCGACGCACCAGATTTACCCTGCATAGCGATATAGGCGATTGTTTGCAAAACGTTCCTTGAATGCGACGCGCATGTCGGAAAAAGCGACGGCGTGTCTTTTATGCAATATTCCTTGAGCGCCAAGGCTTGGCGCTCAGAGGAAGGTGCGGGGAGCGGTTTTGGCTAGCATGGCGGAATCGGCGCGATGGTGCGCCATTTCAGAATATGCAGGCTCTTCATGGCTCATCCAGACACGCTTTCCCCCCCAGACCTGGCTCAAGAGGCAGCGCCGGAGGCATCCGCCGGCCGGCGCGGCAAGGGTGCCGCAGGGCGGCGCGCGCTCAGAAGCGGCGGCGGGCCCGGCGTTTCGATGCCGTTCATCCTGCGCAAGCTCGGCGTATACGAGGTGCTGGACGAAGAAGGCCTGAGCCTGATCGAGCGCAATGCCGACACGGTGCTTCAGGAAATCGGCATCGAGTTCCGCGATGACGCCGAAGCGCTTCAGCTGTGGCGCGAAGCCGGCGCCGATGTGACCGGTGAGCGGGTGCGATTCCCTCGCGGGCTGTGCCGCGAACTGCTGAAGACGGCGCCGGAAGTCTTCACCCAGCATGCCCGCAATCCGGCGCGCTCGGTGCAGATCGGCGGCAAGGCCACCGTGTTCGCGCCGGTCTACGGTCCGCCCTTCGTCCGCGATCTCGATGGCGAGCGGCGCTATGCGACAATCGAGGATTTCCGCAATTTCGTCAAACTGGCCTACATGGCGCCGGCGATGCACCATTCCGGCGGCACCGTGTGCGAGCCGGTCGACGTGCCCGTCAACAAGCGGCATTTCGACATGGTCTACAGCCACATGAAATACTCGGACAAGCCGTTCATGGGCTCGGTGACCGCGCCCGAACGGGCCGAGGACACGATCGAGATGTGCAAGATCCTGTTCGGCGCCGAGTTCGTCGACCAGAATTGCGTCACGCTCAACCTGATCAACGCCAATTCGCCGATGGTGTTCGACGAGACCATGCTGGGCGCGCTCAAGGTCTATGCCCGCAACAACCAGGCCTGCGTCGTCTCGCCGTTCATCCTCGCCGGCGCCATGAGCCCGGTGACGGTCGCCGGCACGCTCACGCAGATTCTCGCCGAAGTGCTGGCGGGTGCGGCCCTGACCCAGCTGATCCGGCCCGGCGCGCCGGTGCTGTTCGGCACCTTTGCCGCCTCGATCTCGATGCAATCGGGCGCGCCGACCTTCGGCACCCCCGAGCCTTCGCTGGTCTCCTATGGCGCGGCGCAGTTGGCGCGGCGGCTGAAGATCCCGTTTCGCACCGGCGGTTCGCTCTGCGGCTCCAAGGTTCCCGATGCGCAGGCAGCCCACGAAAGTGCGGCAACGCTCAACATGACGCTGCTGGCGGGCACCAACTTCGCCCTGCATTCGGCCGGCTGGCTTGAGGGCGGGCTGGTCAGTTCCTATGAGAAGTTCATGATCGACATCGATCAGCTCGGCATGCAGCAGCGCTTCGCCGAGGGGATCGACCTGTCGGAAACCGGCCAGGCGCTCGACGCCATCGCCGAGGTCGGGCCTGGCAGCCATTATCTCGGCTGCGCTCATACCCAGGCCAATTTCCAGCAGGCGTTCTACCGCTCTGCGCTGGCCGACAACAATTCCTATGAGCAGTGGCTTGCCGAAGGCGAGAAGCGCATCGAGGAACGTGCCCGCGCCCTTTGCCGGTCGTGGCTCGACAGCTATGTGGCGCCGGACCTCGACCCGGCGATTGACGCCGCTCTGCTCGCGTTCATCGCCCGGCGCAAGGACGAGATGCCCGACGCCTTCACTTGAACACAGCCCGATAAAGCCAGGGAGACAGGCGGTCAGGATAAAGTTGCAGGCCTCATTCACAAGGAGGTCTGGCGCTCTGCGTTCCGCGATGGCGGATCGGGCGGCTGAGGCCGATGGCCGGGGCTGGTGACATCGAAACGCTTGAGGCGGAACTCGCCGGGCACGGGCTTTGTCTGCGCGGATGGGTGTTTCCGGACGCGGAGACGGCACCCCGGCTCAGTACTGGCGGGGCCGCCGCTGCGGTCGGGCTCATCGGCCATCTTGGCGGCGATTTCTGGCCCATCTTCGAGACCTGGCATCACCAGCATTCCGGCGTCGAAAACCCGTTCGACAGCTGGTCCAAGGCGGTGATCACGCCGCTGGCGCTTTCGGCGGGCGGCGAGGCGGTGTTTCCGTCCGACAAGCCGTGGCAACCGTTCCAGCAATGGGCCAGGGCAGCCGAAGGATTAAAGGGGTCGCCTTTGGGGATGCTCATTCACCCGGTCTACGGCCTCTGGCACGGCTATCGCGGCGCGATCCTGTTTGGGCCGGAGGCGCTGGCGCAACTGGGGCTTTCGGCCGCAGCGAACGAGGCCGGCTCGGCTGTCGGAGCGACGATTCACCCTTGCGACACCTGCGTCGATAAGCCGTGTCTCTCCGCCTGTCCGGTTGACGCGTTCAGCCCGAACGGGTTCGATGTTGCATCCTGCCGCGCATATCTCAAGACTGATCCGGGCCGAAAGGGCTGCATGAGCACAGGATGCCTGGCGCGCGACGCCTGTCCTGTCGGGCGCGCGCATCGCTATGACGGTGCACAGATCCGGTTCCATATGACGGCTTATTCATAAATTTGTGTCACAGAACCCAAGGATTGCCGGATCGGTAACGTCAAAGCTTCAATGATGGAGACGCGTGCCTGCATGGAACCGAAGACCCGGAGCGACGAAGAGCCGGCGGATGACACCTTGGCCGAGCGGGCGTCTGTTGGTGACCGTGAAGCTTTCGCCATGCTTGTCGAGCGCCACTATGCCTTCATTCATCGCGTGGCCTGGAAATGGTGTCGCGACAGGTCCGCGGCCGAGGACATTGCGCAGAACGTCTGCCTAAGGCTCGGATTTGCGATCCGCAAATGGCGCAACGAGAGTGCGTTCAGGACCTGGCTTTACCGGATCACCATCAACGCGGCCCATGATCATGCCAGGTTCATTGCCCGCGAGATGCGCAAGGTGGAGGCGCTTGCGGTCCACGCCACGGCTCTCGGCGAGGATATGGCGAGCTACAAGCCGAGCCACAGCGATTATGTGTGGGATGCGGTCCGCACCCTGCCGGACAAGCAGCGCGATGCCGTGCTTCTGGTTTACGGCGAGGAATTGAGCCACGCCGATGCCGCCGCCGTGATGGGCTGCGCCGAATCGACGGTTTCCTACCATCTGCACACCGCGCGGAAGCGGCTGGAAACGCTGCTGCGCGGGTCTGGAGAAGAGCAATGATCGACAAGGATCTCAAAAGACTGGCGCGCAACGCGCCGCCCCCGCTTGAGGATGCCAAGCGCCAGGCGCTGGACGCCGCACTTCAAGCTTTTGACAAGGCGGGGCCGGAAAAAAAACGTCCCGCCCAAGGATCGGCCCCCGTCGGACGTCTTAGCCGTATCGTAACCTCGATACGGAGTGGACTGATGAACCAGCGCTATATGGCGGGCACGGCCCTTGCCACCTTGATGATCCTGCCCGCGGCAGCCTACATGACCTGGCAGATAGCCCGGGACCAGCCCGGCTTTGAGCCGGAACTGCTGGCGCCGCTGGAAACCGGCAGATCCGCCGGCCCGGACATGGCGATGGAGACACCATTGCCGCCTGCGCCACAACAGGAAGAGATGGAGCGGGCGGATGCAGCGCCGCCGCCGATGGCGGCTGCGCCCCGGCCGGCACAACGGGCGCTCAACCCAGTCGGAGCGCTGCAACAGGGCATGCAGCGCAACAGCATCACCCTCCAACCCGGAAGTGAATACGGGCAGGCCAATGCGCAGCGGCATCAGGACGGCATGGTGCGGTCTCCCGATTACCCGGTCCCTCAGATCGAGGTCGGTCGCGACAGGGTGGAGGCGGTCGCGAGCCATGGCGTCAAGTCAGTCCTTGAGGAGCCGGTCTCGACCTTCTCGGCGGATGTCGACACCTCGTCCTATGCCATGGTGCGCCGGGCGCTGAAGCAGGGCGTCGTGCCCGCGCCGGAGACGGTGCGTGTGGAGGAGCTGATCAATTACTTCCCTTATGACTATCCCGGTCCCGACACAGCCAGCATGCCATTCCGCGCCACCGTGACGGTGACTCCGACGCCGTGGAATGCGAACACGAAGCTTCTGCATATCGGCGTGAAGGGCTACGAGATCACGCCAAGCGAGCGGCCGGCCGCCAATCTGGTGTTCCTCCTCGACGTGTCGGGATCGATGAACGAGGCCGACAAGCTGCCACTGCTGAAATCGGCCTTCCGGCTACTCGTCAACACGCTCGATCCGGACGACACGGTGTCGATCGTCACCTATGCGGGCGAGGCGGGCACGGTGCTGGAGCCGACGCCGGTTTCCGACAAGCGCACGATTCTCGACGCCATGGACACATTGCGGCCCGGCGGCTCGACGGCCGGCGCCGCAGGACTTTCAGAAGCCTACCGCCTCGCCGAGAAAGGCTTCAAAGAGGGCGGGGTCAACCGGGTGATGCTTGCCACCGACGGCGACTTCAATGTCGGCCAGAGCGACGATCAATCGCTCACCGCCTTGATCGAAGACAAGCGCGAGAGCGGGGTGTTCCTGTCGGTCTTCGGCTTCGGCCAGGGCAATTACAATGACCAGCTGATGCAGGCGATCGCCCAGAACGGCAATGGCATCGCCGCCTATATCGACACCCTGGCGGAGGCCGAAAAGACGCTGGTGCAGGAAGCTTCGGCGTCGCTGTTCCCGATCGCGTCGGATGTGAAATTCCAGATCGAGTTCAATCCGGCCGTGGTGGCCGAGTATCGCCAGATCGGGTTCGAGACCCGGGCATTGAACCGTGAGGATTTCAACAATGACCTTGTGGATGCGGGCGAGATCGGCTCGGGCCACACCGTGACCGCGATCTACGAGATCACGCCGGTTGGAAGCCCGGCGATCCTCACCAGCGATCTGCGCTATGGCGAGGAAAGACCCGCAACGACCGAACTGGGCGATGAACTGGCGTTCCTCAAGATCCGGGCCAAGACGCCGGGTGAGGCGGAGAGCCAGCTCACGGAAATTCCGGTGATGCCGGAGGCGGAGGCTGAGAGTTTTGCGTCAGCGGCCGACGACGTCCGGTTTTCCATTGCCGTCGCCGCCTTCGGGCAGAAACTGCGCAATACCGGTCAGGTCGCTGCCTTCGGCTATGACGAGATCGAGCGGATCGCCCGCGAGTCGCGCGGCGATGATCCGTTCGGCTACCGGTCGGAGTTTTTGCAACTGGTGCGGCTTGCCGAGGGGCTGGACCGGTAAGGTCCGCTGGGCTCGTGAAAAAACCATGGGATCGGACTGGATGCTCGCTGGGCCGTCCATCCGCTTCCCGTTGGGGCATAATGACCTGATCCACGGATCCGTAATGCCCAAAGTAAGAGATCTGGCAACGTTCGGACAAGCTATCTTTCGAGAAATATCAGCGTGAAATCAATGGTATGCGAATATTCCTATCGGTCGCATCCGTGATGGCTCTTGCAAAAGATATATCTTTACATAGATAATGCGTTATAAAGTGCTATCGAAGTTTAGAAAGGAAATCCAACATGTTTGGAATGCACAGACACAGATGCCATGGCGAAGGCCGCCATTTTGCCGGGACTGAAGGATCAGGCGGACGCGGGCAAGGTGGCGGAGGCGGGCGTGGCGGTGAACATGGCGGTGGACGCGGCGGGCCGTTCGGGCGCCATCGCGGCGGGCCGTTCGGCGGCGGCGGCAAGCGCATGTTCGACGCCGGCGCACTGAGGCTGGTGGTTCTCGGCCTGATCGCCGAGCAGCCGCGCCACGGCTATGACATCATCAAGGCGCTCGAAGCCCGTTTCCAGGGCGCCTACAGCCCGAGCCCCGGCGCGATCTATCCGATGCTGCAGATGCTGGAGGAGGCCGATCTGGTTTCTTCCCAGATGCAGGGCGCCAAGAAGCTGTTCGCGATCACCGCGGAAGGCCAGGCCTATCTTGAGGAAAATCGCGTCGATCTCGACCGGATCAACGCGCAGATCGACGAGGCGTCGGAGGAAATCCAGGGCGTGTCGCTGGGCGCGGAATTCCGCGCATTGCGGCGGACGCTGTTCCAGCAGCTGCGGCGCGGCGAGTTGTCTGCACCCCAGGCGCAGCAGGCGCTCGAGATCCTGAAAAAGGCGCGCGAGGACATTGAACGTCTGCAGGCCGGATCAGACAAGGACTGATCGCAACAGCCTGTTGGTCCTGACGAATCAAGAGAGGCCGGCGCTTGCGCCGGCCTCTGTGTGTTCAACCGTGTCGGGCAGCATCAGCCCCGGCGGCCGCGGCGTTCGCGGGTGGGGGCGGGGTTGTCGGTGGCGACCGTGTTGCGCATCGGGCCGATGCGTTCGACGATCGTCTCCACCGTCGGGCGCTGCGCCTTGATGTGGCTGTCCACGGCCTCGCGCATGGCGGCCAGATGGTCGCAGGAGGTGCCGCAGCAGCCGCCGATGATGCGGGCGCCGGCGTCGATGGCGAGGCGGGCGTAATCGGCCATCAGCGGCGGCGTGCCGGAATAATGGATTTCGGTGCCGCGGAATTCCGGGATGCCGCAATTGCCCTTGACCACCACGATGGCGTTCGGATCAGCTTCGGTCATGTCGAGCAGCGAGGACAGGATGTCCGACGCGCCGACGCCGCAATTGGCGCCCACGGCCAGCGGACCGTCGCCGATGTCCTTGGCCAGCGAATGGATGTCGCGCGGGTGCACGCCCATCATGGTCTTGCCGGCGGTGTCGAAGGAGCCGGTGTAGACATAAGGCAGGCCGGCATCGGTGGCGGCCTGGGCTGCAGCGCGGATTTCGTCGGTGGCCGACATGGTTTCGATCCAGACGACGTCGATGCCGCCAGCCTTGAGGCCTGCGATCTGTTCGGCGAAGGATTCGACCGCCGAGTCGTAGGTCATGGCGCCGAGCGGCACCAGCAGGTCGCCGGTGGGGCCGACGGAGCCGGCGACGATCACCTTGCGCGGCGCCTTGTCGGCGACGGCGCGGGCAATCTCGGCGGCCTTCTTGTTGAGCGCGAACACCCGGTCATCGGCCTGGTGCAGTTTCAGCCGGTTGCGGGTGCCGCCAAAGCTGTTGGTCAGGATGATGTCGGACCCCGCATCGACGAAATCCTGGTGCAGCTTGGTGATCTTCTCCGGCGCCGTCTCCAGCCACATCTCGGGCGCTTCGCCCGATTCCAGACCCATCGCGAACAGATTGGTGCCCGTGGCGCCGTCGGCAAGAAGAATGCCCTTTTCTGACAAGAGGTCGGCGAGCGGATTGGGTGCGGACATGGACGTCTCCTTATGTGTGCAGTATCGTATAAGGATATCTTTATGTCATTGCAACAGCGATCGCCGCCCGGCCAAGCAAAAACCCCGCCGGCGATGGCGCGCCGGCGGGGTTTTCAGGACTTGAGCCGGCCTTTGGCGCCCAAGCCAATGGCCCCGATGTGAGGTCAGCCAGGGATCAGGCCGCGGCCGAATCATGGTCGACCGGGGTCACCATGGCCGAGATCACCTCGTTGATTGCCAGCTTTCCGAGCACAGCGCCGGATGCATCCGTCACATGGGCCTCGGGCACGTTGCTGTCGGTCATCTTCTTGGCGGCAACCTCGAGCACCGTCCCCGATTTGATCGGCATGCCCTTCGGTTCGCCCGTCAGCGGGGCCATGACCATGTCGACCGAAATCACGCGGCCGCGATTGACCTCGCGCACGAAGCTCGAAATGTATTCGTCGGCAGGACGCAGCACGATTTCCTGCTTGGTGCCCTGTTGCACCACTTCGCCATCGCGCAGGATGGCAATGCGGTCGCCCAGGCGCAGCGCCTCGTCGAGGTCGTGGGTGATGAAGACCACGGTCTTGCGGATTTCCTTCTGCAGATCCAGAAGCACCGTCTGCATGTCCATGCGGATCAGCGGATCGAGCGCGGAGAAGGCTTCGTCCATCAGCAGGATCGGAGCGTCATTGGTGAGCGCCCGGGCGAGGCCCACGCGCTGCTGCATGCCGCCCGAGAGCTGGTTGGGATAGTTGTCCTCGAAGCCGTCGAGGCCGACGCGGGTAATCCACCGGCGGGCCTGCTTTTCCTGTTCTTCGCGCGGCAGCCCCTGGATCTCAAGGCCGTAGACCGTGTTTTCCAGCACAGTGCGATGCGGCAGCAGCGCGAATTTCTGAAACACCATCGCGGTCTTGTGGCGGCGGAACTCGCGCAGCTCCGTCTCGTTCATCTTGACCACATCCTCGTCGCCAACGATGACCTCGCCGGCGGTGGGGTCGATCAGCCGGTTGATGTGGCGGATCAGGGTGGACTTGCCCGAGCCCGAAAGCCCCATGACCACCTGGATGCCGCCGCCGGGCATGTCGATGTTGATGTCCTTGAGACCGAGCACGTGATTGTGCTTTTCGTTGAGCTCGGTCTTGCTCATGCCGCCCTTGACGGCGTCGATGTAGGATTCCGGATTGGATCCGAAGATCTTGTAGAGGTTCCGGATCTGGATCCCGATTCCGGTCACTTGCTCAGCCATGAACCACCTCCAGGTGCTTCTGCAGCCGCTTGCCATAGGCCTGGCTGGTGCGGTCAAAGATGATGGCGATGCCGACAATGGCGAGGCCGTTGAAGATGCCAAGCGTGAAATACTGGTTGGCGATGGCCTTGAGCACCGGCAGTCCGAGACCCTGGACACCGATCATCGAGGCGACCACGACCATGGCAAGCGCCATCATGATGGTCTGGTTGACCCCTGCCATGATGGTCGGCAGCGCGAGCGGCATCTGCACGTTCTTGAGCCGCTGCCAGTTGGACGAACCAAAGGCGTCCGCCGCCTCAAGCACATCCTTGTCGACCAGCCTGATGCCGAGATTGGTGAGCCTGATGATCGGCGGAATGGCGTAGACCATCACCGCGATGAGCCCCGGGACGCGGCCGATTCCGAGCAGCATGACCACGGGAATGAGGTACACGAAGCTCGGCATGGTCTGCATCACGTCGAGGATCGGATTGAGCACGGCCTGGACCCGGTTGGACCGGCCCATGAGAATGCCGATCGGAATGCCCAGGATGATGGCCATGATCGTGGCCACAACTGTCATTGCGACGGTCTTCATCGTGTCTTGCCACATGTCGAAATAGCCGATCAGCAGCAGCGTGATGACGACGCCAATGGTAATCTTCCAGCTCCGGCTTGCCAGCCACGCGATCACAGCGAATGCCAGGATCACCAGCGGCCAGGGCGAGGTGGTGAGCAGCTGTTCGACACGGAACATGAACCATTGCACCGGATAGAGGATGGTTTCAAACACGTCCCCATAGGCACGTGTGAAATCGCGAAAACCAAGATCGATCGCCTTTTTCAATGCGGTCAGTCTGTCGGTGTCCATCGCGGGAAATTTTGTGAACCAGTCCATATTCACGCTCCAAATACGGAAATTAGTTTTGGCCGATCGTCAGGCGATCAGCGATTCATCGCTGCCTTTGGCCAGATGAATGCACCTTTGCTGGTGCGTGCCCCCGGTCGCAGCCCAGACCGCTGCGGCTTTGTTTCCCCTGCCGCAGATCACTGGATAAAAGTGTGGCGGACCGAGGCCCGCCACACATAAGCGATGGATTACATCACTGCAGCTTTGACTTTTTCGGCCGCCTCGGGCGACACCCACTGGGTCCAGATGTCCTCATTTTCCTTGAGGAAGTGGCGGGCGCCTGCTTCACCGGTGGCCTGGTTGTCGGCCATCCATGCCAGCAAGCCGTTCACCGTGGAGTTCGGCCAGCTGCGGGTGGCAAGGTAGTCATAGGCCGGGCCTGCGCGGTTCTTGAAGTCGTCTGTCACGACCGTGTAGACTTCCGACTTGGACCAGGCGTTCTTGACGGGATCCGGGCAATCGGTGATCGACGTGCAACGGTCCCATTCTTCCTTGTTGTGCTCCACGCCATGGTCGAGCTTGACCATTTCGTACTTGCCGAGAATGGCGGTCGGAGCCCAGTAATAGCCGAGCCATGGCTCTTCACGCTCGTAAGCCTTGGCGATGGAGCCATCAAGGCCTGCGGCGGAGCCGGTTTCGACTGTCACCCAGCCCTTTTCTTCAGCGCCATAGGCCTTGAAGAGATTGGTGGTGATGATGCGGCAGCCCCAGCCTTCAGGGCAGTTGTAAACGCCGCCCTTGCCGGCATTTTCCATGCCGGGTGCAGGGAACAGTTCCGGGTGAGCCAGGGCATCGTCGATCGACTTGATCTCGGGATGGGCTTCAGCGAAGTATTTGGGGATCCACCAGCCTTCGACGCCGCCATCGCTGAGCGATTCAGATGCGTAGTGCAGCTTGCCTTCCGCGACAGCTGCATCAAGCAGCGTGCGCAGCGAGTTGATCCAGGCTTCCGGCGCGACGTCCGGCTCCTGCTTTTCAACCATGGAGGTGAGCGTCGGCGTGGTGTCGCCGGCAACCAGTTCGGCCTGGCATCCATATCCTGCGGACAAGATGATCTGATCGATGTTTGCGAGAACTTCAGCTGAAGCCCAGTTCATATTGGCTATGGTAACGCGTCCGCAGTCTTGATCTTGAGCGGATGCAGCGCCGGCAAAGCCCATAAGGCCAACGGCGAGAACGGTGGAAGCGAGAAGCTTCTTCATATTTAAGACCTCCCAGTCTTATTTGAGCAGTGGTTTGTTCCGTTGTTCGGCAGACCCGGTCACTGCGTATACCGGGGCCGATGGAATTGAAGGCACTTCGCCTCGTGGTCATTGAAAACCAATTTGCGCCCCGGATAGGACGCAAAGACGACATCAACTAGCGCAGCTGCGTCTTGCGGAACTCTGTCACAAGCCGGACAGCCATTGAAGTGCCAAGCGCTAGGGTAAGGACTTGGCGCAAGAAATCAACCGCGCCATCGGGAATTCGTAAAACTGACGGCCGCTCAGCATTGCTGCCGTTACGTCAGCCTGCGCCGCTCAAATTAATCGCACAATTCATGAATGCTTAGGGTTTCAATAACTCTCCGGTAACGATGTCCGGGTTACACCTTTCTCACGGCGGGGGACAACCGCCGACCCATCCCGGATCAGGTATTGCGTACCGGGGTGTCCGCGACCCTCGTGCGTATTTGCGGGGACGCCAGGCGTATCTTTGGCAGGCCGTTCGAACCGCGAGGTCCGAACGGCCTTCGCATTTCAGTCGTCACGCCTGATATCTGCCGGAGCAATGAAAAAGACCGGGCGTTCTTCACGCCCGGCCGGTTCGTCTTCGCGTTTGTTTCTTGCAGCGGCGCTTAAGCTCGCCTCAGCCTGCGGACAGGGTGCGGATCACGCTGTTCATGATGCCCGTACGGGGCTTCTGGTTGGCCTTCTGGGCCGGAAGAACGCCATTCCATGCGATCTGAACGCGATTGGCGGAATTGAATACATACAGCATGGCTATGTCCTTCTGGTCCGGGGTCGATCGCCATCTGAGCGGCAATCATGATCTGCCGCTGATCTAGGCTCATCACCGGTGTCAAGCTGCATCAATCCCGCCTCGCCATGTCGCAATTCAGATGTCGCAAAAAGAAATGTCGGCTGGGGCGAAAACACGGTTAGCGAAGGGTTAATCCCACTATTGGCCGGTGCGCTGAAACCCCCTTTTGATCGGCGCGTGGCGGTGCTATCGACAGGTCCATGACACGAGCATTGATGTTTCAGGGAACCGGATCGGATGTGGGCAAGACCGTGCTGGTTGCGGGCTTCTGCCGGCTGGCGGCCAATCACGGTCTGAAGGTTCGTCCATTCAAGCCGCAGAACATGTCCAACAACGCCGCGGTCGCCGATGATGGCGGCGAAATCGGCCGGGCGCAATGGCTGCAGGCGCTGGCCTGCCGGGTGCCGGCCAGCGTGCACATGAACCCGGTGCTGCTCAAGCCGCAGTCGGAGACCGGCTCCCAGGTGGTGGTGCAGGGCAGGGTGGTCGGCCATGCGCGAGGGAGGGATTACCAGAAGCTAAAACCCGAGCTGATGGCGGCGGTGATGGACAGTTTCGCCCGGATCAGTGACGGCGCAGACCTGGTTCTGGTCGAGGGCGCGGGCTCGCCGGCGGAAATCAATTTGAGGGCCGGCGACATCGCCAATATGGGATTTGCGACGAAGGCACAGGTTCCGGTCGTGCTCGTCGGCGACATCGACCGCGGCGGGGTGATCGCCTCGGTGGTCGGCACCCACACGATCCTGCCCGACGGAGACCGGGCGATGATCGCAGGCTATCTCATCAACAAGTTCCGCGGCGATGTCAGCCTGTTCGACGACGGCATTTACGCGATCGAAACATTCACCGGATGGCCGTGTCTGGGAGTGGTTCCCTGGCTCAAGGCCGCGGCGCGGCTGCCGGCCGAGGATTCCGTGGCGCTCGAGCGGCTGACGCGGGGAGAGGCGCGGGCGCTCAGGATTGCGGTGCCGGTGCTGTCGCGGATTGCCAATTTCGACGATTTCGATCCGCTCAAGACCGAGCCCGAAGTCGAGCTTGTGTTCGTCAGGCCCGGCGAGCGACTGCCCTCCGATGCAGGGTTGGTGATCCTGCCGGGATCGAAATCCACCATTGCCGACCTCGCCGATTTCCGCCGTCAGGGCTGGGACAAGGATCTTGAGGCGCATCGCCGCCGCGGCGGGATGATCATCGGCATTTGCGGCGGGTTCCAGATGCTGGGGCAAAACGTGCGCGACCCGCAGGGGCTCGAGGGCGGCGAGACCGAGGCCGAGGGGCTGGGATTCCTCGACATCGACACCGAGATGGCGCCGGAAAAGACCGTGCGCAACACCACGGCCCGCTCGGCGGTGCATGATGTCGATCTGTCGGGCTACGAGATCCATCTCGGCGTGAGCCGCGGAGCCGACAGCGTCCGGCCGATGACCATTCTCGATGGCCGCCCGGATGGCGCGGTTTCGGTCGACGGCAAGGTGTCGGGAACTTATCTGCACGGGCTGTTTGCATCTGACGCCTACCGCGCCCGCCTGCTGGCGGAGTTCGGCCTCCGCGGCGGCGAAACCAATTTCCGCGCCGACGTGGACACGGCGCTCGACGAGATTGCCGCGGATCTCGACCGCCTGGTGGGTTTCGAGCGTATCATGGCCGCATCGGGATCGATCGGGCGCGGATAGGCCGAACGATGGCGCTGTCGCGATTGACAGCGCGGGCGCACGTCCCTATCACTTGGGTCTCGAATGGTTCCAGAAAGCCGGTATGGCTTTCAGGATCAAAAGGGAATGCGACGGGATGGACCCAATCAGGGCATTCTTATCGCAGCCGACCCCGCGACTGTAGAGCGGCGAGGTAAATGTCACCGGCCCCGGGAGGCTGGACTTGCGGGGCGGCAATGGTGCCCAGCCGCGGTGCTCGAACCCGGACCGGACAAGCCACTGACGTGGCGGCATGATCAACAGGCGCGGACGCCTCCTTATCTACGAATCGTCCCGTTTTCATGACCGCCGATCACGTTGGGAAGGCCGGCATTTGCCGATGTGCGACGGAAATGTCGCCGCGACCCGTGAGCCAGGAGACCTGCCATTCGCACCGGTTGAGAGCCGGACCTTTGGGAGAGGTTTTCTCCCGAAGCCATTCACGGAGGTTGTCATGGCTGCCAAGACACACACACTTTCCCTCACCGATCGCATCAGTGCGCGCACTGTTGCCGGGCTGATGGCGCTGGTCATCGGCTCGATCCTGGTGTTCGGGGTTGGCCTTTTCAATTCCCAGGCGCTGCACGATGCGGCGCATGACACACGGCATTCCTACGGCTTTCCCTGCCACTAGGGGATTGATGCCATGATTGTCAGGTTGCTCCTGGCGGCTCTCGCCGCCGGGCTCATTGCCGGTATGGCGATGACGCCCGCCCAGTATGTCAAGACCATTCCGCTGATCATGCAGGCCGAAGCCTATGAAGGCGGCGGCCATGATCATGGCGTGGTTGAAACGACTCCTTCCTCGACTGATGCCGAATCGGATGTTGCACAAGGCGCCGATGCTCCGGCCGCGCATGATCATGACGCCCATGACCACGGCGACGAGTCCATGTTCGGCCTCGGCCGGCTAGGGGACACTGTTGTTGCCAATCTGGTCGCCGGTGCGGGCTTTGCCTTGATGCTGGCCGCCGTGGCGTTGATTGCCGGCATCGAGTTTCCCTCCGGACGCGACGGGCTGATGCGCGGCCTGTTGCTGGGCGCCGGGGCATGGTTCTGCGTCCAGCTTGCGCCTTCGTTCGGCCTGCCGCCGGCGGTGCCCGGCTTTCCCCATGCCGATCTCGGCGACCGGCAGGGCTGGTGGATGATCACGGTCGCCTTGTCCGCCCTGGGACTGTGGTTGCTGGCGCTCAGGCCGGAATGGATCGCCAGGGCGCTCGGCATCGCGTTGATCGCGGCGCCGCATGTCTGGGGTGCGCCAGTGCCCGAAGATCTTACCAGCGACGTTCCCGCCTATCTCGCCTCCGCCTATGCCGCCGCATCGTTGGCAACGACGTTGTTTTTCTGGCTCCTGCTCGGCGGTCTGCTTGGTCATATCCTGTCTCGCGTGCCCGAGGAGCAGCGGGCGTGAGCCAACTCAGGCAGATCACGCTGGTGCTCGGCGGCGCACGGTCGGGTAAATCGGCCTTTGCCGAAAGACTGGTCGAGCAGGCCTCGCCAACCCGGCTCTATGTCGCCACCGGCCAAGCCTGGGACGACGAGATGCGCGAGCGGATCGCGTCGCACCAGAGCCGTCGCGGCGAGGGCTGGGAAACCGTCGAGGCGCCGCTGGATCTGAGCCAGGCGCTTTCAGTCCATGCGCGGCCCGACCGGCCGATCCTGGTCGATTGCCTGACCCTCTGGGTCACAAATCTGATGCTGGGCGAGCGCGACATCGCCCAGGCGTTCGACGGGCTCTCCGCAACGCTTCCCGGCCTCAAGGGGGCGGTTGTTTTTGTTTCCAACGAGGTCGGCTTGGGCATCGTCCCCGACAACGCCATGGCGCGGGCTTTTCGCGATCATGCCGGCCGCCTCCACCAGTCCATCGCAGGCCTTGCCGACGAAGTTCATTTCGTCGCCGCCGGCCTGCCGCTCAAGATGAAGGGTTAACCCGATGAATGGCTCGAAAATCCCCGCAACCGTGATCACCGGCTTTCTCGGCGCTGGCAAGACCACGCTGATCCGGCACATGCTGGCAAACGCCAAGGGCAAGCGGATCGCGCTGATCATCAACGAGTTCGGCGATCTCGGCGTCGACGGCGACGTGCTCAAGGGCTGCGGCGACGAGGTCTGCAGCGAGGACGATATCGTCGAACTGACCAATGGCTGCATCTGTTGTACCGTGGCCGACGACTTCATCCCGACCATGGAAAAGCTTCTGGCGCGCGCCAACCGCCCCGACCATATCGTTATCGAGACCTCCGGCCTGGCGCTGCCGCAGCCGCTCGTCGCCGCCTTCAACTGGCCGGGCATCAAGACGCAGGTCACCGTCGACGGCGTCATCACCGTGGTCGACAGCGCGGCTGTCGCCGCCGGCCGCTTCGCCGATGATCACGACAAGCTCGACGCCCAGCGACTGGCCGACGAGGGGCTCGATCACGAAAGCCCGCTCGAGGAATTGTTCGAGGACCAGCTGACCGCCGCCGACCTGATCGTGCTCAACAAGACCGACCTGATCAGCGCGGGAGAACTGACCGGCGTCCGCGACGGCATCCTGGCGCATCTCACCCGCAAGCCGGTGTTCATCGAAGCCCGCCAGGGCGAGGTGGCGCCGGAGGTGCTGCTGGGCCTGGGCGTCGGCACCGAGGACGATATCGTCAACCGCAAGTCGCACCACGAGTTGCACCATGCCGATGGCCACGAGCATGATCATGACGAGTTCGAGAGCTTCGTCGTTGATCTTGGCCCGGTCAGTGACGTGGCCGCCTTCACCGAAGGTCTCAAGAGCCTGATCGTCAGCCACGACATCCTGCGGCTCAAGGGTTTTGCGGATATGGCGGGAAAGCCGATGCGGATGGTGGTGCAGGCGGTGGGCGCGCGCATCGACACGCATTTCGACCGGCCCTGGGGGCATGGCGAGGCGCGGGCGACCCGGCTGGTGGTGATCGGCCTGCACGACATCGACGAGGCGGCAATCCGCGAAAGCCTCGCGGGACTGGCAGGCTGACGCCATGCATCTGCTCGTCGCCCAGAAGGGAAGCCTGAGCGATGGCGACGAGGCCGTCGACCTTGGCCAGACCCCCGGCGACATCCTGTTCCTGAGCGCCGCCGACACCGAGCTTGCGAGCATTGCCGCCGCCCGGCAGACCGCAGGGCGTATGGCCTGGCGGCTCGCGAGCCTTTCCGATCTCAAGCACCCGATGTCGGTCGACACCTTTGTGGTGCAGATGGCGCCGAAGGCCAGGCTGGTGATCGTGCGGGCATTGGGCGGCGCCAGCTACTTTTCCTATGCGCTGGAAAGCCTCTACGCGGCCTCTGTCACCCATGGCTTCAAGATTGCGGCGCTTCCCGGCGACGACCGACCAGATCCGGGCCTTGATACGCTGTCGACGCTGGATAAGGCGTCGCGGGAGCAAATCTGGGCCTATCTGATCGAGGGCGGGGCTGAGAATGCCCGTGCGCTCATCGACTATGCCGAGGCGCTGATGACCGGCGAAGAACAACCGGGACCGGCGGCGCCACTGCTCAAGGCGGGGCTCTGGCATCCGGGGACGAGCAACCCGGCGCTCACTGACCTGCGTAAGGACTGGATCGCGGAAGCGCCGGTGGCGGCGGTCTGCTTTTACCGGGCACTGGTTCAGAGCGGCCAGACCGCGCCGGTGGCAGCACTCTGCGACGCCTTGAGAGAGCAGGGTGTCAATGCGCTGCCGGTGTTCGTCTCCAGCCTCAAGGACCCGGTTTCCATAGGCACCATCGAGGCGATCTTCACTGACGCGGCGCCCGATGTGGTGATCAACGCCACCGGTTTCGCGGTCTCCTCGCCCGGAGGACGGATCAGGGGCACGGTGCTCGAATCGACCGGCGCGCCGGTGTTGCAGGCGGTCTTCGCCGGCGGCGGGCGAGATGCCTGGGCGGCGTCGCACCAGGGGCTGACGTCGCGCGATCTCGCCATGCATGTGGCATTGCCCGAGGTCGACGGAAGGGTGCTGTCGCGCGCCGTCTCGTTCAAGAGCGCGGCGCGGTTTGACGTGACGGTCCAGGCCAACATCGTCACCCATGCGCCCGAGCCCGACCGGGTCGCCTTCGTCGCCGAGCTTGCCGCCCGCTGGGCGCGGCTACGGCGGACGGCGCCCAACGACCGGCGGGTGGCGATCATTCTCGCCAACTACCCCAATCGCGACGGCCGCATCGCCAATGGCGTGGGGCTCGACACGCCCGCCGGCACGGTGGAAGTGCTGCGTGCGATGCAGGCCGCCGGATACGAAACCGGCGCGCTTCCCGCCGACGGCGACGCGTTGGTGACCGCCCTGAAGGCCGGGCCGACCAATGCACGCAAACCGGACAGGGCCGGCGGCGTGCTGCTGCCGATGGACGACTACATCAGCTTTTTCGAGAGCCTCGATCCGTCCATTCAAGACGCCGTCACCGCGCGCTGGGGCGCGCCGGAAGCCGACCCGTTCCATCGCGACGGCGCGTTTCACCTGGCGCTGCTGCGTTACGGCAATGTCGTCGCGGGCATCCAGCCGGCGCGCGGCTACAACATCGACCCGAAGGCGAGCTACCACGCGCCGGACCTGGTGCCGCCGCATGGCTATTTCGCCTTCTACGCCTGGCTGCGCGGCGGCTTCGACGCCCACGCCATTGTGCACATGGGCAAGCACGGCAATCTCGAATGGCTGCCGGGGAAAGCACTCGCACTCTCCCGCGCGTGCTATCCCGAAGCGGTGCTCGGGGCTATCCCGCATGTCTATCCCTTCATCGTCAATGATCCGGGCGAGGGGACGCAGGCCAAGCGCCGAACCTCGGCAGTGATCATCGACCACCTGACGCCGCCGCTCACGCGCGCCGAAAGCTACGGCCCGCTCAAGCATCTCGAGGCGCTGGTCGACGAATATTACGAGGCCTCGGGGCACGATCCGCGGCGCTTGAAGCTGCTCAAGGGCCAGATCCTCGATCTGGTGCGTGACATCGGGCTCGACCAGGACGCGGGCATTGCGCCGGGCGACGAAGACGACCTGGCGCTGGAAAAGCTCGACGCCTGGCTGTGTGACTTGAAAGAAATGCAGATCCGCGACGGGCTGCACATTTTCGGGAAGTCGCCCGAGGGCGGGTTGCTCACCGATCTCGTGGTGGCGCTGGCGCGGATCAAGCGCGGCGAGGGGGCGGGCGAGGACAGCCTGCATCGAGCGATTGCGCGGGATGCTGGGGTATCCAAGAAAGACCCCTCCCCAACCCCTCCCCACAAGGGGGAGGGGCTCGGCTCAGCGGGTGTCGCGCCTTCAGAAAAATCTATCGACAACGTCAAGAGTGGATCTCCTGCCGAAAGGGTGCGGCCGGGTAGCCCCTCCCCCTTGTGGGGAGGGGTTGGGGAGGGGTCTTTGCCAGCCAAAGACGAGCCATCCGTATTCGATCCCCTCGACTGCGCCATGGCAGACCCGTGGGCCGGCTCCAAACCCCCGGAGCTTCAGCACGTTTCCACCGACCCCTGGCGCACCAACGGCGACACGGTCGAACGCATCGAACTCCTCGCCATCGAACTCGTCTCCGGCCGCACCCCCGTGCCCGACAACTGGGTTGATACCCGCGCCGTGATGGAGGACATCGACCTCCGCCTCAAGCCCTCGGTCCAGGACTGCGGCGCGGCGGAACTGGCGGGCCTGCTGACCGCGCTCGACGGCCGGTTCGTCGCGCCTGGGCCGTCGGGCGCGCCGACGCGGGGGCGGCCGGACGTGCTGCCGACGGGGCGGAATTTCTATTCGGTCGACAGCCGCGCGGTGCCCACGCCTGCGGCCTGGGAACTGGGGCAGAAATCGGCGGAGCTGCTGGTCACCCGCCATATTCAGGATCACGGCGAATGGCCGACCTCGATGGCGCTCACCGCCTGGGGCACATCCAACATGCGCACCGGCGGCGACGACATCGCCCAGGCCTTGGCGCTGATTGGGGCGAAACCGGTGTGGGATCCGGCCTCGCGGCGGGTCACCGGCTACGAGATCATCCCGATGGCCAAGATGAAGCGGCCGCGGGTCGACGTGACGCTCAGGATCTCCGGCTTCTTCCGCGATGCCTTCCCCGACCAGATCGCGCTGTTTGACCGCGCCGCGCGCGCGGTGGCGGCGCTGGACGAGGACGAGGGCGACAATCCGCTGGCGGCGCGGGCGCGGACCGAGACCGCCGGGCTGATCGCCAGCGGGTCCTCTCCCGAAGAGGCCGCGCGGCAGGCGTCGTTCCGGGTGTTCGGCTCCAAGCCCGGGGCTTATGGCGCAGGCCTGCAGGCGCTGATGGACGAGGGTGGATGGACAGACCGTGGCGACCTGGCGGAGGCCTTTGTCGTCTGGGGCGGCTATGCCTATGGTGCGGGCGAGGAGGGGCAGGCGGCGCACGCGCTGTTCGAGCAGCGGCTCTCGACAGTGGAAGCCGTGGTGCAGAACCAGGACAACCGCGAACATGATTTGCTCGATTCGGACGACTATTACCAGTTCGAGGGCGGCATGACGGCGGCGGTGGAAGCCGCGCGCGGCACGCGTCCGGCGGTCTATCACAATGACCATTCGCGGCCCGAGCGCCCGGTGATCCGCTCGCTGGAAGAAGAGATCGCCCGCGTCGTGCGCGGCCGCGCCGTCAATCCGAAATGGATCGACGGCGTCAAGCGCCACGGCTACAAGGGCGCCTTCGAAATGGCGGCGACAGTGGACTATCTGTTTGCCTTTGCTGCGACCACGGGGGCGGTACGCGACGCCCATTTCGAGGCAGTCTACCAGGCTTACCTCCAGGACGAGGACACGCTCGCCTTCCTGCGCGAGAAAAACCCGGATGCGCTTCAGGAGATGGCGGAGAAATTCGACGAAGCAATCGAGCGCGGACTGTGGACGCCGAAATCGAATTCGGCCAAATACGCACTGGCCAGACTGGCCGGCGGCTTGCCGGACCCAAAGGAAACAACATGACAATCAAGATTATAGATGTTGACGGCAGCGACGGCATTTTCGCCAACATTGTTGAAACCCTCATCGACGCGACCGCCGCCAAGCTGGGCTATCCGTTCGATCCGGTTCCGTTTCAGATCAAGGCAGTCAATGCCGATGGCAGCCTCGCAGGCGGGCTGGTGGCCTATACAGTGCAGAAATGGCTGTTCATCAAGCTCTTGGGCGTGACTGAGGCCGCGCGCGGTGGCGGCATTGGCCGTGCCCTTCTCGCGCGCGCCGAAGCCCATGCACGGCAGGCAGGGCTGGTCGGCGTCTATCTCGACACGTTCGAGTTCCAGGCGCCGCGCTTTTACCAGGAATTGGGCTATACTGAATGCGGGCGGTTGCCGGCCATTGGCGGCGCGCCGCAGCGGATCTGGTTCGCCAAGACCCTTGACGCGCCGGAGCAGTGACAGGCCCAGGCGAGGGGCATGAATGCAGGTCAGGATGGATGATCAACAGGATGGACAGGCAATGAGCGAACGCGGAAAAATCACCGACGGCATGAGCGAGGAAGATCTCAACGCCCGCCATGCCGACAAGATGGCGAAGAAGAAGGCGGCGCGCGAGAAGATCATGGCCACCAAGACCGGCGAGAAGGGTCTGGTGATCGTCCACACCGGCAAGGGCAAGGGCAAGTCATCGGCCGCCTTCGGCATGATCTTCCGCCACATCGCCCACGGCAAGCCGTGTGCCGTCGTGCAGTTCATCAAGGGCGCGATGTCGACGGGCGAACGCGACCTGATCCTCAAGCATTTTTCCGATATCTGCCAGTTCCACACCATGGGCGAGGGCTTCACCTGGGAGACCCAGGACAAGGCCCGCGACATCGAGATGGCGCAGGCCGCCTGGGAGAAGGCCAAGGAGATGATCCGCGACGAGCGCAACTCGATGGTGCTTTTGGACGAGATCAACATCGCCATCCGCTACGACTATCTCGACGTGAACGACGTCATCGCCTTCCTTGAGGCCGAAAAGCCCGCCATGACCCATGTCGTGCTCACCGGCCGCAACGCCAAGGACGAGCTGATCGAGTTCGCCGACCTTGTCACCGAGATGGAAATGATCAAGCATCCGTTCCGGTCAGGCGTCAAGGCGCAGATCGGGGTGGAATTTTAAGAGCGGGAGCAGGCGATGAGCCTTTCGGCAAGCTGGCAGTTCTGGGCACTGGTGGCGGCGGTGTTTGCGGCATTGACCGCGATCTTCGCCAAGATCGGCGTCAATGACATCGACAGCGATCTCGCCACCTTCATCCGCACCTGCGTGATCATGCTGGTGCTCGGCGCGATCCTGACCGCGATGGGCAAGTGGCGGCAGCCGCAGACGATCCCGCTCAAGACCTGGGTCTTCCTCGGCCTGTCAGGGCTCGCCACCGGCGCCTCGTGGCTCGCCTATTTCCGGGCATTGAAGCTCGGCGATGCGGCGCGGGTGGCGCCGCTCGACAAATTGTCGATCGTGCTGGTGGCGATCTTCGGCGTGCTGTTTCTGGGCGAACACCTCTCCGCGCTCAACTGGCTCGGCGTGGCGCTGATCGGCGCCGGCGCGATCCTGCTCGCGGTGTTCTAGGGCCAGGCGCGTTTAATCGGCCTGTTGCAGGCTTACACGGAATGCGACTTCCGTGCGAGGCATGTCACGCTCAATCGATTTCATTTGAGCGTGACATGGGTTGTTTCAAAGCAGTGCGCAGTGCACCCGGCAGAATTTTTTGCGCCGTATCGGGTTCACAGGCCGAGGGGCTGGCGAGACTCAGGAGTCCTCGTCGCATTCGACGATGACGCAGACGTCGTCGCTGGAGGTGCGTTCCGCGCATTCGTTGAGCGCACGTTCGGCTGCGTCTTCCTGATACTCGAAATTATAGCTGTAGCCGTAGCTGTCGTCTTCTTCGGCCAGTGCTATGCATCCCCAGGCCATCGCAGGGCTCGCCGAAGCGGCAGCGATGGCTGCAGCGAAGAGGACGGCCAGCATATTCTTTTCATATTTTTTCATGATCAATCCTCCAAGGATGTTTCCAACCGGAGGAAGCTATTCTTTTCCTTGGACAAAACAACGAGAATCTTTGTCGCCGCGTCACAGGCCGAACCAGACCCGCACCGGATTGGCCGGATCGGAAATCAGCTTCGCCGCCAGCGCCACGCAGGTGATCACCAGCAACGGCTTGATGATCTTCGCGCCGTTCTTCATGGCGAGCCGCGATCCGGCCTGGGCGCCCGCGAATTGCGCCACGCCCATCATCAGCCCGATCTTCCAGGAGATGACGCCGACGACCGTGAAGATGGCGAAGGCGCCGAGATTGGAGGCGAAGTTCAGGAGCTTCGTGTGCGCCGTGGCCTTGAGCAGGCCGTAGCCGCCAAGCGCGACGAAGGCCAGCATGAAGAACGAGCCCGCACCGGGGCCGAAGACGCCGTCGTAGAAGCCGATCAGCGGTACGATCATCAGTCCGAACAGAAACGGTGACAGCCGCCGGGCGCGGTCGATGTCGCCCATATTGGGCTTGAGCGCGAAATAGAGCGCGATGGCGACCAGCAGGAACGGCAGGACCGCGCGGAAGACATCGCCGGGGATGACGGTCGCAAGCAGGGCGCCAAGGGCCGCGCCCGCGGCCGAGAGCACGGCGGATGGCAATTGCGCCTTGAGGTCGACATGGCCCTTGCGCGCATAGGCGAATGTGGCCGACGCCGAGCCGAACAGGCCCTGCAGCTTGTTGGTGCCGAGCGCCTCGACCGGGGAGAAGCCCGCCAGCAGCAGTGCCGGCACGGCAATCAGCCCGCCGCCACCGGCGATCGAATCGACAAACCCCGCCAGGAAGGCCGCCGCAAGCAGCAGCAGGGTGAGCGTCAGTGTCAGGTCTTCCATGGATCAGCCTGTAGCGGGGAGGGAAGGGCGGGACCGTGGCGGGTGCTATGGCATGCGGCGGCGCTCTGGACAATCGTCGGTTGGGGATTACATTCCGTAGGGTCGGGACTGTCCCGACTCGGAGATGTGATGCACCGGATCTTTGCGTCGATTGCGCAGATGTTTGAGCGGAACCCGCGTATTTCGGGTGCGCTTGCCGACATTTCCGAAGATCCGGTCGCCCTGGCCGAGATCCTGGTGCTGTTCCGGATGGTGTTGGCCGATGGCATCGTGCAGCCGTCTCAGCTCCGCGCCTTCGAGCGCATCTGCAACGAACATTTCGGCATCGACCCGGCGGACATGCCGGAGCTGCACGCGCTTCTCGATTCGCCAAAGGCGCGGGCCTGCGAGGCCGAGGCCTTCATCCTGCTCAGGCAGCTTGACACGGAGGCCCGAACCACCCTTCTTGACGGCATGATGCGGATTGCAAACGCCAACGGCACGCGCGATGCGCTCGACGAGCGGCTGATCCGCAGGACGGCGAGCCTGCTCGGGCTGGACATCGCACACGCGAACCTGCACGGACCGGGCTCCGCAAACCAGAATGTGCAGGAAGAGGACCATCTCATGACCGACGAACCCAAGGCTTCCCTTTCGCTGACCGACCGGGTGCGGGGCTTTCTCGACCAGCATGCCTCGCTGAACAAGGTGGCGCACGATCCCATGCTCACGGCGGAACTGCTGCTGCTGGTCCGGATGTCGTTTGCCGACAAGACCGTCGCGCCGGCGGAAGCCGATGCCTTTGCCGCGATCTGCACCCGGCTCCTTGGGCTGAATGGCGATGAACTCACCGACATTCTGAAATACCTCAATGATTTCAGCTATGAGACCACGGATGCGCAGGCAGCCCAAATGCTGGCCGGGCTCGGGGAGGACCGCAAGCGCGAAATCCTCGATCACCTCGCCACTGTGGCGCGGGCCGACGGCGAGGTCACCGACCGCGAGCGGCGGCTGCTTGAGGCCACGGCGCGCCGGTTCGGCTTCGCCTGAGGCGGGTTGAAGCCCCGCGATATCAGGCTTGACGCAGATCGGCGCGGCAGTGGCGCAATCGGCGTTTGACCTTAAAAAGCCGAACGCCTAAGACAGGCGCAAGTGCGACGGCGCCTGATGACAGGCTGAGAGATATTCCGGTGCGGCCGACTTATTTCAAGGGCCAAATCCGGAGCTGTCCAGTTCGGTAAGACGGATGCTGCCTTCAGGCGGTGCTCCGGTCATCCGGCGTATCGTGCTGTTGTTGTCACGTTGTCCGGAGGTTCCCCGATGCGCACACTAGTCCTTTCTCTCCTTGCCGTGGTTTCGGGGGCGCAGAGCGCTTTTGCCCATGCTGGCCATGTCGGCGATCTGGCGGGGCATTCCCATTGGCTGGGCTGGGCCGCAGCTGCCGCCGCCGGCGCGATTGCCGCCTGGGCGATCAAGCGCAGGACCAAGGCCAAGGACACAGGCAATTCCAAGCCTGAAGCGGCCGGCGCGGAAGCCCGTCCTGAAGCCGCGGAGGCCTGAGCAATGAGCACGTCCGGAATCCCCGCCAACACCGGCATCATGGTCTGCGGCCATGGCAGCCGCAACCAGAACGCAGCGAAGGAATTCGCCACCGTGGCCGAGGGGCTGAAGGCCCGCTATCCCGACATCCCGGTGGAATACGGCTATCTCGAATTCTGCAACCCGGTGATCTCCGAAGGGCTCGATAGGCTGCGCGCCAAGGGCGTCACGCGGGTGCTGGCGGTGCCGGGCATGCTGTTTGCCGCGGGCCACGCCAAGAACGACATTCCCTCGGTGCTCAACACCTACCAGGCCCAGAACCCCGGCACCGTGATCAATTACGGCCGCGAACTCGGCATCGATCTGAAGATGATCCGGGCGGCGGGCGCGCGCATCCAGGCATCGATTGACGCGGCCAATGCCGCCCGAGGCGAGGTGGCACTGCACGACACGCTGCTGATGGTGGTGGGCCGCGGCTCGTCCGATCCCGACGCCAATTCCAATGTGTCGAAAGTCATGCGGATGCTGTGGGAGGGGTTTGGCTTCGGCTGGGCCGAGACCTGCTATTCGGGCGTTACCTTCCCGCTGGTCGGCCCGGGGCTCAGCCACGCGGCGAAGCTCGGCTACAAGCGCATCATCGTGTTTCCCTATTTCCTGTTCACCGGCGTGCTGGTCAAGAGGATCTATTCCGAGACCGATGCGGTGGCGGCCGATCATCCGGAGATCCAGTTCGTCAAGGCATCCTATCTCAGCGACCATCCGCTGGTGCTCGACACCTTCCAGGACCGGGTGCAGGAGATTGTCGACGGCCAGGCGCTGATGAACTGCCAGATGTGCAAATACCGCGAGCAGGTGCTGGGCTTCGAGGCCGAGGTCGGGCTGCCGCAGGCAAGCCATCACCACCATGTCGAGGGCATCGGCGGCGGCCTTGAGAACTGCCCCTGCAAGGGCGATTGCGACGCCTCCTGCCGGGACGAGGATTTTTGCAAGCAGCACGGTCTGCCCTGGACGCCGGTGCACAGCCACGCAAGTCCCGCGCAGCTCGAGCCGGTGCATGATCATTCCCATGGTCACGACCACCCTCACGATGGTGACCATTCCCATGACGGGCACAGCCATGGTCACGATCACGGTCATGGGCACGATCATGGGCACGACCATAATCATGATGGGCACGCGCACAGCCATGATCACCCGCACGATCACAGTCATGACCATGGCCATTCCCATGATCATCACCATCATCCCTATCCGCACGCCGACCATCCTCATGGTCCGCGGTCGATGGACAAGAAGAAGGGCTGAGGCATGACGGCCTCCGCCCCCATCCGCGATCCGGCCGAGATCTATCGGCGCTCCTTCGCCATCATCCGCGCCGAGGCCGATCTCGCGCGCTTCGATGCAGCGTCTGAAGAGGTGGTGGTGCGGATGATCCATGCCTGCGGCATGGTGGACCTGGCGGGTGACATCGTCGTCTCGGATCACTTCGCTGAGGCTGCACGCGCTGCGCTCATGGCCGGCGCGCCGGTGCTCTGCGACGCGGAGATGGTCCGCCACGGAATCATCGCGCGGCTGATGCCAAAGGCCAACGATGTGTTGTGCCTGCTCAATGAGCCGGAAGTCCGCGAGATCGCCGCGCGCGATGCGACGACGCGGTCGGCGGCCCAGGTCGATCTCTGGGCAGATCGCATGGATGGCGCTGTGATCGCCATCGGCAATGCGCCCACCGCACTCTACCGGCTGCTTGAGTTGATCGACGCCGGCGCGCCGCGGCCCGCCGCCATCATCGGCGTGCCGGTCGGGTTTGTCGGCGCCGAGGAAAGCAAGGATGCACTGATCGCCGATTCCCGGGGCGTCGCATTCCTGGCCGTCCGCGGCCGGCGCGGCGGCAGCGCGCTCGCAAGTTCCGCCGTCAATGCGCTTGCCGGGGGGCTCGAAGGCCATGGCTGACACTGCCTGGCTCACCATCCTCGGCATCGGCGACAACGGGCTCGACAGCCTGACCCCGCCGGCCCGCGCGCTGTTCGAGGCGTCCGAGACGATCATTGCGCCCGAGCGGGTGCTGGCGCGGATCGATTGCGGAGGGCGCGAGACCATCCCCTGGACCTTCGGCATCAAGGAAACCATCGCTTATCTGATGGCGCGGCGCGGCCGGCCCACGACCATTCTCGCCACCGGCGACCCGATGTTCTATGGCGTCGGGGCGACGCTGATGCGCTCTCTCGACACCGCCGAGATGCGGGTGATCCCGTCACCCTCGGCGTTCTCGCTCGCCGCCGCCCGGCTCGGCTGGGCGCTGCAGGATGTGGCGATGATCTCGCTGCATGGCCGCTCGGTGCATGGGCTGGCGTCGCATGTGCAGCCGGGCGCGCGCATCATCGCGCTGACGTCGACCGGCCGCACCGTGATCGAGGCGGCACAGATCCTGAGCGCGCGCGGCTACGGCCGGTCCGAGATGCAGGTGCTCGAACATATCGGCGGGCCCGCAGAACGCATCAAGGTGCTGCGGGCCGACCGGATCGCCGCCGACAAGCCAAGCTTTGCCGATTTCAACACGCTGGCGATTGAGTGCGTGGCGGAGCCGGGCGCGGTGCTGTTGCCGGCCGTGCCCGGATTGCAGGACGAAGCCTTCGAGCATGACGGGCAACTGACCAAGCGCGAGGTGCGGGCGGTGACGCTCGCCCGGCTCGGTCCGGTGCCGGGCGGGCTGTTGTGGGATGTCGGCGCAGGCTGCGGCTCGATCGGCATCGAATGGATGCGCGCAGCCCGCGGCGCCCGCGCCATCGCCATTGAATCGAGCGAGAGCCGCCGGACCATGACGGCGCACAACGCCATCGTGCTCGGCGCGCCTGGCCTCGATATCGTCGCTGGCGCGGCGCCCGCAGCCCTTGCCGACCTCGCCATGCCTGACGCGGTGTTCATCGGCGGCGGCATTTCCCATGATGGCGTCTTCGAAGCTGCCTGGGAAGCGCTCAGGCCCTCGGGCCGGCTTGTCGCCAATGCCGTGACCGTGGAGGGCGAGGCCCGGCTGTTCGCCCTGCAATCGGTCCACGGCGGCGAATTGATCCGCCTGCAGGTCAACCGCGCCGAACCCGTCGGCCGCTACCTCGGCTGGAAGCCGCTGATGCCGGTGACGATCTGGTCGGTGACGAAGGACGGATCCTTATGATCTCTTGCTTCAATGACTTCGCAGTTCTGTGCCCGTGGCCTACCCGCGCCCCAACCCAGCCGGGGCGAGCCACGGGTCTCGCCCGTCCTTCGGACCCCCTCAAGGGGGAGGGGCTCAGACGCCGCACCCACTTTTTCCAGCTTCAAGCTCCCGGCTCACAGAGCACCGATGTTGGAAAACAGGGGCTCCGCAAGTTAAGCCCCTCCCCCTTGAGGGGAGGGGTTGGGGTGGGGGTAAGACCCAACTACGAAATCCAAGGTTTGGGCAAAGGACCGAGTTCATGACCGGCAAACTCTACGGCCTTGGCCTCGGCCCGGGCGACCCGGATCTGATCACGCTTAAGGCCCACCGCATCCTGCAAAGTGTCCCGGTGATCGCCTGGCCCGCGCCCGACACCGGACCAAGTTTTGCCCGCGCGATCGCCGCACCGCATCTTCCCGGCGCGCAGGTGGAAATCCCGATCGTGGTGCCGATGCGCACCGAGCGGTTTCCGGCGAAGGACGTCTACGACAAGGCCGCAGGCGAAATTGCCGCGCATCTGGATGCGGGCCGCGACGTCGCCGTGCTGTGCGAGGGCGACCCGTTTTTCTATGGCTCGTTCATGTATGTGTTCGAGCGGCTGGCGGCCTCGTATGAGACCGAAGTGGTGCCGGGCGTCTCCTCGATGATGGCTGCGGCGAGTGCCGCGGGGCGTCCGCTGGCGGCGCGCAACGATGTGCTGACCGTCGTGCCCGGGCCGCTCGACGATGCGGAGCTCACAAATCGAATCAACGCGGCGGATGCATTAGCGATCATTAAGATAGGCAGGCATTTCAAGCGCTTGAGGGCGCTGATTGAAAGATTGAATCTGCTACCTCATGCAATTTATGCGGAACGCGTTTCGCTTGGCGCGGAACGGCTGATGCCACTTGCAGAGGTGCCGGAGGACACGGCGCCCTATTTTTCGATGATCCTCATCTACAAGGGCGGCGAGGACTGGATCCACGCGCTGCCCGGGAGCAAAGCATGACCAAGACGCCGGCGATCATCATTCTTTCCGAAGCCGCCTTGCCGATGGCCAGGCGTATTGCCGAGGCTACGGGCGGGGAGGTTCACGGACTTGACCGACGTATATCCGAAAGGGTTGACGTAACCTTTACGGACACAGGGTCACATTTGGCCTGTCTGTTTTCACAGGGTCGACCGGTCATCGGTTTGATGGCGGCGGGCGCGATGATCCGGCTGCTGGCGCCGCACCTTGCCGACAAGATGACCGAGCCGCCGGTGCTTGCGGTCAGCGAGGACGGTTCCGCCGTCGTTCCGCTGCTCGGCGGCCATCACGGCGCCAATAATCTGGCCCGCGAGATCGCCGCGCTCGTCGACGGTTTCGCGGCGATCACCACTGCCGGCGATCTCAAATTCGGCGTGGCGCTCGATGCGCCGCCGGAGGGGTATGTGCTCGCCAATCCGCATTCAGCCAAGCAGGCGATGGCCGATCTGGTAGCGGGCGGCAGCGTGCGACTCGAGGGCCATGCGCCGTGGCTCGCCCACAGCGGGCTGCCATTGTCATCGGACGGCCGGATTGTGCTCGCAGTCTCGGATGCGGCCGTGGCGCCGCCTGAAAACGGCCTGCTGTATCATCCCAGGACCCTCGTGCTGGGCATCGGCTGCGAGCGCGGTGCGGATGGCGACGAGGCGCTGACACTGGCGCTCGAAAGTCTCGCCGAGGTTGGCCTTGCGCCCCAGTCGGTCGGGCTGGTGGCGTCCATCGACGTGAAGGCCGACGAGGCGGCGGTGCATCATGTGGCCAGGCATTTCGGCTGCCCGGTGCGGTTCTTCGATGCGGCGACGCTGGAATCGGAAACGCCGCGGCTGAAGAATCCCTCCAACATCGTCTTCGCCGAGGTCGGCTGCCACGGCGTGGCCGAGGGCGCGGCGCTGGCAGCGGTCGGGTCATCGGGCGGTCTGGTGGCGGAAAAGCGCAAGAGCCGGCGGGCCACCTGCGCCATCGGCCGGGCGCCCGCGCCTTTCGTGCAAGCCAACCTGCCGGGCAGGGCGCGCGGCAAGCTGATGGTCGTTGGAATCGGGCCGGGCTCGGACGGTTGGCGCTCGCCGGAAGTCTCGGCAATGGTGGCGGCCTCGACGGATCTTGTCGGCTACTCGCTCTATCTCGACCTGCTCGGGCCGCTGGCGGACGGCAAGGCGCGGCATGATTTCGATCTCGGCAAGGAAGAGGCGCGGGTGCGCCATGCCATGGAGCTTGCGGGCGAAGGCCGTGCGGTGGCGCTGGTCTGTTCGGGCGACGCCGGGATCTACGCCATGGCGACGCTGGTGTTCGAATTGCTGGACAAGTCGGACGGCGCCGAAGGCCTGACCGATGCGGCGCGGCGGATCGAGATCGCGGTCTCGCCTGGGATCTCGGCGCTGCAGGCGGCGGCTGCGCGCGCGGGCGCGCCTCTGGGGCATGATTTCTGCACCATCTCGCTGTCGGATCTCTTGACGCCCTGGGAGGACATCAAGCGCCGGGTGACGGCCGCGGGCGAGGGTGATTTCGTCATCGCCTTCTACAATCCGGTCTCGAAGAAACGCCGCACGCAACTGGCCTGGGCGCGCGACAAGCTGCTGGAACATCGCCCGGCCACCACCCCGGTGATCCTCGCCACCAATCTCGGCCGTGACGGTGAGTTGATTCGCATCGTTGAGCTCGGGTCGCTCGATGTCGATGATGTCGACATGCTGACCGTCGTCGTGGTGGGTTCGTCCAATTCCTCGACGGTGACCACCGGCGACGGCCGGACCTGGGTCTACACGCCGCGCGGCTACGCCCGCAAGCAAGGCAGCGCCATGACACACATTCCCACTGGAGACGCGGCATGACCGTCTATTTCATCGGCGCCGGACCCGGCGCGCCAGACCTCATCACCGTGCGCGGACTGAAGCTCATCGAGCGCTGCCCGGTGTGCCTCTATGCCGGCTCTCTGGTGCCCGAGGAAATCGTCAAGGCGGCACCCGAAGGTGCGCTGGTCCGGGACACGGCGCCGATGCATCTCGACGAGATCATCGCCGAGATGAAGACGGCGCATGAAGCAGGCCAGGACGTGGCCCGGGTGCATTCGGGCGATCCGGCGATCTATGGCGCGGTGGCCGAGCAGATGCGCCGGCTCGATGCACTCGGGATCGATTACGAGGTGGTGCCGGGCGTGCCGGCCTTTGCCGGAGCGGCGGCGCGGCTCGCCACCGAACTGACGCTGCCCGAGATCGCCCAGACCGTGATCATCACCCGCACCGGCATGAAGGCCTCGTCGATGCCGGAATTCGAGCAGCTGGAGATCCTCGGCCAGTCGCGCGCGACCCTTGCCATCCATTTGTCGATCCGCAATCTCGACTATGTGCGCCGGGCGCTGGAGCCGTTCTACGGCGCCGACTGTCCGGTGGTGATCGCCTACCGCGCCACCTGGCCGGACGAGCTTTACATCCGCACCACGCTCGAAGGCATGAAGGAAGAAGTCCGCGCCCACAAGATCACCCGCACCGCGCTCATTCTGGTGGGCAAGGTGTTCGGCGAGGTGAGTTTCCGCGACAGCGACCTCTACAATGCGGACTATTCGCATGTGCTGAGGAATGTGGGGAAGAAGAAAGCGAAGGCGAAGGCCGTCTGATTCTTAGTTTTCGGGCGCTTCCGGCAGTTCTGCCTGGCGCTTCTTCGGCAGGTTCGCGCGGACCAGGCGGTAGGACTGAAGGATGCGGCCGCGCAATTCTCCCGGCTCCATGCCCCAGTCGAGCAGCACCCATGAGGCATGAAAATAGGGCGCCTTGGTTCCGGCGCCCATCTCGATGAGCATCGCGGCTGTCTCGACGCTGTCGGTCTTGACCGCCACGCCCGGCGTCACCGCGCCGATCGAGGCAAACATCTTGCCGCCGACCTTCCAGGCGTCGTGCCCGCCGCCCCAGGGATCGGACACCTCGGCGCCCGGCAAGGTCGCGCAGATGGAATTGACGATGTCGCGGCTCATTGGCGTTTTCCTGCAATTCGGTTCCGTTGCTGCCAGTATCTATGCGGCCGCCGTACATGCAATCCCGGCGCACTCCAAAGGGTTTACTTCAGTCTCGACACCATGATCACCGGCAACCCCAGTTGCCTTGCCGCCTCGATCTTGGCGTAGGCCGCCGGGCCGCCGGAATTTCGGCAGACAATATGGGTGATGGAATGGGCCACCAGCAGCATCGCTTCCACCGCCGCCGTGTCGCCGGGCCGTCCCAGCACCAGCGCATGGTCGTGGAGGTCGAGCGGGGTTTCCGGCCGGTCGATCATCCTCACCACGAAATGCACGTCTTCGCGCGAGGCAAACACGCCGATATGCTGGGAGCCGAGCGCCAGCAGTACGCGGGCGCGGGGCGGGATGGCGTCGCGAGCGGCTTCCAGCGTCTCCACCTCGATCCAGTCGTCGCCCGGCTCTCTCGCCCAGGGGTTTCGCGTGCGGATGTCGAGGGCCACGCCAGTGATCCGGGCGGCTTCAACCGCGTTCAGGCTGATCTGGCGGGCGAAGGGGTGCGTGGCGTCGATCAGTCTGGTCACGCCGTTGGCTCGGATGTAGTCGGCCAGTCCCTCCGCACCGCCGAAGCCGCCGGTGCGGACTTCTCCCGCTAGCGGCGCGGGCTCCTTGGTGCGACCGGCGAGCGAGGTGATGATGCGCGCCCCGGGGTTTGCCGAGACGAGGTCCCGGGCAAGCTCCGTCGCTTCCCGCGTGCCGCCGAGGATGAGGATGGTTTCGTTGGTCTTATCGGGCATGGGCCAGCAGCTTTCCGCTCCGGTCGGTAACCATGACATCGACTGTGACCGGCGCGCCGCGCAAGGTGTCAAGCGCCACGGTGCGGGCTTTGGCAGCGATCAGGGCCGGCAGGTCGAGCCCTGCCGCGTGAGTCAATTCAAGCGCTTCGAGTGCGGTGTTGGCAGTCAGAATCCGATGCATTAACTCGGCGTCCGCGCCAAGACTTTCCGCCTGGTCCGAGAGCCAGGCCATGTCGACCTGGCTGCGGCCCGAATGCAGGTCGAGCGCGCCCTGCGCGAGCTTGGTCAGCTTGGCGAAACCGCCGGCGATGGTCAGGCGCTCCACCGGATGAACCCGCAGGTATTTGAGCAACCCGCCGGCGAAATCGCCCATGTCGAGACAGGCGATATCCGGCAGCTCATGAAAGGCTTGCGCGGTCTTCTCGGAGGTCGAGCCGGTGGCGCCCAGCACATGGGGAAGCCGCTCGGCGCGGGCGACGTCGATGCCGCGGTGGATCGAGTGGATCCAGGCCGAGCAGGAAAACGGGTGGACGATGCCGGTGGTGCCCAGCACCGACAGCCCGCCGAGAATGCCGAGCCGCGGGTTCCAGGTCTGAAGCGCGAGCTCCGCGCCGTTCTCGATTGAGATCTCGATCTCGATGTCGGCCGCTATGCCGTGTTCCGCGCAGAGAGCGGTCACAACCGCAGTCATCATCTGACGGGGTACGGGGTTGATCGCCGGTTCACCTGCCGGAATGGGCAGCCCCGCCTTCGTCACCATGCCGACGCCGGCGCCTGCCTTGAAGACAATGCCCGCACCTTCGGGCAGGCGGCGCACGCGCGCCATCACCAGCGCGCCATGTGTGACGTCCGGGTCATCGCCCGCATCCTTGATGATGCCGGCCATGGCATGGGTTTCGCCGAGCGACTCGCGCGCCAGCGCAAAGGCCGGCCGCTCGCCCTTGGGCAGGGTGATCTCGACAGGGTCCGGGAACGCGCCGGTGATGAGCGCGGTCAGTGCCGCCCTGGTCGCAGCCGTTGCGCACGCGCCGGTGGTCCAGCCGCGGCGCAATGCCGTGGCGGGCTTTTCCACCCGGATTTCGTTTTCGCCGGCGTCCATGTCGCAGTTCCCGGTCGTGTCTTGCCTGTTGCCGTTATAGAGTGCGATTGATACGGGTGTAACCCATGGTGTTTGGCAGGAATTGCCGCATGAGGATGAAGCGAAAAGCATGAGCGACTGGCAAGCAAATCTGCCGCAGATGAAGCCGGGCGAAGTCTGGCTGGTGGGCGCCGGTCCGGGCGACCCCGGCCTGTTGACGCTGCATGCCGCCAATGCGCTCGCCCAGGCCGATGTGATCGTCCATGACGCGCTGGTCAATGCCGATTGCCTCAAGCTTGCGCGCCCCGGCGCCCTAGTGGAATATGCGGGAAAACGCGGCGGCAAGCCGTCGGCCAAGCAGCGCGACATTTCACTGCGGCTGGTCGAACTGGCCCGCGCGGGGCACCGCGTGCTCAGGCTCAAGGGCGGCGATCCCTTCGTCTTCGGCCGCGGTGGCGAGGAAGCGCTGACGCTGGTCGAGCATCATGTTCCGTTCCGCATCGTGCCGGGAATCACCGCGGGCATCGGCGGGCTGGCCTACGCCGGCATTCCGGTGACGCATCGCGACACCAATCACACCGTGACCTTCCTCACCGGCCATGATTCCTCGGGCCTGGTGCCGGACCGAGTCGACTGGGACGGCGTGGCGCGCGGCAGCCAGGTGATCGTCATGTACATGGCGATGAAACACATCTCCACCATCGCCGCCCGGCTGATAGGAGCGGGACGCAGCTCCGACGAGCCGGTGGCCTTCGTTACCGACGCGTCGACCGCAACCCAGAACGTGCTTGAAACCACGTTGGCCCGGGCCGCAGACGATGTCACAGCCTCCGGGTTGCAGCCGCCGGCGATCGTCGTGGTCGGCCAGGTGGTGCGGCTGCGCTCGGCGCTCGACTGGCTGGGTGCCGCCCAGGGCAGGGTGCTGACACCCGATCCGCTTGGCAATCGCGCTGACGCGCAGAAGGACAGTGCATGACCGGTTTGATGATTGCCGCGCCGCAATCGGGTTCCGGCAAGACCACGGTGACGCTCGGGCTTCTCAGGGCCTTGAAGCGGCGCGGCGTGCCGCTGGCGCCCGGCAAGGCGGGTCCGGACTATATCGATCCGGCGTTTCATTCCGCGGCGAGCGGCGAGACCTGTCTTAATTATGATCCCTGGGCGATGCGCAGCGATCTGCTGCTCGCCAATGCGTCGCTGCAGAGCCAAGGTGGGCGCATGCTGGTGGTAGAGGCGATGATGGGGCTGTTCGACGGGGCGGCGGACGGGTCGGGGTCGGCCGCCGATCTCGCCGGTCTGCTCGGCCTGCCGGTCATTCTGGTGATCGATTGCTCCAGCATGTCCCATTCGGTGGCGGCGCTGGCGCAGGGTTTTGCCAATTTTCATCCCGATGTGCTGATGCCCGGCGTCATCCTCAACCGGGTGGCAAGCCCGCGGCATGAAGGCATGCTGCGCCAGGCGCTCGAGAAGGCGCGGGTGGATGTGCTTGGCGCATTGCCCAATGACAACAAGCTGGTGATGCCGCAGCGGCATCTGGGACTTGTGCAGGCGGGCGAAAACGCCATGCTCGAAACCCTGATCGACGATGCCGCCCAGCTGATGGAAAGCCGCATCGATCTCGACAAGCTTTTGAAGCTTGCACGGCGCGCCCACGCCAATCCGGCGCCTGCCAATATTCGCCGTCTGCCCCCGCCCGGCCAGAAGATTGCGGTGGCGCGCGACGTGGCCTTTGCCTTTGCCTATGAGCACATGCTCATGGGCTGGCAGCGGCGCGGCGCGGAGATCTCGTTTTTCTCGCCGCTCGCCGATGAAGCCCCGGCGGCTGACTGCGATGCCGTCATCCTGCCCGGGGGCTACCCGGAACTCCATGCCGGCACGATTGCCGCGGCTGCGAGGTTTAGATCCGGCATGAGCGCCGCCATCGCCCGCGGCGTTCCGGTCTATGGCGAATGCGGCGGCTACATGGTGCTGGGCGACGGGCTGATCGACGCGGACGGGACACGCCACGAAATGCTCGGCGCCCTGCCGCTGGTGACGAGTTTTGCCGAGCCGAAGCGGCATCTGGGCTACCGGCGGCTGACGCCGGTGACGGAGTTTTTCTGGGCCATGGATCTCGCGGCGCATGAATTTCACTACGCCGCCACCGTGTCGGAAGGCAAAGCCGACCGGCTGTTCCAGGCGCGCGATGCGCTCGGCGCGGACCTTGGCAGGGTCGGGCTCAAGCGCGGCAATGTCGCGGGATCCTTCATGCATGTCATCGACCGGAATGATTAGACAATGACCCCTGACCCCATTGCCCATGGCGGCGCGCTTGCTGACGCGATGGCGCGCCATGGCGGCGCGCCGTCCGAATGGCTTGACCTCTCGACTGGGATCAGCCCCTTCAGCCTGCCGCTGCTCGAGTTGCCGGCCGACGTCTGGCGCCGCCTGCCGGAGCCTGCCGAAATGCGCCGGGTGTGCGAGTTGGCGCAGCGGCATTATGGCGGCTCGGTGCTGCCGGTCGCGGTTCCGGGCACGCAGGCCGCCATCCAGCTGCTTCCGTGGCTCACGCCGCATGCCAGCCAGGTGGCGATCCTTTCGCCGACCTACGGCGAGTATGAACGGTCCTACCGGCGCATGGATATTGCCGTTGAACCGGTGAAGACACTGGAGGCGTCGGCTGCGACCCAGACGCTGGCGGTAATCCTCGCCAATCCCAACAATCCCGACGGGCGGGAGACCATGCGCGACGATGTCTTCGGCTTCGCCCGGGCGCACCGACACCGGCTGGTGATCATCGACGAGGCCTTCGCCGACATGCGTCAGGATCTGTCGATGACGGGGGCTGCGGGCATGGAGCCCAATCTCGTCGTGATGCGCTCCTTCGGCAAATTCTTTGGCCTTGCAGGCGTACGGCTCGGATTTGTGTTCGCAGAACCGCGCCTGGCGTCAATTCTGACGGAACGGATGGGGCCGTGGGCCGTCTCCGGCCCGGCTTTGGCGATCGCTGCGCATGCTTTTTCGCGCATCGATCTGATTGCGGAGTTGCGCCGGAAGATCGAAGCCGCGCATGCGATGACACGCTCGGCGCTCAACAAGGCTCTCGTGACCATTGTCGGCGAGACGGCGCTGTTCTTCTATTGTGAAGTCGGCGATGGCGCTGCGGTGCGCGAGGCGCTCGCCAGCCACAAGGTGCTGGTCAGGGCGTTTGATCACAGCCCCACAAGGATCCGCATCGGCCTGGCGCCGGATGAACTCGCAGCCGTCAGGCTTCGCGAAACCCTGCGGCTCGCGGGTGCGCGAGCTTCGTGATGGGCCATTTGCCGGTTCTATTCGCAGCACTGGTGCTCGACCGTCTTGTGGGCGATCCCGATTGGCTGTGGCGGCGGATCAGCCATCCGGTCGTGCTGTTTGGCGCGGCCATCGGCTTTGCCGACCGGCGGTACAATCATGTTGACGACAGCCCGGAATTGCGCCGGCGCAAGGGACGCAGTGCGATCATCGTCCTGCTGGCGCTCGCGGCCCTCGGTGGCGGGGTTTTGGCCCATCTGTTCGACCGGCTGGGCGGCGTCGGTGTGATCCTCGAAATTCTCGTGGTAAGCGTCTTTCTGGCCCAGAAGAGCCTTGCCGATCACGTGGCTGCAGTAGCCGACGGGCTTTACCGGGATGGCCTTGCTGGTGGTCGCAAGGCGGTGTCGATGATTGTCGGGCGTGATCCGGACGCGCTCGATGAGGCGGGCGTTTCGCGCGCGGCCATCGAAAGCCTCTCCGAGAATTTCTCCGACGGCATCGTTGCGCCTGCGCTGTGGTTCGCGTTTTTCGGGCTGCCCGGGCTGATGGCCTACAAGATGCTCAACACCGCCGATTCGATGATCGGTCACCTCAATGACCGACATCGGGATTTCGGTCGGGCGGCGGCGAAGCTCGACGATCTTGCCAACTGGCCGGCGTCTCGGCTGTCGGCGCTGCTGGTTGCCGCCGGCGCGGGACTCGTCAGGGGATGGAGCGCGATGAAACGGGCGGCAACCTCGGCCCTGACCGATCAGGGACTGCACCGCTCGCCCAATGCCGGATGGCCGGAAGCGGCGATGGCGGGCGGACTGGATCTGATGCTGGGCGGCCCGCGCCGCTATGGCGGCGAGCTGGTGATGGAGGCCGGCCTGCACGCCTCAGGCCGCCAGAATGCGGGTGCGCGTGACATTGTTGAAGCGCTCGAAATCTTCCGCCGCGCCTGCGACTGCCTCGCCCTGATCGTTCTGGCGGCCGTTGCTGTATCATATTAATTCAGTGAAATCAATGCATTAGAGTGATGCGTAGAATGCAATCATGCATTTTAACTCTAACTCATAAATTCCTCTGTTTAGATTGATCCTGGGTGAGTATAAATCTTGATCAGGGTAACTGGGGAAACACACATGCGTAATCTGTTCTTCGTTGGGCTTCTTGCCCTCGCACTTATGCCGTTCTCGTCAGCCTCGGCGCTTGCCGCCAAGCTTGTGGCGAAAGTCGACATTTCAACGCAAACCATGGTTGTCACCCACAACGGCAAGGTGAAGTACAAGTGGCGGGTGTCGACCGGCCGCAAGGGATATTCCACGCCGACCGGCACCTATTCAGCCAAATGGCTGTCGCGGCATCACCGGTCTCGCAAGTACAACAATGCGCCGATGCCTTACGCGGTGTTCTACCACGGCGGCTATGCCGTGCATGGCACCTACGAGACCAACCGACTCGGCCGCCCGGCCTCGCGTGGCTGCGTGCGTCTGGCGCCGGAGCATGCGGCGAAGTTCTTCTCGCTGGTGCAACAGACCGGCAACAGCAACACCCGCATCGTCATCACGCGCTGACACGTCCGGTGTAGCTCGCGCGGCCTGCAAGGGCCTTTGGCCCGGTAATCGCCGGGCCATATTCATTTCAGCAAATGCTTGATCTCCCAGCGGTCATGGAACCATTGCCATTGACCGGGGTATTCGCGCACCCAATCCTCCACCTTGTCGTTGAGCACCTGGGCGGTGGCGGCGACATCGACGCTGCCATCGGGGCGGCGCGGGATGGCGATGGGCGGTTCGACCACCAGCCGGTGGCGGCCGCCGGGAAGCCGGATGGCGCGCGCCGGATAGACGTCGCATTCATATTGCCGCACCAGCTTGGCGAGCAGCGGATTGGTGTGGGCTTCAAGCCCGAAGAAAATGGTCTTTGCGCCCTTGTGGAATTTCTGGTCGACCAGCATTCCCACGCCGCCGCCGCTTTCCAGCCGACGGGCCAGTGTGAAGGCAGCGCCTGCGCGCGAGGGCACCAGATGCCCCATCGAGGTGCGGCGTGCGGCCAGCACCCTTTTGGCGATGTAGGGATTGTTGGGCGGGCGGAACAAGGCCATCACATCCAGCCCGTAGGCGGCCGCGGCAATTGGCAACAGCTCAAAATTGCCGGTATGGGCGGTGAAGACGATGAACGGCTTGTTGGCGTCGCGGAGCCTGATGAAATGCTCGACACCGCCGATCTCAATGCGTCCGGGTTCAGTGGCCTCGGGATCAAAATCGAACAGCTGGTCGAGAAACACATATTCCGCCGCGAGCCGGGCCATGTTGCCCCACATGTCCAGCGCGATCTCGCGCCGCTCGGCCTCGGATTTCTCCGGATAGGCGCGCGCGAGGTTTTCCATCGCCAGCTTGTGGCGCGGCGTCAGCGGGCCGATCCTTCGGGCCACGGAATCGACGAAGGAAATCGCCCTGGTCGCGGGCAACAGCGAGATCAGCCGTAACAGACTGAAGATTGTTGTCGCAATCAGCCAGTCCCGGGCGCGCCTGAGAGCAATGACGAGGCGCGTCAGCGCCATGCGGAGAGGGCTAGCCATGGGCAGGTTTGTTGACCTTAATCCATCTTCAGGATGATCTTGCCGAAGACATCGCGGCCTTCCATGCGGGCAAGCGCCACGGAGATGTCCTCAAAACCCACTTCCGTGTCGATGACCGGGTGGACGAGGCCCGCGGCCATCTTCTGCATGGCGTTGGCCATGTTTTCCATGCGGCAGCCGAAGGAGCCGATCAGCCTGAGCTGCTGCTGGAACAGCATCATCAGGTTCATCTGGGTGGACACGCCGGAGGTCGAGCCGCAGGTGACCAGCCGTCCGCCACGCTTGAGAGACAGCATCGAGCCCGCCCAGGTGTCGGCGCCGACATGCTCGAACACCACATCGACACCGCGCTTCTTGGTGAGCTTGCGCACCACGCCCTCGAAGCGGTCCTCGCGGTAGTTGATCACGTGATCGGCGCCGAGCGCCTTTGCCGGTTCGATCTTGGCGTCAGAGCCCACCGTGGTGATGACGGTGCAGCCGATCTTCTTGGCGAGCTGGATGGCGGCACTGCCGATGCCCGATCCGCCGGCATGAATGAGGATGGTTTCGCCCGGTTCGAGCTTCGCGTTGTCGAACAGCATGTGCTCGACGGTGCCGAAGGTGACCGGAGCCACGGCAGCGCCGATGGCGGTCACGCCGGGAGGGGCGGGGACCAGGAGACGTGCCGGCAGGTTGACCTTCTCCTGGGCGAAGCCATCGAGATGGAAGCCATGGACGCCGCCCACATGTTCGCACAGATTGTCGCGGCCTTCGCGGCAGGGACGGCACAGGCCGCAGGTGCGCGCGCCATAGATCGAGACCAGTTGTCCGGGCAGCAGGTTTGAGACGCCATGGCCGACCGCGTCGATCACCCCCGAAGCTTCCGCGCCAATGACCAGCGGCATCTTGCGCTTGGCGAAGGCCATGCCGCGCCATCCCCAGACATCGATGTGGTTGAGCGCGACCGCCTTGATCGAGACGGTCACTTCGCCGATGCCGGGCGGCGGGGGCGGGGCCACCTCGACGGTTTCAAGCTTGCGATCTTCAATGAGCTGCAATGCCCGCATGAATAATGTCCTTCGCCGCGCGGCGGCGCCAAGAAGGCCGCCCTTGTACAGATGGCGCCCCGAATGCCGGGGCCCGGGCGGGCGTCACGGTTGTTCGCTCACGCCTGATATGGATGTGTGTCCGGCAATCCCCAAAGGAGCGCCAGAGTGCGACATGCCTTAAGCGGGTTCAGCCGACATGACAAGGCATGCGTTCTGTCCGCCGAACCCGAAGGAGTTGGACAGCACCGAGGTGACCGTGGCGTCGCGCTTGACATTGGGGACCACGTCGAGCGGGATCGCCGGGTCGGGATTGTCGTAGTTGATGGTCGGCGGCAGCGTGCCTGTCGACATGGTCAGCAGCGAAAACACCGCCTCGACAGCGCCTGCGGCGGTCAGCGTGTGGCCGATCATCGACTTGTTGGAGGACACCGGAACGTCCGCCATGCGCTCGCCGAAGACGGTCGACAGCGACAGATATTCCATCTTGTCGTTTTCCGGCGTCGAGGTGCCGTGGGCGTTGATGTAGCCGATCTCATCGGCGGAAATCCCCGCATCGTCGAGGGCCGCGCGAATGGTGGCGATCGCCGGCGCGCCGCCGGGCGAGGAGCGGGTGCGGTGGAAATCGTCGGCCTTTTCGCCGCAGCCGCTGATGATGCCGAGAACCCGCGCGCCGCGCGCCAGCGCGGTTTCGAGCGATTCGAGCACCAGCGTTGCAGCGCCTTCGGCGATGACGAAGCCGTCGCGGTCCTTGGTGAAGGGGCGGGAGGCCTTTTCAGGCTCGTCATTGCTGGTCGACAGTGCCGAGAGCAGCGAGAACCGGATCAGTGCCTCGGCGCTGACCGATCCGTCGGTGGCGACGCTCAATGCCCGGTCCGTGCGTCCCTGGCGGATGGCCTCGACGCCGAGCTGGATGGCGGTTGCCCCTGACGCGCAGGCGGTCGACAGCGTCACCGGCAGGCCGCGGGTGCCGAACATGTCGGCGAGCCGTTCGGAAATCGCGCCGAACAGGGCCGCCTCATGAAAGGCGGGATCGGCCTGTTCGCGCAGCACCGCGAGAAACTGCTCATAGGCGTTGCCGGTCATCTGCTCGGGCTTGACGCGGTCGCCAAGCTCGAAGCGGGCGCCCCATTCGGCTTCGATCGGCGGGGCCGCGAGAAACAGCGGGCCGCCGAAATCGCCGGAAAGCCCGGCCTGCGCCAGCGCTTCGATGGTGGTCTCGCGGGCGAAGGCGAAGGAGCGCTCGACGGCATTGGCAACCGGGATGTCGATGAAATCGACTGTGCCGCAGATCCGCGTCGACAGGCCGTCGGAGGGAAACCTTGTGATGGGATGGATGCCCGATTTGCCGGCGGTCAGCGCCGCCCAGTTGTCCTCGATGCCCTGGCCGAGCGAGGAGACGACGCCCATGCCGGTGACGGCGACCAGCGGACGGCCGAGATGGTCCTTGTAGGCGGCTTTGCTCATGATGCTCTCCGTCTCATGGCATTCTCGACAGGCGGGCAATGCCTTCGCCGCGGATATGGCCGATGGTGGTGACGATGGCCGACTGGGCAGCACCCGTCGCAGCAGCATCTTCGCCGGCGGCAAACGGGCTGATCGCCGCATCGGCGTCGAGCGCCAGGCAGGCAAGCGCCAGTCCGGTCGGGAACTGGGCTTCGAGCGAATGGCCGAACAGGGCGCCGATTGTGCGCACGGGGGCGTCGGGGAACCGGGCCTTGAGGAACGACCGCTCGCGCGCGCTCAGTTCCGGAAACCCGGAGGCACCGCAGAACACAACCGAATCAGCCCCGGTGCCAGTTGCGCCGGCATCCTCGCTCAGGCGGATCAGCCGCTGTTCCAGCCGTTCCCCGTCACGCAGCCCGCGATCGGCGGCCACCGCATCAAGCCGGGCATAGACATGGGCGCCGCGCGCTGTCGCATGCTCAAGTGATTCGAGCACCAGAAACGCGCCGGATGTGCCGAAATTCATGCCGTTTGCGGTACCGTCAGCGTTCCAGAACGGCCGGTCCGGGGTCTTGCCCAGACCCTGGACGGCTTCCAGCACCATCATCATGTCGAGGCGTTCGGCGATATAGGCGCCGCCCACGAGGCTGTGCGTCGACTGTCCGGCGGCAATCCGGGCATGGGCGATCTCGATCGCCGAAATACCTGCGCCTTCCTCGCCCATCACGGTCCGGGAGGACCCGGTGACCTTGTGGACGATGGAAATATTGCCCGCCAGCAGATTGGACAATTGCGCCAGGAACAATGTCGGACGCAGTTCGGTGGTCAGTTTTTCGTTGAGCAACTGCTCCCGGTCGTTGCGCTTGCGGCCTTCCTCGACGATCAGCGTGTCGACGGTGGTGTCGCGTTCGCCGCCGCCGGCCGCCACGATCATGTCCATCGAACTGCAGGCCTCCAGATCGTCCTTGAAGCCTGCATCATCCAGCGCCAGACCCGCGGCATAGACGCCAAGCCTCTGCCAGTTTTCCATCTGGCGCTGATCGCCGCGGCGCGGAATCTGCGCCGACCAGTCGATCTCGGGGAGGGGATGAACAGTGTAGGGCGCAAACCGCTCGCTGTCGGCATTGGCTACGGGGGCAGTGCCACCCATAAGCGCGTCGTGATGGGCCTGGCGTCCGACCCCGAGAGACGTCACCAGGCCGATGCCGGTCACCACCACCTCATGGCGTTTGTCTGTCATTGCCGGTCTCCTGCGGCTTGCGCCATGGTGGTCATGAGGCCCACTTCCGCGGCCCGGTTGCGCACGATGCCGGCAAGCGGCACCTGGTCGAACGGAATGGTGCGGAGCTTGAGCTGGCAGTCGGCCACCTTCTTGCCGCCGCTGGTGATTTTCGCCTTGGTCACCGCGTAGCCGGAGCCCTCATGTTCCAGCGTGGCGGTGATCTCGAGTGCCGCACCGGGTGTAACGAAGTCGCGCATCTTGGCCCCATCCACCGTCATCAGAAACGGCATCGCGGCAAAATCGGTCATGGCGAGGACCAGAAAGCCGCTGGCCTGGGCCATGGTCTCGATCAGCAGGACGCCAGGAACCAACGGCATCCCGGGAAAATGGCCTTCGAACACGGGGCTTTCGGCGGGGACCGTCGCACTTGCGACCAGAATGGAGCGCTCGAGATCAAGCGATTCGATGCGGTCGATCATCTGGAAGTATTCAAGCTGCATGGAAAAGCCCCGCCGCGCCGGGCATCAGCCCTTTGCGGCTCTCAGCTCGTCGATCTTGGCGCAGAGGTTGCCGAGAACAAAATACTCCTCGGTCGAAGCCTTGCCGTCATTGACCTCCTGGGTCCACTTTTCAAGCGGGATCTTGATCCCGAATTCCTTGTCGACGGCAAAAACGATATCGAGGAAATCAAGGCTGTCGATGCCCAAATCATCAATCGTGTGGCTTTCAGGGGTAATGGAATCGCGGTCAATCTCGCTCGTCTCGGCGATGATGTCGGCGACCTTGTCAAATGTTGCGGTCACGCTCATGTCCTCATTGGATAATCGATTGGGCGAACCTATAGAAAAATCCGGCGCAAAAGCCAATGGCTTGTTTGCCCCGCCGCAGGTTGGCCACCCCAGGTGAACTCATCCAATAAAGCCGTCGCGATCAGACTGCAAGGGAATGACGGGCGGCGCCGGTGCCGAAATAACCGTCAAAGGCCGAGGCCACGGAGCGCACGAAGGGTCTGCCCTTCTGTGTGATCTGGAACAGACCGCCGCTGAATTCGATCATGCCCTCGGTGTCGCAGCCCGCCAGATACTCGGCTTCGTCGAGGATGCTCTCCGCGGCTCCGCCGAATTCATGTCTTATGGTGGCAAAGGAAAAGGCGAAGTCGCACATCAACAGCTCGATGATGCGGGCGCGGATGCGGTCCTCGGTCGACAGCTCGAAGCCGCGTACGACCGGAAGCCGGCCGGCATTGACCTGGCGCTGGTATTCGCCGGTCGATGGCTGATTCTGGATGTAGCCCTGCGGCAACTGGCCGATGGAGGAAGCCCCCATGCCGATCAGCGCATCGGCGGTGTCGCTGGTGTAGCCCTGAAAATTGCGGCGCATGGAGCCCGAGGCGGCGGCGATCGCCAGGCTGTCGGCGGGCAGGGCGAAATGATCGATGCCGATGGCGGTGTAGCCCGCCATGGTCAGCGTCGACGCGGCGCGATTCATCTGCGCGAATCGCTCGGTGACATCGGGCAGCGCCGACTCGTCGATCATTTTCTGGTGTGTCTTCATCCATGGAACATGGGCATAGCCAAACAGCGCGATCCGGTCCGGGCGAAGCGTGAGAACCTGCTCGATGGTGCGGTCGACGGATTTGCGGGTCTGGTGCGGCAAGCCATAAAGAACATCGCAATTGACCGAACGGACGCCGCGGGCGCGGACCTGTTCGACAACTTCCCGGGTCTGCTCGAAGGTCTGCTCGCGGTTGATCGCCTTCTGCACCTTCTCGTCGAAATCCTGAACGCCGATGGAGGCGCGCGTCATGCCGATGGCGGCAAGTGCGTCATATCTGTCGGCGGTGAGATCGTTGGGGTCCATCTCGACGCTGATCTCCGCATCGGGATCAAAATGAAACCTGCTGCGCAACGCCTTGTCGAGGGCGATCATGTCTTCGGGGCGCAGCATCGTCGGCGACCCGCCGCCCAGGTGCAGCGCGGTGACGCGGCAGCCGGGATCAATCAGGCCTGCAAGCGTCTCCATCTCGTGTTCAAGCGCTGCGATATAGGTTTTCAGCGGGTCATACTTCAGGGTCTGCTTGGTGTTGCAGCCGCAGAACCAGCAAAGCCGGTCGCAATAGGGGATATGGACATAGAGCGAAAGGGTCTGCCCCGGCTTGAGGTCGCGCAGCCAGCGGGCGTAGACATCGCCGTCAATGCCCGCATGGAAATGCGGGGCTGTCGGATAGCTGGTGTAGCGCGGCGCCGGTCCGCCGTGTTTGCGGAGAAACTCTTTCTGCATATACCAAACTCCCGTGTTCGAGACTGCACATTGCCCGGACGGAGCGCTTGCGCCTTGACTTTGATCAAACCCCGCTGTTCTTTGTCGCCAAACACCGATGCGCACGCAGACAGCGGCTATGCGTTGAGGGCGCAGCCGGGTTTTGCCCCTGCGGGATCGAGGGGCTGATGGACACGCACCGCAAAGACATCCACAGTTCTGACCTTCCCATACTGTGCCGAGCCTGCGAAGCGCGTCACCGGGGTGTGTGTGGCGCATTGTCCGCCAGCCAGTTGATCAGTCTCAACAAGCAATCGACCCGCAAGCATGTCGAAGCGGGGTCGGAACTGATCGGCGAAAGCCAGGAATCAAACAGCTACGCCAACATCATTGCCGGTGTGGTGAAACTCACGAAAATGATGGCGGATGGGCGCCAGCAGATCGTGGGACTGCAATTCGCGCCTGACTTTCTCGGCCGCCCGTTTCGCGCCGACAGCAGCATCACGGCCGATGCGGCGACCGACGTCAATGTCTGCAGCTTCCCCAAGACCGTGATCGACAGGATGATCAAGGAGACGCCGGAACTTGAGCACAAGCTGCTGGAGCAGACGCTCAAGGAACTGGACGAGGCGCGCGACTGGATGCTGACGCTGGGGCGCAAGACGGCATCCGAGAAGGTGGCGAGTTTTCTGTACCTGATCGCTACCCACATCAATCCGGAATCGGACGCTGATTCGGCCAGTTTCGAATTGCCGCTGACACGATCCGACATCGCCGATTTCCTCGGTCTGACCATCGAGACGGTGAGCCGGCAGATGACCAAGCTGCGCAAGGACGGGGTCATCCTGATCCGCAACAACCGTCACGTGGAAGTGCCCGATCTGGCCAAGCTGGCGGAACGGGCGTCGCACTGAAAACGGCTCGCTTGACGCCCCCGGACCTTGCATTCCCGGACGCCTTTGATTGGAGACAAGTGATGGCGCTCGATCGCGCCGGTACCTGTTGATTCCAATAGCCTGTTGATCCTATTACCTACGTGTTTGTTGAAAGAACGGTTCGATTTGGATACAATTCATGCGTATCAAATTGGTCTTCCGGCATTCATATTTTCACGCCGATTTGCGTTTCTCATTAAATATGAAACAATATGGCATCAGGCTGGTTCAGGAAAGCTTGGCTGTTTGCCGGCCGTTTGGATCTCTTTGTGAAGAGCCACTCCCGACCGGGAATTGGAACGAGAGGGTTGGAGTTTAGATGCTGTCTGGACTTATCCAGCAATTTGAACGCCTTGCGAACGAACTCGTGGCAGCGGCCTATCACGAGGATGAAGCCAGGGTTGACCGGATCGATGCCCGGATCCAGGAGTTGATTGACCGGCTGTTCCGGATGCGTGTTCACAGCCGCAATGATATTTCTGCGCAGATCGGCTTTTTCAAGAGACTTGCCGAGCGGAACTGCGAGGATGGCAGCAGTGTCCGGCGCTATACGGATGCGATGACGGCGTTGTTTGAGCGCTACATGGATTTGAACGCAGGCTTGGTCCCGCGCGATGACGGGCTGATGGTGCTCCCCCTGCAGGAAGGGTATGACCCGTCCGTGCAGGAAATGGCGCTGGATTGCCTGCAGGAACGTGTGGCGATCATCGGGCTCGACTATCGCTACATCTATTGCAACAAGCGCAATGCCGATTTTCACGAGAAGCGGCCGTCCGATTTCATCGGCAGGCATCTGTCTGAAATGATCGATATGAAACGCTTTCAGACGCGGGCCAAGCCGCGCCTCGATCAGTGTTTTGACGGCGCCTGCATCTCCTATGATTATGAAATCGCCGATGCCGGCGGACAGATGTTTGACGTCAACTGCCGGATGACGCCCTTTCCCGGCGCGGATGGAACCATCATCGGCGCCGTACTGATCCTGTCCATGCAATCGATGTTCGCCCGCGTCAGCTGAGACGGTCTCCGCTTCCGGGCGGAATCGTATCGCCCGAAGCAGCGCGGATCCTTGACTGCCTGCCACCGGTGAAGCCCGCACCGAAAGTCTCCGGTGTTCCTTTCAATTGTTTGCTGTTTCGGCCCGCGTCCGATGCCGGCATCACCACTTCCGAGCCCGCAACGCTCTCCGCCAGAAAGGCTTTCGCGAACCAAGTCATTGACGTTTACGTGAACGTCAATATTTGATAGACAGCAAAACAGAACCTGTCGCATTCCGGCTCGACTTCGCTCGTGTCATTTGCCATGACAGGAGGAACCGGCCGCAAGGCCAATTGGTGCGCCTGGACCCTGAAACGGAGGTCCTGGCTATGTGGGAGCATCAATGTCCGGTGGTGGAGCGGTCTGGCGCGCCAGGCTTGACCAGTGCCGGTCTGATCAGGAGATGAGGATGACCGATGACTGAAGTTGCTGAGATTGCCGAACGCGAAAGCATGGAATTTGACGTGGTGATCGTCGGCGCCGGACCGGCAGGCCTGTCTTCGGCCATAAGGCTCAAGCAGATCAACCCGGATCTGACGGTCGTCGTGCTGGAAAAGGGCGGCGAAGTCGGCGCCCATATTCTCTCCGGCGCCGTGGTCGATCCGATCGGCATCGACAAGCTCATCCCCGACTGGCGCGACGATCCCGACCATCCGTTCAAGACGCCGGTCACCGCCGACCACTTCCTGGTGCTGGGGCCGGCCGGCTCGGTGCGGCTTCCCAATTTCATGATGCCGCCCTTGATGGGCAATCACGGCAATTTCATTGTTTCGCTGTCCAACGTCACCAAGTGGCTTGCCGGCCGCGCCGAGGCGCTGGGCGTGGAGATCTATCCCGGCTTTGCCGCCACCGAAGTGCTGACCGATGACGAGGGCGCGGTGATCGGTGTGGCCACCGGCGACATGGGCATCGAGCGCAATGGCGAACCCGGCCCCGGCTACGCCCGCGGCATGGCGCTGCTCGGCAAATATGTGCTGATCGGCGAGGGCGTGCGCGGTTCGCTCGCCAAGCAGCTGATTTCCCGCTTCAAGCTCGACGCGGACAGCGAACCGCAGAAATACGGCATCGGGCTGAAGGAATTGTGGGAGGTCAAGCCCGAGCACCATCGCCCCGGCCTGGTGCAGCATTCGTTCGGCTGGCCGCTCGATCTCAAGACAGGCGGCGGCTCGTTCCTCTATCATCTCGAGGACAACAAGGTGGCGGTCGGCTTCGTCGTTCACTTGAACTACAAGAACCCCTATGTCTCGCCGTTCGAGGAGTTCCAGCGCTTCAAGACCCATCCGTCGATTGCCCCGGTCTTCGAGGGCGGCAAGCGGATCGGCTATGGCGCGCGGGCCATTTCCGAGGGCGGCTGGCAGTCGGTCCCCAGGCTCGCCTTCCCCGGCGGCGCGCTGATCGGCTGCTCGGCCGGCTTCGTCAATGTCGCCCGCATCAAGGGCTCGCACAATGCCATGCTGTCGGGGATCCTGGCTGCCGAGCACGCGGCCGAAGCCATCGCAGCAGGCCGGGCGCAGGACACGCTCGAGAGCTATGACGCCGCCTGGCGCACATCCGAGATCGGCGCGGACCTGAAGAAGGTGCGCAACGTCAAGCCGCTGTGGTCGAAACTCGGCACCATCGGCGGCGTGGCGCTGGGCGGGCTCGACATGTGGCTCAACACCCTGTTCGGGGTCTCGCCGTTCGGCACGATGAAGCACGGCAAGACCGATTACGCCTCGCTGGAGCCCGCATCGCAGCACAAGAAGATCGACTACCCCAGGCCCGACGGCGTGCTCGCCTTCGACCGGCTCTCCTCGGTGTTCCTGTCCAACACCAACCACGAGGAAGACCAGCCGGTGCACCTGCAGGTCAAGGACCTCGCGCTGCAGAAGAACTCCGAGCTCGACGTCTATGCCGGCCCGTCGACCCGCTATTGCCCGGCGGGCGTCTATGAGTGGGTCGAAACCGATGGCCAGCCCACCTTCGTCATCAACGCCCAGAACTGCGTCCACTGCAAGACCTGCGACATCAAGGACCCCAACCAGAACATCAACTGGGTCCCGCCCCAGGGCGGCGAAGGGCCGGTGTATACGAATATGTGAGGGTGGGGCAGGGCGCGGGGATGCGCCCTGCCTGAAACCGCACCTTGTGGTGCCGGATTTGAGAGAGCGCAAGGAGCGATGGGGCGCTTAGCGCCCTCGCGGGATCTCCTGCCTTTATGGCCGACTGTCACTCGCGCCCGAAGCGACTGTTTGCGTGGGCTCTGCCGCTGCGGCGCAGCTTCTTGAATGCGGGCAGTGGGTAGCCACATCCGATCATGATGGGTGCAACCGAGCCACTTGAGCCCCTTTTGCGCCGGAAACACGTGCGTTATGCGGCACTCTTCCATTTTTGCGGGGTGACGTAAACGATGCTGTCGCCGACACTGACCATCACGTCGCCATCCTGAATATTGACCTGAAGCTTCATCACCCGGCTTGCCAGTTTTGCCATCTCCCGCGTGTCTTTCTCGGAAAAACTGGTCACTTGAAGATTGTCAAAACGGGAGATGCTGCTTTTCGTCTTGTCCCACCACATCTCGGCCGTCCGGCCGCCGTAAGGATAGACGATCACCTTTTTGGCTTTGCCGCAGGATTGCCGCATCAGTTTTTCGCTGGGACACCCAAGCGCCACCCACACATCAAGTTCGCCGGTCAGGCTCTTCTGCCAGATGTCCGGCTCGTCGTCGGTCGAAAGGCCCTTGGTCATTTCGAGATGCTCATGGGCATTGAGCGCAAAGGCCAAAATGCGCACCATCAGCCGTTCATCTGTCTCTGAGGGATGTTTTGCAACGGTCAATTTATGGGTGTCGTAATAGTGACGATCCATGTCTGAGACTGAAAGTTCGACCTTATAGATAGTGGCATTTTGCGCCATGAGATGTCCCGGAAATTCAAAGATCAGGATGCTTACTGCGTCTGATGCGATTGTGAAAGCAGATAAAAAGGGCACAGATCAACGGGGCGAGCGGGTGTTGCCAAGCTGTGTGAGCTGACTTCGCATGATGCGTGGCCGGTAGCAGGCGAACGCCTTCGAGCCGGGGTCTGAGCCGCATTAAAACATTGCGTAGGGCATCTCCCCTGGCGTTACGCGGTTTCCGCGACTGGCAAAGCCTTCACCTAGGCAGGGCGGGCTTCCCGGTCGGTCATAGTCGAAGCGGCAAAGGCGTGGAGAAAAGGGGCGTTTCATCGACCCGAGCGGGTATGATGCGGGACAAAGATCAGGGCCAGAAAACGGGCTAAAGCGGACGTTGACTCCACGCCCAAAGTTCTGCGGAGTCATTCGTAATAGGAGCTACTCGCGTGACATTTGTTTTGTATAATGAATTAATGCAGATGATGATTGCTGGGGGCTGGTAAATCACGTTGCGCCAATATATTCGTATTGAATTACTATTTAACTCCAAGGTAGATTTGGAAATGACGAAATTTAACAGAATTACTATGGACTCGGTGTAAAAATATGAATGAGACGACATCGGACGCAAGCTACAGGTATGATGAATCTGTTGTTCGGCAGCTTTCACGCATCTGGGGGGTGCAGCGGGTTTTAGATGATTTTGGAATCTTGCAATTTTTCGCAAAAGAGCTCCAGGAAGACAGCAACTCCTATAAAAAAGCTACGTCATCTATATTCCATAGCTTGGAACGTTTCGAAATTGTGGACGCGGCCACTCTCTTCAAGTTGCGCACGGCGAACGCCAACGAAATCGAAACTCTTCTTGATAGCTACAAAGACTTCCTCGTGAACGAGCACGACAAAGCCTTTGATGCATTAAGATGCAAGGAACCATCTGTGAAAAAGGCTTGCTCATGGTTGGAGGCAGAGTGCCGATTCGACCCTTTGCCTTGGGAAGGCGTAATTTGGAACGGCTTCGAGAATCAAGAGGCAGTTTCTAAAGCGTGTCGCATCTATTGTGCCTCATAGCCTGCAGCCTTGAAGAAGTTTCGGCATTCGGTGACAGAGAAGAGGTCCACGATTTCGCCGAGCGCCGTGCTGATGGCGTCGAAGCTGCGGG